>Ga0073934_10006011_pt1 | contig 18107 bp, 19 predicted proteins | sample LarsenN4metaG_FD_76834 | JGI IMG/M metagenome (GOLD analysis project Ga0073934, IMG submission 76834) | Hot spring sediment bacterial and archeal communities from British Columbia, Canada, to study Microbial Dark Matter (Phase II) - Larsen... ... | reverse complement strand
CGGGGCTTTCGCTTGCGCGCGTTCTGTCCGAGAGCCGCTCGCGCTTTTCGGGAATGCGGGGCCTAGAGCGGCGTCAGCTGAAGCGTGCGCGGTTCAGCGCGTAAACGCCGCGACAAACAACGACTGGAGCAGGCGCCTCGATTCCGAATCATGGCGCGAAGCTCTAAAGCCTGATGAGGAAGAACGCCGCCGCGCCGGCGCCGAGGATCGCGGCGAAAGCGGCGGCGACGACGAAACCCGTCCGACGCCCGGCGACCGTCGCCGTCATCGCGGCCTTGACGATGATGTTGACGGAAACGGCGAGAAGGATGGCGCCGGCGGCGACGGCGGCGTCAAGGGAGCCTGCGGCGGCTTGGCGGCCTCCGGAAAGCGTCATGGCGTCGACATCGGCAAGGCCGGAAACGGCGCCCACCGCATAGGCGCCGGCGGCGCCGAATGTCTCGACGCCAAAGGCCGATGCAATCGAAATCGCCGCAATCATCGCCGCGAAGCCGACGGCGGGCTTCAGCTCGAAGGGATTGCCCAACGCGACCGGGCGCGCAGGATCGCGGCCCGATACGGACATGCGCCAAAACGCATAGGCGATGACGAGGCCGGCGACGGCGCCGGCCGCGAGCGCCGGCGCGGCCTGCGCGAGGGTCATCCTCGACATGGCGGCGAGGATGACGCCCACCCGCCCCAGCATCACGACATTCGCCATGACGATTCCAGCGGCGACCGACGCGTGCGAGGAAAGCCCGTCGCGCGCGAACTTCGACAAGGAAAGGGTCGTCGCGGTCGACGATGCGAGCCCGCCGACGAGACCGGTCGCAAGCGCCCCGCGGCCCGGTCCGAGCGCCTTCATCAACCAGTAGCCGAGGAACGAGAGCCCGCTGATCAGGACGACCATTGTCCAGAGTTCGCGCGGGTTGAGCGCGCCATAAGGGCCGAAACGCGCGTTCGGCAAGACGGGCAGCACGAGTACGGAAATCGCCAAAAACCGAAGCGTTGCGTGAATCTCCCGCTCGTCGAGCGCGCGCGCGACGCTTTTGATTTCGCTCTTGAGGCTCAAGATGATCGCGACCGCCACGGCGCCCGCCGACGCGACGAGGAGATCGCCCCGCCCCGCCGCCGCGCCAAGGAGGAGCGTTGCGAAAATCGCCATCTCGGTCGTGCCGCCGCGGCCTGGCGTTTCGCGCGCCTCTATCGCGTAGCCGTAGATCGTCAGCGCGCCAACGACGAGCAGCGCCGCGACGACAAGATAGGGCCCGTCGCTCATCGCGCCGGCAAGGCCGCCGATGGCGCCGATGAGGGTGAAGGTGCGCGCGCCGGCGAACGTGTGCTCGCGCTTTTCGAGCGCCTGCGTCCATTCCCGCTCAAAGCCGATCAGGAAGCCGACGGCGCCCGCAAGGCCGATATGGCCAAGCGTCGATAGCGTCGACAAAGCGAAGTCTTCGGCCATCGGTCCTTCCGGCAGGCGCGCCGCTTCATCTCACCACAAGCGCGGTTCGCCTCCAACGGCGCAATCGTCGCGATTTCAAGGACTGGAACGCGCGCCGACGATTTCCTATCTAGGGCGCGCGAACCGGGAGGAGACGACGCATGGCCGAAAAACTGCGGACGACCGCGCTGCAATATCTCGACAAGGCGATGGGCGAGCTTCGCGCGCTCGGCTTTGCGTCGGAAGGCGGCCAGCCCGCGCCGATCGTTGCGCTCCTCAATCAAATCGCCGATCTCGACCAGGACCGGGTGACGGCGATCGCCCGGACCCTCGACCAGGCGTCCCACTTCAACGAGGTCGTCCGCGAGCAGGTCTCGTCGATGACGATCGGCGAGCGCTACAAGGAAATCGCCGGCGCCTTCGATACGATCCGCGACGACGCGAAATCCCTTGTCGACCAGTACGCCGACGGCAAGATTTCGACGATGGAGCGCGTCGGCAATGTCTGGATGAAAATGACGCGCGGCGACATCGCTTCGCGCTTTGACAAGGTCCGCAAGGTCTATCTCGAGGTCGCCGGCGAAACGCGCAACCAGGTCGAGCGCGAGACCCGCATCCTTGAGGCCTATCGCGACTTCCGCGGCGCGCTCAAACAGTCGGAAGTGCTGGCGCTTGACGTCCTCAAGACGGCTGAGGGCAAGCTCGCCGACGCCAGGGCGACGCTCAAAGCCGCGGTCGACAAGGTCGGCGCCTTCGCCGGCGACGACGCTGCGGCGCGCGCGACGCTCGAGCTTGACCGCGATGAAGCCTTGCGCGCGCTTCAGAAGGAGGAGAAGCGCTATCAGGTCGCCAAGGACCTCTCCGACAACATCACCATCGGCTACAATACGTCGGAAGTCATCATGACGCGGCTCGTCCAGACGACCAACGCCAAGGAGCGCATCTACGCGCAGGCGGTTTCCTTCTTCGGCACCAACGAAACCGTTCTGACCGCGCTGACGGCGACATTCACCGGCATGCACGGACTGCACGAATCGACGCAGACCGTCGAAGCGATGAAGAAGGGCATCGACGAGAGTCTCGAAACCTTGTCGGAGATCGGCGGCAAGGTGCAGGAGGCCGCAGTCAAGGCCGGCTACGGCCCGACCGTATCCGCAGCCGCCGTCAAGAAGCTCGTCGAAAGCGTCGTCGCCTTCCAGGAACGCAGCCAGACGATCATCGAGGAAATGCGCAAGGCGGCGACCGAAAACTCGAAGGAAATCCGCGAAGCGGTCGAAGACGGCAAGAAGCGCCTCGCGCATCTCATTGAGACCGGCGCGAGCGCCGCGCTCGACCGGACCTGATCGCCGCCGCCGTGGCCGCCGCCCTCGCGACCGCCGACAAGCCGCAATCGCTCGACGATGTCATGCTCGCCATGGACATCGTCGACACCCTGCGGCATCGCGACCTCGTCCTCGCCAAGGAGCTCGGGACGGCGGAGCGCAAGGACGCTCTGATCAGGCGGCTGAAAGAGATATATCACGCGCAAGGGATCGAGGTTCCGGACCGCATCCTTGAAGACGGCGTCAAGGCGCTCGAAGAGCGGCGCTTCGTCTATGACCCGCCGAAGGACGGTTTCGCCATCCGGCTTGCGCGCTTTTACGTCGATCGCGGAACGTGGGGCCCGCCAATCCTCTTCATCGCGGGCGCGGCGCTGTTTATTTCCGCCGCTTACGAATTCGGCTTCGAGCGCCCGCGCGAGGCGAAGGCGGAGCGCGCGCGGATCGAACTCACGGTCGAATTGCCGAAGGACATCTCTGCGGCGCGCGACGCGGCGCTGGCGCTCGCCGCAAACGACGCTGCGCGGGCCCGTATTGAGACTTCCTATCAGGACGGGATCGCCGCGACGAAATCGGGCGACGCCGAGGCCGCGCGCGCGGCGATCGGCGAGCTTTCGTTTCTCGCCGGCGTCCTCGAAAAGGATCTGACGATCCGTGTCGTGTCGCGCCCTGGGGACTACTCCGGCGTCTTCCGCATTCCCGACGACGCGCCCGATGCGCGCAATTACTACCTGATCGTCGAGGCGGTCGACGCCAAGGGCCGCGCTCATGCGCTGGAGATTTCGAGCGAGGAGGATCGCAAGACGGCGCGCGTCGACATGTGGGGCGTGCGCGTGCCGGAGGGCGAGTTCAACCGCATCGCCGCCGACAAGGAAGACGACCAGATCATCCAGCACGCCGATATCGGGACGAAGCCGAAGGGCGCGCTCGCGCCCGTCTACGACATCCCGACCGCCGGCGGCGCGATCCTGGAGTGGTGAGATGACCTCCGGCCGCGAAGCCCTCCATCAAATCGACGCGTCGATCGCCGAAGCGCGGCGCCGGCTCGCGCAAGCCTCGGACGCCGCGGCGGGCGACGCGAAAACGATCGCCGATCTCGACCGCCGGCAAATCGAAATCTACCATGCGATCGCTGACATCCGATTGGGTCACCTCAAGAGCGATCCTGCGAATGGCGGCGTTCTCGGTCCCGACGATCGCCGCGCTGAGACGTTGATCGCCGCGCATGAGCGCGCCGTCGCCGAGATTGCGGCGGCGCGCGAAGCCGCCGCGCGCGAGCTTGAACAGCTCGAGGCGGCGCGCGCGAGCGCGGAAGCGGACGTCGAGGAGGCGGTCGCGCGGCATGACGAGGCGACCGCGGCGACGCGGGCGAGGCTCGAGAAGTCGGACGCCTATGCGCGCGAGGCGAACGCGCTCGAAGACCTGACGGCGATGGCGGCGCGCGCCAAACAAAAGCTCGCCGTCGCCGAGGAAGATCGCGCGAAAAAGGGCGCCGCCTACGAGAGCGACCCTCTCTTCAAGTATCTTTTCGACCGAAAGTTCGGGACGCGGGACTATCGCGCGTTTCCGCTCTTCGCTCTGCTCGACAATTGGGTCGCAAGTCTCATCAAATACCGCGATCACCGCCTCAATTACGAGCGCCTCCTCGAAATTCCGGTTCGCTTCGCCGATCACGTCGCGCAGCTCAATGCGCAGGCGGAGGCGGCGCGCGGCGCGATTGAGGGAATGGAGCGCGAGGCGCTCGAAAGGGACGGCGTCGGCAAGCTTCGCGACGCCGTCGGCGCCGCGCGCGCGCTCGTTGAAACGCTTGACGGTCGGATCGCGGAGGCGGAGGCGAGGCACAAGGACCTCGCCGAGCGCCACGCCGCGGCGGCCGCCGGCGAAGCGGGGCCGATTGACGAGGCGCGCAAGCTCCTCGCCGACGCGCTGTCGCGGATCGCCGTTCCCGATTTGAAGGTCGTCGCCGCCGAGACGGCGAGCCTTGAGGACGACCGGCTCATCGACGCGCTCGTCGTCGCGCGCCGCGAGCGCATGGAGTTCGAGGAGACGCGCAAGAGAGCAATCGGATCGCTCCAGGGGCTCGGCCGGCGCCTGACCGAACTTGAGGACATGCGGCGCCGCTTCAAGAGCGCGCGCTATGACAGTCCGTATTCGGAGTTCAGCGGCAAGGACGCGCTTGCGATCATGCTTGCCGAGTTTCTTCGCGGCGCGCTCGACAAGAATGATCTCTGGAAGCGCATCGAGCGCGGCCACAGGACGCGCCGGCGCGACTGGGACAATGATTTCGGCGGCGACGAGTGGCGCGACATGTTCGGCCTGCCTGACAATTGGGGCGGCCGGATGGGCGGCTCCTGGGGCGACGAATGGTCGGAGCGCGCGCGGCGCGCCGGACCGGTCATTCCAAGAACGCCCGGCGAATTGCGCCTGCCGCGCCCTCCCCGCCCGCCGCGCATGCCGCGACTGCCGTCAGGCGGCGGGCGCCGCGGCGGCGGCTTCAGGACCGGCGGCGGGTTTTAGAGCGGCGTGCGGTGAAGCGTGCGCGGTTCAGCGCGACTGAGGCGCGGAGCGGCGAACGCCGTGACGAACAAGGATTAGAGCGAGCGCACTGATTCCGAATCATGGCGCGAAGCTCTAGCCGCCGAGCGGCGCTCGCCGCGGCTCCGCAAGCTGACTTTCAAGCGTTGAAAGCGCGCCGTTATGCGCGCCGAGCGCCGACGCCGCCCGGAAATCGTCAAGCGCGCGCGCTTTGTCGCCGGCCGCCAGATGAGCCGTCGCCCGCACGCTGTAGAACGCGGCGAGCTCGGCCCGGCGCAGTCTTGCCGCATCCGCCGTTTCCAATGCGGCAAGGATCGTCATCGCTTCGCCGACATATTTTTCAGCAACCGCGCGGCGGGCGCCGTCGAGCTTCGCGTCGACATCGCGCCGTCGCGAAAATTCGACGGGGCGCATTCCGTCGTCGAGCGCCATCGCGACGACAACCTCGACATCCTTTCGCCGCGCTTTCGGATCGCTGATCACATAGGGACGAAATCGCCAATGGGCGGCGCGGTTCAGCACCGCATCGTCAAGGCAGGGATAGGTTGACGCGACAAGACGCACATTCTCGACAAGCCCGAGATTTGTCACGTCGAGCCGCACCTTGACCTCGTCCGGCCCGCGATAATTCGCGATGCAGCGCGCCGGATAGTCGGGCGGCGCAACATCGACCGCCCGGACGTCGCCCGGGTCGGCGGGATCGAACGTCAGCGCAAGTTCGATATCGCGCGCGCCCGGATCGGCGCCGTCAAAGCCGGGCGGCGTGAAGCGGGTCGCGCGCGCCTTGGCGATCGCCGCCTCATTGACGCAAGGATCTGTCGACTCCTTGACGCGCGCGTTGCGCACATAGCCGTCCGCCGTCAGATCGACGAGGACGGCGGCGCGCTGAGCGCTAGCTTCCGCGCAAGCCGCTGGATATTGCGTCGCGGTCAACAGCGGGACCGGCTTTCGCGCCTCGCCGGCCGCTTTCGCGTCAACACGCGGCGCATCCTTGAGAACGAAGGTGAACACCGTCGAAACGCCGGCGCGCGCCTCGCCGCCAAGGCGCCAGCCGCGCACGGCCTTTATCGCAGTCCTGTTGAAGCAGCTGTCCGTCGTCGAGACGATTTGCGCGTTCCGCGCGCGCCCTTTCTCGTCGACGTCATAACGGACGGTCACGCGGTCGGGTTCCGGCTTTTCAGCCGACTTGACGAGGCAGGAGGTCGGATAGTCGGGGACCGGCCGTTCGAGCGCTCCCGCGTGCGGCGCGGCGGCTGACATTGCAAAGGCTGCCAGGAACGGCGAAATCATCGCGGGCCCCCCTTTTCGCGCAAGGCGACCTTATCATATGCGCCGCTCCGGCGGCAGAGGGTGCTGGCGGCGGACGTTTGCCGGGCGGCTCGCCGATCGCGTCGTCGCTCGCGTGACGGTCGACAATCGCCCCTATTGCCCGATCGAGGCCCGCAGCAACCAATCGAGAACCGCCTGCGTCGCCTCCGCCTCGGAAGCGCCGCGTTCAATCGCTTCGGTGAAAAGCGCAATCTGCCGGTCGGCGCTCGTTCCCTCGCGAAGGATTTTCTCAATCGCTTCCAACTCGCCGAGACATCCGAGCGCGCGCGCGTCGCTTTCAAGCTTCGCCGCCAATTCCCTCACCGCGGCGCGCGCGCCGATCGGTTCGAGCGTGTCGACGTCGACAATGACCGCGTCGAGCCCGTCGCATTGGATCTGCCAGCGATTTTCCTCCGCGATCGCCCGCAGCATCGACGAGGGATTTGCGCCGAAGCGCTGGTCGAGAGCAAGCCGCCGGACGAGGCACCGGTAGAGGGCGGCGATCGCCACCGCAGCGTTGACGTCGGTGACGCTGTCGCAAATCCGCAGTTCCAGCGTCGGAAAGCGCAGCGACGGCCGGACGGCCCACCAGAGATACGACTCGTCCGCCATCGCGCCGGCGCGGACAAGCGCCCCGACATAGCGATCGTAATCCGCCTGCTCCGCGAAGTACGGCGGCAATCCGGTTCGAGGCAGTTCGTCGTAGCCCGTCAGGCGATAGCCGCACATGCCGGTCCAATGTCCGCGCCAAAGCGGCGAAGACACGCTCAGCGTAAGGAACAATGGCAGATAGGGACCGAGCCTGTTCATCACCGCGACGCGGGACGCCGAATCCGGGATTTCCACGTGAACGTGCAGCCCGCAAAACATATTGCGAAGCGCTAGCATGCGCATGTCGCGAACGAGCTTGTTGTACCGCGCGCCTTTCGACGGCTTGCCATCGCGCCAGTCCATGTTGGGATGCGTTCCGGCGGCGATGAGTCCGAGACCGTGCCGGCGCGCCGTGTTGTCGATCGCCGACCGGCAGGCGGTCAATTCCCGCCGGCAATCCTCCGCCGACCGGCAAGGAGTCGTCTTCGCTTCAACCTGCGACTGGAGGAGCTCTTTCGACGCATGAGGCGCTTCCCGCTTGAGATCCGCCCAAAACTCGGCGGGCGGCTCGAGGCAGGCAGCGCCGCCGGCGCGGCGAACGAGGAAATATTCCTCCTCGACGCCGAAGCGGAAGTCCATCCTCAGTCCCGCCTCCTGAAGCGCAATGCGATTGCGCGTCGCTTTCCGGCGATCGCGCGGCGGACGCGCGCTGCGCGTCCGTCATCGTCGGCGCGCAACGAGAGCGCCCCACACCCCTCTTAAGAGTCTCTTGAGGAGATGGCAACCTTCGCGTCCCCGAGCGTCAGGCCGCCTCGCGCTGATTGATCGCGTCCCTCCGGATGACTGTCACCGGACATTCGGGCTCGGGCGCGCCCCTGCGCGGGCGCATGCCCTTGGCGAACAGTTTGGCCGCCTCGATATGTATGGCGACGATCACTTTCAACGTCATCAGCGGATAGCGGAAAAATGCGCGCACGAGGGTCTTGTCAGTCATGTCCTCGCGCGCGCCCGTAAACGCCGCGTTCATGATCGGCCCCTCGGCGTCCGATTGACGGATGACGACGGCGATTTCCTCGCCCGGCAGGGTCAGGCGAAAGTCGTAGCGTTGACGCATGTCCATAAACGGCGAAACGTGAAACGCCTTGTCCGCAGACTGACGGATCATCGGGCCGTCTTCTCCCGCCGCAATCAGATAGGAGTGCCGTCCTCCGAACGTGTTTCTGACCTCGTATAGCGCCGCTTCGACGCGGCCCGATGCGTCATGGCAATAGTAGACCGACAGCGGATTGAACGCGTAACCGAGAATTCTCGGATAGCAGAGGAGCAGCACCGGCCCGTCGCCCGCAAATCCCGCGCTCTTCAGAAGGGCGCGAATGCGCCGGGCGACCGGCGCGCCGGTCTCGTCGGCGTGATCCCGATCGTGAAACGAGAAGAGATTGAATTGATTGCGGGAGAAGAGCCGCAAGCGGCCCGCCGCTTCGTCAATGCGGTCAAGGTCGATCAGCATCGAAAAAACGCGGTAGGCGAGCCGGTGCCGCACCGGCCGCAGACGCCGGTGCGTCACGACGCCGTGATAGATCGACGCCGCAGCGCGCATCATTCCGCCGCCAATGACGTCGCGAGCGCACGGCGGAAAATGCGGCCGGACTCGTCCTTGACGGTCCACGGCCGCCTGACGCCGCCGAGGTCTTCCGCGACCGCAAGGCCGGATTGAACGCCGTCCTCGTGAAACCCGGCGCCGAAATGCGCGCCGCAATACCAAACGCCGCCGACGCCCTGAAGCGACCACAGCGCCTTTTGCGCCTTGCCGACCTCAAGATCGAACATCGGATGATCGTAGTCGAATTCGGCGATGATCAAGTCCTCCGGGATCGGCGTCGTCGGATTTAGCGTTACGAATATCTCCTCTTCGCAGCGAAGGTCCTGCAGGAGATTCATCCAGTAAGTGACTGAAGCGGCGCTTTCTCCGCCCCGATAATTCCAGCTCGCCCACGCGCTCCGCCGCTTCGGCATTTGCCTTCGATCATGGTGGACGACGGCAAGATTGCGCTGATATTTGAACGCGCCGAGGATTTCGCGCTCCCGCGTCGTCGGCAGCTTCAAAAGGCGCAATGCGCTGTCGGCGTGCGTTGCGATGACGACGTCGTCGAACCTGTCGCGTGCGCCCCGCTCGTCAACGACCATGACGCCGTCGGACGTGCGTTCGATTTCGATCACGCCGGCGCCGAGGCGCGCCTTTTCGCGAAAACATTCCGATATGCGCTCGACATAGACGCGCGAGCCGCCTCTCACCGTGGACCAGCGAGGCATATCCGAGATCTGTAAGAGGCCGTGGTTGGCGTAAAACCGAAACAAGGACGCCGCCGGATGATCCAGAACCCGGAACGACGGCGTCGACCAGATCGCCGCCGCCATCGGGGCGAGGAACCGGCGAAGGAACGCCTCCGAATACCGGCGCCCGCTGACAAAGGCGCCAACTGTCACGTTGTCGTCAATTCCGCGCGCGAGGGCTTCTTCCGCATCGCGGTTGAACCGCACGATGTCGCCGAGCATCGACCAGTGGGAAGCTGAAACAAGGCTTTTGCGGTTGGCGAAAATCCCGCTCGCGCCGCGGCTCGAGAATTCGACCCGCCCGTCGTCCATCGAGACGCCGAATGACATGTCGGTCGAACAAACCTCGACGCCGAGGCGCTCAAAGAGCGCCGTAAGATTCGGATAATTGGGCTTGTTGAAGACGATGAAGCCGGCATCGACGGGAACCGATTGACCGCAAACCGGGACCTCGACCGTGTTGGCGTGCCCCCCAAATCGGTGGTCCTTTTCGTAGACGACGACGTCGTGGCGGCCGGAGAGAAGCCAGGCCGCCGACAGGCCCGAAATCCCGCTGCCGATGACGGCGATTTTGCGTCGGCGCTCGGCCTTCCGGGCGCCGGCGGACCGGCTTTGGGCGTCAAACGGCATATTTCACTCTCTGCGACGGCGCATGGACAGCGGCGCTGGCTTTCGTTACGCGCGCCGGCGCCTATCGGATTACGCGGACTGGTGCCCGGGTGCGTTTCCGGTCTAGACGTCGGCGAGTGATCCAAATCGACCCTGCGCCGTAATAATAGCGAGTTGGCGCAAGTCGGCGGGATGTTGAAAGCCCTGGCGAGACGAATGGCAGCTTCGAACCCGGCCAACGAGGCGGCTCCGACGGCCGAGCGGCTGACCGGATTGTTATTGCGCGTCGCGTCGGACGGCGATCGCGATGCGTTCAACGCCTTGTTCCTGGTCTTTGCCCCGCGCATCAAGAGCTACCTCATGAAAATCGGAGCCGCCGCCGACCTCGCAGACGATCTCTCCCAGGAGGCGATGCTCCGCGTCTGGCGCAAGGCGAAGCTTTTTGATCCCGGGAAGGCGTCCGCCTCGACGTGGATCTTCACGATCGCCCGCAACGTCCGCATTGACGCGGCAAGGCGTGCTGCGAAACCGGAGCTTGATCCGCACGAGCCCGCCTTTGCGCCGGAGCACGACCCTCATCCAGACCAGATCATCGACATCGGCGCGCGCGATGAACGGATAAGGATGGCGTTCAGCGCCTTGCCGCCCGCGCAGCACGAGGTCGTGAAGCTGCACTTCATTGAAGACCTCGCTCATGCGGAAATCGCCGAGCGCCTGCGACTGCCGCTCGGCACCGTGAAGTCGCGCTTAAGGCTCGCCTTTGAGAAGATCAGAAAGGAGCTTGGTGACTGCGTTGCGTGAAATTCGTCATCACCCAAAAGAGCTGACGCTCGCCGCCTATGCGGCCGGAAATCTCGATGAAGCGCGGGCGGTCGTCGTTGCTTCCCATGTGTCGGCGTGCGGCGCATGCCGAACCGCGGTTCGCGATTTCGAGGCGGTCGGCGGCGCGTGCCTGCTGTCGATTGAGCCAGTCGCCATGAATAACAGCGCGCTTGACAGTTTCTGGGCGCGCGCCGGCAGGCAGGAACGAGCATCCCGGCCGGTTTCGACGCGCGCCGCCAATGATTTTTCGCTCGACGCTTCGCATCCGCTCGCCGTCTATTTGAAAGACGGCGTTGACGCGATCGAGTGGCGCGCCGTCGCCCCCGGCGTCGCGCAGCGCGTCATTCCGGCGGAAGGATATCGTCCGGGCGTCCTGCGTCTCCTGAAACTTGCGCCGGGCGTGCGCGTTCCGAGGCATACGCATGGCGATGAGGAGCTGACGCTCATCTTGCGTGGTTCTTACGTTGACGAAGTCGGCGAGTTCGCCGAAGGCGATCTTGCCGATCTCGACGGCGACGTCTGGCACGGACCTGTCGCGACAGGCGACAAACCGTGCATCTGTCTTATCGCGACCAGCGCGCCGTTGAAGTTTGCGACGCTTTTCGGCCGCGTCTTTCAGCCGTTTTTCGGCCTTTAGAGCGGCGTGCGGTGAAGTGTGCGCGGTTTCGCGCAAGTGAGGCGCGAAGCGGCGGACGCCGGGCAAATCAAAGCCTGGAGCGGCGTGCGCTGAAACGCGCGCGGTTCAGCGCGCAAACGCCGCGACAAACAAGGATTAGAGCAAGCGCCCCGATTCCGAATCCTGGCGCGAAGCTCTGGCGCGACGCTCGCGCCGCCGTGAGCGGCGGACCGAACGCCCCACGCGTCGGCCCGCGCGGCGGCCGCCGCCGCTCGACGAAATGCGCCTCTCTTGCGGCGAAAGAGGGGCGCAGGCCGTTCCATTTCCGCCGGACCTCCCTATTTGCTTCTTACGCCGGCGACGGCGGACAACAAGAAGAAAAGAGGAGAGAGAAAATGGCCAGACTCGTTTCAATCACCGCGGCGACCGCGCTTGTCTTCGCTGCAATCTTCCCGGCGGTCTACACCTTTGTCGCCTTCGCGTAAGCGCGGGCCATGCCGCTCGCTGATCGCCGATCGAAAAGCTAGAGGACCGGTCCCCGTTCGAACGGCGCCGCGCTGACAGATGCGCCGGCGCCGCTTTCGCCTTAACGCGCGAAATTCCGCCTAGCGGCTTCGAGATCGGCTTTTGTGTCGATGCCGCGGGCGGCGGACGACACGACGCGAACGGCGATTTTCTCGCCGAGTTCAAGGATTCTGAGCTGCTCCAGCTTTTCAATTCCCTCAAGGCGCCCTGGCGGAGATTTCGCAAATCGCATCAGCGCGTCCCGCGAGAACGCATAGGCGCCGACATGAAGATGAAACGCGCCGGCGCCGTCCCGCGGATATGGCGCGAGCGCCCGCGTGAAATAGATCGCCTCGAAAGAATTCGGCAAGCTCGCGATCGGCCTTCCAAGGACCGCCTTGACGGCGGCGGGATCGGCGGGATCGAGGTCGTCGGGAAACGGGCAGGCGAGCGTTGACGCGAAGCAGCCGGCGCGCTCATGCGTTTCGATCAGCGCATCAATATGGCCCGGCTCAATGCATGGCTCATCGCCCTGAATATTGACGATCATCGCCGCGGCGACCGCCGGCGCCGCCTCGGCGACGCGCTCGGTCCCGGATTGATGGTCGGCGCGCGTCATGACGGCGCGCGCCCCGAAAGTCGCGGCATGAGCCGCGATTTCCTCGGAGTCCGTCGCGACGATAACCTCGGCGGCGCGACGCGCTTTCAGGGCCTGCTCATAGGTGCGCTGCAGGACTGTTTTCCCCGCAAGATCGAGAAGAAGCTTTCCCGGAAGGCGCGTCGACTGAAGCCGCGCCGGGATGACGATCGCCGCGGTCATTCAGCCCTCGCCTGCGTCTGGAATTTCTCGACGACATAGGCGCCGGCGAACCCGGCGAGCGCGCCGCTCGCATTGGCGAACGCGTCGAGAAGCTCGGCGTCCCTGACGCCGCCGAGCCCTTGCAGATACTCAAGCGCCATGCCGTAAAGCGTCAATCCGAGAACGGAGAAGCGTCGGCGTCCGCGCAATCTGAGCTCGCCCAACCCCGCCGCGCCGCCAAGCGCCGAATAGGCGAGAAAGTGGCCGATCTTGTCGGCGTAATCGGCGTTATCGAAAAGCAGTTCGGCGAGATAGCGCGCCAGCGCCATTCCGGATTCCGTCTCTTCCGGATCGGGGGTCAATGTCTGCCAGGTGACGAAAACGATGAGCAGCGCGAAAACGCCGCGCCAGAACGATCTTGGCGTCATGCGGCGGGACCGCCGGACTTCGCCGCCAGGCGCTTTTCCCATTCGATGGCGGAGCGAACGATGAAATCGATATCGTCATAGCGCGGCCGCCAGTCGAGCTCGGTGCGGATCGCCGCCGTGTCGGCGATGAGCTGCGGCGGATCGCCGGAGCGGCGAGGCCCGATTTCGTGCGGCAGCGGCCTTCCGGTCACGCGTTCAAAAGCGTCGATGACTTCGGACACCGAATAGCCGCGCCCGTATCCGACATTGAGAATTTCGGGTCCGGCGCCGCGCCGCAAGCGCGCAAGCGCGGCGAGGTGGGCGTCGGCAAGATCGGACACGTGCACATAATCGCGAATGGCGGTTCCGTCGGGCGTCGGGTAGTCCGCCCCGTAGATCTGCAGCTTTTCCCGCCGCGCGCCGACGGCGATCTGGGCCGCGACCTTGATGAGGTGGGTCGGCTTGCCGATCTGGCCCGCGCGGCCTTTGGGATCGGCGCCGGCGACATTGAAGTAACGAAGCACCATATAGGAGAAGCCGTGCGCCTTCGCGGCGTCCTCAAGCACGCGTTCGCTCATCGCCATTGAAGCGCCATAGGGCGAAATCGAATGGATCGGCGCCGATTCATTCACCGGCGACTGATCGGGCATGCCGTATACGGCGGCGGTCGACGAGAAAATGAAGCGCTCGATGTCGCAGGCCGCGCAAGCCTCAAGGAGAGCAATCGTCTTCGCGGTGTTGTTCCAATAATAATGGAGCGGCTTCTGCACCGATTCCGGCACGAGAGTCGAACCGGCGAAGTGGATGACTTCGTTGACGCCGAAGTCCCGCATCAAGCGAATGACGACCTCGCGATCGCCGACGTCGGCGACAATGAGGCGCTTGGGATCGGGCGACAGCCAGCGCGCGCCGGTCGAGAGATCGTCAAGCGACACCGAGGGCTCGCCGGCCTCGGCGATCGCGAGAAGCATATGGGCGCCGATATAGCCGGCGCCGCCGGTGACAAGCACCGTCACGGCCGCACTCTCGACGCGCGTTTGTTCACCAAGTCGATCGTCCTTGCACCCGGCGAGTTTTGCCTATCGTGACACCGGAGGATTATTATAAGACAAACGCCGCAACGGGTAGAGCGCATGCTGGGCAGGATTTTCGGGGGAAAACAGCCGCAGGCCGCCGTTCCCGAGGGCCAGCGGCTCTATGCGATCGGCGACATCCACGGCTGCGCCGGGCTGCTTGACGCGCTGCTCGCGTTAATCGGTCTCGAAAGCCAGGGGGCCAAGCGGCGGCTCGTCTTTCTCGGCGACTATGTCGATCGCGGACAGGACTCCCGCGGCGTCATCGACCGGCTCTTGAAAGTGAGGGCGGACGAGCCCGAGACGATCTTCCTGAAGGGCAACCATGAACAGGCGATGCTGGATTTCCTGCAATCGCCCGACCTTAGCGAAGAGTGGCTGCACTGGGGCGGCGACAAGACGCTTGAGAGCTATGGCGTCGCCGACATCTGGAGGAAGCGCCCGAGCGCCTTGGCCCGCGAGCTTGATGAACGTCTCCCTGAGCCGCATCGCGAATTCCTGCGTTCGCTCGATCTGTGGCGCGTCGTCGGCGACTACGCCTTCGTTCATGCCGGCTTCAGGCCCGGCGTCGCGCTCGAAGATCAGCGCCCGGAGGACTGCCTCTGGATTCGCGGCGAGTTTCACAATGCCGAGTCCGACCAGCGGCCGCGCGAAACGGTCGTTCACGGCCACCACCCGGTCAAGAAGCCGACCGACGCCGGATGGCGAATTAACGTCGACACGGGCGCTGTCTGGTCGGATGCGCTGACCGCGGTCGTTCTCGAGGGCACGACGCGACGGTTCCTTTCGACCAGGCGCTGAGGCGCTCGCGCCTCAGGCCATGGCGGTCGCCGCCCATTTCAACGCGGCTTTCGTCAGCGGGCTGAACCCTTGCGCCAGCGCTTTCGGACAGAATCGGCGCTGGAAGGCGACGAGAGCGGCCGCGTGCGCGTTGTCAGGCGCATCATAGCCGATCGCGCGCAGCATCGCTAAGGCGTCCTGATAGGAGATCGAAGGGTCTTCATCGCCGGCGTAGCGCCCGACGGCGAGGCCCTCGGCCGCAAGCTTTCCCCAGGGAAAGAGCTCCCCGGGGTCTTCCTTTCTTTGAGGCGCGACGTCGGAATGGCCAAGCACGCGCGTCGCCGGCACGCCGTGGCGCGTCTTGATGTCCTTGATGAGCGCGATGACCATGTCGATCTGGCGCGCGGGAAACTTGCGATAGCCCCATTCGTGGCCGGGATTGACGATTTCAACGCCGATCGAGCGCGCATTGATGTCGGTCTCGCCTTTCCAAGCGCCGACGCCCGCGTGCCATGCGCGCTTTCCCTCCGGCGCCAGCGCGTAGATCGTTCCGTCCTCATCGACCAAATAGTGGCACGAGACCCTGGCGGCGGGGTCGCAGAGGCGGCGGATCGCTTCCTCCGCCGACTTCATGCCGGTGTAATGCAGAACGATCATGTCGACGGCGCGGCCGCGATCATCGAAATTTGGCGACGGGCGGCTAATGAAAGTCACGTCCGTCATGGCTCGCGCTTTCCTGGAGCAGTCGACGGCTGCGCTACGATAATCGGTTCCGGCGCGCCGGGTTCCGGCGCTGTCATCGGCGCGCGCAAAACGACGATTCCGACGCCGACAAGGGTCATGGCCCCGCCGACAAGAATGACCGCCGTCAGCGGCTCGCCGAGAAAGAGCACTGAAAACAGGACTGCAAGGAACGTCGTCAGCAAGGTCGACGATGCGACCTGCGACACGGGCCGCCGCTGCAGCAGCCAGTAATACGCCGTGTGACCGAATACCGAAGAAACCAGCGCCGAATAGAGAATAGCGCTGGCGACGAGCGTCTTGTCGCTCGCCGCGAGCGCCGCAAAATGGTCGCGCTCAAGGCTTGCCGAAATGATCATGAGAATGGGCGCTCCTATCAGGCCGAACCACGCGAGCAGCTCCCACGGCTTGAACGCGCTCGCCTTCTTTACGAGAATAGCCCCGAACGCCTCAACCAGCGTCGCTGCCGCGACAAGCCCCACGCCGATGCCGATGCGCGCTTCCGGCGGCGCGCTTTCCTTGTCGAGCGCGATGACCGCGACGCCGGCAAAGGCCAGCCCGATGCCGGCAATTCGCCGCCAGCCGATTTGCTCCCTCAGAAATAGGACGGAAAGGATCGACGCAAATGGGACATAAAGCTCGTTGGCGATCGCCGCCGCCGACGCCGTCGCAAAGATGAACCCGCTGAATAGCAGCGCATAATTGAATGCCCCGAAACAGAGCGCGGCGGCGAAGATTGTCCGCATCTTCCCGCTGCGCCAGCGAAGAAACGGCGCAAGGACGATCGCCACAAGCGTCATGCGCATCGCGGCGTAAAAGATCGGCGGGATTTCGGCGACGGCCGCCTTAATGACGACGTAGTGAAATCCCCACGCCACGCAGAGGACCACCATGACGGCCAGCTCGCGCGCGCTCAAGTTCGCCCCCAACAAAAGCCAGGATTGAGGCCGCCTTACGCCGCTCCGTCGATGTCAGCAATGCGCTTGTGGTTGGCGCTTTGTCAGGCGGCCCCGGCGTTGCGCCAGCCCCCGCGCCGCCCCTGCCGGGCGGTGAGCGCCGACAGCGCGCCAAAGACCGCGGAAACGGCGATCGCAAGCGGCGCGGCGAAGGCGACCGCAACGAAAGCGACCGCAAAGACGCCGAGAATGGCGAGGAAAAGCACCGCGTCAATCAGCCCGGCGACGCTGCGCGCGCCAGGTTGAAACCCTTTGCCGACGCCAAGACCAGCCTTTTCGACTTGCATTACGCCCACGCCAACACCACCGCCGGTCAGTCTACGCATCGCCCCTTCTTCGCGTCCAGAGGCCTTCGCCATCGAGGGCCATCACAAATTACAATTCAACAGTTAAGCGAAACTTAGGCGAAAACAACGTCTGGTTAACCGGTTCTTTCGGCGATGATCCGCTCATAGGCGGCGTTGATCGCGGCCGTGCGGTTCTCGGCGATCTTGACGAGCGAGGCAGGCACCCCGCGGGCGATGAGCGCGTCAGGATGGTTCTCCCGCATCAGCTCACGATATTTCGTGCGAACGTCCGCAAGGTCCGCGTCATGGTCGAGGCCGAGGATCAGATAAGGATCATCCTGATCCGCGCCGAGATGGGCGGCCTTGAGGCGCCGCCACGCACCCGGCTTCAGTCCGAAGGTTGCAGCCGCCTGCTCCAGCATCGCCAGTTCGCGCGGATGCGCCTGGCCGTCGGCGAGCGCGACATAAAGAAGACAGTCGATGACGTCTTCGAGCACGACCGGATCGTTATCGAAAATTCTCGCGACCTGCGCGACGTAATGCTCAAATCCGGAGACATCCTGTTTGGCGAGGTCGAAAATCATCCGGACCTTTGATTCCTCCGACGCCGGGAACCTAAAGAACTTCCGAAACGCCGCGACCTCATTTTCAGTGACGTAGCCGTCCGCGCGCGCGATCTTTGCGGAAAGCGCGATCAGCGCGATCGAGAACGCGGATTCATCGCGCCTTGCTTTCATGTCGACGAATGCGTCAAGCGCCGCGCCGAGCGTTTTCTTATGCGCTTCCTCAATCGCCTCGCCGATTCGGTCCCAAATGCCCAACGACCAGTTCCTTATGTTTGGCGGCCCCTAGCAGGCCCGGCGATGCGTCGCCAGAGGTTCGCGGCGGCTGCGATTCTCCCAGTATTCAACAGATTTGTGGAAAAATAAATTTTCGAGCGGCGACCGCGCGTTGAGCGCGCGGTCGCGCACGTGATGCGCCGATCGAGCGGGGCCGGCCTTGCGTTGGG
>Ga0073934_10006010_pt1 | contig 18111 bp, 18 predicted proteins | sample LarsenN4metaG_FD_76834 | JGI IMG/M metagenome (GOLD analysis project Ga0073934, IMG submission 76834) | Hot spring sediment bacterial and archeal communities from British Columbia, Canada, to study Microbial Dark Matter (Phase II) - Larsen... ... | reverse complement strand
TCTTGCCGCTGGCCTCAAACTCCGCGAACTGGTGATCATCCCGCAACTGGCCTACGGCCGCGTTGTCTAAGTTGCTTTTCCTGCCTGCTTCGCGCAGGATCTGAATGTAGAGGTACTAATGCCCGGTGTCGCCCCGCAACAAACTCACGATGTGCGGGACGAGGTCCGCCACGGCGTCCAGGGACTGGACGGCCCCTTTCGGCGAACCTGGCAGATTCACGATCAACGTTCTCGCCCGCAATCCGGCAGTGGCGCGGGAAAGATACGCCAGCGGCGTGAACTTGACGCCCTCCGCGCGCATCCGCTCGCCGAGCCCGGGCATTTCCCGCTCGATGGCGTCTCGGGTCGCCTCTGGTGTGACGTCCCGCACCGCCGCTCCGGTTCCACCGGTCGTGAAGACGGCGTCAACTTCGCCGCTATCGGCGATTTCGCGCAGTCTGGCCGCGATGAGCGCCCTCTCATCGGGGAGCACCTCCGGCGCGGCCACCTCCCATCCGCGCGATTCGAGCCCAGCCCGGACGGCCGGGCCGGACTCGTCCCGCCGCATCTTCATGAAGGACGAATCGCTGATGGTGAGAATCGCCGCACGCAGCTTCAACGATGAAAGTCTCCGCTCTTGCCCCCTGTCTTCTCCAGCAGGTAGAGGTCGGTGATCTCAATGGCTTTGTCGAGCGCCTTGGTCATGTCGTACACGGTGAGGGCCGCGATGCTGGCCGCCACCATCGCTTCCATCTCGACTCCGGTTTGCGCCGTCGTCACGGCGGTGGAAATGATCCTCACGCCGTTGGATTCCACTTCGACCTGTACGTCGACCAGGCTGAGCGGGAGAGGGTGGCACAGCGGGATCAGGCCGGCGGTCCGCTTGGCGGCCATGATGCCGGCGACGCGCGAGATCTCGAGAGGGTTGCCTTTCGGGTTGGCCGGGAGCTGGTCGATCACCTCCGGCTTGATCCTGACAAAGGCGTGGGCACGGGCGGTCCTCCGGGTTGCCTCTTTCGCGGAAACATCCACCATGGCCGGTGCGCCGGCCTCGTCGAAATGCGACAGCTTGCTCATGAGAAGATCACTCCCATTTCGTCCCCTTTCTTCCAGGATTCCCTGTCCGCCTCGGCCACCAGGAACGCGTTCGCGCGCGCCAGCGCCGCCACGTCGCCCGATCCCTGCCAGGGAAGGGGAGTCACCAGCGTGCCGTCTCCGCTGACAAGCGCGGGCAGGAACCGCGTCAACCCGGATTTGTGATGGAAATCCGTGGTCAGACGCAGGCGCGGAATCCGCAGTTCGCTGGCTCGCAGACCCGCCGACAATTCCACCGCCGCAGCCGCGATGGTCTTGAAAGTAACCATACTGGACGCCGGGTTGCCGGGCAATCCGAAAAAGCACTTACCCCGGGCCCGTCCGAACACGAGTGGCTGGCCCGGCTGGATCAGCACGCGGTCGAACAGGAAGTCTGCTCCGAGCGAGGCGAGAGCGGGCTCGACGAAGTCGTACTTGCCGGCCGAGACGCCGCCTGAAAGCAGCAGAATGTCCCGCTCCAGGCCCTGCGCGACCAGTTGCCGGGTCCGATCGAGATCGTCCGGAGCCACCGGGAGGATCTCCGGCTCTCCGCCCGCCTCGGTCACTTGGACGGCCAGGGCCCAGGCGTTGGCGTTCCGTACCTGAGCCGGTCCTGGCGTCTGATCCACCCCGATGACCTCGTCCCCCGTCGACACGATCGCGACGCGCGGCTTCCGGAACACCGGCACGTTGGTCAGTCCGACGGTGGCGAGCAAAGCCACCTGGGGAAAACCGATCCGCACGCCTTCGGGCAGCACAACGGCTCCGTGACGGGCTTCCGCGCCGGCCGGGACGATGAACTCACCTGGTTTCGGAACCCGCGCTGTGGTCATCCGGGAACCATTGCGCGTGGTATGTTCCACCATCACGATGGCATCGGCCCCGCGCGGAACCGGTGCGCCCGTCATGATCTCGACACACTGGCCGGCAGCCACTTCTCCGCCGTATACCCTCCCGGCGCGGACTTCGCCGGCGATTTCGAGCGTGCCCGGGAGGTCGGCGGCGCGAACAGCGAAGCCGTCCCGAATCGACCGCGCCGCGGGAGGATAGTCGCGGTCGGCCGTGACGGCCCGTGCAAGCACACGGCCCGAGGCAGCGCCCAGCGGCACAACTTCGGTTTGCAGGTTGCGGCTCGCGATGACCGTTTCGATCACCACACGGCGAGCATCACGAAATGCGTACGTCGCCAATCTCCTTTATTTTATCCCCAAACAGGATTGGATTGTTCTGTTTTCTTGCGGGACGCCTCGGGCAGGCGGTCCGGCCCGCTGTGCGGAGAACTGTTACGGAATCTTCCGCCGGGGACCCTCAGGGCCACAGGAGATGGAGGACGCGAACAGCCGCCAGCAAGGCTATAACACGGACGAAGCACCCGACGGCGCGACTGGGCCGCGTGATCAGAACGCCGGCGGGCCCGATCTTGAGGGCGAGGATCACCATCGCCCAGGATAGTAAACCCAGAAGATCGCCCGCCTGCCCGTTCCCGATAACCGGCCCGGCCCAGCACATCGGGATGACAGCCGCCCCCAGAGCCGCCACGGCCAGGCGGAGGTCCTCCTGCGGAACAATGTCGAACGCCTGCCAGCGCATCAGCCGGTCCCTCAACTCCGGGAATCCCGGCAGGTTGGGCGGAACAGAGATGGCGCGCTTGCCATCGCCGGCTTCGACGACGAGGCTTCCCGAAGGCCACTGGCGAATGCGGGCGACCTCGGAGCGGGCGATCCGGACATCGCCATGAAGGGCGCTCCGGCAAACGAGCCAATCGGAGCCATACTCCCAGCGTGTTTCGCCGAAGATTCCTGGCCGGCTCAATGTCAGTTCCGCGCCCGGCGGAACCTGTCCCGCGAGCGACAGCCCCTGCTGCTCGGCCGAAAGGCTTTCCATACCCCAAGGAATGGATCGGCCGAACGCGCCTGAGCTTTAGCTCCCGGCTGTCACAGGGTCTATGTCGCTGCCTGCAAGGCCGCGGCCTCAGCCAGCGGAACGAACTTGTGATTCTCCACCAGCGCCGAGATGCCGCCGCGCCGGATGTCGTAGATCCAACCATGAAGCTGAAGGCCGCCTTTGCGCAGACGCGCGGCGACGGAGGGGTGCGTTTCCAGATGCTCGATCTGGGCGATCACGTTTTCCTCGGTCAGTGCTCGCAGCCAGGCGTCGTCTTCAAGGCCGGGGTAGTTGTGCTCGACCATGTGGCGGGCGCTCTCGGAGTGCTTGAGCCAGGTTCTCACCGCCGGCAGGTGCGCGATCTTGTCCGGGTCCTTGAGAGCCTTCATGGCGCCGCAGTCGGAATGGCCGAGCACAATGATGTGGCGGACCTGGAGAGCCATCACCGCGTACTCGATGGCGCTCGAAATCCCTCCCGTGAACTCGCCGTGGGGCGGGACGATATTGCCCACGTTCCGGACCACGAACAGCTCGCCCGGACCGGACTGTAACAGAAGGCCCGGATCGATTCTTGAGTCCGCGCAAGTGATCACGAGCGCATCGGGCGACTGCCCGGCGCTGAGCGCCTCAAAAAACTCCCGCTGTTCCGGGAACACCTCGTTCTGAAATCGAAGGTACCCGGCGACAAGCTTCTGCATACGGAACGCCTCCTTGGCCGAACATTGACTCGGGCGACGCGTTTAATATACCACGCGCATTGTGCGATCCTGTCGGGATGACAGAGCAGGCCCCGCGCCGATTCCGCGTCCGCAGCGTTCGTCCGGCGGCCGGCGATGACGGCCGAAGGCGAGCCGATTTGAGCGCGCGCCGGCGGCGAAAGCCCAGGATCATCGTCCTGGTGGGACTGCCGGGTTCCGGCAAATCGACGTGGGCGGCCCGTCAGAATCTGCCTGTTCTTTCGAGCGACGCCATGCGAGGGCTTCTGGCGGACGACATCACGGATCAGACGATTCACCGCCTGGTGTTCGCCTCGATCCGGTTCCTTCTGCGGATGCGTCTCCGGGCGGGCCGGCCGGTAACCTGTATCGACGCGACGCACCTGACCCCGAGGGAACGCCGGCCGTACCTGCGCCTGCCCGGATGCCGCGTAGAGGCGGTGTACTTCGACGTTCCTCCGGAAATCTGCAAACAGCGCAACCGCCAGCGCGACCGCACGGTTCCAGAGCAAGTCATTGACGAGATGGCGGCGAAACTGGTGCGTCCGTCGCGCAGCGAAGGCTTCTCACGAATCCTCATCGTCACGCCAGAGGGGGATAGCGCGTGACCACCAGAGAGCTGCCGGCACCAGGATGAGGACGCCCAGGGCGAGGCTGACGCGGCGGACCGGAATTCCCCAGTCCACGGCCAGGCCCGCCAGCCAGGCGCTGAGCGACATCGTCACGATGAGAAAGGCGAAGTCCGCGGAGAACACGCGGCCGCGGAAGCGGTCCTCGGCCTGCGTCTGGAGCATCGTCGTCGAGAAGACCCAGATGACTGAACCTCCGCCGTGCGCGAGCGTGACGCAGGCGATGGCGGCCCCGAGCGCGGGCGCGCCGCTCAGGGCGATGTAGCCGGCGGCCGCGGCGAAGAAGCCGTAGAGGATGCCGCGGCGCAGGCGCGGGGGCGAGGCGCCGGCCCAGTAGCCGCCGATCCAGGGTCCGAGAAGGGCGCCGAGGCCGCGCGCGAACATCAACAGGCTCATGCCGAGGAGCGGGCTTTCGGCGACCGGGAACATCCTCTCGCCCATGATGGTGAGGATGATGTAGTTGGCGCCCATGAACCCGAGCCCCGTCTTGGCGAGCAGCGTCGCAAGCAGGCGCCGGTCGCCGGCGATGTACCGGAACCCTTCCATCATGGGCGTGAAATCGACGAGATCGGCGGGCTTCAGAGGGGTTCCGGCGGCAGCGTGAGGCTCCTCGATCCGGATTCCTAGCAGCAGTGCGGCCGAGACCAGAAACGAGAACGCGTTGATCAGGAAGGCGATGTCGCGGCCCAGCCAGACGGCGAGCAGTCCGCCCAGCGCCGTCCCGGCGGCGAGATTGAACGACCACGTGGTGGACGCAAGGGTGTTGGCGGCGAGCGTCTCCCGCTCCCCTCGGGTCAGATTCGGAAGCAGGGCACTGCGCCCGGGCTCGAAGAAACCCCACAGGAGCGTCTCGACCAGCAGCAGGGCGTAGATCGGCCAAACGGCCGGCTGGTGGCTCGCCCAGAGCATGGCCAGCACAATGAAAAAACGGGCGACGTCGGCGGCGATCATCACCGTGCGGCGCCGCGCCCGGTCATTGACGACGCCGGCGACGGGGGAAATCAGAACCTGCGGCAGGACCTGGAGCACGACGGCCGTGGCAACGGCGCTGGCGTTTCCCGTCCGGTCCAGCAGCAGGCCATAGATGACCACCGAGTAAAGCCAGTCACCGAGTTCGCTGACGATCTGGGCCAGCCAGAGCAGCCGGTAGTTGCGGTTGCCGCGCAACAGGCGCGCGTAGTCGGAGAACGTCAGGCGGCAGGCGGAGTTCACCGGAGGGAATTCACTCCGCGTACAGCCCCATCCGCTGTTTGACGGTGCGCACAGTCGCCTCCGCGGCCGGGCTCACGCGGCGGGCGCCGTCGGCGAGCACGTCGGCAAGGTATTTCGGGTCGGCGGTGATTTCGCGATACCTCTGTTGCAGCGGTGCGAGGTGTGAAATCACCATTTCCGCCACCTCTTTCTTGAGGTCCCCGTAGCGCTTGCCCTCGAAGTGCCGGCGCATCCGGTCATCCGGCCATTCGGAGAAGCCCTGGAAGATCGCCAGGAGGTTGGCCACTCCGGGGCCCATGTGGTCGAAGTCCACGGCGGGCATCGTGTCCGTCACGGCCCGCATGATCTTCTTGCGGGCGGCGTCCGGGGGATCGAGGAGCGCGATCGCGTGGCCGGATCCCGTTGCGGACTTCGACATCTTCTTCTCCGGGTCATCGAGCCCCATGATGCGGGCGCCGACCGCCGGGAGCCGTGTGGCGGGCACGACGAAGGTCTCCCCGTAAAGGCTGTTGAAGCGCGCCGCGATATCGCGCGTCAGTTCCAGGTGCTGTGCCTGGTCCTCCCCCACGGGCACGATCGCGGCGTTGTAGAGCAGAATATCGGCGGCCATCAGCACGGGGTACTGGAGCAGGCCGTCGCCGACGGAAACCAGCGCGTCGTCCCGGCCCGCTTCGCTGAGCCCTCGCGCCTGCTCCGCTTTCGCTTTAAACTGGGTCATGCGATACAGCCAGCCGACGGGTGTGACGCAGGTGAGCATCCAGGAAAGTTCGGCGTGTTGGGGGACCGCGGACTGCACCATCAGCGACGAGACCTTGGGGTCGATGCCGGCGGCCACGAACAACCCGGCGATTTCGAGAATCTTCGCCCGGAGTTCCGCGGGGTTCTGGTAGACGGTGACCGCATGCAGGTCGACCACGCAAAAGATGCACTCGTAGTCATGCTGAAGGGCGGCGAAGTTCTTGATGGCGCCCAGGTAGTTGCCGATGTGCAGGTTCCCGGTCGGCTGGACGCCGGAGAAAACTCGAGCTTTCATTTGAAGAGAAGGTGGAACAACCATCGTAAACGAAGTCCGGTTTGAAAAGCTGATCTTCGGCGGGGAGGCGCTGGCGCGAACGGACGGTCGCGTGCTGCTGGCGCCGTACGCGCTGCCGGGAGAACTGGCCCGCGTCACCGGCCTGAGCGAAAAGCGGGACATGGTGCGCGGCCGAGTCGGCGAGATACTCGAACCGTCTCCGGAGCGCATCACGCCGCGGTGTCCGTACTTCGGACGCTGCGGGGGCTGCCAGTATCAGCACGCCTCGGAGACCTACCAGAGCCGGCAGAAGGTGGAGATCCTGCGGGAAGTGCTGCGGAGGATCGGCAAACTGGAGCCGCCGGCGGCGATCGGGCTCATCGTGGGCCCTCCGTGGAACTACCGCAACCGGATCCAGCTTCATTTTGACGGGGGCTGGATCGGATTTCGCGAGCAGGGGTCCCACAAGGTGGTCGGAATCGAGCACTGCGATGTGGCTTCGCCGCGGCTGAACGAGGCCGTCGGCGTGTTGCGGGAGATGATGGGGGACCGACGCTGGCCGCGGTTCCTGCGATCGATGGAGCTGTTCACCAACGAGCGCGAGGTGCAGTTGAACGTCCTGGATTCGGGCGGGCGCCATCTGAGCCGGTCGTTCTTCGAATGGTGCGCCGAGCGGCTGCCGGGGGCCATGTCGGCGGCGCTTTCCTACCCGGCGGCGGGCTCGGTGTTCCGGGTGAGCCACAAGTCGTTTTTCCAGGTGAACCGCTTTCTGACGGATCGTCTTGTGGACCTGGCCCTGGAGAGCGCCGGCGGGGAGACCGCGCTCGACCTGTATGCCGGAGTCGGTTTGTTCACCGTGCCTCTGGGACGGCGGTTCCGGCACGTGACGGCCATAGAGGCGGTCGCCAGCGCCGTGCATGACCTCGAGTACAACGCCCGGGCTCTTTCCGGAACGGTGACAGCGGTCCGCTCCACGACGGAGAGCTATCTCGAACGGCTGAGCGAGGCGCCGGAGTTCGTACTGGCGGACCCGCCGCGCGCGGGATTGGGACGGGATGCTACACGGCACCTGAACCGCCTGAAGCCGAAGCGCCTCACCGTCATCAGTTGCGACCCGTCGACGCTGGCGCGGGATCTGGCGGAGCTGTGCACGGGCGGCTACGCGATCGTGGAGATGACGCTCGTCGACATGTTCCCGCAGACGGCGCAAATCGAGACCGTGGTCAAGCTGGCGCGCCAGGGCTTCTGACCGCCGTCAAGGCCCATCGAGCCGGGCCGCCCGCATGCTGCCGTTAGAATAGGGAGGGACATGTCCGCCGCTACCAACGTCATCCAGAAGATCGCCGTGCTCGGCGCGGGCAACATCGGGTGCGCGATGGTCGGGGGGATTCTGAATGGCGGCGTCGCCGGACCCGGCCAGATCGTGGCCACCACAAAGACGCCGGAGAAGGCGGGGGCGGTGGCCAGGCGCTACGGGATCCGGGTGCTCCCGGGCGGCAACCTCGAAGCTGTCGAAGGGGCCGACGTGGTAATGCTCGCGGTGAAACCGGCGAGCGTGCCCCATGTCCTTGATGAGATCCGCTGGGGCCTGCGGGACGACCGTGTGCTGGTGTCGCTCGCCGCGGCCTTTCCGATCGCGCTGATCGAGCGCATCCTCGGTCGAAGCGCGCCGGTCTTCCGGGCCATGCCGAACATTCCGGTGGTGGTGGAAGAGGGGGCGACGGCGGTGGCCCACAACCGGTTCGCGACTCCGGAGCAGATCGCCGCCGTCGAGAGGATATTCCGCGCGGTGGGAGTGGTGCGCTTCGTCGACGAGGAGCAGATGCATGCCGTTACGGCGCTCAGCGGCAGCGGTCCCGCCTACATCTACATGGTCATCGAGGCGATGATCGCCGGCGGCCTCAAGATGGGGCTCTCGCACGAGGTGGCGACGCGGCTGGCGGAACAGACCGTTCTGGGAGCGGCCAAACTGGTTCGCGAAACCGGGCTCCATCCGGCTATTCTGAAAGATCAGGTCATCACGCCCGGCGGGGTCACAATCTCGGCCATCCACGAACTGGAAAAGCATGGACTGCGGTCTATGCTGATCTCGGCTGTGGAAACCGCGACGCGCCATTCTCGCCACATGGCAGAGAAACTTGCCGGACAATGGGAACCGACGGAATGAACAACCCCCTGCTCCAACGACAGTTTCGCGTCGCCTTCGACCGGATCGAGGCGACGCACGTCGAACCGGCGATCCGCGAACTCATCGCCGACGCCCGGGCGCGCATGGACGCCATCGCGGCCGTTCCCGGACCCCGGACCTGGGCCAACACGATGCAGCCTCTCGATGCGATGACCGAGCGCCTGGACCACGCGCTCGCCGTCGTCCGGCACCTGGAGGCGGCCGCCACCACTCCGCCGTTGCGGGAAGCTTACAACAGAGTCGAGCCCCTGGCCACGGAGTTCTATTCGAGCATCCCCCATCACGAGGGCCTCTGGAGGGCGCTCCAGGATTACGCCGCCACCGGAGAGGCCGAGTCCCTCGATCCGGTACGGAAGCGCTTTCTGAAGAAATCGATCGACGGGTTCCGCAAGCAGGGCGCCGGGCTCCCGCCCGAAAAGAAGGAACAGCTGCGCCGGATCGACATCGATCTGGCGCAGCAGACGACGAAGTTCTCCGAGCATGTTCTGGATGCAACCAACGCCTGGGAACTGATCGTCGAGGACGAAACGCAACTCGCCGGGCTTCCGGAATCCGCAGTGGCGATGGCCCGGGAAAGCGCGAAGGGGAAGGGAAAAGCCGGGTGGCGTTTCACCCTGCAAGCTCCCAGCTACAACGCTGTGATGACGTACCTTGACGACGCCGCGATCCGTGAGAAAACTTACCGCGCCTACCAGACCCGGGCCGCCTCAGGCGAACTCTCCAACCAGGACATCCTCCTCCGGATCCTCGAGCTTCGCCGCCAGAAGGCCACGTTGCTGGGCTACGCCGATTTTGCGGATTTCGTCCTGGAGGACCGCATGGCCAAGTCCGGCGCGCGGGCCCAGGCGTTCCTGGATGAATTGCGAAGCAAGACAGAGGCGGCGTTTCGCGAGGAGAACGCGCAACTGGAAGCCTTCCGCCGTGAACTGGAGGGGCCCGATGCGCCGCCGATGCAGCCTTGGGACATTCCGTACTATGCCGAGAAGCTCCGGCGGGCCCGCTACGACCTCGATGAAGAGATGCTGCGCCCCTACTTCGCGCTCGACAACGTGACCGCCGGGTTGTTCACGCTGGTGGAGAAGGTGTTCGGCGTTACGGTGTCGGAGCAGCCCGGCGTTCCCGGGTGGGATCCGGAGGTGCGCTTCTACCACATCCAGGACGCGGACGGAACCCTGCTCGGAGGGTTCTACACGGATTGGTTCCCCAGGGAGAACAAGCGGGGCGGCGCCTGGATGGACGTGCTGCTCACAGGAGGCCCTGGTCCGGACGGATTCGAGCCTCATCTGGGACTGATGTGCGGCAACATGACTCCGCCGTCCGGCGGAAAACCGGCGTTGTTGACGCACCGGGAAGTCGAGACGGTCTTTCACGAATTCGGTCATCTCCTCCACCACTGCCTGAGCAAGGTGGAGGTGCGGTCCCTGGCGGGCACCAACGTGGCCTGGGATTTCGTCGAACTCCCGTCGCAGATCATGGAGAACTGGTGCTGGGAACGGGAGTCGTTGAACCTGTTTGCGAGGCACTGGCAGACCGGCGAAGTCCTGCCGGAGGAACTGTTCGAGCGGCTGCGTCGCACACGGACCTTTCGAGCCGCCAACGCGCAGATGAGGCAGCTCAGTTTCGGATTCGTCGACATGGCGCTGCACCGCGCCTACGATCCGGCCCGCGACGGGAACGTAACGGCGTACGCGCGCGACCTCATGCAACAGTTCTCTCCGGCGCCGCTTCCCGCCGAGTATTCGGCCATCACCGGATTCACGCACCTGTTCGCCAACCCGGTGGGTTACGGGGCCGGCTACTACTCCTACAAGTGGGCTGAGGTTCTCGACGCCGACGCCTTCACGCGGTTCCGGAACGAGGGGATCTTTTCCGCCTCGACCGGCGCGAGTTTCCGGGAGCACATCCTCTCCCGTGGAGACGGCGCCGACCCGGCTGACCTCTACCGTGGTTTCATGGGGCGCGATCCCGACTCCACCGCCTTGCTGGTGCGCGCCGGCCTGGCGGCGCCAACGCCGCCGGCGTAGCCTGAGAGCGTACGGCCGTGAACGGAGCGGACGCGCTGCTTGCGTGGCTCAGACGAGCTCCGCCCGCAGCCGTTCGAGTTCGCTTTTCATCTTCGCCAGATCGCCCGGAGCGCTGCCGGCGACGTTATTCAGCTCGTACGGATCCGCGGCGAGATCGTACAGCTCGTCCATGCCAACGAGATCGCGGTAGCGGATGTACTTCCAGCGCCGTGTGCGCACGGCTTCATACCCCATCCTGTGGATGCGCTTGAACACGGTGTCCGAATAGTACTCAATCAGAAACGACTCGCGCGGCCGGGGGGCGGTGACGCTGTGGCCGTGCAACCCGGCGGGAACGGGAACGCCCGCCAGGCTGAGGCAGGTCGGCGCGATGTCGACGGCGAGGGTAAAGGCCTCCGGCCGGGAGCCGGCCGTGAAAGCGCGGGGGAAGCGGGCCACAAGCGGGATGCGGATCGCCTCCTCATAAGCCAGCCTGCGTTCGGCGCCCAGACAGTGCTCGCCGTAGAAGTAGCCGTGGTCGCTCGTAAAGATCACCGCCGTGTTGTCGAGTTGGCCGGCGGACTCGAGGCTTTTCAGAAGGCGTCCCAAACTTTCGTCGATCGCCTTCATCATCCTCATGCGATTGAGGATCGTCTCGTCGTCGGTGCCCGTGGCCGGGCCCAGCGGTTCAACTCCCTCGATCCTGCGTTCGAGCGCCGCTTTGCCCTTCGGAGGTTTGAGGTAATTCGGCCGGCGGGGCGGCGTTTTCCCCTTGTAGAGTTCCCGGTGCCGCGGCGCCGGGATGAATGTGTCGGAGGTGCTGGGGCGGTTCGTCGAGCCGTCCGGAGCCTGGGTGATGTTGGGATGAATCGCCTTGTGGGACAGATACACGCAGAAGGGCGCGGAACGGCGGCGCTGCATGAACCGGAGCGCCTCGTCCGTGAGCAGGTCTGTGATATAGCCTTTCTGCGGCGCGGTTTTCCCGTTCACATTGAACACCGGATCCATCGATTCGCCCTGTCCGGGAAAGCTGACCCAGTGGTCGAACCCGGGCCGGGGCGAATCGTCGACCCCCATGTGCCATTTTCCGAAGAAACCGGTTTCATAGCCCGCCTCGTGCAGCAGCCGTGGCCAAGTGACAAGCTGGTGGCTGCGCGGGGAGCGGTCCGTGTTGTCGATGATGCCGGTCTTGCGGGGGTAGTGTCCGGTTAGGAAGGTCGCGCGGCTTGGTGAGCACAGCGGCGTGCAGGCGAACGCGTTGCGGAAACTGGCGCCCTCGCGCGCCAGGCGGTCCACGTTCGGCGTTTCGGCGAAGGGATGTCCGGTGCAGCCGAGTTCGTCAAATCTCAGGTCATCGACGAGGATGAACACGATGTTGGGCCGGGCGGGCTGCGCCGCCGCCGCCAGCGGCATTGAAAGGAACTCTCGTCGGAGCATCGATGCTATTCTATGGTGTCCCGCGCAATTTGTCGCAGACGGAGTTCAGGACATGGAGATAAAGGCGGTCCCGCTGACGATTCCTGAGAACGGGAACATCATCGTCGGGCAGTCGCATTTCATCAAGACGGTCGAGGACATCTACGAGGCGATCGTGAACACCGTGCCGCAGATGAAGTTCGGAATCGCGTTCAACGAGGCGTCCGGCGCCTGTCTGACGCGCGTGGACGGCAACGACGAATCGCTCAAGGAGAACGCGCTCTCCAACGCCGCGGCAATCGCGGCGGGGCACACCTTCGTCGTCGCGTTGCGCGAAGGGTTTCCAATCAACGTGCTCGGGAGGATCAAGGACGTGCCCGAGGTGGTGAACCTCTTTTGCGCAACCGCGAATCCGGTTCAGGTGATTGTGGCGGAGACGGAGCAGGGGCGGGGGATCCTCGGAGTGATCGACGGATTCTCTCCCAAGGGAGCCGAGGACGCCGCGGGAGTGGAGTGGCGCCACGGATTGCTGCGTCGGTTCGGGTACAAGCGATGAGGATCACCAACGAGCGGGAGCTTGAGGAGTTCCTGTCGCGGCCGAGCGACGCCGACATCGCGGCCATGCGCGGCCTGGGGGGCGACCTGATGTTGCTTGGCGTGGCCGGAAAGATGGGGCCGTCCCTGGCCATCCGCGCCCGCCGCGCCGCGGACGCCGCCGGAACAAGGATGCGCGTGATCGGCGTGAGCCGGTTCGGATCGAAGTCCAGCCGGGATCTGCTGGAGGAGGCCGGGGTCGAGACGGTCCCTGCCGACCTGCTGGACGACGAGGCGCTGTGGCGGCTGCCCGACGCCCCGAACGTGATCCACATGGCTGCGCGCAAGTTCGGCTCCACCGGAGACGAGCCGTACACATGGGCGATGAATACGTATCTGCCGGCGCGCGTGGCGGAGCGGTTCTCCAAGTCGCGCATCGCCGTCTTCTCGAGCGGGAACGTGTATGCGCACACGCCGGTGACCGGCGGCGGATCCACCGAGGACGATCCGCTGGAACCGGTCGGAGAGTACGCCATGACCGCTCTGGGCCGTGAGCGTCTGTTCACGCACTTCTCGAAGAGGAACGGGACGAAGATGGTGATCCTCCGTCTCAACTACGCGGTCGAACTGCGCTACGGCGTTCTGCTCGATATCGGTTCGAAGGTGTTTGAGCGGCGGCCCGTCAACCTGGCGATGGGAAACGCGAACGTGATCTGGCAGGGAGACGCGAATTCAATCTTGCTGCGGTCGCTCGCGCACGCCGCCTCGCCTCCCTTCGTGTTGAACCTCACCGGACCGGAGACGATTTCGGTGCGCGCGGTGGCCAACCGGTTCGGACAGTTGTTCGGAGTCGAGCCGGTCTTCGAAGGCGAGGAGGCGCCGTCGGCGCTGCTCAACAACGCAGCCCGGTGTTTCCGGATGTTCGGCTACCCGACCGTCAGCGTGGACGAAGTCATTGAATGGACGGCGGCGTGGATCGGCGCCGGAGGGCGGACGCTGAACAAACCGACGCACTTTGAATCGCGCGACGGGAAGTTCTGATCATGCCGTGGCGCGACACCCTGCGGAGGGGCACGGTCATCCCGGCCCACCCTCTGGCCTTGACTGCGGACCGAAAGCTCGACGAGCGCCGTCAGCGGGCCCTGACGCGCTACTATCTGGCCGCCGGGGCCGGCGGGGTCGCGGTCGGCGTGCACACGACCCAGTTCGCCATCCGCTCGCCGCAAGTCGGACTCTACGAGCCCGTGCTGGCTCTGGCGATGGAGGAACTGCGCGGCCGCGACGATCTCGTCAAAGTGGCCGGTGTCGTCGGTCGGACGCGGCAAGCCGTGCAGGAGGCGGGCATCGCGCGCGGACTGGGCTACGACGCTGCGCTCCTCAGCCTGGGCGCCCTGAAGGAGGCCTCCATCGACGAGTTGATCGAACACGTCCGGGCCGTCGCGGAAGTGATGCCCGTGTTCGGATTCTATCTACAGCCCGCGGTGGGAGGCCGCGTGCTGCCTTACGCGTTCTGGCGCCGCTTCGTTGAAGTCGACAACGTCGTGGCGATCAAAGTCGCGCCGTTCAACCGCTACCAGACGCTCGACGTGATCAGGGCGCTCGGCGAATCCGGCCGCGACATCGCGCTGTACACCGGCAATGACGACGCGATTATCGCCGACCTGCTGACTCCCCCGTTCGCCGGCGGACTGCTCGGCCATTGGGCCGTGTGGACCCGGTGCGCCGTCGGGATCCTGGAACGCGCCCACCGGCGCGACCCGTCGGTGTGGAACGAAGCCGTCGCCGTCACCGACATGAACGCCGCCATCTTTGACGCCGCCAACCAGTTTCACGGCTGCATTGCCGGAATCCACGAAGTGCTGCGGCGCCAGGGATTGCTTGCAGGACGCTGGTGCCTGGACCCGGAAGAGGATCTTTCGCCCGGACAGAGCGAGGAGATCGACCGCGTATGCCGGGCCTACCCCCATCTTGTGGACGACACTTTCGTGGCTGAACATCTGGACAACTGGATGAAATAGGAGAAACCGACCATGTCAGAAGAAAGAAAACTCGGATTCAACACACGCGCGCTGCACGCCGGATACGCGCCGGACCCGGCCACCCACGCCCGGGCTGTGCCGATCTACCAGTCGACGTCATTCACCTTTGACAACTCCGATCACGCCGCTGCGTTGTTCGGGCTTCAGCAGTTCGGCAACATTTACACGCGCATCATGAATCCGACCACGGCCGTGCTCGAGGAGCGGACCGCGTCGCTCGAAGGCGGCGCCGCCGCCCTGGCACTTTCCAGCGGCCAGGCCGCTCAGTTTCTGACGGTCAACAGCCTGCTCGAGGCCGGCGACGAGATGGTGGCGGCGAGCACGCTCTACGGAGGCACTTACACGCAGTTCGACGTCAGCTTCCGCAAAATGGGCTACAGCGTCAAGTTCGTCGACCCGGACGACCCGGCCAATTTCGCCAGGGCGATCACCAGGAAGACGAAGCTGATCTACGGTGAGACCATTTCCAACCCGCGCGGCAACGTGCTCGACATCGAAGCGGTGGCCGGGATCGCGCACGAGCACAACATCCCGTTCGTGATCGACAACACGTTCGCCACGACGTATCTCTGCCGTCCGATCGAATGGGGGGCCGACATCGTCGTCCATTCCCTGACGAAATTCATGGGCGGACATGGCAACTCGATCGGGGGCGTCATCGTGGACGGCGGCAGGTTCGACTGGTCGAAAGGGGACTTTCCGCAGTTGACGAAGCCCTCGCGCGCTTATCACGGCATGGTGTTTTGGGACGTCTTTGGACCGATCTCGTTCATCATCCGGGCGCGCGTCGAAGGGCTGCGGGATCTCGGTCCCTGCATCAGCCCGTTCAACTCGTTCCTGTTTCTCCAGGGCATCGAGACGCTCGGGATGCGGATGGACCGCCATGTCGGAAACGCGCTCGCCGTGGCGAAGTTTCTGGAGGCGCACCGCGACGTCACCTGGGTGAACTATCCGAGCCTGCCTTCGAGCCCCTATTACGCTCTGGCTCAGAAGTACGTGCCGAAGGGCGGCGGAGCGGTCTTTTCGTTCGGCATCAAGGGAGGCTACGAGGCGGGGAAGAAATTCATCGACAGCGTGAAGCTGTTTTCGCACCTGGCCAATGTCGGCGATGCGCGCAGCCTCGTGATCCACCCGGCGTCCACCACGCACCAGCAGTTGAGCGCCGCCGAGCAGGCCGCCGCGGGGGTCCAGCCGGACATGGTGCGGTTATCGGTCGGACTCGAGGATCTGGATGACATTCTCTGGGACCTCGACCAGGCCCTGGCGGCAAGCCAGAAGGGATAGGATGCTCTCCATGGGATCCGATGTTTCGCGTCGGGGGGTCCTCGCCGTGGCGGCCGGTTTGCTCCGGGCGGAGGCCAAGAGGAGGAAGATTCCGGTCGGCTTGGAACTGTACTCGGTTCGCGACCGGCTGAAAGAAGACACGCTGGGAACGGTTCGCGAAGTCGCCCGGATGGGCTACGAGGGAGTGGAATTCTACTCGCCCTACTACGAGTGGACCGCCGGCTATGCCAAAGAGGTTCGCAAGGTCCTGGACGACTCCGGTCTGAAATGCTTTTCGACCCACAACAGCAGCGGCTATCTGGCTCCAGACCAACTGCCCAAAGCGATCGAACTGAACCAGATTCTGGGAAGCCGCTACGTCGTGATGGCCAGCGCGGGAAAGCCGCCGGATCTCGATGGCTGGAAGCGGGTCGCCGACCGGCTGAACGAGGCGGCCGCCAAACTGAGGCCTCTCGGGATGAGGACTGGCTTTCACAACCACCAGACGGAGTTCCAGCCGCTCGGGGGCGTTCGTCCGATGGACGTGCTCGCGAAGAACACGGACCGGGACGTGGTTCTTCAACTCGACGTCGGCACCTGCCTCGAGGCGGGCTCCGACCCGGTGAAGTGGGTGAAGCAGAACCCGGGGCGGATTGTTTCCATGCACTGCAAGGACTGGAAAAAGGGCGAACGAGGTTATCGGGTTCTGTTCGGTGAGGGAGACGCGCCGTGGAAGCAGTTGTTCAAGGCTGCCGAGAAGACCGGCGGTCTTGAGTACTACCTCATCGAACAGGAGAGCAGCGACTTTCCGTCCCTGGAGACGGCGCGGCGTTGCCTCGAAACCTTCCGGAAAGTCCATGGCTGAGCTTGCATTCCGCCTGGGGCGGCAGGACGAACAGGATCTGCTGCGCAAGCTGATCATCGACAGCTTCGAGCCGATCACATGGTTCAAGCAACTCGATTCGCAGTTCGGTCCGCTGAACGGCTGTGACTGGCGGACCCGATGGAACCAGCGGCTGGACGCGGTGTTCGCCTCGCAGATCATCCTTGTCGGCGAGGCCGGAGGCGAGGTGGTGGCAGCGGCCACGGGGACTTACGATCCCCGGACGCGCCTGGGCTTCGTCGACCTGCTCGCCGTCGCCCTGCCGCACCAGGGCCGGGGATACGGCCGCGGGATGCTGCGCGGCATGATCGCCCATCTCCGCGGCCTGGGAGCGGAATACGCGCACCTGGAATGTCTTTCCGACAACGACCGTGGGAACGCGCTCTACCGGTCGGAGGGCTGGCAGCCGGTGGCGTCGTCGATCAAGTGGTTCACGCGGATCGGCCGACCCGAAGCAGAGGCCGCCCCGCCAGCCGCGGCCTCCAGCGACCGTTGACCGCCAGCGGCCAGTACCTGCCGGTGCTGGTCTGGCTCCACAGGGGCAGATGGCTGCGGACAGACCCGACCGCGGTCGCACCCGGTTGATTCCTCGTGTGTGCAAGCAGCGCGTTCGCAAAGCGGCGCGCTTCATCGGCTGGGCCACTCCGCCCGCGATCCGGTGATATAGAATTGCTCACATCATGAACAAGGCGCCGGTTCTGCTGCTGAGTGCGGTTTCGCTGTTCGCCCAGGCGACCGGAACCATCTCCGGCACCGTTCGCGACGCCACCGGCGCTGTCATTCCGGCCGCGAGCGTCACGGTCACCAACACAGGCACAAACCAGTCCCGGACCGCGCCGAGCGATCCGGCGGGGCAGTACGTCTTCCCGCTGCTGCCGGTGGGCGCCTACCAGGTCCGCGTCGAGGCGCAGGGATTCACGCCGTTTTTGCAACAGGGAATTCGGCTTCAGGCCAACACGCAGGTGCAGGCCGACGCGGTCTTGCAGGTGGCCTCGGCCAACACGCAGGTCACCGTATCGTCGGAGGCGACGCTCGTTCAGACGACGTCGGCCACGCTCGTGCAGGTGGTCGACCAGCGGCGCGTCGAGGATCTTCCGCTCAACGGCCGCAACGTGCTGCAACTGGTGTCGCTCAACGCCGGCGTCTCGGACCGCAAGGTTCCCCGGACGCTTCAGGGCGTCAACCTCGGCTTCGGCGAGTATCAGAACACGACTTCCATGAACGGCGCGCGCGGCACGTCCACCAACTACCTGCTGGACAACGCCGATCACAACGAGGC
>Ga0073934_10006009_pt1 | contig 18116 bp, 11 predicted proteins | sample LarsenN4metaG_FD_76834 | JGI IMG/M metagenome (GOLD analysis project Ga0073934, IMG submission 76834) | Hot spring sediment bacterial and archeal communities from British Columbia, Canada, to study Microbial Dark Matter (Phase II) - Larsen... ... | reverse complement strand
GCGATGCCGGTTGGCGCGGCGCCCGCCGCGCCGCCCACGACGGCGCCGGCGCCGGGGCTCGCCGGAGGGGCGGCCCTCGGCCGTGGCGCCCGCGGTCGCTTCGCCCGAAGGACCGGCCTCGGCGCGCTCCTCGGCTTCCGCAGGCATACGCACCGTTTCGCTCTCGGCGGCAGGTCGTGCGGCAAGAGGAGCTGCGGGGCGTTCGCCTTCCCCGCGGCGTCCGCGACGGCGCCGCCGCCTGCGGCGTCGCTCGCCGGGCTCGGTGGTGGCCTCCGCCGCCGGCTCTTCGGCTTCAGCGACGGCGGTCTCGGCGGCTTCGGGCGGTTCGGCCGTCTCCTCGAAATCGACCGCGACCGAATCCGGCTGCACGGTTGCCGCCGCCGGCGTGGGCCGCGCCTGCACGAGACTGCCGCGCTCGAGCACGAAATGGCCGCCGCTGGTGACCGTGTCGTCCGCGGTGATGGAGATCGAGAGGCCGAAGCGCTGCTCCAGCTCCATCAGGTGCGAGCGTTTCTGGTTGAGGATGTAGAGCGCCACGGGCGTGCGCGTGCGTACGTTGAGATTGTACGACGCGTTCTTGAGAAGATGCTCCTCGAGCGAGCGCAGCACATGGAGCGCCACCGAGGAAGGCGAACGCACATGGCCGGTGCCCTGGCAATGCGGGCAGACCTCGGTCGTCGATTCCACGACACCCGTCCGGATGCGCTGGCGCGACATTTCCAGAAGGCCGAAATGCGAAATCCGCCCGACCTGGATCCGCGCCCGGTCGTTCTTGAGCGCTTCCTTGAGCTTGCGCTCCACGGCGCGGTTGTTCCGCTTCTCCTCCATGTCGATGAAGTCGATGACGATGAGCCCGGCGAGGTCGCGGAGCCGGAGCTGCCGCGCGATTTCCTCAGCGGCCTCGAGGTTCGTCTGGTAGGCGGTGTCCTCGATGTTGTGTTCCCGGGTCGATCGGCCGGAATTCACGTCGATGGATACGAGCGCCTCGGTCTGGTTGATGACGAGGTATCCGCCCGACTTCAGCGTCACCTGCGGCGAGAACATCGCATCGAGCTGCGCTTCGACGCCGTAACGGGCGAATATCGGCGCCTTCTCGCGATAGGGCTGAACGTTCTTTGCATGGCTCGGCATGAGCATGCGCATGAAGTCCTTGGCCTCGCGATAGGCTTCCTCGCCCGCGACGAGAATCTCGTCGATATCCTTGTTGTAGAGGTCCCGGATGGAGCGCTTGATAAGGCTGCCCTCCTCGTAGACGAGCGTGGGCGCGGTCGATTTGAGCGTGAGCTCGCGCACATTCTCCCAGAGCCGCAGCAGGTACTCGAAGTCGCGCTTCACTTCGGCCTTCGTGCGCGACGCGCCCGCGGTCCGGAGAATGACCCCCATGCCCTCCGGTACTTCGAGGTCCTGGGCGACCTGCTTCAGCCGTTTGCGGTCCGCAAGGCTGGTGATCTTGCGGGAAATGCCGCCGCCACGCGCCGTGTTGGGCATCAGCACGCAATAGCGGCCGGCGAGCGAAAGGTACGTGGTCAGCGCCGCGCCCTTGGTGCCGCGCTCCTCCTTCACGACCTGCACCAGGAGCACCTGCCGGCGCTTGATGACTTCCTGGATCTTGTACTGGCGCGGGCGGATGCGCCGCCGCTCCGGCACCTCTTCGAGCGCATCCTCCGCGCCGACCGACTCCACGACCTCCGGCTCGACGGAAGCCTCCGAAGCGAGACCCTCCGCAGCCTGATCGCCGCCGACGGTCTCGACGGTGTCGTCGTCCTCGACGGTTTCGACGCCCCCGCCGACGGTCTCGACGGTGTCGTCCGCTTCGACGGTCTCCACGCCACCGGCAGCGAGTTCGCCCTCGTCTTCGCTCGACTCCGGTTCGTCGCCGCTCCCTGCCGCGACATCCGAAGCCTCGAGCGATTCGGCCGGATGGCCGTTCTCGTGTCCGGCCGCTTCGGTTTCCGCGCCCGCCTCCGCCTCATCCTCGACCCGTCCGGCGACTGTCGCCGAACCGGCCTGCTTCTGTGCCCGGCGTGCCTCGGCGCGCGCGGCACGCTCGTCGGCCTCGGCGATCTCGCGCTCTTCGGCCTCGATCAGCGCCTGTCGGTCGGCAACGGGTATCTGGTAGTAGTCGGGATGGATTTCCGAGAAGGCGAGAAAGCCGTGCCGGTTTCCGCCGTAATCGACGAATGCCGCCTGCAGCGACGGCTCAACCCTGGTTACCTTGGCGAGGTAGATGTTCCCGCGAAGTTGTTTGCGGCTGGCCGATTCGAAATCGAAATCCTCGACTCGGTTGCCGCGTACCACCACGACCCGGGTTTCTTCCGGGTGGGCGGCATCGATAAGCATCTTGTTGGCCATTGACTGAAATCTCCGCGGCCGCGCGTCATGGAGCGCCAGGCCGGGAGGGGCCGCAGCGCCGCGCAAACGGCGTGACCGGTTTTTGTTGCTGGACGGCCGGGAACGGCAGCCGTGCCCGCGCCGAAACCGCCGGTCGTTGCCGGGGGCATCTGAGACGCTGTCATCGGGCGCTGCATTGCCGTGCGACCACTGATCTTTCTAAAGAGACCCGCCGGTTTGAAACGCCGACGGGCGGCGGTGCTGCGAATCGTTACGCGCCGGCCCGAGGAACGCGGCACGCGCATCAAGCCTTCCGCCGATTCGGTGCGGCTGGAGGAGCCTCCCGCGGACGATGCGCCATCCTTTCGGGGCGAACCTGGACGCTCAAACGGGCCCAAGGCTCGCTGGCATCATGCGGGGAGCCGACCGGACGAAAGGTCAATTCCGCCAGACGCTTTTATGGCTCCGGTCTGGCATTGGCAAGACTTTGAAGCGGTCGGGCCCGCCAGATCCGGAACATCAACAGGAGGTTAACTCCGCGCCTGTCAGATTCGGCACGACCCGTATATAGGGGCCTTCTGGCGCGATACGAGGCCGGAATGACCGGAAACGGCGAGCGGCGGAGCAGAATTTGCCGGAAGGGCCCCGGATCGCTCGCGCTTGCGGCCGTCATTATGGCCGCCGTGGCGTTTCCCGTTTCGGTCGCCGATGCGAACGACCTGACCGCGACCGACGCGCGCATTGTCGGCGACGGCGCACGGACGCGATTCGTCGCGGACCTTACGGAACGGCTCGAAATTGCCGTCTTCACGATGGCCGACCCGTACCGGGTGATCGTCGATCTGCCGAACGTCCGGTTCGCACTGCCTCAAGGCGTCGGCGCGACGGGGAGGGGACTCATCTCCGCGTTTCGATATGGGCAGATTGCCCCCGGGAAATCGCGGATCGTGCTTGACGCCACCGGGCCGGTCGCCGTCAACCGATACTTCGTCATACCGCCGGCCGACGGACAACCTGCGCGTCTGGTGGTGGACCTCGTGCCGAGCAGCCGCGATCGCTTCCTCGAGGTCGTGCGCCAGCAGCGACCGACCGAGATCGCAACCCCGATCGCGCCGCGTGCGGACCGCCTCGACGCCAAACGCCGGGGCACGCGCGACATCCGCATCGTCATCGATCCGGGCCACGGGGGCATCGATTCGGGCGCCGTCGGCGCCACCGGCACGCTCGAAAAGACGCTGGTGCTCGATTTTTCAAAGCGTCTGGGCGAGGCGCTGCGCGCAACGGGGCGCTATGACGTCGTCATGACGCGCGACGACGACAGCTTCATCCCGCTGCGCAAGCGCGTCGAGTTTGCCCGCGCCCACGACGCCGACCTGTTCCTTTCGGTGCACGCCAACTCATTCGCCGGCGGCGTGGAGGTGAAGGGTGCCACCGTCTACACGCTGTCGGAACGCGCATCAGACCGGGTTGCCGCGGCGGTCGCCGCGTCGGAGAACCGCGCCGACATCCTCGCCGGCATGGACATACCGGAGGAGGACTCCGACCAGGTGAAGGACATCCTGCTCGACCTGACGCGCCGGGAGACCAAGAACTTCGGCATCGTATTTGCGAAGAATCTCATTGCTTCGTTCAGGGATCGCGGCATCAAGCTCACCAACGACCCGCGCAAGGAGGCGAGCTTCATCGTTCTGGAGGCGCCCGATGTTCCCTCCGCGCTGATCGAACTCGGATACCTGTCGACGTCGGCCGAGGAAGAGCTGATGAAATCGGCCGAATGGCAGGAGAAAGCTACCGACGCGATGATCCGGGCAATCGACGGTTATTTTGCAACGCGGCTCGCACGGGGGGCCGGTCAATGATAAGTCTGTGTCCGATAGGTCACGTCACGGCCGAATAGGTCTGAGCATCGCGGCGGGCGCCCAAGTTTCTCCATAAAAATCATTGAAAAATCAGGGGATCTGGCCCGTGTCGGGAATCGAAGGGCGGGGAGCGTCGTCTGAAACGCGCTGCTCGAGGGCGTAACGGCCCGGCCGCCGGTTTTCGCTCCGCGGGGAGCGCTGGCCGCGACTCTTGTGCTCAGCGGATGAAGCGCCGGCAGGGATCGGGACCCAGGAGGACATGTTTCTAAGGATCATCGGCTACCTTTTCGGGATCGCTATCGTGTTGACCCTCGTCCTCGCAGCCGGCGCAGCCTGGTATGTCTCAGGGCTCGCGGCCGACGTACCGAACTACGACGTACTGAGTCGATACGAACCGCCCGTGATGACGCGGGTGCACGCCGCGAACGGCGAGCTTGTCGCCGAATATGCCAAGGAACGACGCCTCTATCTTCCCGTCCAGGCGATTCCGGAACGCGTGAAGCAGGCCTTCATCTCGGCCGAGGACAAGAACTTCTTCCGCCACGGCGGACTGGACTACTACGGCATCGCCCGCGCCCTGGTCGACAACCTGCAGTCCTATGGCTCCGACAGAAAACTCGTCGGCGCCTCGACGATTACCCAGCAGGTCGCCAAGAACTTCCTCCTTTCAGGCGAGCAGACGGTCGATCGCAAGATCAAGGAAGCGATTTTGGCGGTGCGCATCGAGAACGCCTACTCGAAGGAGAAGATTCTCGAGCTTTACCTCAATGAAATCTTCCTGGGCCTCGGCGCGTACGGCGTGGCAGCCGCTTCGCTCACCTATTTCGACAAGTCGATCCACGAGCTGAGCCTGGCCGAGGCCGCCTATCTCGCTGCACTGCCCAAGGGCCCGAACAACTACAACCCCTTCCGCTACCCGGACCGGGCGATCGAGCGTCGCAACTGGGTCATCGACCGCATGGTCGAGAACGGGTACGCGACACAGGCGGAGGGTGAGGCGGCGAAGGCGGAGCCGCTCGGTGTCAAGTCGAAGGCGGAGCGCCCGCTGGTCTTCCAGACGAAGGGCATGGACAAGCCGTATCTCGATTACATCAAGCCGCTCTACGCGGATCAGATACGGCAGAACGGCGGCATCTCCACGCACGTTGCCGATTATTTTGCCGAGGAGGTCCGCCGCGCGCTCATCGCCCTCTACGGGGAGGAAAAGCTCTACGGCGGCGGCCTGTCGGTTCGCACTTCGCTCGTGCCCGAGATGCAGATACTCGCGCGCCGCGTCCTCATGAACGGGCTCATCAACTACGACATCGAACGCGGCTGGCGCGGTCCGGTCACGAACATCGAGCTTGGCGACGATTGGGGCAAGCCGCTCGCGGCGGTGCCGTCGCTCTACGACGTCATGGAATGGCGTCTCGCGGTCGTCCTTTCCGTCTCCGGGGAGAAGGTCGAAATCGGGCTCCAGCCCTCGCGCGATCCGGCTGGAAGGGTGAGCGAGGACCGACAGACCGGAATCATCTCGCCGGACGGGATGAAGTGGGCGAAATGGGCCTCGGGCGCGGGCAGCGGCCCGATCCTCAAGGTTGGCGATGTGATCTATGTCGAGCCCGTCGACTCCGCCGGCCGCTATGCGCTCCGCCAGGTGCCGGAGATCGAGGGCGCACTGATCGCCATGCATCCGCAGACCGGGCGGGTGCTGGCCCTCGTCGGCGGCTTCAGTTTCGCCTCGAGCCAGTTCAACCGCGCCACGCAGGCGCAGCGCCAGCCGGGGTCCGCCTTCAAGCCCTTCGTCTACGCCGCCGCTCTCGACAACGGATACACCCCGTCCTCCGTGGTGATGGACGCGCCGATCGAGATCGATCAGGGCCCGGGCCTGGGGATGTGGCGGCCCGAGAACTATTCCAACAAGTTCTACGGCCCCTCCACCCTGAGGACTGGCATCGAGCTGTCCCGGAACGTCATGACGGTGCGCCTCGCCAAGGACATGGGCATGCCGCTCGTTGCCGAGTATGGCCGGCGCTTCGGCATCTACGACAACATGCTGCCCGTGCTCTCCATGGCGCTCGGTGCAGGCGAAACGACCGTCCTGCGGCTGGTGTCCGGTTACGCCGTGCTCGCCAATGGCGGGCGGGCGGTTCGGCCGACGCTGATCGACCGCATTCAGGACCGTTTCGGCAAGACGATCTTCCGCTACGAGGACCGCATCTGCGAAGACTGCGCCGCCGCCGAATGGACCGGCCAGCCCGAGCCTGAGATCGTGGACAACCGGCAGCAGGTGCTCGACCCGATGACCGCCTACCAGATCACGTCGATGATGGAGGGCGTCGTCCAGCGCGGCACTGCCACGGTGGTCCGCGAGGTCGGCAAGCCCATCGCCGGCAAGACGGGGACCACCAACGAGTACAATGACGCATGGTTCGTCGGCTACTCGCCCGATCTCGTGGTGGGGGTCTATCTCGGCTACGACAAGCCGCGCACGATGGGCTCCGGCAACACCGGCGGCGTCATAGCCGCCCCGATCTTCACCGAGTTCATGAAGGTTGCATTGGCCGACCGTCCGCCCGTCCCGTTCCGGGTGCCGCCCGGCCTGTCGCTGATCCCCATCGACCGGCGCACGGGTCTCAAGGCGAGCGTCGAGGGTGGCAACCCTTCCGACGCGATCCTGGGGGCCTTCAAGCCCGGCACCGCTCCGCCGGATACATATTCAATCATCGGTTACACCGACAGCATGGGCCGGCCACTCACGGTCGAACCGGAGGCCGACCGTGCGGTGATATCGGGGACCGGCGGGCTCTACTGACAGGGCTGGCTGGGCGCGGGCGCCTGAGGTCCCCCATCGACCGATCGGTGGAACTCCTTCCATCCGCCGGCCTGTTGCTCAACGCTTTGCGGCGCAAGACGATTTGCCTCCGATCAAGCACTTGATTGTTGCACGGCCGGACCGATACTGATGCACGGGGAGGCCGGAATGTTGCAGCGTCAGGTGGTGTGCTGTGTCCAAGGCGCCTCGGGCGAAACCGGTCCCTGCGGCCAAGCCGCGGGGTGAAGAACGTAGACGCGCTCTGATTGAAGCGGCCTTTGCGTCGATCGCCGAGGAAGGCTTTGAAGGCCTCCGCACCCGCGACGTCGCCAAACGCGCCGGAATGAATGTTGCGACCTTGCACCACTACTTCCCGACGAAGGAGGCGCTGGTGCGCGCGGTCGCAATCCGCCTCGCAGCTCTCCATTCGCTTGGCCGTGCGCCCGCCGTAGGCCGCGACCGGTCCGACGACCTGACGGCCGTCGAGGAGCTTCGGATCGAGTTCGCGGACGCCCGCTACTTCCGGGTGGAACGCCCGGACATTGCGGCCGTCTGGACGGAGTTCGCACTGCGGGCTGCACGCGACAAGGGGCTCCAGCCCGTCCTCGCGCGCATCAATGCGGCCTGGCAGGCCGACATCGAGCGCATCCTGGACAAGGGGGTGCGCGACGGCACCTTCCGGCCCGATCTCGATCCCAAGGCGGGCGCCCATGTCGTGATGGCGACGCTGTGGAGCGCCAACTCGCTTCTGGGGATCGACACGCCGGCCTTCGAACGGGCCTGCGCCGAACTGGAGAAGTGGCTCACCGCCGCGCCGTGACAAGCAGCAACCTCTCTCGAAAAAGAGACAATATCGCCGTTGGGGAGACAGACTTGTTCCCTTGTCCGATCGTTCCCTATATGAGCAGACCCCTGATCCCAGCGGTCATACGAAAGAGATGCGAGCCGAAACCGAAACCGATATCGCCGAAATCGAGCGGGCCATGAGCCTGCTGAGGAGGCATCTTTGACTGGGACCGTGCGGTCGCCCGCCTTGCCGAGCTGAACGCCGAGGTCGAGCGCCCCGATCTCTGGAACGATACGCAGCGCGCGCAGAAGATCATGCGCGAGCGCCAGCAGCTTGAAGAGACGATTTCCGGCGTCGAGCGCATAAGGCGCGAGTTCGACGACAACCGCGCCTTGATCGCGATGGGCGAAGCCGAGGGCGACGCCGAGGTGGTCCGCGAGGCCGAGGCGGCCCTGAAGAAGCTTCTTCCCGAAGTGCGGCGCCGCCAGCTCGAGACCATGCTCTCCGGCGAGGCCGACGCCAACGACGCCTATCTCGAGGTCCACGCCGGGGCAGGGGGCACGGAAAGCCAGGACTGGGCGCAGATGCTCTATCGCATGTACACGCGGTGGGCCGAGCGCAAGGGCTACAAGGTCGAGCTTCTGGAAATGCACGAAGGAGAAGAGGCAGGCATCAAGTCCGCCACGCTCCGCATCCGCGGGCCGAACGCCTATGGCTGGCTGAAGACCGAGTCCGGCGTTCACCGCCTCGTGCGCATCTCGCCCTTCGACGCCAACGCACGCCGGCACACCTCCTTCGCGAGCGTCTGGGTCTATCCGGTGATCGACGAGTCGATAAAGATCGACATCGACGAGTCCGACGTGCGCACCGACACCTTCCGCGCCTCCGGTGCCGGCGGCCAGCACGTCAACACCACCGACTCCGCGATCCGCCTGACGCACATCCCGACCGGCATCGTCGTGCAGTGCCAGAGCGACCGCTCGCAGCACAAGAACCGCGCGGAGGCCTGGGCGATGCTCCGCGCCCGGCTCTATGAGCTGGAGCTGGAGAAGCGGGAAGCGGCGGCGATGGCCGCGGCGGCGTCGAAGACGGAGATCGGCTGGGGCCACCAGATCCGTTCCTACGTTCTGCAGCCCTACCAGCTCGTGAAGGACCTGCGCACCGGCGTGGAGAGCACGAGCCCGCAGGATGTGCTCAATGGCGACCTCGACGAATTCATGCAGGCTGCGCTCGCGCAGCGGGTCGGCGGCGGCGCGCGCGAGGCCGTGAAGGATCTGGATTAGGGGCAGGCTGCATGGTTCCTCCCCGTCTGCGGCCCGAGGGGTTGCTCCGGACCGCGTCTGGAACTGCCGGAGGCCGCCGAGGCAACTGTTGCGCTGAGCCGAGGAGAGGAGAGGAGAGTCGCACGGTCATCACCCAGGCTATCACCCAGGTCTGCCGGATCGATGGGAGGAACTTAGCGAGGCCTATCGCTCCATGACGTACGAGTTGGAGCCCTCGACAGACCGCACCTACCTCATGCAGGATTCCGAAGACCGGACGTTCTGGCGCATCGCAACCGTCTGGACGAGCCGCGAGGAGCTTGACGCATATATCCGGTCTGTCGAAACGCCGGGTGCGTTCGTTCTCTTCCGAGGCGTGGGAGCGGAGCCCATGCGGGCAATGTTCGACGTGTCCGAATACGCGCCACGCGCCTGAAGGCTACAGCAGTCCCCGCAATTCCCGTCCGGCGCGGATGTAGCGCATCGGGTCGATGGGCTCGCCGTCGATCCGCACTTCGTAGTGGAGATGCGGCCCGGTGCTGCGGCCGGTCGTGCCGACATGGCCCACGACCGCACCGGTCGCGACCCGGTCGCCCGGCGCGACCGCGATCGAGGGGAGGTGGGCATAGCGGGTGGTGAGCCCGTTGCCATGGTCGATCTCGACCATGAGCCCGTAACCGCCGTTGTCCCCGGCTTCCGTCACGGTTCCCGCCGCGGTCGCATGCACCGCCGAACCCTCGTCGGAGCGGAAATCGATGCCCGCATGGTGCGACGGCCGGTTGAAGAACGGGTCTAGGCGCGTGCCGAAACCGCTCGTGACCTCTGCCGAGGGAAGTGGCCGGCGAAGCGGGAGCTGCCGTGCAACGGCGCGGAGCGCCGTTAGTTGCTCGATGCCGTCATTGACCGCGGCGATGCCCAGCCGGAACGACCGCGGTGCCTCGGCGACGGGCAGGTAAGGCCCGCCGACCCCGCCCGCGCTCGTCGCCGGCTCGACCCGATGCCCGAGCCGCGAGATCACCGTATTGAAATGGGCCGCCCTGGCGCTGATCGACGCGGCGACGGCCGCGACATAGGCGGCCTGCTGCCGCTCCATCCGGTCGAGCGAGGTTTCGAGCGCGCTGAGCCGTGCGTCCGGGCCGTCCGGCGGCGTACCGTCGGTAAGCCTGCTTTCGCGAAGCGGCAGGTCCGAAAGGGCGGCCGATTTGTCGCTTCCGCGCAGCCTGCCGCCGGCAATGGCGGGGTCGAGCTCCGCCCGCGAGGCATTGAGAGCGCTGCCGTCGCCCCTGAGCGTGATTCCGACGTTCCGCGCGATCGCGTCGAGGTCGGCGAGGAGGTCCTGCCGCGCGTCGAGCGCGGCCTGGCGGCCTAGGAGACGCTGCACCTTTGCGTCGATTGCCTCCTGTTCGACAAGCTGGCGGCTGGTAATGCGATCGATCTGGGCGCGCAACTCCGCAATGCGGTCCTCATAGACGAACCGGATGCGCGACTGGCGTGCAATCGCGGCCGCGAGAATGTCGTCGCGAAACACCCAGTAGGCCGTTGCGGTTATGTAGAGCGAGAAGAAGATCAACCCGCCCACGCAGGCGGTCCAGGCCATCCATGGGTGGAGCCTGAATGTACAAACCAGGCCGCCGCGCGCGATGATGACGTGGTGCGGGCCTTTCCCGCGCTTCTTTCCGGAACTCGACATGCGCATCAACCGTGTGCGTTGGTTCGGGGCGGTCCGACGCCGACGGTCGATTAGAGGGGGTTAAGGTTAACAAATGCTTGGCATGCCGCCCTGTTTCCCCGGCTTGCGCAAGGCTTTCGCCGCCTCCAGCACTTCTTCCGCGTGCCCGGCGACTTTTACTTTCCGCCACACGCGCGCGACTTTCCCTTGCGGATCGATCAGAAATGTCGCGCGTTCCGCGCCCATGTACTTGCGGCCGTACATGGATTTCTCGACCCATACCCCGTAGCGCTCGAGCATTTTCCTGTCGGGATCCGCTGCAAGCACGATCGAGAGGTTGTGCTTGGCCTTGAACCTGTCGTGCGACTGCACCGGATCGGGCGAGACCCCGATGACGGTGGCGCCCGCCGCCTCGAATTTCTTCCTCAGTGCCGAGAAGGCGAGCGCCTCGACCGTGCAGCCGCTCGTGTCGTCCTTGGGATAGACATAGAGCACTACCGTGCGGCCCTTGAGGTCGCTGAGACGAACCTTGCCGCCCCCGTCGGTGTCGAGCGTGAAATCGGGAGCTTTGCTTCCTTCTGTGACACTGCTCAAGACTGCCTTCCTTTCGGCGCTATTGCGCCCTTGGACAAGGCGGTGGGGCCGGTGCTGCCTTTTGGCGTGCCCGGACGCGACGGGATGATAAGCTGCTCATGCGGCTGAGTCTTTTTTCACCTAGGGTGTCGCGGTTAGCTGATACACAATAGAGCGGCCGGGCCAGAGTGATCAAATCGACCAGTGAAACGCAGACGCAAGCCTGAGCAGGAGAGCGACCGGAACCAGGCGGTTCCGGCGGGCCGCGGTCTTTGGGCTCAGCTCGTCGGCCGAGGATTCCGCCGGCGGTCGAGCCGCATCGGCATCCTCATCGTCCTGGTGGCCATCGTTGCGGTCGTCGGCGGCTTCGCGTTTCTGCTGCTCGGGCCGGCGGATTTCGGCGCGCTGCGGGGGCGGATCAAGAGCACGATCGAGGCCAATGTCGGCAGCGGCTACGAGGTCGATGTCGGGCGCAGCGCCTTGAGCCTCGATCCGGTTCTCGGCCTAGTAGTCCAGATCGACGACATCGTCATTCGCGACCCGCACGACGGCATCGCCGCCGACATTCCCTCGACACGGCTCGCCATCGATCTTTGGGCGATGTTCGGCATGCGCGGTCTCGTGCGCGCCGTCGAGGTCGACGGCGCGACGCTGCTGTTCAGCCGGTCCGAAGACGGGCGTGTGCATCTCGGCGAGCTGCGCGCCACGGCCGCCCTCGAGGACGCGAACGGATTCTCGGCGCCGGTTGTGCCGCCCGCGGTTGCGCTTCCGTCCGACCTGGCGGACGCGGCGGCCGGGCCCGATGGCGAGCAGGGCGGCGGCTTCCCCGATCTTTTCGCTGCGTTGCAGATTCTGGATCGCGGCATCGAACCGGCGATCGCGACCGCGGTGCGCTCCGGTTTCGAACGCTTCGCCATGACGAATGCCACCATTTCGGTGAAGGACGCACGGGAACCGCTGCCGCGCCTCTTTCTCCGGACAGACCTGAGCGCCGTCATTCAGCCGGGCACAGGGCAGGTCGCGATCAACTTTGCCACTTCGGGCTACTCCGGCCGCTGGACCGCCAATGCCGAGCGCTCTGTCGACGCCCAGTCGGGCGAGCGCACGCTGACGGCGACTTTCTCGCAACTCACCCTTGCCGATCTGTTCCCGGTCTTCGGCCAGGAGAACAGCCCCGTCAGCTCTGACGTGCCGCTTTACGGTCGCGCGACCGTACGCCTTTCCCAGGACGGCGCGGTGACCGGCGCGACGCTCCGGCTCGATCTTGGCGCCGGCATTGTCCGCTTCCGCACCGAGGAGGATTACATCCAGCTCGATGAGGCGACGGTCCGGCTGCGCTGGGACGTCGCCAACAATGTGCTGGTCGTCGAGCCGTCCACCGTCTTTGCCGGCCGCACACAGGCGTTGATCGGCGGAACGATCCGTCCGGTCGGGGAGCCTGGCGACCGGCGCTATGCCTTCAACCTGGAATCGCGGGGAGCGATCCTTGCGCCGCGCGACTCCCCGGAACCGCCGCTGCCGACCGAGCGGATTGCCGTGAGCGGCACTGCCGATCTCCCGGCGAGACTGCTGACCGTGGACAACGCCACGATCGTCTCGCCCGTGGCTTCCGTCGCCGCGGCAGGCAGCATCGGCTTCGAGGGCCCGACGCCGTCGGTCGCGATGGCGGTCTCGTTTTCGCCGATGCCGGCTGCCGCGCTCAAGCAAATGTGGCCCCCCTTCATCGCCGGCGGCGCGCGGCGCTGGGTGCTCCAGCGGGTCCATGGCGGCACGATCGCCGAAGGCAGGATCGAGGCGGCGATCCCCGCCGGAATCCTCTGGACCGGCAAACGCGTGCGCATGCCCGACGACGCGTTCCGCATGGAATTCCGGATGGAGGACGTGTCGTTCACAACTATCGGCACGGTCCCCGCGGTAACCCGGGCGTCGGGCAACGGATCGCTCGTCGGCTCGACCTTCGGCCTCGACATGCAGGCCGGAGAGGTCGTCACCCCGTCCGGCAGGAAGGCCACGATCACGAATGGCATCTTCGCGATCCCCGATCTCGTGCCCCGCCATCCGGAGGCGCGGGTGGAACTTCACATTACGGGCGACGCCGTGGCGCTCGGCGAGATCGCGAACTCGGAACCCTTTCGCGCGCTGTCGCGCCGCGACATCGATCCGCTCGCCTTCAGCGGGACCGCCGAGGCCAGCCTCTCCGCGACATGGCCGCTGCGTCCCGGTGTGACCGAGGCGGACATCGCCTGGCGGGTCAAGGTCGATGTGGAGAATTTCTCCAGCAGCAAGCCGATCGAGGGCCACACGGTCAGCGACGGCAAGGTGACGATTGTCGTCGATCGCGACGAGGCCGCGATCAAGGGCCAGGCGCTGATCGACGGCGTGGTCGCGGCCGTCAACATGCTGGAGCCGATTGCCAGGGGCACCGCGACCTCGGACGGCCGCCGCGCCATCCGGCTGGTGCTCGACCGGACCGCGCGGCAGCGTCTCGGCAAGGGCCTGGAAGAGATCATCGCGGGCACCGTGACGGCGGGCGTGACCGACCTTCCGGGTCCGGAACGCGCACAGCGATACGACATCGACCTCTCGCGCGCCCGAATCGTGCTGGCATTCCTCGGCTGGTCGAAGGGCGTCGGCGTGCCCGCCCGCCTCACATTCGACCTCATTCCCCGCGGTCAGAACTACAAGCTTGAGAAACTCAACATTTCCGGCACCGGCTTCGCCATGACGGGCGAGGCGGTGCTCGACAAGGACTACGGCCTCGTCAGCGCCGACATCGACCGCCTGACGCTGCGCAAGGACGACAACATCAGTCTCGCGTTGAAGCGCGACCGGTCCGGCTACACGATCACGGCCCGCGGCAAATCGTTCGACCTCCGCGGCCTGATCGCCCAGTTCCGGAGCCCCGAGGAGTTCCGCAACACCGCGCCCGATCTTTCCCTCGATGCGAAGATCGACAACGTCATCGGCTACAATCAGGAGACGCTCTCCGACGCGTCCCTCGTGATCCGCGCCCGCGCCGGCACGGTGGAGCAGTTCGAACTGAAGGGCTCCCTCGGCGGCACGCCGCTCACCGCGTCCTATATCGACGACGAGCGCGGTACGACGGTCAACATGATATCGACCGACGCAGGGCGCGTCTTCCGCTTCGTCGATTTCTACGCGCGCGCCGTGGGCGGCCAGATGCGGATCAGCGGGCAGAGCATCGGGCCGGACGGACCGATGAGCGGCGTCTTCGACGTGACCGACTTTGCCGTGCTCAACGAGCCTGCCATGCAGAACGTGGCGGCGGCGCCGGCGCGCCCGCAGGCTGCCAACGCGGCCGAGTTCGATCCCCGCCGCGTACCCTTCGACCGCATGCTGATCAACTTCACCAGGCGCGATTCGCTGCTCGTCATAGACGACGCCCTGCTGCGCGGGCCCGTGCTCGGCGCAACCTTCGCCGGCAGCATCGATTTCGCGACCTCGCGAATGAATTTCGCCGGCACCTATATCCCGGCCTATGCGTTCAACAATTTGTTCGGCAGGGTGCCGCTGTTCGGGATCATTCTTGGCGGCGGCAGCCGCGAGGGCCTTTTCGGCGTCACCTTCAAGGTGGACGGGTTCCTTTCCGCGCCCCGCCTGACGGTCAACGCGCTCTCCGCCATCACGCCCGGCATCTTCCGCAAGATATTCGAGTTCCAGCAATCCGGGCCGCAGCGGCCGCCGCAGCCGATATACCCGAACGCGCCGGTGCGATAGTCTCTCTGCGGAGGCCCGCCGGAGTCTGGACATGAATCGCCTTTTCGGCAGCCTTGCCCTGGTTCTGTTCGCCGGGGCCGCATGCGCGCAAGCCGAGGGCTGCGTGTTCGAGAAGCAGCCTTCGAAGCAGGCACATTTCGGCAAGTTGAGCCTGCAATCCTACGGAACGCGCTGGGAAATGCAGATCGAGACGCCGAGCCAGGTGGCCGCGCGCGACCCCGTCATGCTGATCGATGGCGTGCGCCAGCAGGTGGACATCGCCGGCGGGCTCGACGACACGGTCGTTGCCGTAAGCGACATACCGGGCACGCTGGACCTTACCGAGGATTTGCTGGAGCGCCTTGCCGGCGGCAATCGGGTCACGATCCTCGCGAGGGTCGGCGAGGAGACCGTTACGGCGAGCTACGATCTGGTCGGCTCGCGGAAGGCCATCGAGTTCATACGCGAGAACTGCGGCGGTTGATTTCGATCCCTCGTACTCAGACGGCCTTCACCAGCGCGTGTCTCTTGCGACCCACCGACAGCTTGACGACTGCGTCCGGGGCGCTCCGCGACACGACGGCGCGCTCGTCGGTCACGACCGCATCGTCGACTCTGAGACCGCCGCCCTTGATCTGCCGCCGCGCCTCGCCATTCGAAGAGGCAAGACCGGCGCGCACAAAAAGCGTGAGCACGCCGATGCCCGCCGCGAGCTCCGCATGCGGTACCTCGATAGTCGGGAGAGCCTCGCCGATCTTGCCCTCATCGAAGGTCCGGCGCGCCGTTTCCGCCGCCTCCTCGGCCGCCGCGCGGCCGTGGAGCATCGCGGTCGCCTCGGTCGCGAGCACCTTCTTCGCCTCGTTGATCTCGGCGCCCGACAGGGCCGCAAGCCGCACGATCTCGCTCATCGGCAGCTCGGTGAACAGCTTCAGAAAGCGCTCGACGTCCCCGTCTTCGGTGTTGCGCCAGTATTGCCAGTATTCGTAGGGCGACAATTGGTCCGCGTTGAGCCAGACGGCACCCTGCGCGGTCTTGCCCATCTTGGCCCCCGACGAGGTCGTGATGAGCGGGCAGGTCAGGGCGTAGAGTTGTGGCACACCCATGCGCCGGCCGAGGTCGATGCCGCTGACGATATTGCCCCACTGGTCGGAACCGCCCATCTGCATGCGGCAATCGTGCCGCCGCGCGAGCTCGACGAAGTCGTATGCCTGAAGCACCATGTAATTGAACTCCAGGAAGGAGAGCTCCTGGTCCCGGTCGAGCCGCAGCTTCACCGAATCGAAGGAGAGCATCCGGTTGACCGAGAAATGCCGCCCCACCTCGCGCAGGAAGTCGATGTAGTTGAGCGGCGCCAGCCACTCGGCATTGTCGGACATGATCGCGTTCCCGCCGCTCTCCGGGAACGACAGAAAGCGCGCGAAGACGTGCCGGAGCGCCCGCTTGTTCGACTCGATTTCCTCATAGCTGAGGAGCCTGCGGGTCTCGTCCTTGCCCGATGGATCGCCCACGCGCGTCGTACCGCCACCCATCAGCGCTATCGGGCGGTTTCCCGTCTTCTGCAGCCAGCGGAGCATCATGATCGACATGAGGTGCCCCACATGCAAAGACGGGCCCGTGCAGTCATATCCCACATAAGCCGTGAGCCTGCCCGTCGCCGCCAGCGCATCCACGCCATCGGAATCCGAGCACTGGTGGATGAAGCCGCGCTCGGTAAGAATACGCATGAAGTCGGACTTGAAGGCGCTCATGACGGTTTCCAGAAGTGCGGCCCGGCGGCTCGCCGGGGCTATCTATCAGGCTCGCGGCAATATTTCACCGGGGACACGTGAACGCCCATGAAATCGGGCATGAGGACCGTCCTCGGCATGATGAGCGGTACGTCGATGGATGGCGTCGACGCGGCTGTTCTCGTGACCGATGGCGAGGCCGTCGAGGCTTTCGGTCCCCGCCGCTTTCGGCCCTACTCGGACGCCGAGCGAAGCGCGCTGCGCGACGCGGCGTCTGCCGCGCGGTCCCTGACAGACCGCACGGCACGGCCGCCCATGTTGGCCGAGGCGGAGCGGATTGTCACCGCGGCGCACGCGGAGGTGGCGCTGCAATTGGTCGGGGAGGAGGGTGGCACCGCGTCGATCGACCTGGTGGGCTTCCACGGCCAGACGGTGCTTCACGCGCCGGACCGGCAGCTCACCGTGCAGCTTGGAGACGCAAAGGCGCTGGCGCGACGGATGGGGATTCCCGTCGTCCATGACTTTCGCGCGGCCGATGTCGCCGCGGGAGGACAGGGCGCCCCGCTCGTGCCCGTCTACCATCGGGCGCTTGCCGCCCGCGCCGGCATCGATCTCCCCGCCGCTGTGGTCAACATCGGCGGAGTCGCCAATCTCACCTGGATCGGCGACGACGGAAGGCTGCTGGCTTTCGACACAGGACCCGGCAATGCGCTCATCGACGATGTCGTGCGCGCCCGGACCGGGCGATCGATGGACGAGGGCGGCGCGCTGGCGGCCGCCGGCAGGGTGGATGCTGCGATCCTGTCGCGCCTGCTGGCGCATCCCTATTTCACGCGGCCCGGCCCGAAATCGCTGGACCGGAACGATTTTTCGGCCGCGCCCCTGGCGGGCCTTTCGGTCGAGGATGCCACCGCAACATTGGCAGCCTTCACGGCGGAGACCGTCGCGGGGGCCATCGAAGCGTGTGGCGGCGCCAGGACGATCGTCGTGGCCGGAGGCGGCGCGAGAAACCGAACAATCCTCGCCATGCTTGCAGACGCCGTCGGTGCTCCGGTGGCCGCCGCCGACGCACTTGGCTGGTCGGCGGACTTCATCGAGGCTGAGGCGTTCGCCTACCTTGCCGCGCGCTCCGTCGCCGGACTGCCGCTGACCTTCCCCGAGACGACGGGCGTGCCCCGTCCCACGGGCGGCGGCGTGCTGGCATTGCCCTGATGCGTGCAAATTGAACGAAGCGGCATCGCTCGCCACGCTGTCGCCGCGGACGGTGTGCTAGGTGTCTGGTCCCGGAGTGTGAGGGAATCAGTCAATCTGATCCTACATTCCGGGAGGCATTATGGGGCAGATACTTCACGGCAGCGCCACGACCACGCACGCCATCCGAGCTGCAATACAGCGAT
>Ga0073934_10006007_pt1 | contig 18124 bp, 13 predicted proteins | sample LarsenN4metaG_FD_76834 | JGI IMG/M metagenome (GOLD analysis project Ga0073934, IMG submission 76834) | Hot spring sediment bacterial and archeal communities from British Columbia, Canada, to study Microbial Dark Matter (Phase II) - Larsen... ... | reverse complement strand
CGCGCTCGGGCCGGTCCCGCTCCTGGGCGAGCACCGGTTGGACGAGAACGGACAGGGAGAGGATGAACGCGGTTAGTGCTGGAACTTTCTGGCGCATCCAAATTACTCTACATGAAGTTGCAGGGGGACACGTATATGCGCTTGAAGCCGATCGACGCCCGGGCTCGCTCGAGGGTTGGCCGCCGCAGGCGGCTGGTGCGCACCGCGCTCGGTCTTTCCGCGGCCCTCGCCTGCACCGTGGCGGGCGCGCAGAACCGCGCTCAGCAGACGGTTCCGGCCGAGCAAACCGCGGCCGCGGCGCGCGAGCGCAACTGGCGTCCGCCGCGGTTCTCCTGGGGCGATCCGAATCTCGAAGGCACCTTCACGAGCCGCGACATGCAGGGCATCCCGCTCGAGCGGCCCGAGCAGTTCGGCACGCGCCAGTTCCTGACGCCGGAGGAATTTCAGCAGCGCTTGAGCAGCGGCCCCGGCGGTTTCGCGGCGTTCGTCGACCAGCAGGCGGACAGCGAGAGCCGACTCGAGCTGAGCGCGCTCGACTCCACGGAGCGCGGCACGCGCGTGTTCGGCTACACGTCGTACGTCATCGAGCCCGAGAACGGCCGCGTGCCGGCGTTCACCGACGAAGGGCAGCAACGCCGGGCGCGCGGCGGTGGGGGCCAGGCCAACGGGCCGTTCTACACGACGGAGGACTTCTCCTATTACGACCGCTGCATCAGCCGCGGCGTGACCGGCTCGATCATGCCGTCGCTCTACGGCGATGCGATGCGCATCATCCAGTCGCCGACCGAAGTGGCCATCAGCTACGAGATGCTGCACGACACGCGCGTCATTCCACTCGACGGGCGCGCGCAAGCGAGCCCGGGCGTGCGCCAGTACATGGGCTCGTCGGTCGGCCGCTTCGAAGGCGACACGCTCGTCGTCGAGACGACGAACTTCACGGACGAGCTCGCCGTCGCACGGATGCCGCACAGCGAGGAGCTGAAGCTCACGGAGCGATTCACGCGCATCGACCCCGACATGATCGACTACGTGGTCACGATCGACGACCCGCGCACGTATACGGCGCCGTGGACGATCCGCCTGACGCTCACGACGCAGCCCGGCTACGAGGTGCTCGAGTACTCGTGCCACGAAGGCAACAACTTCATCCGCACGGCGCTGCGCGCCGAGCAGCAGTATCAGCAGCGCGCGCGGGAAGCGCTTGCGAAAGGCGAGCCGATACCCGAGCGGCCGAGGCCGCGCAACACGGGCGGGCTCGGAATTTTCGCGCCGCCGTCCGAGACCGAGGCGGTGGATATAGGTACGATCGAATAGGCGTCGGGGCGGCCGCAGCGTGTCGCACACGCTTCGGCCGTAGTGAGGACCTATGAAGTTCTCGAAGCGGCTCGTTGCATCGTTCGCGTGTCTCGTAGCCTTCTCCGCGGCGGGCGCGGACATCACCGGCGACTGGACGGCGTCGCGGGCCACGGCCGCCGGACAAGAGCAGTACACGTACGCGTTTCGCCAGACGGGAGCCACGCTGATCGGCACGGTGGAATCGCAGGCCGGTGTGGTTGCGATAACGAACGGCTTCGTCAACAACAAATTGATCACGTTCGACGAGAACGTTACGGTCGAAGGCCGCCGCGCGGTGCTCGAGTACACGGGCGAGCTCGTTTCGGAAAACGAGATCGAGTTCAAACGCCGGATCAAAGGAAATCCTTATTCGGAGATTCGACTCGTCGCCAAGAGAATCAGCACGCCCTCGCCCCGCGAATCGGCGAGAAGTGCTGCACGTTGAAGGGCCGTTGAGGGGGGAGTTGCGATGTCTTCGAACCACGCTGTTTCGCTAGCTCGACCACGTGTTGCTGCCGCGAGCGCGCTGCTGCTCGTGTCTGCAACGACGCTCGCACAAACCGACGAAGGCCGAGTCAGCCGCGCCGACATGGAGTCGCCGGTAGTGCCCGTGCACGACGAGCCGCACCACCGTGAGGTCTTTCACCACGGCACCACGCGGATTCTCGATCTGCGAGTGCCGCCCGGCGACATATCGTGGTTTCACTCGCACGACTGGCCCGTGCTCTACATGACGCTCGGCACGTCGCGCGTGCGCACGCAGAATCTCGGCGCGGAGTGGTCGGGCGGCGGCGGTGGCGGGGCGCGGCCGGGCGGCGCAGCGGCAGCAGCTGCGCCGAGCGGCGCGCAAGCGAGCGCCGCCGGTGGCGCGCAAGCGAGCGTCGCCGGTGGCGCGCCATCGAACGCGACGGCCGGCAGCGCGCGAGCGGCGGGTGCCGGGGCCGGCGGCAGCGGCCCGCCTCCCGCGGCTCAGGCGCCACCGGCCAGGAGAACGCCGCGCGCAACGAGCACCACGAGCTACATCGAGCGGCCCGTCACGCACCGCATCGAGAACATCGGCGAAGGCCTCTTCTCCGCGATGGTCGTCGTCAACGAGACGCACGGCGACGATTCCACCTCCGTCGCGGACGCGGGCTTCGACTCGGAGCCCGAGCTCACGAACCCCTGGTTCCGCTCTTACCGAATCACGCTCGCGGCCGGAGAGAAGACCCGCTCGCACGAGCACAAGACGCCCGTCGTGATTTTTCAAGCGATCGACGGCAACGCCGTTGCCGGCGGGCCGATGGACTTCCAGTTCGATCGGCCCGGGCACTGGGCGTTCTACGACGCCGGCGTCGCGCACACGCTGGAGAACCTCGGGGACGGCTCCATCGAGCTCCTGGAGATCGAGGTGCGGCGTAAGTAGAGCGTCGGCTCTCAGTCGTGCCGCAACGCGGCGAGCGGATCGATGCGCGTGGCGCGCCGCGCCGGAACGTACGAGGCCAACAGGGCCATGGCGGCAAACGCCACGGCGACCACCGCGTACGTCGTCGCGTCGACCGCGCTGATGCCGTACAACAAGATCAGCAAAGGGCTTCGGCTCTCCGGAAAATCGCCGGCCAGATCGACGGAGCCGAGCGCGAGTCGGCTCATTAGCTAGGTTGAACATCTCCAGCCAGACCGCTTTCGGCTCCTCGAGATCGAGGTGAGGCGCAGGTGTCAGCGTCGGCCTATTCAGCTCTGAGCGTCTCCATTGGATCGATCGTCGCAGCGCGACGCGCGGGCATATAGCTCGCGAGCAGCGCCGCCAGCGCCAAGAACGCCGCCGCGGTTGCGAACGTGGCAACGTCGAGCGGCGTGACGCCGAACAGCAGCGATGACATCAAGCGCGTCAATCCGGCTGCGGCGACGATTCCAATGCCGATTCCGATGCCCGCAAGAATCATCGCTCGCTGAACGAACATACCCTTCACAAGGCCGGGCGCGGCGCCGAGCGCCACGCGGATTCCAACCTCGCGCCGGCGCTGCGTGACGGCATACGCGAGCACGCCATAGATGCCGACGACGCTGAGCAACAGTGCCATCACGCCGGCGATGCCGAGCAGAGCCAACGAAAACGAGCTTCGCGCCATCGAAGGGTGATCGCGATAAGTCCGGGCCAGCGTGCTGATCTGAACGATCGGGAGATCCGGCGTCACCCTGCTCACGGCCCGCCGAATGTCCCCGAGCATGCCCTCCGTGCCGGTTCTCTCGCTGCGCAGCGCGAAACCAACCGAGCGCGGAACGAAGGTGCCGCCCGCGACGAACGGATGCTCGCGGGCCGGCCAGTACACCGTCGGCGGCGGTTCTCGGCCGACGCCATCGTGGTATACGTCGGCAACCACTCCAACGACCTCTTGCCAAGGTCCGTCGGTTCCTACGCGGAGTCGCTTCCCCAACGCGCCTTCGACCGAGTTCCATGACTCGCGCGCGAAACTCTCCGACACCAATGCGACGTTTCGCTGCTCCTGGAGCTCCTGCCAATCGAAGTCGCGGCCGGCGATCAGCGGCGTACCTACGGTCCACAGTAGACCCGGGGACATCGCCATGATCCTCCGAGTGGGCGGCAGGGCACCGTTTTCATACGTCTCGTCCTCGACCGCGACGATGGCGTTAGCGCCGCCCTCCATCGGCAACGAATCGGCATAGGCGGCCGCCGTGATCCCCGGAATCGCGGTCAGCTGATCGAGGATCTGCTGCTGCGTGCGCACGATCTCCTCGGGCGCCATCGACGGCGGCAGCATCAGCCGCACGGTTTGGACGGCGGCCGGATCGGTGAACCCCGGCTCGACGCTACGCAGGTTTTGGAACGTACGAATCATCAAGCCGGAACAAATCAGCATGACGAGCGCCAATGCAACCTGCGCCAATACCAAAACGTTCTGCGATCGATACTGCTGCTTGCCGGCGCTCGTCCATCGCAGGCCGCGGACCGCCCCGGCGAGATCGACACTTCGCCGTCCCGCGACACGCAGGACGGGCACGAGCCCGAACAGCAACCCCGAACAAACCGAGACGCTCGAGGCAAAGCCCAGCACAGGCAGATCGATCGCGATCTCGTTCAGCCGCGGTAGGTTCGACGGCGGAAACGCGAGCAGAACCTGCAAGCCCGCGTAGGCGAGCCCCATGCCGATCAGCCCGCCGATCAAGCCGAGCGTCAGGCTCTCCACGATCAAGCCGCGCGCGAGCCGTCCTCGTCCGGCGCCGAGCGCCGTGCGCAGCGCCAGCTCGCTCGCGCGAGTTTCGGCCCGTATCAGCAACAGGTTCGCCACGTTGGCACACGCGATGACGAGTAGGAGACTGATTCCGCCGAGGAGCGGCCACAAGATTTCACCGACGTCGCCCACCACGTCTTCTTTGAGCGGGCGCACGGCCGCCCTGAGCTGAAGCGCGTCCGCTTGCGCTCCGCCGGCGGGCCGCATGTATCTTTCGAGGTAGACGGGCAGCATGCGATCCACGTCGGCATTCGCATCTGCCACCGTGAAACCCGGCTTCAGCCTTCCGACCCCAACGCAACAAAAGTCCGGCGGAGGCTGAGCCATGTTGAGGCGCATGGGCAGGATCAAATCCATCGGGATTTCGCGCAGCGTGAAGCGCGCGGGCATCACGCCGATCACCTCGCGAGGTCTCCCGTCGACTGTGATTACGCGCCCGATCACGCTCGTGTCGCCGCCGAAACGCCGCTGCCAGTAGCCGGTGCTCAGTATCACGGTTTCCGTCGCGCCGGCCTGATCGTCGTCGGGCGAGAACCAGCGACCGAGCACGGGCTGAACGTCGAGCGCCCGCAGGGTGCCGGCCGTCAGAAGCAACGTGTTGACCTGCTCCGGATCGCCGAGCCCCGTGATGGCCGCTTGACCGGGTCTATACAGTCCCAACTCGTCGAAAGCCTGGCCATTGGCGGCGTAGATCGACAACATTTGCGGCGAGAAAGGAAAGTTGTTACCGCGGACGTTGCCGAACACGGCCGAATGCGTGACCGTCACGACGGCATCCGATTCCGGATACGGTAGCGGCTTGATGACGACCGCGTTGACGACGCTGAAGATGGCCGTCGTCGCGCCGATGCCTAACGCCAGGATCAATACGGCCGTTGCGGCGAAGCCCGGTTGCTTGCGGAACGTCCGCGCCGCGTAGCGCAGGTCCTGCCCGAGGTCCGCGAACAGTCGCCCCGTCGAAACGCCGACGGTGACGGCGGCCGGCGCGTGCGCCTGCTTCAGCGCGGCGATGCGCTGCGCGAGCACGTTGCCCGCGCGAAACTCCGCGAGCGCGAGGCGCGTCGCCTCTTCCGGCGTGCTGCCACCCGACACCGCCTCGCCGTAGCGCTCCGCGAGGTGCTGAGAGATCTCTTCGACGATGTCGGCCTCGCGCTCGGGCTTCAAGTCGAGCGGCTCGAGGCGCGCGCGGACTTCGGTCTTCCAGTCATGCATGCTCGGCTCTCGTGATCCTGCGCACGGCCTCGACGAACGTCTCCCACGTCTTGATCTGCGCAGCGAGCACGCGGCGTCCCGTGGCAGTGACCTTGTAGAACCGGCGCCGCCGTTCGCCCGGCTTCTCGACCCACGTCCCTTTGATCCAACCGCGTTCCTCGAGCCGATACAGCAGCGGGTACAGCGAGTCGATGTGGAACGTCATGAGCCCGCCGGAGCGGATGTGGATGAGCTTGCTGAGCTCGTAGCCATGGCGCGGCTGCGCCTCGAGCAGCGAGAGGATCAGCAGCTCGGCGGAGCCCTTCTTGAGCTCGCGGTCGAGCGCGCGCGTGTCGATATCTGTCATAGGCAGATAGTATGACGGCAGATATCGGCGGTCAAATCGCCGGACGGAAGTTCGGCGCCGCGCCGCGGCGCCGCCGCGCTCCGCTTCCGCGCCGTCCGCACGGGCACCGGCGTTCACGCTGCCGTGCAGTCGTGATCGCCTTTTCGCCAGTCCCGTCGTCGGCATCGCCCGCTTCGCAGGTCCCGCGCGTTCCGCGGAGCGAGCCGAGAGACGCGGGCGATCCTACGGCGGGGGCAGATCGGGATGGCGGATGACGAGCGTCTGGCCCGGCTCGCTCGCCGCGACCGGCTGCGAGAACCTCGTGAGGCGCTGCTCGGCGCCGGCGCCGGCGTCGAACGCGGGCCATTCCACGACGAGCTCGTCGACGTGCGCCGCATCGCCGAGCCCGAAAACTTGCACCGCCGGGTTCTGGGACGTGAAGTTGCTGCCGATCTGGATCTCGCGCATCTGCGTGAGCGCGCCGATCCGCGCATGGATCCGAGCATGAGCGGCCTGAGTGTTCGGCGGCAAACCCAGGAGCTTCACGCGCAGGAAACGCCGCCCTTGGGCGGCCGACCGGTTCTCCCAGAGCCGGGGCGAATTGGGCCGCGCGTCGGTCAGCTCGAGCAGGTCGATGTCGCCGTCGTGGTCGAAATCGGCGCAGACCACGCCGCGACCCGAGGTCGTAACGGCGAGTCCCATGCTTTCGGCCTCGTCCGCATACGTGCCGCCGTCGCTCATGACGAACAGCCGGCTCGCATCGGTCTCGTACCGGTCGGCCGGCGTGAGGAACGTCATTCCATAGCCGTTCGTGTGATAGATGTCGAGATCGGTGTCGTTGTCGATATCGACGATGCACGCGCCCCAACCGAACGACCCGTTGGCGACGCCGTATCGCGCGGTGTCGTCGGTGAACAAAGACGGTCCGCCGTTGTTCGTGTAGAGGCGATTGCCGTGCGGCTCGATGATCTCGTTGCCGGGCCCGAGGATGCTCGTGACGAACCAGTCGAGGTCGCCGTCGTTGTCGACGTCGCCGAGCGCCGATCCCATCCCGAACTGCGCTTCGCGCAGGATCGGATTGTCGAGGCTGCGAAACGTCCCGTCGCCGTAGTTCAGCGCGAACTGCGTGGTGCCGAAATCCGCCGCGATGAGCAGGTCCGGCCAGGCGTCGTCGTTGATGCGCGCGAAGGTCGGCGTAAAAGTGAAGTCGAACTCCTGCGCCGAGAACGGGAAATCCAGCGTGCCGGGGTAGTTGCGCGTATCCCAGACCACGTCGGAGATTCCGGATTCCTCGCTGACGTTCACGAAGCGAATGCCCGTCTCGTCGGACTCGTTGCGCCAGAGATGCTCGGTTTCGAGCAGGCGCGGACCGGTTGTCTTGTAGAGCCGGTCGGGCGTTGCCCAATGCGTCAGAAACATGTCGAGATCGCCGTCGAGATCGTAGTCGCCGAAGCCGGCAGAGATCGTATGCGGAGCGCGCATGGCCTCGAGCTCGGGCGAGCGCGACGTCACGTCGGTGAAGCGGCAGGTACCGTCGTTCGCGTAGATCTTGCTCGGATCGCCGAAGAGGCCGCCGAGAAAGAGATCGAGATCGCCGTCGCCGTCGAGGTCGGCGAACGCGGGGCCGCTGTGGCGATCGTTCCCCTTGCCGTCGGAACGCGAGTTGGCGACGCCGGCATTCTCGGCAATATCCTCGAACAGCAGGCCGTTGCCCTGCTCGACGAGCTGGTTCAGATACAGCCGGTTCGGGCCGCCGCCGCCTTCCGGTCCACCGGTGTTGCCGTAGGTGATGAACAGGTCGATGTCGCCGTCGTCGTCACAGTCGCCTGCGGCCGCGCCCCCGATGGTGTTCAGCGTCACCTGGAAATCGAGGTCTTCGCGGCGCAGCAGTGCCGGCCGCGTGTAGCCAACTTGGTACGAGAGGCCGGAGCTCGCCGTGACCTCGACGAACGGGGCATGCGCGGCCGGCAGCGGCTCCGAAGACGTCTCCTGCAGGGCTGCGGATTCCGCACGCGTAGCAGAGGTGGCGCCATCGTCGGCGCAAGCGCCGAGCAGCGCACACGACAATATCGTCAGCTTCCGGGTGGCTGCCTGATTCATCGGCGTACATCGTCGCGCCTGCGCTCGGGCACGCGCAGCTTCATCGACGGTCTCGACATGCGCGTGCTCGGCGGAATCGGCTAGCTGCCGACGCACGGCCTAGCCGAGCGAGGTCCGAATCGCAGTGCTCGCTCACGCACGCGGCTCCGCGGCCGCCGTGCGTCGTCGTGGCGCGATCGCATGGCTCAATCTTCACCGCGCGGCCGGTACTGTTTCACGAGCTCCTGCTGCACTGCAGGGGGCACGGTGTCGTAGTGCTCCACCGAGAACGTGTACTGACCCGCGCCGCTCGTCAGCGACTTCAGCGTGGTCTGATAATCGCTGAGCTCGGCCAGCGGCGCCTGAGCGTCGATGCGCGCGCGCTGCCGCGGCAGGGCCTCGGTGCCGAGGATCTTGCCGCGAATCGAGGTCAAATGGCCCGTGATGTCGCCGACGTTCGCGGCCGGCACCGTGATCGTGAGGCGCGCGATCGGCTCGATGATGATGGGCGCGGCCTTCGAGATCGCGTCCTTGAACGCGCGCAGGCCCGCGCTGATGAACGCCACCTCTTTCGAATCGACGGAGTGGTGCTTGCCGTCGTAGACGACGACGCGCACGTCGGCGACGGGATAGCCCGCGATCGCGCCTTCGGCGAGCACCTGCCGCACGCCCTTCTCGACAGCCGGAATGTACTGCGTCGGAATGGCGCCGCCGACAACCTCGTTGACGAACTCGAAGCCCGCGCCGCGAGCGAGCGGCTCGACTCGCAGATACACCTCGCCGAACTGCCCGGCGCCGCCCGTTTGCTTCTTGTGCCGGTGGTGTCCATCCGCCGCCCGCGTCACGGTTTCGCGGTAGGCGATTCTCGGGGTGCGCGTGAGCACCTCGAGCCCGAACTCGCGCTCCATGCGCTCGAGCACGAGCCGCAGGTGCAGCTCCCCGATGCCGCACAACACGGTTTCGTTGCTATGGGCGCGATGCTCGACGCTCAAGCTCGGGTCCTCCAGCGTGAGCTGGTGCAGCGCGTCCGACAGCCGCTTCTCCTGATCGCGCCGCTTGAGCTCGATCGCCACGCTGTGCATCGGCGCGGGCATGCGCGGCGCTTTGAACTTGAGCCCGTCGTCGTCATGGCTCGAATGCAGAACGTCGCCCACGTGACCGTCGATCTTCGCGACGGCGCAGAAGTCGCCGGCCACGGCTGCGGGCACCTCTCGCAGCGTCTTGCCTTGCACGCTGTAGAGGTGGGCCAGTGTGACGGGCTTGCGGCTATCGCCGATGAACACCTGGGAGCCGGTCGATACCTTCCCGCAGTGCACGCGCACCGCGGCCACGCGGCCCACGTAGGGATCGACGGTGACCTTGAACACATGGCCGACGAAGCGGCCGTTGCCGTCGATCGCGTCCAGATGGCCGTGCTCCGCGGCCCCGTTGAGCACCTCGTGCGGGTTGCCCTCGAGCGGGCTCGGCAGGAGCTCGGTCATCACGCGCCGCAGGTCCTTGAGCCCCGCGCCGTTCTTTGCCGAGACGAAGCACACGGGAATCAAGTGTCCTTCGCGCAGCGCGCGCTGCAGCGGTTCGTGCAGCTCGCCGGGCGAAGGTTCCTCGCCCTGCTCGAGGTACCGCTCCATGAGCTCGTCGTCGAGCTCGACGATGCGATCGATCACGGCCGTGTGCGCGCTCGCGACCGACGAGAAGTCCGGCGTCTGATCGAACGCCGGCGCAAAAAAGCAATCGACGACGGAGCTGCCGCGGTTCGCGGGCAGATTCAGCGGCAAGCACTGCTCGCCGAAAACGGCGCGTACCTCGTCGAGCACGACCGCGAGATCAGCGCGCTCGCCGTCGATCTTGTTGACGATGACGATCCGGCACAGATGCTGCTCCGCGGCCAGCGTCATCATTCGCCGCGCGACGAGCTCGGGGCCCTGTTCGGCGTTCACGACGACCGCCGCCGTTTCGACGGCCGGTAGCGCCGTCACGGCGCGGCCCATGAAATCGGGATAGCCCGGCGTATCGAGCAGATTGATCGAGCGGCCGTCGTCGCGCAGGTGGCACAGGTGAACGTCGAGCGAGTGATGGAGACGCTTTTCCTGGTCCGTGAAGTCGCAGACCGAGAACCCCCGGTCGCCGCGACCCGAGACGCGGATTTCACCGGCGGCCCCGAGCAGCGCTTCGATCAAAGAGGTCTTACCGGCGCCGGCATGCCCGACGATCGCAATGTTGCGAATGCTTTGGGTCGGATTCGCGCTCGCGAAGCCCATGACCACCTCCCGCCGAGATACCACCGCGGGCGCGGGGCACCTTTGCGGTCTTGCCGTGATGTTACTACTCGTTCGGCCGGGAGCGACAGACACCAGGCCGGACGGCCGCAACGCTGCGAATTCCGCGATCGCCTCGCGGCATCACGGGCAAAGCCCGGGGCGGACCACGAGCTCCGGCCTCCTTCGGGCGCTTCGGCAGGCGGCGGGCCACGCAGCCCTGGCACGATCGTTGCGGTGCTGCGAAGCGAAATAGCCGCAGGAGACGCGATGACCGAGCTCCGACGGACCGTCCGCCGGTTGCTTCGCGCGAGTGAGCGGAGCTTCGATCGTTCGCCGGTGAGGAAGTCGAGGGGCAGAGAGCACTGCCCCCTGCCCCTCACTACGGCTGGTCAGAGCTCAGTGCCGAACCTGACTCGTGACGTTCTTGTCGTCCTCGTACACTTCGCAGTTCGCGCGCTCCGCCGGGAGCCTGTCGGCAGCCGGCCCCGTGGCCAGGCTCAGCACGCGGGTCGGCATCACCCACGGCTCGAGGAACACCTCGGGATCCTCGATCGTCATGTCGTAGAAGATCTCGTTGCCGACACGCGTGAGTCTCTCGATGATGCGCATGCTCGTCGAGTGGATGAAGCCGCCTCGGCCCAACCACGTCGAGTCGTCGAAGTTGATCGACTCGATGACGAGCGTATCGCCTTCCCAGGTCCCGAGGCCCACGCCGTAGAACGTGGTGAGGCTCATGTCGAGCGCGCTCCGCTCGCGGCCGTCGATGGGAACGGAGCGGTACTCGTTGTTGCCGCCGCCGTAATCGGCGTTGGCCGGATAGAACATCACCAAGTCCTTATCCGTGTGAATGATGCGCGTCGGCGTGCCATGACGCGGCAGCCCGAGCGGCTTGCACGTCATGACGGGGTCGTACTTGTTCGTCCACATGTCGAGCTCTTGAATGTGGTCCCAGAGCTCGGGCTTGTAGCTCGGGTGGCCGAGGATGCCGAACCGCGACGGCGAGATCCACGCGTATTCGATCCAGAAGTTGTCGCCGCCGCCCGTACAGCCATACTCGGGGTTGATTCCGCCGCCTTTCACCTGCGTCGGGCCACACCGGCGGGCGCCGCTACCCGAGACCGGATTTTGCGGGCGGTTCCAGTTGCCGGAGAGATCGGGCTTCCCGTCGGCGCGCCGCGGCGTCGGAGCGGGCGGAACCGGCGGGCGCGGTTCGCGCGGCGTCAGCGTCCAGTTGGCGGGCTGATGAGTCGGCTTGATCGCGGCCATCACGCTCGCCGGCACGGGCATCGACACATACATCTGCCCCGTCTCCGTCACGGTCGTGGTGATGTCGCGCATCACCCTGCCGTTCTTCTTCTCCGTGATCTTGCCGGTGTAGAAAGCCTCGGCAGGATGCAGCGGGTTGTTCCAGTCCTTGTAGTTGCCGTACGTGAACTCGTACGTGTCCGAGCCGTTCTTCACGACGACGCTTTCGGCCATGAATCGGTCGTCGAGCCTGGCCGTCGCCGTTGCAGTGGGGACGCCCGGGATCGGGAACGTCACCACCGGCGTGTTGCCTTCCCACGTCACGGAAGTCTTGTGCACCTTGGCCACATCGGCGGGCACCCGCTGCGGCCGCGCCGCCATCATCGGCTTGTCGGTATCCTGCGTGCCGAACATGGCGGCCTTCCACGCGCCTTGCGGGTTGGCCCAAAGGCGAATCATTCGCTCCTCGACGGCGTTCGGCATCGGCGTGGCCTTGCCTCGACCGGGGATGAGCTCGGCGCCCATGACGTCTTCGTTCCAGCTATACGCGCCGCTCAGCACTTCGATCGTGTCGCAGCTCTGGCCGTTCGGCCGCGTGCCGGTGATGCGGATGCGCTCGCCGTTTTTCTGATAGCTGATGTCGGAGCGGTACCTCGTCACGTTGCAGGGCTGACCGCCGATTTGGACGGTGCCCGTGCCCTCATAAACGAGCGTCATGAGCAGGTCGTATTCCTCGGTGCTCCGCAACATGCCCATGTGCCAAGCCCAGTTGAACAGGACCGACTTCAGGTCCCTCGCTCCGGGCTCCGGCGTGTAATCTGCACCGCCGCCCGCGCCGCGGCGCCCCTCGCCTGTCGGCGGCGCCGTGCTGTACACCGGGCCGAACTCGTCTTGGTCTTGAGCGCTGGATACGTACGGCAGGCCGAGCGCGAGCGTCGCAACTGCGGCGGCGCTCGCGCACATCGTTCTCGTTCGAGAAGCCATGGTGATCTCCCCCTCGGATTGGCTCAGTTGCCGCCGGCGTTGCCGTAGACGGTGCCGTCAGCACGAGTCAGCGTCTTGAGACCGCCGAGCGGACTTCCGTCTCGTGCCGGAGTGCCCACCACGGTGACTTCTTCGCCGAGCTTGAGCGCGTTCGGGCCGACCTTCGTGATCCCCTGCGAGGCGAGCGCCGTCGCCGAGCCGGTCGTGAAGGTCCAATCGGTCGTCGTGCCGTCGGCATTCTTCACGGCAACCGTGATCGATCCGTGCGGATTCACGAATTGGAGCTTCGTCAGCGCGCCTTTGACCGTGACCTCTTTACCCGGGTCGTAGACGCCCGCGGTGGAGTGATGCGCCTCGAGCGACGCACTCACCGCCAGACACCCGAACGCCACGACGCATCCCAAAGTTTTCTTGATCATTAGTCCCCCCAATTTGTAGTCGGCACCGGGTGCCAGCCCAGGGCATCCGTAACCGGATAACCGTTTGCCGAGCGTGCAGCACGCAAGAACCCAAATCAAGGGTCCGTGAAGCGACGAAGTCGTCGAGGGCCGCGTGCAGATCGGCGCCTGAACAGGTTCCGCGCCGCAAAGGAACCTCGCGTGCCCGGCGAGCGGATGCCCGCGCGCCGTTGCGACTAAACTATCGGCACGCACGACAGGGTGGAACGACGATGAGAAAAGATGCCTTGCGACTGACCGCCGCTGCCTTGATGACGTTCTCCGCGAGCTCCGCAGCCGCACAAACCGTCGCGAAAATCGACTTCGAGAGCGTCGGGCGGGCGTGGCCGCTCGCCGCCGACCTGAACGAGTATCACATGACGGGCGCCACGCTCCGGCGAGCCCTCGGCAACCCAGCCGTGCGTACACAAATTCCCTTCGACCCGCGGCGCGATCCGGAAACCGGCTTCGTCGGCTCGGCGCGCAACGGCGAGACGCCGCCCGGCATCGAACCGCTCGAGGTGGATCTCTTCACGACGACGGACTTCTACAAGGATCGACATCTGTGGAGCGATCCCCGCTACTTCCGCTGCAACAGCTCCGCTGCGCTCGAGGATTTCTGGGGCGAGGAGATGTTGATAGGCCCCGATCCGCCGGCATCGGCGCCGTGGGGCTACTGCGATCGCGACTACCCGCGCGCGGGCATAGTGAGCCCGTATCCGTTCAAGACGGCGCAGGAGCATTACGAGGCATTGCTCGAGGAGACGCGCCGGCGCGGCGGCCCCACGCAGCACACGTACGCCACGGTGCCCGGCGAGTGGACGGGCCGATACCAGCATCCCGCGCGCGCGGAGAACCAGTACTGGTTCCGCATGCGGCACGTGCAGATTCCGACGGTGCTGTCGGTGCTGACGCCCGAGTACCAGAAGCGCATGGTGCAGGAGGCCTATCACCACGGCCACTCGAACGCGCCGCAGTGGCCGTCGCAGTATTGCTGGCCGGAAGGGTTCCTGCGCCGCTGGCACGAGTCGGCGCTCTGGGAGCAATCGATCCTGGTGACGCCGTCGCTGGTTCAGATCTCGGGCGGCGTCGCGGACAACTTCGTCACGAACATCCACATCGGCCGCGAGTTCAACATGGAAGGCGCAGTGCCGCGGCTCGGCCCCGACGTGCCGCGCTGGTACGGCGAGACGATCGGCTTCTGGGACGGCGACGCGCTGATCACGTGGACGTCGAACATCCAGGGCTGGACAACGCACGCCGCGTTCGAGCACTCGAACCGCATGCAAACGATCGAGATCTACACGCCGAACCGCGACGAGAGCGGCGCGTTCTTGGGGCTCAATCACGAGGCGATTCTTTACGATCCCGAAGCCCTGGTCGAACCGGTGCGCATCATCCGCAACATCAGGAAGCTCAGCGGATTCGAGGAAGGCGACCCGCAGCCCTTCATCGAGTGCGTGCAGACGATCTATCCGATCGAGGGCCGATCGACTCCGGTGACCCCGGGCACGAGGATCGAGATCGAGGTGCCGGACATGTACGGACGGCCCTGGGCGCAGATCTGGCAGAAGTATTGGGAAGCTGGGATGGAGCGGCCGGCGGAGGAAGACGTCTTTAGCTTTGAATGAAGGAGTTTCCTCCGGCGGCGGCCTGCGGTGCCCGCTCGCCGCTTCGTAGACCGACGCCATGCGGAGCAACAGCGGCTCGTCGAACGGGCGAGCGACGAAATCGACCCCGACCGGGAGAGCCGCTTCCATGGGGCCGACTAGACGCGTGCCGTTGCTCTCGGCGACGCGATCCCACAGGTTCTCTGTAGTGCAGCCGGCCGAAGGTTCAGCGTCCAGAGCGCGCTGATCGGCCCATGCGCGAGGGCGAGATGGGACCGAGGATCCCGCGCAGATCTACTCGTAGCGGATAGCGGTCATCGGGTCGACGCGCGTCGCACGGTGCGCCGGAATCAAGCTCGCGCACAGTGCGACCACCAGCAGCAGCGTGACGCCGCCCAACGCGATCGGATCCGCCGGATTGACCTGAAAGAGCATGTCTCTGAGGACTCGAGTCAGCGTGAACGATCCGACGATGCCGAGAATCGCCCCGGCGGCGGAAAGCAGCACGGCGCTGCGCAGCACCAACTTGCGGATAGCGTGCTTGTCGGCGCCTAGCGCCATCCTGATGCCGACTTCCTTCGTGCGCTGACTCACGAAATACGCCATCGCGCTATACACACCCACTGCGGCCAGTATCAACGCGACGCTCGCGAATACGCCGAGCAGGCTCGACGCGAATCGAGCGCGTGCGACGGAAAGCCCGACGACTTCTTCCATCGTGCGAACGTTGAACGTAGCCAAATCCTTGTCGATCGCGGCGATCTCCGTCCGAATCGGCCCCGCAAGCGCAGCCGGATCGGCCGAGGTCTTCACGACGAGGCGAACGGCGGGATTCGGGAACTGCAAGAGGGGCAGGTAAATCAACGCCCGCTGAGTTTCCTGCAGGTCGACTTCCTGAGTATTCCGAACGATGCCGACGATTTCCGCCGGCGGCGCGCCTCGTCCTCCGACGACGATGCGTTTGCCGATCGCGCTTTCGCCCGGGAACGCGCGTTGTGCGAAGGCATCGTTGACGATCACGACGCGGGGCGCCGCATTCGTGTCCTGTGCTGCGAAGTCTCTGCCTTCGAGCAAGGCGATTTCCAGTGTTTCGAACAGGCGCGGAGTGACCCAGCGAATCTGGGCGTTCGGCCAATCCGGCATGTTTTCGGGCAAGCGACCGTCGATGGCCCAAACGAGCGTCGAGCCGGCCCCGGTGAGCGGCAGCGTGCTCGTGCTGGCGGCACTCGTCACGCCGGGCAGCGCGTGCACCCGTTCGAGGAGACGGTCAACGAAGCCGCCGACTGCTTCGGGCGTTTGGTATCGGGACTGCGGCAGGTTCAGCTGAACCGTCAGCACTCCATCCGGGTTGAAGCCCGGATCGACGCCATGCAGACGATTCAGGCTTTGCATCATCAAAGCCGCACCGGCCGTCACGACGATCGTCAGCGCGATCTCCACCGATACCAGCAACGAGCGAAGGCGATGCCGCTCCGCTCCTCCGGTCGATCCTCGCGCCGTGTCCTTCAGGTGCTCGCTCAGATTCTGGCGCAACAGGTAAATCGCGGGAAAAATCCCAAACAGAATTCCCGTGAGTAGCGACAGAGCCACCGTGAAAACCAAAACGGGCAGGCTCAATTCGGTTTCGCTCAACCCCGGTAGATTCGCCGGCGCAATCCCCAATAGCGCGCGCAGCCCGAGCCATGCGAGCACGATGCCGAAAGCGCCGCCCGCCCCGGCCAGGAGGATGTTTTCCGTCAAGAGCTGCCGTAAAACGCGTCTCCGGCGCGCTCCGAGCGACATGCGCACGGCGATTTCCTTCAAGCGATCCGAAGCCGTGGCCAGGAGAAGATTGGCTACGTTGGTGCATGCAATGAGCAGCACGAACCCGACGGCCCCAAGCAGCACGAGCAGCGTTGGACGCATGTCCCGGACGATCCATTGGTGAACGCCGAATACGCGAATCGTCCAGTTCTGGTTCGTCTGCGGATATTCCTGCTCGAGGCGCGCCGCAATCGTTTTCATTTCGGTATCGGCTTGTTCGAACGTGACCCCGTCCCTTAGCCGGCCGATGACCTGTAGGGTGTGCGCACCGCGAACCGTCGACCCGGCGGTCACGAGCGGCGTCCATACATCCGTGTCGGCCGGATACATGAAACCTGCCGGCATCACGCCGACGATCGAGTAGCCGCGGCCATCCAGCAGTATGCTCTGGCCGATCACGGACGAATCGCCGCCAAAGCGACTCTGCCAGTAGCGGTGACTGATGACGGCAACCACGTCCTTGCCTGTTTGCGAGTCGTCGGGGAGCAGTGCTCGACCGATCTCCGGCGGCGTTCGCACGACGTCGAAGAACCGTTCCGATACCACCGCTCTCTGCACGCGCTCCGCCGATTCCTCGATACCCGTAACGGTCACCGAACCGCTCGAATACGCGGAGAGGCTTTGAAAGACGGTGTTCTGCTCTTCCCAGTCGAGGAAGTTCGCGGGCGAAGCCGAGAAGATGTCGAGCCCGCGTCCGGGATTGCTTTCCCAGAGGATTGCCACACGATCCGGGTCGTCGAAGCTCAAGGGCTTCAGCAGCACGGCGTTCACTACACTGAAGATGGCCGTCGTGGAGCCGATCGCGAGACCCAAAGCGACGATGGCTGCGAGGGTGACGGCTGGGCGCTGACGGAGTGTCCTGATCGCGAAGCGAACGTCATGCCCGATGGATGGCATGGCTGCTCCCATGTTGGTTTTTCGCGGAGTGTACAGGAACGCGCTCGGGCGCGAGCCTACATTCGGCGGGGCTCAGGGCTCATTCGTTCGTGAATTGCCTCGCGTTGTCGAGCTCGCAGGGGTCGCGGGTGAACTCGAGATCCGGCCGATACGCCCACTCGATCCCGCCTGTCACCGGCTCGGCGAGAAACTCGGGGTCGGTCAGCTCGAACTCGTAGGCTCCGTATCTGATCGGGTCTTCGTCGACGACGATCTGCTTGAAATCGGGATCGATCATGAGCAGCGGCGCCGAATAAGATTCCGGTCTCGGCGTGCGGGCTGCTGCGTTCACAACGCTGCTGTTGACGATCATGTTCGTCGTGGCGCAAGTCTCTTCGCGAGCGCGCGACGTTGCTTTCGAGGAAGCGCTCACGCCGCGTCCAGTCGCGTTGCCAACTTGGCGCAACAGAATACAGCGCTCACCGCCGCCTCCAATCGCGCCGCTTACGTAGCGCCGTAGAATGCCGCACCTCATCTGCCCATGGGCGCATGATAAATTGCTGCTACTCTCGACCAGAGGACGCCGGCTTCGGACCGTAGGAGCCTTCACGATGCAGCGATATTCCGCGTTCGGTGCGCTCGCGTTTCTATCGTTCACGACACTGAACACAGCGTTCGCCCATCACAATCAGTTCCAGCAATTCGACCCGGAAAGGGAGCGCGTCGT
>Ga0073934_10006006_pt1 | contig 18133 bp, 13 predicted proteins | sample LarsenN4metaG_FD_76834 | JGI IMG/M metagenome (GOLD analysis project Ga0073934, IMG submission 76834) | Hot spring sediment bacterial and archeal communities from British Columbia, Canada, to study Microbial Dark Matter (Phase II) - Larsen... ... | reverse complement strand
GCGCTCTCGAGCGACCAGCTCGGCGCGCTCGGCAGCGACCAGCTCGCCGCGCTCGGCACCGCGCAGGTGGCCGCGCTGACCACGGCGCAGATCGCCGCGCTCGCCAGCGACGACCTCAATGCGCTGACCACGGCCCAGTTCCGCGCCCTCACCACCGAGCAGGTGGCCGCGCTCGGCACCGACCAGGTGGCCGCGCTCGAGACCGACGACCTGGCCGCGCTCGGCACGGCCCAGGTGCGCGCGCTCGGCACCGACCAGATCGTCGCGCTGACGAGCGATCAGATCGGCGCGCTGACGAGCGCCCAGTTCGCCGCGCTCGGCACGGCGCAGGTGGCGGCCATCGAGACCGACGACATCGCCGCCATCGAGACGGCCGACCTGGCCGCGCTCGGCACCGCCGCCGTGCGCGCGCTGACAAGCGACCAGATCGCCGCCCTCACCAGCGACCAGCTGCCGGCGCTGACGACGGCCCAGTTCGCGGCGATGAGCACCGCGCAGATCGCGGCCATCGAGACCGAGGACTTCGCGCAGATGCAGAGCGCCGACCTGCGTGCGCTCAGCACCGCGCAGCTCGTGGCCATCGGCACCGAGCAGCTGGTGGCGCTCGGCAGCGACCAGCTCACGGCGCTGGCGTCGAACCAGTTCGCGGCGCTCACCACGGCGCAGATCGCGGCCATCGAGACCGATGACTTCGCGGCCATGGAGACCGCCGACCTGCGCGCGCTGACCACGGCGCAGATCCAGGCCCTGACGAGCGACCAGCTCGCCGCGCTCGGCAGCAGCCAGTACGGCGGCTTCACGCTGGCCCAGGTGGCGGCGTTCACCACCGAGCAGCTGCAGAGCCTGGCCAGCGACGACCTCAACGCGCTCGGCGCGGCGCAGTTCGGCGCCCTCACCTCGGCCCAGGTGGCCGCGCTGACCACCGATCAGGTGAGCACGCTCGAGACGGCCGACCTGGCCGCGCTCACCACCGCGGCGCTGCGCGCGCTCGGCAGCGAGGCGATCGCCGCGCTGGCGAGCGAGCAGATCGGCGCGCTCACCACGGCACAGGCCGCGGCGCTCAGCACCGAGCAGCTGCGCGCCATCGAGACGGCCGACCTCGCGGGCCTGGAGACGCGTGACCTGGCCGCGCTCGGCACGGCGCAGGTCGCGGCCTTCGACACCGCGCAGATCGCGGCCCTGTCGAGCGACCAGTTCGCCGCGCTCACGAGCCGCCAGGTGGCGGCGCTGTCCACCGAGCAGGTGGCGGCGATCGAGACCGAGGACCTGGCGGCGATCGACACCGCCGACCTGCGCGCGATGGGCACGGCACAGATCGCGGCGCTGTCCAGCGACCAGCTCGACGCGCTCACCGGCGCGCAGCTCGCCGCGCTCACCACCGCGCAGGTGGCGGCGATCGCCGCCGACGACATCGCCGCGCTCGGCACCGACGGCATCGTCGCCTTCACGACGACGCAGCTGGCGGCGCTGACCACCGCGCAGTACAGCGCGATGAGCACCGACCAGTTCGCCGCGCTGTCGCAGGACGCCATCAGCGCGATGACCACGGCGCAGGCCGCGGCGCTGACGACCGACCAGATCGTGGCCTTCACGACCGACCAGATCGCCGGCCTGGAGACGCGCGACATCGCCGCGATGAGCATGGACCAGGTCGCCGCGTTCCAGACGGAGGACATCGCGCAGATGGTCTCCGAGCAGGTCGACGCGCTGATCATGGCCAGCCCGATCGTGCTCGACCTCAACGGCAACGGCGTCAGCACGAGGAGCGCGGCCGAAGGCGTGCACTTCGACGTGCTGTCCACCGGCAGCAGCGGCAAGGTCGGCTGGGTCGACGCGAGCGGCGGCGACGCGCTGCTCGTGCGCGACCGCAACGGCAACGGCCGCATCGACGACGGCACCGAGCTGTACGGCGCCGGCACCAAGAACGAGGCCGGCCAGCGCGTGGGCCACGGCTACGCGGCGATGGCGCTCGAGGACAGCAACGCCGACGGCAAGCTCAACGCCGCGGACGCGAACTTCGGCGAGCTCAAGCTCTGGGTCGACGCCAACCACGACGGCAAGACGGACGCCGGCGAGCTCAAGGGCCTGCTCGAGATGGGCGTCGTCGAGCTCGACCTGAACGCCGTGAGCTCGAGCCGCGTCGACAACGGCAACTTGGTCGGCCTGGTGTCGAGCTACACCACGGCCGACGGGCAGCAGCGCGAGATGGCCGACGTCTGGTTCGCCAAGGACAAGGCGGCGGCGCCGAAGATCGACGAGCTGCTGGCCGGGCCGCAGGGCGAGCTGATGGGTGGCGGTGGTGTGGGCGGCGTGGGCACCGGCGGCGACGCGGGCACCAGGCACGTCACGCCGGGCCTCGTGCCGATGCAGCGCACCTCGCTCGACGACGAGCTGGCGAAGAACGGCGGCCCGCTGCTGTAAATCCCAGCGCGAACTGCACCCCGAACGGGGCGCTGATCGGCCCACCGGCCGGGCGGCGCCCCGTTTTCAATCGGCGGATGTCCGCGCCGCTGCGCCTCTTCCACATCGCCTACTCGGGCGAGACGGCGGCTGCGCTGCCACCCGGCTTCGAGCTGCTGGACAACCTGGCCAACCCGCGGCCCGACTGGTACGAGTACGCGCCGGTGCGCCGCTTCCTGCTCGAAGAGCCGCTCGACGAGCGCACGTTCTACGGCTTCTTCAGCCCCAAGTTCACGGCCAAGACCGGCCACACGCACGCCGACGTGGCCGCCCTCGTGCAGCGCCACGGCGCGGCGGTCGACGTGCTGCTGTTCTCGGCGCACGCCAACCAGATCGCCTTCTTCCTCAACGTCTTCGAGCAGGGCGAATTCTTCCACCGCGGGCTGCTCGACGCGGCACGCGGCTGGCTGGCCGCCGCCGGCATCGGCGTCGACCCCGCGGCGCTGGTGATGGACGTGCGGCAGATCGTCTACTGCAACTTCTTCGTCGCGCGGCCGGCCTTCTGGCGACGCTGGCTGGCGCTGGGCGAGACGCTGTACGCGCTCTGCGAGGGCACGGCTTCGCCGCCCCGCCCCGAGCTGCAGCGGCAGCTCACCACGGCCACCGACTACCGCGGCGCCGCGCAGATGAAGATCTTCCTGATGGAGCGCATCGCCTCGCTGCTGCTGGCCATCGAGCCGCAGTGGCGCAGCGTGGCGGCCGACCCCTACGCCAAAGGCCTGTGGCCGAACGAGGCGCTGCGGCGCGACCCCACCGACGCCATCGTCAGCGACGCGCTCAAGCTGGCGCTGCGCCAGCAGCCGCAGTGGAGCGAGTACGCCAGCGCCTTCGGCTCGCTGCGCCGGCGCATCCTGCAGGGGGTGGCGCGATGACCGCGGTGCACCTGCACCAGATCGCCTACAACGCGGCCACGCTGGCCGCGGTGGAGCCGGGCTACGCGGTGCTCGACAACCTGGCCAATTCGCGCCCCGACTGGTACGAGTACGCGCCGATCCGCCGCTTCCTGCTCGACGAGCCGCTCGACGACGCCGCTTTCTACGGCTTCTTCAGCCCCAAGTTCGGCCGCAAGACCGGCCTCGCCCACCCCGAGGTGGTGGCCGCCGTGAAGCGCGCCGCCGAGGCCGGTGCCGAGGTGGTGCTGTTCTCGCCGCAGCCCGACATGGGCGCCTTCTTCCTCAACGTCTACGAGCAGGGCGAGACCTTCGACCCCGGCTTCATCGCCGCCTGCGAGGGCTGGCTGCGCCACGCCGGCATCGCCCACCCGCCGCTCGCCAGCCTGGTGATGGACACGCGGCAGGTCGTGTTCAGCAACTACTTCGTCGCCCGGCCGGCGTTCTGGCGCCGCTGGCTGGCGGTGAACGAGACGCTGTGGGCGCTGTGCGAGAGCGGGCCCGAGCCCGTGCGCGCGCCGCTCGTCGCGCCCACCACCTACCCCGGCGCGGCGCAGCGCAAGGTCTTCGTGCAGGAGCGCACCGCCTCGCTGCTGCTGACGATCGAGCCGCAGTGGCGCGCCTGGCCGGCCAACCCGTTCCGCATGGGCTGGTCGGGATCGCGGCTGCGCGAACATCCGGAACTGGCGGTGATGAGCGATGCGCTCAAGCGCGCCCACCGCGACCTGGGTTACGCCTGCTACCTGCAGGCCTTCGGCGTGCTGCGCCAGCGCTTCGTCACGGCCGGCCGCACGGCGGCCTGAGACTGCGCTGCGCGCTGCGGCGCGGCATGTTCAGGCCGTCTCGGCCGTCGTCGGTTCCGGATCGAGCACGTGCGGCACCTTGGCCGCGACGAGCGTCTGCCAGGCATCGAGCAGGCGCGCCGGCGCGCTGGTGCCGCCCAGCATCAGCGCGGCGGCGGCGGCGGCCAGCGGCGCGAGGTCGGGGTCGGTGCCGTAGCGGCCGATCAGCATCGGGCCGATGACCTGCGCGCAGCGCTGGCGCTGCGCCGCCGACAGCAGGCCCAGCCGCTCGCCGGCCAGCGCCAGCGGCAGCCAGGCGCAGGTCGACAGCTTCATCACCAGCCCCTGCACCTGCGCGGTGTTCTGGCCCGGGCTGGTGCGGAAGCACCCGAGCGGCTCGTTGACCAGGCCGAGCGGCCCGCGCGTGGCGGCCGCCAGGAAGGTGGCCAGGTCCTCGAGGCCGATCACCGGCACGCCGGCCAGCACCGGCCGCACCACGAAGGGCAGCAGCGCGCCGTCGAGCACCGCGTTGCTGAACTCGCCCAGCCAGTTGCGGCCCTCGCCCACGGTGCTGGCGAAGGCGAGCGCGGCGTCCAGCGTCAGCACGCGCTGCGGGTGCTGGCGCACCGCGGCCGGCAGGTGCGGGGCTTCGAGCGGCAGGCCGCGTTCGTCGGCGGTCCAGCGCAGGCTCACCGTGGCGGCGAAGCGGCGGCCGGCGTGCAGCGCAAAGTGGCGCTCGTAGAAGCCGGGGTAGATCAGGTCGTCGTCGAAGTACAGGTGCACCAGCGCGCTGCGGCCGGCCCACCACTGCGCGAGATGGCGGATGTTGGCCCAGGCGCCCTGGCGCGGGCCGCGCACCACGGCGAGCTTGAGCGCCGCGCAGCGCTCGGGCATGCCGGCCAGCGCCTGCACGAAGTCGGCGCCGGGGCTGTCGTCGCTCAGCAGCACGGCGTCGGGCTTGACGGTCTGGCGCTCCAGGCAGGCCAGCAGGTCGGGCAGGAACTGCACCTTGAAGGCCGGGATCAGCGTGCACAGCGTCATGCCGGCCGCCGGCCGCGGCAGCGCGGAGGCGGCGGTCATGCGACCCGCCGCCCGGTGAAGCGCGCCGGGTTGCCGGCCCACACCTCGCCGGCCGGCACGTCGCGCGTGACCACGCTGCCGGCGCCGACCATCGCGCGCTCGCCGATGGTGAGGCCCGGCAGCACGGTGGCGTTGGCGCCGATCGAGGCGCCGCGCCGGATCAGCGTCGGCGCGAAGCGGGGCGGGTAGACCTTGCTGCGCGGGAAGGCGTCGTTGGTGAAGGTGGCGTTGGGGCCGATGAACACGTCGTCCTCGACGCGCAGGCCGTCCCACAGCTGCACGCCGCTCTTGACGGTGACGCGGTCGCCCAGCACCACGTCGTTCTCGATCAGGCACTGGGCGTTGATGTTGCAGTCGGCGCCGAGGCGCGCGCCGGGCAGCACCACGCAGAACTGCCAGATGCGCGAGCCGGCGCCGATGTGCGGGGTCTGTACGTCGGCGAGCGGGTGCACGAAGTAGGAGGCTGAAGAAGCTTCGGCGAGCGCGCATTCGGCCGGCGCGATGGGCAGGGGGCGGGACATGCTCGCGCCAGTGTCGCGGCCGGCGCGCGCCGGCGATCGGCCGATTACGGGGCGATCGGGGCGGCAGATCCCGCCCTGGGCGCCGCGCTCCGGCGCTTCAGGAGCCGGCGCTTCAGGAGCCGGCGTCCACCGCCACGATGCGCCCGTTGCGCGGGTCGATCTCGCAGCGGTAGGTGAAGGGCACCGCGTACATGCCGGGCGCCGGCTGCATGGCGCCGCGGCCTTCGAGCACCACGCGCTGGTCGGGGCCCGGGCTCAGGCGGCGCGATTCGCCGTCCAGCGTGATGCGGTCGACGCGCGGATGCCGGCGCTTGAGCGCGGCGGCGGTGGCGCTGTCGCACTCGGCCGGCGAGATGCGCGTCAGGTCGGGCTGGAACGGCGCCTCCTGCGCGCCGGGCGCGTTGGGGCCGGTCTCGCGGATCACCGCGCCCGAGGTGGCGCCGCTGGCCAGGTTGACCGCGCAGCCGTAGCTGAAGGTCACGCTGCGCCCGGCGTAGCGGTAGCGGCCGTCGCCCTTGACGCTGACCTCGTCGCCGCCGCCGGGGGCGTCGGAGACGCGCGCGCCGGGCTGGAACTGGATCTCGGCGGCGTCGCGCCCGCGCGTGCGGCGCAGCGACTCCACCACCGCGGCCTCGCAGCCCTGCACGGGGTCGGCGGCCTTGGCACGCGCGCCGGGGGCCGGTTCGGCGGCGGCGAGGGGCAGCGTGGTGGCCAGGCCGAGCAGCGCCGCCAGCGGGGGGAGGGTGTGGAGCTTCACGCCGCCATGTTCTCGCCATCGCGCGGCGGCGGCAAGCGGGTTTGACGGCAGTTACCTCCGGCGCCGCGAACAGCACCGGCTTCCGGGGCGTATTTCGCGGCGCGCCGGCCGGCCGGGCGCGTTGCAATCGAGCGTCTTTCCAACGACAAGCCCATGTCCGCGCGCGATCTGCCCGTCGATGTCCTGGCCGGCCCCGGCTGCCAGCTGCGCCCCGGCGCCTACGTCGCCCCCGGCACCACGCTCGGGCAGCAGGTGTGGGTGGGGCCGAACGCGAGCTTCGTCGACCCCGAGCCCGGCCAGGCCGCGGCGGTGGCCGAGGACGGCGTGCAGATCGGCGCCGGCGCCGTGATCTTCCCGGCGCTCACGCTCGGCCGCGCCTGCGTGGTGCGCCCGGGTGCGGTGGTGCAGCGCTCGGTGCCACCGGGCGCCATCGTCGAAGGCCATCCGGCCGCCATCGTCGGCTACGTGAACATGACGCCGGCCCTGCAGGGCGAGCGCCGGCGCGCCGAGGACGACCGCACGAGCCGCGTGGTGGCCACCGGCGTGCGCGGCGTCACCGTGCACAACCTGCCGCTGGTGAGCGACCTGCGCGGCGACCTCACGGTGGGCGAGTTCCCGCGCGACGTGCCCTTCGACCCGCGGCGCTACTTCATCGTCTTCGGCGTGCCCGGGCGCGAGGTGCGCGGCGAACACGCGCACTGGCGCTGCCACCAGTTCCTGGTCTGCGTGAAGGGCCACATGTCGGTGGTGGCCGACGACGGCGCGCAACGGGTGGAGGTGGCGCTCGATGCGCCCAACCGCGGCCTGTACCTGCCGCCGCTCACCTGGGCCACGCAGTACAAACACTCGAGCGACGCCGTGCTGCTGGTGTTCGCATCCGATCACTACGACAGCGCGGACTACATCCGCGACTATGACCGCTTCCTGGCGGCCGTTCACGGAGGCGACCAACCATGAGGCGCGACGCGCTGCCCACCACGGTGCCCTTTCTCGACCTGCGCGGCGCGGTCGGCGCGCACAAGGCGCAGATGATGGCCGCCTTCGAGCGCGTGCTCGACTCGGGCTGGTACGTCATGGGCCGCGAGCTGCAGTGCTTCGAGGCGGCCTGGGCCAGCTACTGCGGCGCCAGCCACGCGGTGGGCGTGGCCAACGGCCTGGACGCGCTGATCCTCGCGCTCGAGGCGGTGGGCGTGCAGCCGGGCGACGAGGTCATCGTGCCGGCCAACACCTACATCGCCACCTGGCTCGCGGTGAGCCACCTGGGCGCGGTGCCGGTGCCGGTGGAGCCCGACCCGGCCACCTGCAACATCGACGTCACGCGCATCGAACGCGCGATCACGCCGCGCACGCGGGCGCTGCTGCCCGTGCACCTGTACGGGCAGGCCGCCGACCTGGTGCCGATCATCGACATCGCCTGCCGCCACGGCCTGGCGGTGGTGGAAGACGCGGCGCAGGCGCACGGCGCGTGTTACCGCGGCGAGCGCATCGGCGCGCACGGCGACGCGGTGGCCTGGAGCTTCTACCCGGGCAAGAACCTGGGCGCTTTGGGCGACGGCGGCGCGGTGACGACCCACCGCGACGACGTGGCCGACCGCATCCGCGTGGCGCGCAACTACGGCTCGCGCGTCAAGTACCACAACGAGGTGATGGGCCGCAACTCGCGCCTCGACGAACTGCAGGCCGCGCTGCTGATGGCGCGACTGCCGGCGCTGGACAGCGAGAACGCGGCACGCGCCGCGATCGCCGAGCGCTACCTCGACGAACTCGACGGCCTGGGCCGCCACGGCCTGACGCTGCCGCTGGTGCCGGCCTACGCCTCGCCGGTGTGGCACCTGTTCGTGGTGCGCCACCCGCAGCGCAACAAGCTGGCGCAGGCGCTGGCCGAGCGCGGCGTCGGCACCGTCATCCACTACCCGGTGCCGCCGCACCTGCAGCCGGCCTACGCCCACCTGGGGCTGAAGGCCGGCGCGCTGCCCTTCTCCGAGCGGCTGCACGAGCAGGTGCTGTCGCTGCCGATCGGGCCGGCACAGACGCCGCTGCAGACCGAGTTCGTGATCGACGCGCTGCGCAGCGTGCTGCCGACGCTGTAGCGCGCGGCCGGCCGCGCGCCGGCTTCAGCGCAGTCCGGCGTTGATGCGGGCCAGCGCCGCCGCGCCCGGGCTGAGCTCCGCCTCGCCGAGCTGGTTGAGCGGCTTGGCCACCGTGCCGAGCGCGGCGTGCAGGTCGCGCGCCGCAGGATCGACGTAGAGCAGCCCGGTCGCCACCTCGCCCTGCGCCTGCATGGCCTGGTTGACGGCCAGCGCCGCGGCGCGATCGGTCGGGTCGTGGCCGGCGTGCAGCTTGCGCAGCCGCATCACGCTGCCGTCGCTCTGGCGCAGGTCGATCACCTCGGCCGACGACTGCACCTCGGGCGCCAGGTCGATGAAGTCGATGCGGTTGAGCGCCTCGTTGTGCGCGCGCACGTGGTCGTAGCTGCGCGTGCTGCCCTCGTGGTTGTTGAAGGCCACGCAGGGGCTGATGACGTCGAGGAAGGCCGCGCCGCCGTGGCGGATGGCGCCCTCGATGAGCGGCACGAGCTGCGCCTTGTCGCCCGAAAAGCCGCGCGCCACGTAGGTGGCGCCAAGCTGCAGCGCCATGCCCACCAGGTCGACCGGCGAGTCGTTGTTGACGACCTTCTTCTTGCTCACGCTGCCGCGGTCGGCGGTGGCGCTGAACTGGCCCTTGGTCAGGCCGTAGACGCCGTTGTTCTCGACGATGTAGACCATGCGCACGCCGCGCCGCATGGCGTGCGCGAACTGGCCGAGGCCGATCGAGGCGCTGTCGCCGTCGCCGCTGACGCCCAGGTAGAGCAGCTCGCGGTTGGCCAGCGCCGCGCCGGTCAGCACGCTGGGCATGCGGCCGTGCACGGTGTTGAAGCCGTGGCTGGCGCCGAGGAAGTAGTCCGGCGTCTTGCTCGAGCAGCCGATGCCGGAGAGCTTGGCCACGCGGTGCGGCTCGACGTCGAGCTGCCAGCAGGCCTGGATGATGGCCGCGCTGATGCTGTCGTGGCCGCAGCCGGCGCACAGCGTGCTGACCTTGCCTTCGTAGTCGCGCCGCGTGTAGCCGACCTTGTTCTTCTCCAGGCTCGGGTGGTGCAGCCGGGGCTTGGCGATATACGTCATCGCGTTCTCTCCTTGGCCGGAGCGGGAGCCACCGCGAACTGGTGGATGCGCCGCGTGATCGACTGGGCGATCGCACGCGCGGTGATCGGCGTGCCGTCGTAGTGCAGCACCGGCACCAGGCGCGCCGGGTCGACCTCGAGCTCGTTGACGAGCAGCTGGCGCATCTGGGCGTCGCGGTTCTGCTCGACGACGAAGACCTGGTCGTGGGTGTCGATGAACTCGTTGACGCTGGCCGGGAACGGGAACGCGCGCAGCCGCATCGCGTCGAGCGGGATGCCGGCCTTCTCGAGCGAGACGAGCGCCTCGTCCATCGCCGGCGCGGTGCTGCCGAAGTAGATGACCCCGAGGCGCGTCCTCCTCGCCGCGGCGCGCACCTCGGGCGGTGGCACCAGCGCGGCGGCGAAGGTGAACTTCTTGAGCAGGCGCTGCACGTTGTAGACGTAATCGGGCCCGGCCTCGCTGTAGCGCGCGTGGGCGTCGCGCGTGGTGCCGCGCGTGAAGTAGGCGCCCTGGGTCGGGTGGGTGCCGGGCAGCGTGCGCCAGGGGATGCCGTCGCCGTCCACGTCCTTGTAGCGCGCGAACTCGCGCCCCGTCTCGAGCTCGGCCGCGCTCATCACCTTGCCGCGGTCGTAGCGGCGCTCGTCGTCCCACTCGAAGGGCTCGCACAGGCGCTGGTTCATGCCGATGTCCAGGTCGGTCATCACGAAGACCGGGGTCTGCAGGCGGTCGGCCAGGTCGAGCGCGGCAGCGGCGAACTCGAAGCATTCCTTCGGGTCCTGCGGCAGCAGCAGCACGTGCTTGGTGTCGCCGTGCGAGGCGTAGGCGCTCGAGATCAGATCGGCCTGCTGGGTGCGCGTGGGCATGCCGGTGGAGGGGCCGCCGCGCTGCACGTTGATGATGGTGACCGGGATCTCGGCGAAGTAGGCCAGGCCGATGAACTCCGTCATCAGACTCACGCCGGGGCCGCTGGTGGCGGTGAAGGCGCGCGCACCGTTCCAGCCGGCGCCCACCACCATCCCGATCGAGGCGATCTCGTCCTCGGCCTGGATGATGGCGTAGCGCGCCTCGCCGCTGGCCGGGTCGTGGCGCAGCTTCTTGCAGTAGCCGATGAAGGCCTCGGCCACCGAGGAGCTCGGCGTGATCGGGTACCAGGCGCAGACCGTGGCGCCGCCGTACACGCAGCCGAGCGCGGCGGCGGCGTTGCCGTCGATGAAGATGCGCTCGCCCACCGCGTCGGCGCGCTTGACGCGCAGCCCGATCGGCGGCTTCAGGTGCTCGCGCGCGAAGCTCGCGCCGGCCTGCAGCGCACGCACGTTCGACTCGAGCAGCCGCTCCTTGCCCCTGTACTGCTCGGAGAACAGCTTCTCGATGACCGCGGTGTCCACCTCCATCAGCGCGGCCAGCGCGCCGAGCACCATGATGTTCTTGAACAGGGTGCGCTGGCGCGGGTCTTCGTAGGTGGCGTTGCAGATCGCGGTGACCGGCATCGCGATCACGGTGATGTCGTCGCGGAAGGCGCTCGCCGGCAGCGGCCGCGTGCTGTCGTAGAACAGGTAGCCGCCGGGCTCGATCTCCCTCAGGTCCTGCTCCCAGGTCTGCGGGTTCATCGCCACCATCATGTCGATGCCGCCGCGCCGGCCGAGCCAGCCCTTCTCGCTCACCCGCACCTCGTACCAGGTGGGCAGGCCCTGGATGTTGCTCGGGAAGATGTTGCGCGGGCTGACCGGCACGCCCATGCGCAGCACGGCCTTGGCGAACAACTCGTTGGCCGAGGCCGAGCCCGAGCCGTTGACGTTGGCGAACTTGACGACGAAGTCGTTGACCGCCTCGATGCGCTTGACCACGCTCATGCTGCCACCCCCTGCTTCTTCGACGCCCGGTCCCGGCACGCCGGGCCGGCCTTGGTGGTGAGGAGGAGGAACTTCTGCATGTCCCAGGCACCGGTCGGGCAGCGCTCGGCGCACAGGCCGCAGTGCAGGCACAGGTCCTCGTCCTTGACCATCACGCGCGTCGTCTTGAGCGCCGCGCTGACGTAGAGATCCTGCGCAGCGTTGGCGGCCGGTGCCTTGAGACGCGTGCGCAGGTCGGCCTCCTCGCCGTCGGCGGTGAAGGTGATGCAGTCCATCGGGCAGATGTCGACGCAGGCGTCGCACTCGATGCACAGGCGCTCGCTGAACACGGTCTGCACGTCGCAGTTCAGGCAGCGCTGGGCCTCCTTGAACGCGGTGGCCGCGTCGAAGCCCAGTTCGACCTCGACCTTGATGCTCTTGAGCGCCTTCTCGGCCGCGACCCACGGCACCTTGAAGCGCTCGTCGTTGACCGGCGCGTTGTCGTAGCTCCACTCGTGGATGCCCATCTTCTGCGACACCAGGTTCACGTGCGGCGGCGGGCGCTGCCTGACGTCCTCGCCGTGCAGGAAGCGGTCGATCGACACCGCCGCCTCGTGGCCGTGGGCCACCGCGGTGATGATGTTCTTGGGGCCGAAGGCGGCGTCGCCGCCGAAGAACACGCGTGGGATGCTGGCCTGGAAGGTGCTGGCGTCCAGCACCGGCAGGCCCCACTTGTCGAAGGCGATGCCGGCGTCGGGCTCGATCCACGGGAAGGCGTTCTCCTGGCCGACCGCGACCAGCACCTCGTCGCACTCGAAGGTCACGTCGGGCTCGCCGGTGGGCACCAGCGTGCGGCGGCCCTTGTCGTCGTAGACCGACTTGACGACCTCGAAGCGCATGCCGGTGAGCTTGCCGCTCGCGTCGTGCAGGAAGGCCTTGGGCGTGTGGCAGGGCAGGATCGGGATGCCCTCGTGCTCGGCGTCCTCCTTCTCCCAAGGCGAGGCCTTCATGTCCTCGTAGGTGCTGCGCACGATGACCTTCACGTCGTCGGCGCCCAGGCGGCGGGCCGAGCGGCAGCAGTCCATCGCGGTGTTGCCGCCGCCGAGCACGATGACGCGCCGGCCGATCTTGGTGACGTGGCCGAAGTACACGCTGGCCAGCCAGTCGATGCCGATGTGGATGTGCGCGGCGGCCTCCTGGCGGCCGGGGATCGCGAGTTCGCGGCCGCGCGGCGCGCCGCTGCCGACGAACACCGCGTCCCAGGGCTCGGCGAGCAGGGCCTTCATCGAGTCGATGCGCTGGCCGCCGCGGAACTCGACGCCCAGGCTCGTGATGTAGCCCACCTCCTCGTCGATCACCTCCTCGGGCAGCCGGAAGCGCGGCACCTGCGTGCGCATGAAACCGCCGGCCTTGGCGTCGCCGTCGAACACGGTGACGGCGTAGCCCTGCAGCGCCAGGTCTCGCGCGACCGTCAGCGAGGCCGGGCCGCCACCGACGCAGGCCACGCGCTTGCCGTTCTTCTTGCTCGGCGCGCGCGGCATCATCGCGCGCACCTCGCCGCCCTTGAAGTCGGCGGCCACGCGCTTCAGGCGGCAGATCGCCACCGGCTCGGGCTTGGCGAGGTTCTTCTCCTCGACGCGGCCGCGCCGGCAGGCAGGCTCGCAGGGGCGGTCGCAGGTGCGGCCGAGGATGCCGGGAAAGACGTTGCTCTCCCAGTTGACCATGTAGGCCTCGTTGTAGCGGCCCTGCGCGATCAGCCGGATGTACTCGGGCACCGGCGTGTGCGCCGGGCAGGCCCATTGGCAGTCGACGACCTTGTGGAAGTACGCCGGGTCGCTCACGTTCGTGGGCTGCACTGCTTGTCTCCTTACCGGCCTGGGCGGGCGCGCCCGGCCGCGGTGCTTGCAGGCCAGTCTAGCGCCAGCACGGCGCCGCCCGCGAGCGGGCTTGCGCGAAGGGCCTGACGTGGATCAGCGCACGCACGTGAAAACGCCGCCGCGGGCGCTTGCCCGGCGGCGGCGTGGCGGGGCGGCGGCGCTCAGCCGGCGCGGCGACGCCGGCGCACGGCCCCGAGGCCGCAGGCGGCCAGCGCCACCAGCGCCAGGGTGCCCGGCTCGGGCACCTTGTTCACCCAGATCAGCTGGTCCTGCTTGCCGGGGTTGCCCACCGAGCGCAGCACGTACAGGTCCTTGGTGGCCGCCGCGCCCGCGGAGGCCGTGAGCAGCGTGTTGGCGTAGGTGCGGAACGAGCTCGTGTCCTTGAAGGTCCCGTTGTCGAGCGAGGCATCGGTGTCGTACAGCGTGTTCCAGATCGCCAGCTGCAGCGAGGTGGATTCGCCGCTCGTGTCCACGCGCGTGCTCACCGCCTCGGCGTAACTGACGAGTTCGGTCAGGCGCGCGGCCACCGCCGAACTGAACAGGCTCGCCACCGACACGAGCGTGAAGTCGGTGGTGCCCGCCTCGCCCGCCATCTTCACCGAGTAGCTCACGCCGCTCGAGATGTTGATGCTCTCGGCCAGGTCGACGCAGTACATCTCCACCGGGTTGATGTTGAAGCGCGAGTCGGTCATGCCCGACAGGTTGCCCTTGAAGCCGCCGGCCTGGCCGGAGTAGGTGGGCGTGCTCACGCTGACGGCGTTGCCCGAGCCGAACAGCCAGCCGCCCATGGTCAGCGTGCCGGCCTGCGCCGCGGCGGTTGCCGCGAGCAGCGCGACGGTGGTCACGGCGGTGCCGAAGGCCTTGATCATCTTTCTTCCTTCCCTGACGCTGCGCTCGAGGCGGCGCAGCCATGGAAGCGAAGTTACCCGAGAGGGGTGCGGCCCGCACCCCCGCGCCTCGGTGGCAGGTCCCGCCTGCCTGAGGGGACCGTGATCGATTCACCCCACCCGAGTGCGGGGGCACCTTCAAGCCGCGCCGGGCAGCACGCGCATCGGCTTGACGAAGCCCTCGACCTTGCGCCCCTTGCGCGCCCGCTTGCCCGCATGCGCCGCGAGCGCGGTACCCGCCAGCGTGTCTTCCTTGGGCTTGCCGCCGCGCCCCGTGCCCTGCACGAGCAGCGTCTGGGCGAAGGTGGCCACCGAGACGAGCGGCGACTTCGCGTCCACGTCCATCAGCGTCAGGCCGCGGCCGCCGTTGGACTGCAGCTTGAGCTCGGCAAGCGGAAAGACAAGCAGCCGCCCGTCCAGCGCCAGGCAGGCCACCTGCGCGTGAGCGGCGTGCAAGGCCACCGGCGGCAGCACGCGGTCTTCGGCCTCGAGCGTGAGAAAACTCTTGCCGCCGCGGTTGCGGCCGTGCAGGTCAGAGGCCTTGGCCAGCAGGCCGAAGCCGCCGGTGTTGGCCAGCAGCAGCGTGGTGTCGGCCGCGCCGGCGAAGTAGTGCACCGGCTGGGTGCCGGCTTCGAGGTCGATCAGCGTCGTGATCGGCTGCCCGTCGCCGCGCCCGCCCGGCAGCGCCGAAGCGGCCACGCTGTAGACGCGGCCGTTGCTGCCGAGCACGACCAGCGTGTCCACGCTGCGGCAGGCGAAGGTGCCGTACAGCGCATCGCCGGGCTTGAACTGCAGCGTGGCGACGTCGATCTCGTGACCCTTCAACGCACGCACCCAGCCCTTGCCGCTGACGACCACGGTGACCGGCTCGTCGATCACGCGGATCTCGGCCACCGCCTTCTTCTCCTCCTGCACGAGGGTGCGGCGGGCGTCGCCGAACTGCTTGGCGTCGGCCTCGATCTCGCGGATCAGCGTGCGCTCGAGCGCCTTGGGGCTCGAGAGGATGTCCTCGAGCTTGGCCTGCTCGGCGCGCTGCTCGGCCAGCTCCTGCTCGATCTTGATCGCCTCCAGCCGCGCCAGCTGGCGCAGGCGCAGGTCGAGGATGTCGTCGGCCTGCCGCTCGCTCAGCCTGAAGCGCGCGATCAGCGCTGGCTTCGGCTCGTCGGACTGGCGGATGATGCGGATCACCTCGTCCACGTTGAGCAGCACGAGCTGGCGGCCTTCCAGCACGTGGATGCGCTCGAGCACCTTGTCCAGCCGGTGCCGCGTGCGCCGCTGCACGGTGACGCGGCGGAAGTCGATCCACTCCTCGAGCACGCCGCGCAGGCTCTTCTGCAGCGGCCGGCCGTCGCGGCCGATCATCGTCAGGTTGACCGGCACGCTGCACTCGAGGCTGGTGTGCGCGAGCAGCGTGGTGATCAGCTCCTGCTGGTCCACCGTGCGGCTCTTCGGTTCGAACACCAGGCGCACCGGCGCGTCCTTGTTCGACTCGTCGCGCGCCGCGTCGAGCACCGCCAGCACGGTCTGCTTGAGCTGCGTCTGCTCGGCCGTCACGGCCTTCTTGCCCAGCTTGACCTTCGGGTTGGTGAGTTCCTCGATCTCCTCGAGCACCTGCTTGGCGCTGGTGCCCGGCGGCAGCTCGTTGACGACGAGCTGCCACTGGCCGCGCGCCAGGTCCTCGATCACCCAGCGCGCGCGCAGCTTGAGGCTGCCGCGGCCGCTGGCGTAGGCCTCGCGGATGTCGGCCGCGGGGCTGATGATCTGGCCGCCGCCGGGGAAGTCGGGCGCCGGCAGGAGCGCGTAGAGCTCGTCGTCGGAGAGCCTGGGGTCCCTGATCAGCGCCACCGCGGCCGCCGCCACCTCGCGCAGGTTGTGGCTCGGCACCTCGGTGGCCAGACCCACCGCGATGCCGCTGGCGCCGTTGAGCAGCACGAAGGGCAGGCGCGCCGGCAGCTGCACCGGCTCCTCGGTGCTGCCGTCGTAGTTGGCGCGGAAGTCGACGGTGCCCTCGTCCAGCTCGTCGAGCAGCAGGCGCGCCAGCGGCGTCAGGCGCGTCTCGGTGTAGCGCATCGCGGCGGCCGAGTCGCCGTCGCGGCTGCCGAAGTTGCCCTGGCCGTCGATCAGCGGGTAGCGTTGCGCGAAGCCCTGCGCCATGCGCACCAGCGCGTCGTAGGCGGCCTGGTCGCCGTGCGGGTGGAACTTGCCGAGCACGTCGCCGACCACGCGCGCGCTCTTCACCGCCTTGGGGCCGGAGGCCGGGCCGCCGGCGCTGAACGACAGGCCCATGCGGTGCATGGCGTACAGGATGCGGCGCTGCACCGGCTTGGCACCGTCGCACACGTCGGGCAGCGCGCGGCCCTTGACGACCGAGAGCGCGTATTCGAGGTAGGCCTGGCGCGCGTAGTCGGCGAGCGGCAGGGTGTCGGTGGGGTCGGCCGGCGGGGGATCGAACAGGTCGGGCTTTGGGTTCCGTAGCGGTCGGCTCGGGGCCGCAGAGCCCGCCATTGTCGCCAAGCGCGCCACGCCCCGGCCGCTGCGCGGCCCGCGCCGGGCTCAGCGCGCCGGGCGGTAGCCGCGCAGGCGCTCGAGGTCGATGACGCGCACGCCGCCGTACTCCACGGCGATCACGCCGGCCGCCTCGAGCGAGGCGAGCGCCTCGTTGACGCGCTGGCGCGACAGCCCCACCAGGTAGCCCAGCTCCTGCTGCGTGATGCGCAGCAGCTGCCCGACGCCCGGGTACAGCACCGGGTGGAACAGCGCCGCCAGGCTGCGCGCCACGCGCTCGTCGGGGTGGGTCAGGCGGTCGATCTCGCGCGCCGCGATGAACTGGCCCAGCCGCTCGTTGAGCTGCATCATCACGAAGCGGTTGAAGGCGATCGAGCGGTCGAGCAGCCAGTGGAAGGTCTCGGCCGGGATGCCGGCCACCACGCTCTTGCGCAGGGCCTGGATGTTGTAGCGGTAGGGCTCGCGCTTGAGCACCGTGCCCTCGCCGAACCAGCCGCCGGGCGGCACGCCGGTGAAGGTGATCGGGATGCCCAAGGCGCTCGAGTCGTTGCTCATCTTGAGCAGGCCGTCGAGCACGCCGAACCAGTAGGTCACCGGGCGGCCGACTCGGCACACCAGCTGGCCGGCCTCGACGTTGAGCACGCGGAGGTCGGCGACGACGCGCTCGCACTCCGGTCCGTCGAGCCGGCCGAGCCAGTGGATGCCGCGCAGCTCGTCGGCCGTGGGCGCACGCGAATGCGCCGGCTGCACCGGCTTGGCACCGGAAGCTGACGGGAACCTTGTCGACGACATCAGTAGAACACCCCTCCGTGTGAACCCGGGAATTGTCGGCACAACGACAACATGGCGTCAAAGTTGGGCAGAGAATGCGCCTCCCTCACCAGACCGAGACAACTGGGAGCGTGCCGTGCAGACCACCTTCGTCCGCCTCATGCAGCAGCATGCGCGAGAGCGCCCCGCCGCGCCGGCGCTGCGCGAGAAGGTCTACGGCATCTGGCAGACCACCACCTGGAGCGAGCTCGCGCTGCTGGTGCGCCACCTGGCCGGCGGCCTGGCCGCGGCCGGCTGCCGGCACGGCGACCACGTGGTGGTGGTGGGCGAGAACCGCCCGCGCCTGTACGCCTCGATGCTGGCTGCGCAGGCCCTCGGCGCGGTGCCGGTGCCGCTGTACCAGGACGCGGCGGCCACCGAGTACGCCTTCCCGATGCGCAACGCCGAGGTGCGCATGGCCATCGTCGAGGACCAGGAGCAGGTCGACAAGATGCTCGAGCTGCGCGGCGAGTACCCGGCGCTCGAGCGCATCTGGTACGACGACGCGCGCGGCCTGCGCAACTACAACGAGCCGGGCCTGGCGCCGCTGGACACGCTGATCGAGGACGGCAAG
>Ga0073934_10006005_pt1 | contig 18133 bp, 14 predicted proteins | sample LarsenN4metaG_FD_76834 | JGI IMG/M metagenome (GOLD analysis project Ga0073934, IMG submission 76834) | Hot spring sediment bacterial and archeal communities from British Columbia, Canada, to study Microbial Dark Matter (Phase II) - Larsen... ... | reverse complement strand
GACCCGAACCTGCACGGGGTTAAGCTCGATGATGCAAAGCGCAAGTACGCGCCTTACCTGGAGAGTCTCGGTCACCGTGCCGATCTGAACTACCTCTTCGCCGAGATGCTCAGTGATTTATCAGTCGGTCACATGTTCGTCGGCGGTGGCGCGACTCCCGACATCAAAACGGTCCCAGGAGGTCTCCTCGGCGCCGATTACAAGATCGAGAATGGGCGCTACCGCTTCGCACGCGTCTTCAACGGAGAAAATTGGAATCCTGGACTCCGCGCACCGCTCACGCAGCCGGGAGTCAATGTAAAGCCGGGCGACTACTTGCTCGCCGTAAACGGACGCGATCTGCGCGCTACCGATAACGTGCACGCATTTCTCGAAGGGACTGCGAACAAGAGCGTCGTCCTCAGGGTGGGTCCCGATCCTGGCGGAGCAAACGCACGCGACGTCACCGTCGTTCCTGTCGCGGGCGAACAGGGTTTGCGGGCGCTGGCTTGGATCGAGGATAACCGCCGCAAAGTGGATCAACTCTCCGGCGGAAAGATCGCCTACGTGTACCTTCCGAACACGGCGGGAGCCGGCTATACCAACTTCAATCGTTTCTTCTTCGCTCAGGTCGACAAGCAGGCGGCGCTGATTGACGAACGCTTCAACGGTGGCGGTACTGCCGCCGACTACATCGTGGATTACCTCAAGCGCGACCTGCGAAACTACTGGTCCACCCGCGAGGGCGAGGACTTCACGACGCCGGTGGGCGGCATCTTCGGCCCGAAAGCAATGCTGATCAATGAATGGGCCGGCTCCGGTGGCGACGCTATGCCGTGGTATTTCCGTCAATCCAAGATCGGGCCGCTGATTGGAACCCGCACTTGGGGCGGTCTCGTGGGAAACACCGGCGTCCCACAGCTGATCGACGGCGGAGGGGTTTCTTCTCCCAACCTGGCGTTTCGCAACACACAGGGGAACTTGGACGTCGAGAATATCGGCGTCGCTCCCGACATCGAAGTCGAATTTGATCCTGCAGCCTGGCGCCAAGGTCGCGATACGCAACTCGAGAAAGCGGTCGAATACCTGATGGGTGAACTGAAAAAGAACCCGCCGGTGAGGCCGAAGAACGGCCCCTTTCCTAATTTCTGGAAAGTGAATCCCGGCGCCGGCACGCGATAATCGTGAGGTGCGTGGAATTGTCGAGCAAATCAATATCTCGCCGGGCGGCGTGCCGAAACTTCCCGTTGCCGAGGCATTCGTAAGCACCCAAGGGATTCGTGGCGATAGTTGGGCTCACCCGCACGTCCACGGCGGGCCTCTGCAAGCGCTACTGTTGATCTCGACCGGAGACTTGGACCAACTCATAGCCGATGGGTTTCCTGTCTTTCCCGGAGCCTTGGGGGAGAATCTGACGATTTCCGGGATCGACTTCCGCGCCTTGCGTGCGCGCCAGCGTTGGCGTGTCGGTCCGGTGGTGCTGGAGCTTACGAAGCTCCGAGTGCCTTGCAGGACGTTGGACCGCTACAACACGAACGGGCAACGGATTCAGGAACAGCTCTACGATGCCCAGGCCAAAGCTGGCGATTCCACCACTCCAAGGTGGGCGCGCGGCGGTTTCTACGCTTCGGTTCTGCGCGAGGGAATCATCCGGGCTAAGGATATAATTGAGCTGTCAGACTACGCTGTCTGATCTGGGGCACCGTTGCCGCTCGATCTACTGACTCGCTCAATCCGCTGGACTTCCGAATCTCTGGAACGCCTTTCTTTCTATATCCCGCCGAATCTGCGGCAAGGTTTGGAGATCCTGCTTTCTCAATCTCCTCATCCCGACGCGGCGCTGCGCCGTCTGGAAGCATTCTGCGAAGCGCATCCGGCTGAGTTCCAGTTGGTCTCACACACCCCCTTTGGCTTGCAGGCCTTGATCGCGGTGTTTTCTTCCAGCGAGTTCCTGTCTGCCGAAGTTCAGCAACATCCAGACTGGCTGATAGAACCGTTAACCTCCGGGTCGTTGCACCATGTACGGTCGGCGCAGGAGATCGAAGGTCTCCTTGACGGCTTCATTCACCGTCCCGGTGTTCCGCGCCCGCTTGAATTAGCGCAGTTTCGAAGGCAGCAAATCCTCCGCATCTTGCTGCGTGATGTGCTCGGGTTCGGCGCTCTGCCGGAAATCGTGGAAGAGCTTTCCAGCCTGGCCGACGCGCTCCTGAATTTCAGCCTGCGTGCGATTCGCCGCGAGCTATGCGCCCGGCACGGTTCGCCGCGCCTGGAAGATGGGACAGAGTGCGGTTTCTCGGTCCTTGCGCTAGGCAAGCTGGGCGGTTGCGAACTGAACTACAGTTCCGACATCGATCTGATGTTTATCTACGCCGGTCAGGGCGAGACAGACGGTGCGCAGAAGCTCACCAATAAAGAGTTCTTCAAGAAAGTCGCAAATCAGTTTACGGAGCTGCTGTCCACCTACACGCCGGAAGGGATGTGTTACCGCGTGGACCTGCGCCTGCGTCCCGAAGGCCGCCTGGGTGAGGTTTGCATATCGCTCGAAGGAGCCAAGGCCTACTACGAGAAGCGAGCCAGGGATTGGGAATTGCAGATGCTCATCAAGGCCAGGGTCGCCGCAGGTGAAACCGGACCCGGCCGGGCGCTGCTGGAATCCGTTCAGCCCAGAATCTACTCGTCAACCCTGGATTTCAGCCTGGTCGAATCCATGTCGGCAACGCGCGAGCGCCTGAGCGAAAAGATGAATTCGCGGCAGCGCAGTTCGGCAATCGATATCAAGCTGGCGCGCGGCGGAATTCGCGATATCGAGTTCCTGGTGCAGTGCCTGCAGCGTGTTCACGGCGGCCGCGAGGCATGGCTGCGCAACTCGTCTACCCTGCTTGCTCTCACCCGGTTGCGCGATAAGGATCTGTTGTCCGATACGGAGTACTCGAGACTCTCTCAGGCGTACCAGTTCCTGCGTCACCTGGAGCACCGGCTCCAGTTCGATGCCGACATACAGACTCATACTCTGCCGGAACAAGCCGAAGCCCTGGCTCTGGTGGCCCGCCGCATGCCCGCCCGGGTTTTGGGCGAAACCAGAACCGCTGAATCGCTGCTCCAGCAATTGAAGGTTCACTTGGCCCGGGTGCTGGAGATCTACGAACGGGTGGTGCATGCGCAGCAGCCCATGTTCTACGCGCCTCACACTGCGCCGGTTCCGCTTTCCGAAGGACAAACAGACGCGGCTGGCCACAGCGCACCCGCGGCGGTGACCATGATGGAAACACAGACCAGCAATCTGGTCCGCTTTCTGGAACAGAAAGCTCCACGTCTGGCGGCCGCGGTCCAGCGCGCCCGCTTGGGCAGGAATCAGTCGCCGTTTGAACATTTTCTGGAGCACACCGTCCGCGAGCCGGAACTCCTGACGCTTCTGGACGGAGATCCTGTCCTTTCCGGACATTTGCTCGACCTGTTCGAACACAGTCCGTACTTGGCCGAGCAACTGGTTCGGATGCCGGAACTGGTGTATCAACTGCGCGGAATGCAATCTGGCGCTCCTGTCGACTACGAAGAGCTAGCCGCGTCGCAAACCTCGGCCGTCGAGATTCGACGGTTCTATCGCAGACAGATGTTCCGCCTGCTTGCGAAAAGCGTTTGTCTTCAGGTGCCGGTGTTCCAGAGTTTAGAGGAAGCTTCGGACTTAGCGGATGCCGTTATTCGCGGATGCCTGCGACTGGCGCTGGCGCAGGTTCGCGACTCCCGTCCGCCGCTCGATCCCGGCTACGAGCCACACAATCGCATGATGGTGATCGCGCTTGGAAGGCTGGGAATGCACGAGTTCGACCTTGGTTCGGATGCCGACCTCGTCTTCGTAATTCCCGATGAAGACCTGCCGGAACTGCACTTCTGGACCCGAGTCGCCGAGAAGTTGGTGGATGTCTTGTCCTCCTATGCGGGCGAGGGTACCTTGTTCGCCGTAGATACGCGGCTGCGGCCCAACGGGCGCTCCGGCGCGCTGGTGCAGTCCGTGAGTGCTTTCCACGAGTACTTCGCCAGGCACGCCGAAGCATGGGAAGGCATCACCTACATGAAGGCGCGTGCCGTCGCCGGCGATCTCGACGCCGGAACGCGATTCCTTGAGGAACTGCAGAAGGTGGACTGGCGGCGCTACGGCCAAAGCGGGCGCTCGAAACATGACCTGCGGGCCATGCGCGCGCGGCTGGAGAAAGAGCAAGGCGAGCAACAGGCGCTGAAAAGCGGCTTCGGCGGCTATTACGATATCGACTTCGCCTTGATGTACCTGCGCTTGAAGGGCGCCGGCATGTTCTTCAAAGTCTTGAACACTCCCGCTCGAATCGAGGTAGTGGAACGCATGGGTCACCTCGATCCGGCGGACGCCAACTTTCTGCGGGATGCCGCCACCTTCTACCGCGCTGTGGATCACGGACTGCGCGTGATCAACGGCCACTCAGAAGCGACGCTGCCGAATTCCGAGGCAGGTCTGGAGATGCTGACCCGTCTGCTGGTCCGCTGGGTGCCTCAACATCTATGCGACCAGGCGATTGCCGACGAGCTGCGCCAGATTCAAAGCCGGACACGCGAGTTCTTCGAGCGTTTGTTCGCCTGAGCTTATCCCCAGGCCGGCGAAAGGAAGCGCACAGAACGGTACCCGTGGCTCAACGCTTCAATCGTGGTCACGTTTACCGTTGCCTGCCCCATCGTGGTCCGGCCCTCGCCAAAGCTCACGCATTGGTTACCCTTGTTGGCGGCGCCCGTGCCGCCGGTTGCTAAAGCAACGTGAGCCAGGAATCCCCCGATGATTCCTTCGAAGAAGATCAGGTCGCCTTTACGGGGACGCCAATAATCGCCCGGAACCCCCGGCCGGTCCACCCATAGCTGCGTTACCCAGGAACCGGAGAACGCGTAAGCCGCCTTATCGCCCGACCGGCGGGTGTCACCCAATATCCGGGCGGCCTGGTCGCGGGTCAGATAGCCCCGGCGAACCGCGAGCAGCATTGGGTACGCGAAGCAGTTCATCGCCGTGTCGTCGCGCCTGCCGACGTCGCCTATTGGGCATTCATTTCGAGTCCAAAGGTAAAGGCCGCCGGGTGTTGGAGCCCAGTGGTACTGAGTGTTCGCCTGCGCTTCCTGGATCGCGTCATCCGCGACATCGGTTTGTCTGCTCATAATGAATTATTGACCCGATTTTGGCTATTTCAAGTCTTTTATTGTGATCGCCACCAGGGCAAATGTGAGGCCCATCATTACGGCCACGGCCGTCCAAGTCACCGCGTTGTAGATCCGGTTGTTCACCCACTTCTTCATCAGGCGCTCTTTGTTTACCAGCAGCACCATGAAGATCAGCACAAATGGCAGAAGCGCGCCGTTGATCACCTGGCTCAGCAGGATCATGCGGACCAGCGGGAATCCGGGAATCAGAACCACGCCGCCGCCGATCACTATCAGCAGCGTGAACAGCCAGTAGAAAATCGGCGCTTCGCGAAAACGGCGGTTCACGCCGGACTCGAAGCCGAGCCCTTCACAGACTGTGTACGCAGTCGACAACGGCAGGATGCAGGCCGCGAACAGGGATGCGTTGAACAGGCCCGCGCAGAACAAAAGATAGGCATAGTCGCCGAACGGCTTCAAGCCTAGCGCAGCGTCAGTGGCGTTCTCAATATTGCGTGGCTGAACCGAGTGAATGGCTCCGGCGCAAGCCACGATGATAAAGAACGCGATGATCGACATCGCGATGCAGCCCACAATCACTTCAATCCGGGACTCCGCGTATTCCTTCGCCGTGACTCCCTTTTCCACCACTGCCGCCTGCAAATAGAACTGCATCCAGGGAGCCACGGACGTGCCGACCATTCCGATCAACATGCTGACGTAGCCAGGTTCGAGCATCAAAACAGGGCGCACACTGTAGACCGCTGCTTCGCGCCAATCCGGCTTCACCAGGAACCCCGAAATGATATAGCACACGTACAGCGAAGTAGCGAAAAGAAAGACCTTCTCCACACGTTCGTACGTGCCCTTCACGATAAGCAGCCAGACCGCGGCGGCAGCGAGCGGCACGGAGATGTAGCGGCTGATGTGAAACAGTTCGAGCGAACTGGCGATGCCCGCAAAGTTCGCCATGACGTTCGTAAGGTTGGCTGCCAGCAGCAGCAACATCATTACAAACGTGGTGCGCAGTCCGAACTCCTCGCGGATCAGATCCGATAGCCCTTTGCCTGTCACCGCTCCCATGCGCGAGCACATTTCCTGCGTGACAACCAGAAGAACGGTAATCGGCAACAGTGTCCACAACGGAAGGTAGCCGTAGCGGGCGCCCGCCTGCGAGTACGTAAAGATTCCCCCGGCGTCGTTGTCCACCATCGCGGTGATGAAACCGGGACCGATGACGGCGAACAGAACGGCAATGTGGTAGCGTAACCGCTTGAGCATGAAAAGGACCTTGCCGGGCAACCGCAGGGAAATTCTTATTTTTGCCGCAGAACCGTGATGATGTCATCCGCCGTGACAACACCTTTGAGCCGGCGCTCTTCGTCCACGATCGCAAGAGTCAACAAATTGTACTTGTCGAAGATTTCCGATACATGATCGGCCGACTCGGTCACCGGCGCCTCGATTGCGGTTTCCGGCGCCAGCGAACGTAGCGGTGTTTCGGGGCTTGCAAGCAGGATGCGAGCCAGCGGCAGCGATCCCGCCAGCCGCTCATCGTTGTCGACAAGAAAGAGCGTGTTGAGATTGTCGATCAGGTCCTGATTCTCGCGCAGCGCCTGCAGCGCATCGCTGACGGTGGCCTGTTCGTGCAGCGCGATGAACTGCGTCGTCATCAGGCCGCCCGCACTGTCTTCCGCGTAGGTGAGCAATTCCTGGACCTCCTCCTTGGGTTCCGACTCCATCTCCTCCAGAATGTCCTCGGATGTCTCTTCTTCCAGATCGGAGAGCACGTCCGCCGCCTCATCCGGCTCCATTTCCTCGATGATGTCGGCCGCCTTCTCCGTCTCCAGCGATTCGATGATTTGAGTCCGCATCTCGGGATCGACTTCGACAAGCGCTTCAGCCGCGGCTTCAGGCTCCATCGCTTCGAAAATGGCTTCGCGATCGTCCGGGCTGAGCTCTTCCACAATGTCCGCGAGGTCCGCGGGGTGCATGTTCTCGAGCACCCTGGTCGAGATGTTCAGGCGAACCCGGCGTTGCGGATCAGGCTCGAGAATGTTGCACAACTCCCAGCGGATGGAATGCGGCGGAATGCGCCGCTGCAATCGGCGGATCCAGCGGCGCGGAAGGACATTCTGCGCCAGGCGGCGGAAGATGCTGCGTATGCCGATGTCCACCTCGAGCACCCACAGAACATCGCGCGACCCTTCGCGCCGGATCTCAAACGTGACGTCGTTGACCCGGACAACCTTGCGGCCCTGAGCGTCGATGATTTGCTGGTCAAGCAGATCGCGCTCTATGCGCAACATGTACTCGTCCGCATGGTACGGCGTCAACTGTTCATCGGACAGGTAGATTCCGTCCTGATTAATCGTCTGCACCTGGTCGAAGCGAACCGAAAGCCAGCTCCAGCCGTTTCCACCGAGCAGAAAGCGATCCACACGAACGGGATGAACCACGGGGACAACAGCGGCGTCACGCACACGACCGATCGCGCGCTCCTTCAGGTCATAGACCCGGAGGCCGGCCAACTCCGTAAAGTAGAGAATTTGGTCCGCCATCCGCCATCGCCACTCCTAACCGCCTGACTCCACTATCGCGTAAGGCCGCCTGCATTGGCAATCTTTCTTGGCTCTATGACGCCAACGGCGGGGCTGCGTCATGCGCTGCAAGAAACTCGGGCGCAGACGGAACCGCAAGTGCGTGAACCAGTGGTTTTCCAGCAGCGGCTGTCCTCGCCTGCAAGCCGAAGATCTCAGCGCAGATGAGCGGCTAACCACACTATGTACGCCGCGTTGCGCTTACGAACCTCTTCAATCAGCGCCGCGGGCAGCTCGTCCAGCTTGTCCTTGAAGAAGCGGGTGTCGCCATCGGGTGCATGGACGTCACGGCTACCCACCATATTGCCAATCCAGAACACGAGAAACAGGTTTCCATCCACTCTGCCCCGGCCCGCTGTACCCAGAAAAGAGCCGCGCGACTTGCGGTACACCTCTGCCAGTTCGCTTTCCGAACCGAACGCGTTGCGAGCCGCAAACTCCTCCGCCCGTGACGCCATGCGCTCATACAACGCGCGCCATGGATCGCCGGCTGGCTGCTCGGAAAGAACATCCAGCAACTGAAGCTGCAGCTCGCCGGAAATCTTGTAGTTCAGGCGGCCGCCCGTGGCGCGCCCGATTTCTTCGAGAACCTCAGCCTGCTTCCCGCTTCCGGAGTGGATACTGAGAGTTCCGTTGAAATGCCGGGCCACCGCCGCCAGTTCGCGTACACGGGCGCCAAGTTCAGCAATGGGATTGCCGCCGTATTCGCGTTCCACACGCGGGCATAGTTCCGGCCACATCTTGTGCGATGCGTATTCGATCAGCCCCACACCGCTCAGGGAACTGGTTTCCATAGTGCTGGGGTACGCCTGGCGTTTCTTAAAACCGAGGTTCGGCGGCACTAGTTGCGCCGGCCGGCCGCGCGCCTTCAGCCAGTGCATGTAGAAAATCATCTCTTCAGGCGTGGTCAACGTTTCGGCTTCGTCGATCGAAGGCTCAAAGTCGAATGTCCGCACGTAGGGCGATCCCGCCTTTACCTCGCGGATGTAGTCGTAGAGCTGCTCGTTGAGAATCAGGCTGCGCCCAAACTTCACCGCGAGCCGTTCCACATCTGCGGCTGCGATTCGGTAAGTGCGATCACCCGCCTGGAACGGACGTTCGAATTCGCTCTTTACCCACGAACCGGACTCTCCAGGGAAGAGCTGTGCAAACCTCTCGGCCACCACCGATTCAGACCAGGCTTGAGGATGGCGCACATCGGCCTGAAGTTCGAACAGACGCGAGGTGTCGGTGGTGAACTTGGTGAACCCAGCCGCATGGCGGATCGCTTCTTTCGCCTTCTCCACGGAACGGGCAATCTCGGTGTCGTTCTCGCCGGTAACGATCACATGGTCAGCCTCGGCGTTATAGCCTTCCCGCCAGCCCGCGCGGACCGCCGCCCACAGGCCCGCGTGGAACAGGTGCTGGATCGAAACTCGCGTGTGGCCGATGGCTGTGGGATCCTCGCCGTCCCGCCCGGCGATGACCTCATCGGTCGTCATCTCACGGGTAGCGGATAACTGCACCGTGGATGCCATGTTCCTTCCGGAATCCCTGAGGATGGTTCGAAATGCCTGGAACGCAGCCGGCAGGCTCACTTCCGGATGCCGGTTCCCGGTGGCGATCGCAGCCAGAGCGCCCTGTGGCCGCGGCAGAAAGTGACGCGCCACATGCCGCGCAAAAGAATCCAGGTTGGCATGGTCCTGTGAAGAGAAAGGAATGGCATTGATGACCGCTTCGGGTCCTGCTGCCAAACGCATCCGCCCGATCAGAACCGCGCCCCGGAATAAGGAACTCGCCGGAGCAGTCGCGGGCGCTATGTGCAGCAGCAATTGCTGCTGGCGCTCACCAAGAAGTCCGTCCACTGCAAGATAGTAGGCCGAGTCGTGAACCGGGTCGGGTTCGAGCGAACGCAGGTAGGGCCGCAAGCTCGAAAAATTCTTCGTCCCGATGCGTCCTGCGATTCGGTTCCGGGTTTCCTCCGTGAGCGTTCTTTCCGCGACATGCTCAAAGATGGTGGAAGCAAGTTCCGAAGCCTCAGCGGGCCTCAACGGAAGATCAATTGGGACTGGCTGCATTTCGTCAGATGGAAAGATTCTTCAGGTACTCTCGAAATTCGCCGCCCAGATCGTGCCGGCGTAACGCGAATTCTACGGTAGCCTTCAGAAACCCGAGCTTATCACCAGCGTCGTAACGGGTGCCCTCGAACAAATACCCGTAGATGGGACGGCTGCGCAGCAGATGCTTCAGCGCATCGGTTAACTGGATTTCCCCACCCGATCCGGGTTCGATCGCCTCGATCGAAGTAAAGATCTCTGGTGTCAACACATAACGGCCAATGATCGCCAGGTTCGACGGCGCCTCCTCCGCTTTTGGCTTCTCCACCATGTTTCGAACACGGAACAGACGATTACCGCCTCCGTTGTGCGGCACAGGCTCCGCGTCCACCACGCCATAGGCCGAAATGCGGTCCTTGGGAACCTCCATCAGCGCCACAACGGAAGCTCCATAGAACTCGTAGATGTCCAGCAACTGTCGCAGGCAGGGAATCTCGGCCTCGATGATGTCGTCGGAGAGAACGACGGCGAACGGCTCTCCACCCACCAGGTCCTTGGAGCGCAACACCGCGTGTCCAAGGCCCAGGGCTTCCTTCTGCCGGACGTAGAACACGTCGATCATGTCGGAGATGCTGCGGACAGTCGCCAATAGGTCCTTCTTGTTGCGGCCTTCCAGCATCTGCTCCAGCTCAAAGCTGACATCGAAGTGGTCCTCGATGGCGCTCTTGCCGCGTCCGGTCACGATAACAATCTGGCGAATGCCAGAGTGTATTGCCTCCTCAATTCCGTATTGGATTAGAGGCTTGTCCACCAAAGGCAACATTTCCTTGGGCATGGCTTTGGTGGCAGGCAAAAATCGGGTACCCAATCCAGCGGCAGGATAGACTGCTTTTCGTACTTTGGGTATCATGTCCTTTCCATTGTATGCGGCTGACCCGCCGCCTCCGCGGTGCTGCCTTTGCTGAAGGTGAAGTATGTCCGTAGAAGTAGCTGCCCTTGCCCGTGAGTTCTTTGAACGGGCCTATCAATTTCAGATGCAGGGCGAACTGGAGTTTGCCGTCACTCTGTATCGCCGTTCCATAGAGTTGCGACCCACCGCGGAAGCATACACATTTCTTGGCTGGACCTACCGTTTTCTTGGGCGCCTGGATGATGCGATCGCCGAATGCAAAAAAGCGATCGAAGTCGATCCGACCTTCGGCAACCCCTACAACGATATCGGCGCTTACCTGATCGAGCAGGAAAAGTACCAAGAGGCGATCCCCTGGCTGGAGAAGGCAACCTCCAGCGCGCGCTACCAGCACTACCACTTCCCCTGGTTCAACCTCGGCCGCGCCTACGCCTATCTGGAACAGTACTCCAATGCGCGCAGGTGCTTTGAGAACGCAGTGGATATCGAGCCCGAATACACGCTGGCGGAACAGGCTCTCCAACGCGTCAAGCTGCTAGTGCATTAGATGGGAGGGTGGGATTTATCCCGCACGGAGCTTCAGCTCCGCCAGCCCGACCTTAACGGACGCATCAAACCCCGAGCACCGAACGCGAATACGCCAGGCACTGCTTCACATTCTCTTCCTCCCACGTCGCTCGCGAGCCCGCGGGCAGTGTGGAAAGCCGCGGCAGTTCCCTCTGCTGCTGTCTCGCCTGCCGCAACATGCGCGCCATCGCTGGACCGCGCGACGCGGGCATCGTCACCCAATACTTGTCCGTGAGGCACGGCACTTCAAGCGGATCGCGCGTAATCATCTCCAGGGTGAAACGCGTCGCCGGGCGTGCCCGCCGGATGGTCTCCACAATCTGCTTCAACTGGAGCACGCCTTCCCCTAACGGAACTTCAGCCAGCAGGAACCCGTTGGGATAGTCCTGCAAACCCATGTCCTTGATATGCGTGCTGATCGCGTAGCTGGCCAGCGCCGCAACGAACTGGTGCGGCTCGTCCAGAAGCGACATGTTGTTGCCGGTATCCAGACAGACGCCGATGTACTCGGAGGAATAATCGCGCAGAATGCCTTCGAATTCCTCCAGCGTCCAGTCCTTGTGGTTCTCGATAGCCAGGGGCATGCGCTCACGTTCCACGATCTTCGCAGCCGTGCGCAGCGCTTCCATCGACCGGGCGACAAATGCTTTCCACTCATCCAGCGACGCGAAAGTTTCGTAACGCCGTCCACTCAGACACGCCGCACGCAAGCAGAGTGCACCTGCCTGTTTGGCCCCCTTGACGATTGCTTCAAACCGGGTGGAATCGGTAGGTGACGGCAGCGGGCTCATCACTTCCAGGTACATGCCGTTAGCCTCGGCTTGTTTGCGAAGCGACGCCAGATAGGGCGCCTCGAGCGAGGCCAGCGACGCTTGAATTCCCCCGGCTCCCAGCGAATTGCAGTAGGCCAGGAACTCCAACGTATCTTTGGGCCGGCGCACCGTCATAAAGCTGGTGCTGGCGACCCCCATCTGCGACCTTGGGGGCGAGGCGGCCGCCCCAATCAACGCCGTCAAACTCGCAAGCAAGGTCCTGCGGGTCATGCGAGCAGACTCCTCAGCACGGCATCCCAAGGCTTCCGGTATGGCCGCTCCAGCATCGCAGCCGCTTCCCGGTCCCCCAACACCTGCTCAGTCTTCCCATCCCACCGGACCTTACGGCCGGTGCGTAAGGAAATGTTGGCCAAGTGGCAGGCTACGGCGACCTGATGGCCGTCTTCCACATCCGCCACGGGCCGCTGGCGTGACTTCACACAGTCCAAAAAGTTGCGCACGTGCAGGCGGAACTGCTCCTCGCTGGTTCCCTTCATCTCGACCGTCTTCACCCACAGCTCGGGCTCGGCCGCGGCTTGGCGCTGCGGTCCTCCCGTCGGGGCGCCGCGAAACACGGGTATTGCGCTTTCCGGGTTGATCTTTGGATCAGAATGAACCCGGAACCCGCCCCGGTCGATCGTCATACTGCCCTTTGAGCCGAAGAACTCCAGCCCCGCGCCCGCCCGCCTGCCGGCGCTGCCTTCGCGATGCGACCAAACCGCCGTGAACCCCGGGTATTCGTACAGGGCATCCTGCGTATCCGGGGTTTCCCCATCGTCTTCCAGGACAAACCGCCCTCCGGAAGAGGAGACCGCCGCCGGCGCCATCGCATCCGTGAACCAGTGCACGATGTCGATGCTGTGCGCCGCAAGGTTCGTCATCTGGCCGCCTGAATAGTCCCAAAACCAGCGGAAATGATAGATGCCGCGGTGCGGTTGATACGGCCGCGCGGGCGCCGGTCCAAGCCACATGTCGTAATCGAAATCGATTGGCTGCGCTCCCGCCGGAGGAGCGCCGAAGCCCGGCATCACATTGCGGAACGAGGCCATCCGCACCGAATGCATCTTGCCCAAGTACTTGTCCTGGATCAACTTGCGCGCCGCCGCGTAATGCGGCCCGCTGCGCTGCTGCGTCCCCACCTGGACCACACGCTTGTGCTTGCGCGCGACGTCCACCATCCAGCGGCCTTCCTTGACGAACAGCGTCATCGGTTTTTCGACATAGACATCCTTGCCGGCGGCACAGGCCATCATGGTCATGAGCGCGTGCCAGTGGTCCGGAGTCGAAACGACTACAGCATGAACATCCTTGTCTTCGATCAGCTTGCGGAAATCGCGATAAGAGCGAGCCTTGCCTCCGCAAGCCGCAACGCCTTGCTCCATCCGTGGCTGATAAGTGTCGCTCAAAGCGACCATATCCGCATCGGGCTGGTTGCGGAAATCCCAAACGTGCTGCGCTCCGATCAGGCCATAGCCGATGAATCCGACGCCCACGCGATCATTCGCGCCCAGGATCCGCTGGTACGAAGAAGCGGCGACGGCGCAACTGCCCAGAAACCCCCGCCGGGTGGTTGACATGGGGGCGATTGTATCACCTACTCATCCCGCACAGACCAGCCCTGGACCGGCATCCTGATCCGGTAAACCGACGTCCGCGCAGTGACATAAAGAGTCTTCAGATCGGGGTCGCCGAACGTCAGGTTGGAAGGCGTCTCAGGCATCTCCACAAAACGCAGGAGTTTCCCGCCCGGAGAGTAGATTGCCAGCCCCTTGCAAGCAATGTACAAGTTACCGGCTTGGTCGGTTTTCAGGCCATCCGGCACCCCCTCGATCCCGGTTATCACAACGCGCGGATTCGAAGCCTTCCCGTCGCGCTCAACGTCCCAGGCTCGTACCAGCCGCTCATCGGAGTCGCTGACATACAGGATGCGCTGGTTCGGCGAAAAGGCGATGCCGTTGGGTCTTGTCTCAAAACGTCCGAAAACCTCCGCTTCACCTTTGGGCGTCACATGGTAAACCCCATAGAACGGTAGTTCCCTCTTGTCCTGCGCCGAACCAAACGCAGGGTCGGTGAAGTAGATGTGGCCGTCCCTGCGAATCGCGATATCGTTCGGCGAATGGAACGCCTTGCCCTCAAACACGCTCACCAGCGGCTCCACTTTGCCGCGATTGTCGGTGCGCGTAACGCGCCGCGCGCCGCCTTCGCACGTGTAGAGTCTTCCCCGCGAATCGAAAGCGTTTCCATTAGCGCCACCTGAACTGTCGCGAAACACCTCAGTGCCCTTGCCGGGAATCAGCTTCAGAATGCGGTTGTTGGGAATATCGCTAAAGATGAGAAAGCCTTCATGAGACCACGCCGGGCCCTCCGTGAAACGATGGTTGGCAGCCACCCTTTCCACCTGCAAATCGTTGAAATCTTGAGCAGCTAGTGTAGAAAATAACAGCAGAGCGATGGCGAGTAACGCTGGCACGCTTCGATTGTAACTTTTCCTCAACGCGAGGCTGGATTTGGCGTAAAGTGATAATGAGGTCTGAAATGTACGGTAGGCTGTTTGCTGCGCTATTGATGATTCCGGTTGCCAACTGGGCCGCCGAGGGGGCCGATTCCGGAGTTCGTGCCGATGTGGCCCTCAAGCGCCTGATGGAGGGCAACAAGCGCTATGTAGCCTCGAAATCCGTACACCCGGATCAAACCTCCAAGCGGCGCCGTGAGGTTGCCCAAGCCCAGCACCCGTATGCGGTCGTGCTTGGCTGCTCCGATTCTCGCGTCCCGCCCGAATTGGTTTTCGACGAAGGCTTGGGCGACCTTTTCGTGATCCGCGACGCCGGGCATGTAGTCGATGACGACGTCCTCGGCAGCATCGAGTATGCGGTAGAGCATCTGCACGTGAATCTGGTTCTCGTGCTGGGCCACGAAAAGTGCGGGGCTGTTCAAGCGGCCGCCTCCGGACAGGCGGCGCACGGTCACGTCGTGTCGCTGGTCAAAGCAATTCAGCCCGCCGTAGACGAGGCGCGCAAGCAGCCCGGCGACCTGGTGCACAACTGCGTGATCGCCAACGCATTGAGGTCCGCGCGCCTTATCCGCGAGTCTGAACCTGTGATGAAGCACCTGGTCGACTCTGGAAAAGTGAAAGTGGTTGCCGCCGACTACGACCTCGCCACCGGCAAGGTGATCCTGCTAAAGTAGGCTCCACTTCAGGACACGATCGAGAGCAGTTAACGTGGCCCGGTCCAGCTTCGCTCCTGGCGCTCGCGTGTCCGCGCAGGTGATAACACCCCGCCTTCGCAGCGCTTCCTTGCGGATCGCCTGTCCGATGCCTTCCTGAAACTCGAACCGCATCAGTGGAACATAGCGGTAAAACACCTCTGCCGCCCCGTCCTCATCGCCTGCCCGGAACCGCCGCACAACATCAACCAAGATCTCCGGGTAGGCGAACCCTGTCATTGCGCCGGTGGCGCCGGAGATGAGTTCCTCCAGCAGGTACACGCCCCCAAGCCCGCCGAAAATACCGATATCCATGCCTTGGCCCAGGTCGCGGATGCGGGCGCACTTGAACGGCGTGGGAGCGTCCTCCAGCTTGATGGTCCGGGCGGCAGGAATTTCGTACGCGATACGCACAAGCAGCGCCGGCTCCATCGCGTAGCCGGAAATCGGCGGATAATCCTGCACCACAATCGTGTAGTCCGGCACCGCGTCCGCCACTGCCGAAAAGTGCCGCATCACCGCTTCGCTGTTGAGTTTCGGCATGCGCGGCGGGCTGATCATCACCGCCGCAGCGCCCGCTTCGCGAGCAGCGCGGGTGTATTCGATGCAGATGCGCGTGCCTTCCGCGGTGGCTCCCGCCACCACCGGCACGCGTCCCCTTACTCGCTCAACGATCACCTTCAGAACGGCGCTGCGCTCGCTTTCGGTCAGCCGCGCCACCTCGCTCGTCACTCCGAGTGCCGTCAGCCCGCTGACCCCTTTGTCGATAAAGAGGTCCACGACATTGCCCAGGCTCTCGAAATCAATTTCGCCGGTGGCATGAAACGGGGTCGGCAGAACCGAGTAAACGCCTTCGAGTTTCATCGTCTACAGCCGTTCCGAAACCGACTTGCCTTGCAGGAACAACCCCAGGTAGTCACGTCCGCCCGCCTTGGAATCGGTTCCGGACATGTTGAATCCACCGAACGGGTGAATATCGACCAGCGCACCCGTGCACTTGCGATTCAGGTAGAGGTTTCCTGCATGAAACTCGCGCCGCGCACGCTCCAACCGGCTCCGGTCGTTCGAGAACACGCCGCCTGTGAGACCGAACTCCGTCCCGTTGGCGATCTGCAAAGCATGATCGAAATCGCGCGCGCGGATGGCCGCAACCACCGGGCCGAAAATCTCTTCCTGCGCGATCCGCGCGTTCGGATCGACATCGCCGAAAACGGTGGGCTTGATGAACCAGCCAGGCTGGTCCGGGCTTAGCGTTTCCGCGCCGGCGAGAATTTTTCCTTCGCCCTTACCGATATCGATGTAGTTGAGGATGGTCTCAAACGCGCCCTTGCTCACCACCGGACCCATCCAGTTAGTGCGCTCTTTCACGTTGCCGACTTTGATCTGGCTGGCCCGCTCGGCCACCCGGTTGACAACATTGTCGTACACCGAGTCGACCACAACCAGCCGCGAACACGCCGAGCATTTCTGACCGGAAAAACCATACCCAGCCGCGACCACTTCGGCCACGGCAGCATCAAGGTCCGCCGTCTCGTCAATCACCATCGCGTTCTTGCCGCCCATCTCGGCGACCACGCGCTTCATCCAGATCTGCCCCGGCGCACTTTTCGACGCGAGCTCAAAAATGCGCAGCCCCACTTCGCGTGAGCCGGTAAACGAGATGTACCGCGTCTTTGGATGCTCGACCAGAAAATCGCCGATTACACTGCCGCGTCCCGGCAGGAAGTTGACCACGCCCGGTGGAAGTCCGGCTTCTTCGAGCAGTTCGCACATCTTTGCGGCAATCACCGGACTGTCGCTGGAAGGTTTCAACACCACCGTGTTGCCGGTGACGATGGATGCCAGCGTCATACCAGCGGTAATCGCCAGAGGAAAATTCCACGGCGGAATCACAATTCCCACGCCCAGCGGGATGTAGAAGAATTCGTTCTGCTCCCCGCGCAGCCACGTCAGCGGTTGCGGTTGCGAGTAGCGCAGCATTTCGCGGGCGTAAAACTCGGCGAAGTCGATCGCCTCGGCGACGTCGATATCAGCCTCCGCCCACGACTTGCCGACTTCGTAGACCATCCAGGACGCGAACTCAGCCTTGCGCCGGCGCAGCATCGCGGCGAACTTCAGAACGTACCGTGCGCGCACTTCCGGCGCTTCGTGCTTCCAGGAATCGAACGTCTTGGATGCAGTCTGAATCGCTTCTTCGGCCATTTCGCGCGTGGCTTGATGCACCTGGCCGACAATCTGCTCGCACTGAGACGGGTTGCGCGAAGCAAGCAGGTCTCCGCTCGCACGGCGCTTGCCTCCAATAATTGGCGCATACTCGCGCCCAAGCGCCGCTTCCACACCGGAAAGCGCGTCGCTCATGATTCGGACGTTCGATTCGAGGCTGAAATCAACAAACGCTTCGTTCTGAAAAGGGGGCAGCACGGGGGCTCCTTTCGAATGTGCTCTGGGGCAGCCTTTCAGGCGGCCGGAACCGACAGCGGTTCTGCAGGCCGCGGGCCTGCCCTACAGACGGGCCTCTTCCAGCAACTTCTAAAGTTGTAAACCTATTATTGCTTCGCGGGCTGCTGATAAGGCAACCACACCAACATCTCGCCGCGCCCGCGATTCGCCCAGGCATAGTAAGGCACAGCCACAAAGTCGCGGCCATCCGCTGCTTTCCCCGAAAGCGCTTCCACACCTCCCAGCAGGTCAGCGCGGAAAGCATGGGAAAGCTTCGCGTCAAGCGGCAGCACCATGTCGGACACCTTGCCGCCGTTGTCGACAGCCTCAGCGGCATAGACTAACGGGCCTCGTTGAATCGCCGCCCGGCCGCGATTATCGACAACCCCTTCATGAGCGATCACCCGTCGCACGGGCATCGGCAAACGTAACTCG
>Ga0073934_10006004_pt1 | contig 18134 bp, 19 predicted proteins | sample LarsenN4metaG_FD_76834 | JGI IMG/M metagenome (GOLD analysis project Ga0073934, IMG submission 76834) | Hot spring sediment bacterial and archeal communities from British Columbia, Canada, to study Microbial Dark Matter (Phase II) - Larsen... ... | reverse complement strand
TCTTCGACTTCGACGGTGTCATTGCCGACACCGAGCCGCTCCACTTTGAAAGTCTGCGCCGGACACTGGCAGATGTCGAGATCATGTTGACCGAACAAGACTATTACGCCGACTATCTCGGCTTCGACGATCGCGGATGTATTCTGGAGGCGCTCCGAACCAATCGACGCCCCGTCTCTCCCTCGCTGGTCGAAGAGTTGATGTCGAAAAAGGCCGCTGCTTATTTGACTGCGATTAAGGATCACCTGGTGGTTTTCCCGGGCGTCAGAGAATTTGTGGAAGATGCCGCGGCCACCTACCCCATCGCAATCGCTTCGGGTGCTTTGCGAGCGGAGATCGAATTGGTGTTAGAGCAAGTCGGGATCCGAAAAGCGTTCGGTCACATTACAAGCGCTGAGGATGTGACAAATGGAAAACCGAATCCGGAACCGTTCCTGCAAGCCCTGGCCGGATTGAACCGTCGGCATTCCGCTGCTCCGATCCTGCCGGACTCCTGCTTGGCCATTGAAGATTCTCTCCCTGGCATTCGGGCCGCACGAGCAGCGGGAATGAAGGTCTTGGCAGTAGCCAACACGCACACCGTCCAAGACCTCCACGAGGCCGATGCCATCAGTTATAGTTTGAGCGAAACGCGTCTTGAGGATGTGCGCGCCCGCTTATGGCCGACATAAGCTGGATATATTTATGAGAATCTGCTCACTCATCCCCGGGGCAACAGAGGTGATCGCCGCTCTCGGTTTGACCGACCGACTGGTCGGCATCAGCCACGAATGCGACTTTCCCGCCTCAGTTCGGCATGTTCCCGTCATGATCGAACCCCTGGTCGGCAAGGACGGAGGCTCCGGTGTAGAAATCGACCGGCAGGTCAAAGAACTGGTTGCGGCGGGACAGCGGCTCTACCGGCTCAATGAGGACGCCTTTTGCCGAGCCCGTCCGGATCTTATTCTGACGCAAGACCTGTGTCATGTCTGCTCGGTCACGCCGGACCAACTCACGCACGCGATCGAGTCACTTCAACATCGCCCCAACGTGCTCACACTCAGCCCAACGACGCTAGACGACATGATTCAGGATATCGAGCGCATCTCCGAAGCGACAGGCGTACTCGCGAAGGGGCAGGCACTCGCCAGAAAGCTCCGTCGTCGAGTAGACCACGTGCGCGCAGAAACCGGCAGGACATCCTCGCGTCCGCGCGTGGTGTGCCTTGAATGGCTGGATCCTCTCTATGTCGCCGGCCACTGGGTTCCAGAAATGGTTGAGTTAGCTGGTGGCCGAGATGTCCTTGGATCTCCGGATGCTCCATCGTATGAAACGACATGGCATGCCGTGGAAGCCGCTCAGCCCGATGTCATCCTTGTGATGCCCTGCGGTTACTCCGTCGAGCGCACCATCAATGAGATCAGGCACACCGGACACACCGGTGACGCATGGCGGCGGGCTTGCGGAGAGGGGCCGGATTTCTACGTCGTCGATGCGGCATCCTTCTTTAGCCGCCCCGGTCCTCGACTGGTGGACGGTGTGGAGTTGCTCGCGGCCATTCTGCACCGCATCCCTGATCATCCTCTCGACCCGGCAAAAGCGATCAAACTTGAGGCCACGACACTCACCGCAGGCCGCTCGTCATGACGATCTCAGAAGCTCAAGCCTATTGCACGGCCTACACGAAGAAAAGCGGCAGCAACTTTTATTATTCGTTCCTGTTCCTTCCCAAAGCCAAACGCGATGCCATGTACACGGTCTATGCCTTCTGCAAGGCCGTCGACAGTGCCGTCGACGAACCGGTCGCGGGGAGCAACCCGAAAGATGAACTGAAACATTGGCGCGAGGAGCTTGACGCGGTGTATTCCGGCACCCCTACGACTCCCATCATGGTGTGCCTCGCCCACCATGTGAAGACCCTGGGCATTCCGAAGGCGTACTTTGAAGAATTGATCAAAGGCGTCGAGATGGATCTGTTCAACAACCGGTATGTCACGTTCGACGAGCTGTCGCTCTATTGTTATCGCGTCGCCTCCGTCGTGGGGCTCATCTGTCTGCACGTGTTCGGCGTCACCTCGGCGCGTGCGCAGGACTATGCGGTGGCCCTCGGCATGGCCTTCCAATTGACGAATATCCTTCGCGATGTGGGAACGGATGCCGCAGAACGCCGCATCTATCTGCCGTTGGATGACTTGCAGAAATGGAACTATCCCGAGAAGGCCCTGCTCAATCGGAGTTATTCGGCTGAATTTCGAGCGTTGATGGAATATGAGGCGTCACGAGCGCACCACTATTATAAACGGGCCGATGCGGCCCTCAAGGAACTGCCGCCTCAAGAACGTCGTGCGCTGACCGTGGCGGAGATCATGCGTGGCATCTACAGTCGGATCTTGGAACGGATCGAACGGTCGAACTATCAGGTATTCGGACCACGTATCACCCTTTCGACCACCCAACGAATCGTGATCGCCTTACGCATCTGGCTCCGCTCCCGATTCTCGTGACCGCCCCGTCACCACATTCCGTCCTCATTCTCGGAGCCGGACTCGCCGGCCTGACAACGGCGTACCATCTTTATCAACAGGGCTACCACATCACCCTGCTCGATCATCCGGATTGGCTCGATGGATTCCGGACCGATGCATCACAACCCGCCCCCATCGTTCTTGGATGCCACGAGGAGACCAACCGGCTCCTTCGCGCACTCGATCGGGAAAGATCTTCGAAAGCCGACCACACGATTCCATTGGAATTCCGGCTTCCCGATGGGCGAATCGCCCCCTATCAGTCGGCCCGCCTCCCCGGAGCTTTTCAGTGGATGATGAGCCTCTTCAGCTTCCACGGTCTTTCCTGGCAGGATCGGTGGAGACTCTTCTCCCACGTCGAGCAAATTTGGGAACAAGCCCAAACCCTTCCGGCCGATTTAGAAAACCGGACTGCTGATGAATGGCTGACGGCGACCGGGCAAAGCGTCGAAGCACGAGAACGGATTTGGGATCCGCTTGCTCAATGGTTGACCGGCAATGCACTGGCACGCCTCTCTGCCGCAACCTTCGTCTATCTGCTTTCAACCGTCTTTCTCCGTGAGGCGTCTGACGCGAGACTCACACACCTGGCCGGCTCCATCGGCCACCGGTTCATCGCGCCCATGAAACAGACGCTCCAACAGGGAGATGTGCAGATTGTCCCCCTAACCCATCGACCGACCCTTCGCATTGAACAGACCGGCGTAAGCGAAGTCAGGCTTCACGACGACACCAGGCTTCAGGCCAACCGGTATATCATGGCGCTGTCCTACCAGGATCTATTGAAGTTGCTGCCCGAACGACTGCTGACACGTTACGCTTACTTTGCACAGATCACCGAGCTCAGAAGTTTACGCGAGGTGGTTATTCAATTGATCTGGCCGACTACAAAGCAAAAACCTCGTCTGCTCCTTCTCCCAGGCCGACCATTCCACCAGCTCACCACCACGGTACTTGAGTCCGGCGAGGTCATCTATCGGCTGTCTGCTGTCGGAAACCCGCTCACCGAGCTCAACAACGATCAGTTGGTCGATGCAGCGCAGACCGAGATATGCGAATTGTTCTCCGGAACGGCCAGAGAAACCGTGATCGTCCGATCAGTCTTTCGCGAGAACCACGCGACCCTGTTGCTTGCACCAGGTGCCGCACGGCTACGGCCGCTTCAACAGAGTCCTTTCCAGAATTTGCTCCTCACTGGAGCATGGACGGACACCGGATGGCCTGCCAATCTGGAGAGCACGCTCGTCAGCGCCAGGCGTTGTGCTGAGATCGTCACCGGGGCTACGACTTGACCTTAGAATGCCTGGATGGTACGGGTTACCAATGACCTCGTGGATCACGCTCTATGGGCTTGTGCTTTTAGTATCTGCTTTAGGATGCGCGCAAGATCCCTATACACGCGGAGGCCACCCCGCTGGATTCAGTCGCTATGATGTAGAGCGAGACTATATAGAATGCGAGTACAAGGCGAGATTAGCGAACGAACAGCACTTCTACAGCCAAAGTTCACCCTTTCCGTTCGGTTCCGGCCCTCAGAATCCCGCCGACCATGCGCGTGCCCTGCACGGCCTTTCCACCATCAACGCTATGCGGGACACCTGCCTCGCCTCAAAAGGTTACCGACTCGAATAATCAAAACTTGGCGTGGAAGTAGCATAGATCCTCAAACCGCTCGCCACCGCGATACCTTGCGATGACCATCCACTCCCGCCCGGTATCCGTCAGACCGACATAAGATTGACCATCAAGCATGAAGGGGTGCAGCGAAAAGGATGTTTTCAGTGTTGGAGAGACTGAGGCCTGGTCAATCCGGAGTGCGGTCAGCGGATAGGTTCCGCCGGTTCGTTCAAACTTATTGGGGGTGGCCAACAGCGGACTCAGGTCTTGCCAGTTTGCCTGTTCAAGCACTGTGCTGTCGACGGGAAACACATAGAGGCTATCGCTCGGTCCACCTTTCAGACAGAAGGTCGCCTTGACCACTAGATTTTCTTGTCCATCATTGTCGAGATCCATTCTCGTCCTGTCGAAGCTTGAGCAGCGCCGCGTCGGTGGCCCCTGTCCCTTCAACACCACCGGCTCCCACTGCACCGTCTTCGAGAGCTCAGCATTCAGGTCCAGATGCTTTCCGAACAGCGCCACCACTTTTTCGCAAAAGGGTTTATCCGCAAACGCCGCCAGTTCCACCGAAGCCGCAGCGGTCAGCGCCGGAAATATCGTCAACAGCATGCTTGCTATTTTCGTGAGCTTCATCGCTGCCACTCCTCGTCCTTGGACCTCATGATCTCGATTGACATCCCGGCTGTCCGTTTTTAAGATAGCGTCCACCGATTTCTTGGCCGCCCTTACGACTCATGACGCTCACTCCTCTCCAAGACCTCGCTCAATCCCTCGTCAACTGCGACCGTTGTAAGCTGGCCAAGCTGGGGCGTAGCCAAGTCGTCTTCGGCGTCGGGAATCCCCATGCCAGTATCATGTTTGTCGGAGAAGCGCCAGGTTTCAATGAAGATCAGAAGGGCGAGCCGTTCGTGGGAGCGGCCGGCAAACTCTTGAACGACCTGCTGGCCTCGGCAGGTCTCTCACGCGATCAAATCTACATTGCAAACGTCATCAAGTGCCGACCGCCGAACAATCGTGACCCAGAGCAGGACGAAGTCGAAACGTGTAAGCCGTTCCTCATGCAGCAGATTCAGTTGATTCGTCCGAAACTGGTCTGCACCTTGGGAAACTGGGCTACCCAGACCCTATTGGAACGCAAAGTCGGTATTACGAAGGTGAAGGCACAAGCCTTCTATATGAAAGATTTCGTGATCTTTCCGTTGTTGCACCCAGCCGCAGCTTTGCACCAAGGCAATCTTCTCCCAGCATTGAAGGAAGATTTTAAGAAGCTGAAAGAATTTCTCGACCGCCACTCCAAACCTGCTGAGCCAAACAGCGCAGCCCCTATCCCAGCCGCACCAGTCTTGAATATTGAATCACCCCAGCCAGCACAGATGGACTTATTCGGGTAATTGGGCCGCGTGCTCCTGCAAGGCGTTAGGCCCCATAGCCTTGTCGCCGCTTGGCTGTTCAACTCGTTCAATGCTCGCCTTGACCACATTCATAGATTTGGCGACAACAGCCGATGTTCATGAGATAGCATTGTTGACACGTTCGTCGGTCCACAGTAGCCTGTCGCAGTTTTGAGCATCATAGAGAGGCTGATATGGGTGCTATTGACTGTTCTATCGATCAACTCCTGCTTGATTCTGAAAATCCCCGCAACGAAATCGCAACCAGTCAAAGAGACTCACTTCAGAAAATCCTCGATGATCAGGAAGAAAAACTCTTCGCACTTGCGGAAGATATTGTGGATGCTGGCTTAAGCCCTATGGATCGCATCCTAGTCCTTCGTGAAAAAAAGAACTCAAACAGATTTATTGTGCTCGAGGGGAATCGTCGGATTGCAGCTCTGAAGATTCTTTCTAATCCAAGCGTCTTGACAAGCCTACACGTAAAGGCATCGCTTCAAAAAAGGTTCGAGGCTCTATGCCATCGATTCGTCCGAAGTGACGTCGAGCCAATGGCTTGCTATGAAGTAGCAGATCGCGAGGAAGGCAATCGATGGATTCTACTAAGGCACACAGGCGAAAACGAAGGTCGAGGAGTTGTAGCATGGTCAGCCCTCGCAGCCTCACGTTTCAAGGGAGGAGAACCTGCGTTACAAGCGCTTGAGTTCGTTCGCAATTACGGCCAGCTTACAGACGCTCAGAAACACCTTCTAGCAAATTCGTTTCCGATCACTACACTTGACCGCTTACTGGCGACAAGAGCTGTGAGGGACCTGATCGGTTTGGACATCATCGGCAAAAAGCTATCTACAACACTGCCCGCAGATGAAGTTATTAAGCCACTGAAGCGAATGGTCTTGGACTTGGTCGAAAAGAGAGTCAATGTCAGACAGTTGAATAACAAAGCTGCACAAACCGCCTATATTCAAGGATTTCAGAACACTGACAAGCCAGATCATAAAAAGAAAGGCGCACCCACCACGATCGAAGATTTCCGAGAAGCAGACTTCAAAAAATCCTGGAAACATAACGCTGGGAGTAGGGCTAGGGTTATGGACCCATCCGATCGCAGAACAGTTATACCGGCGAGGCTAAGACTAAACATACAGGATGCCAAAATTGCTACTATCTATAAAGAACTGCGGGGCATGAAGGTTGAGGATTGCAGAAATGCCTGTGCAGTTCCCCTCCGCGTTTTTCTGGAACTATCGGCGGATGCGTACATGGCTAACCATCAGATTCCTACTAAAATTGAAGTCAAGGGCCAATGGAAGGATAAGAATCTAAAGACAAAGGTTGCGGACGTCATTGATCATCTCGTTAATGTTGGTGGACGAGACAGAAGGGATTTCACTAGCGTTGCACGAGGACTAAGTGTTCAAAGCAGCCCTTTCAGCATCGAGCTTCTAAATGACTATGTGCATAATCGATTTGTAACGCCTCAGGCGAAATCTCTGATTGAAGCCTGGAACGATGCACAGCCGTTCTTCCAGCAGGTCTGGCGATGAGCGGATCACCAGTTTTTCTTCAGAACCGTCTCAAACATTACACACCACTCCGCTATCCAGGTGGGAAAGCGAAGCTTGCTAATTTTACTAAAAAAGTGATCGAAGAAAACGGCCTGAGCGATGGCACTTACGTTGAGCCTTATGCTGGCGGAGCCGCGATAGCACTTGAATTGCTATTTCACGAATACGTCGCAGATATTTATATCAATGACATAAGTAGACCAGTGTATGCGTTTTGGAAAAGTACGCTCGATCACACCGAAAGACTCATTAAATTGATTTACGACACGCCCCTCACAGTCAAAATGTGGGATAAACAAAAGCGCGTTCTCACCCAAGCGCCCGAGCACGACGATTTGGCACTTGGATTTGCCATGTTTTTCTTAAACAGGACTAATCGCTCTGGCATCCTTAATGGAGGAATCATTGGAGGGCGTGACCAGACAGGGCCATGGAAGATTGATGCACGGTACAATAAGCGTGAGCTGTGTTATCGGATTGAATCTATTGCAAGACTCCGCAAAAGGATTCACTTGTCAAGAATGGACGCCTTGTCTTTTATCGGTTCCAATACAGAACAATGGCCTGACAATACCTTGATCTATCTTGACCCTCCTTACTATAAAAAGGGGAAAGACCTTTATCTGGACTATTACTCGCACGAGGATCATGTTCAGGTCGCCAAGACCATCACAGAGCAAATACGTCGACAGAAGTGGATGGTGTCGTATGATGATGCACCGCCCATCCGTCGGATGTATGCGAACTACCGCCGTCTGACATATAAAATTGGCTATAGTGCAAGGGAAGTGCGTGATGGCCGAGAAGTTATGTTCTTTTGTAATCAACTCAATGCTCCGTCTTTCAAGAACACAAGGTAAGGCATCGGAATGGAAAGGGACCCTATCGTCCATGCTCACGACTTTTCCTTCAAGAATGAGCCATCCAGCCTTTCTCGTACCCAAGGCTTTCCACCGCCGTTGAACTCACCACGAACGAACTCCAGAGGCTATTTCGGCAGATTTCTTTTCCTGCGGCACGTCGAACCACTGGACCATGATCTCCTCTCGCTCAGATGCGGAATTACGCTGCAGTTTTCTTTAGCAGAAGTTCAGTACAACACCCTGTTGCGGCCAGAACTCGAATCAGCACATCCGTGGAGACGCCCTGCGTAATGCCATTCGCAATGGCGGACGCACCAACTTGCTTTTTCTCATTTCCCGGCATAGCCTTATCGAAGAAGAACCTCTGGAAGGAGGCACGAATGGCAAAGGCTAAAGCCGAGGCGTTAGAGCTCATTAAGCAGCTACCGGATGACGTGACTACCGGCAGGATTATGGAAGAGTTATTCTTTAAGCAGCAGGTGGAAAAAGGTCTGCAAGATGCAGCGGAGGGACGAATTCTCACCCATCAAGAGCTGAAAGAAAGAATTGCCAGATGGCGCAAGTCCGCTGGTCGCTGACCGCCAGCACGGATCTGCAGGAGATCGAAGACTTCATCGCCCGCGATTCCGTCCTTCATGCGATCACCTTCGTCGATTGCAGTGTTGACTCTTCAGAGACGCTTCTCAAGACTCCCCTCATCGGACGTGTCGTTCCCGAGTTCAATCGCCAAGATCTTCGAGAAGTTATTTTTAGGGGATACCGGATTGTGTACCTCGTGCAGAACGACGAGGTCCTCATTCTTCGCGTCGTGCATGGTGCACGAGATCTACTCGGACTGATCCGACGAGAACCTTGGGACTTAGGCGGCTAATAGACCAGACCACACGCGGAACACTTGCTACGCTTTCGTTTTGATTGTCGATGAGGAATCCTGGTCAGTCACTGTGTTGTTTTCTTTATCTTCGGCAGGTTTCTCTTCTTCCGGCACATCGAACCACTGGACCAACATCTCTTCCCACCAGGCCTGGGTCACGTCCTCGCCCGGGTCAGTGCCCAGGAAAGCCACGTCCTCTTGCTTAAGAGACGCCCCGACGAGTTGGGGTTGGAATTTCGCGCGATTGATGACTTCTTTCGTGGCGTAGCCACCGATGATCCAGGAGTCTGGGTCGGCGCGGCGGGACTTGTAGGCTTTTAAGCCGAGCTTGAGATACATGAAGATCTGCTGCTGGATCGGATCGGCAACGCCGGATTGAGGGAGGCTAAGGGTCTTCTCGATGGGCTTGCGCCAATGCCGATCATCGTACCGTGACGTGATCAGCTGGAGCATTTTCTTTCCGAGCTCGGCGTCAAGCGGCATGGGTGAAGTTCTAGTTCGTAGCTACTTGCGGCTGTATAGGCCGGTGAACGAGGCCTTGGCCAGGGCATTCTGGTTGAGATAGTAGCCGACCATCGCGCCGGATGCCTCAGGCTTCAACGGCAATTGGTCCACCTTCAATGCAAACACCGTAAAGATGTAGCGATGCGGCTTGTGACCCGGAGGAGGACAGGGCCCACCGTATCCGGGCTGGCCAAAGTCCGTCATGCTTTGCACGCTGCGTTGCGGAGCACCGGGACCGTCCGGGTTTCCCGCATCGGCGGCAAGCGCCGTAATATCAGACGGAATATTGAAGATGACCCAGTACCACCAGCCGCTGCCGGTCGGCGCATCGGGGTCATAGACAGTCACCGCGAAGCTCTTGGTCGCCCTTGGAGCGTTGGTCCAGCGCAATTCAGGGGACACATTGTCGCCAGTACATCCGAATCCGTTGAAGACATGCGCCTTGCCGATGGTGTCCTTATGCTTAACAGTCGGGCTGGTGAGCTGAAAATCGGCCGCAGCGCTGATACCGGGGAGGAGTGCGATGGCGAACAGAATGCTGCGCCAAGTAGCTCTCATCGCTCGCCTCTCCCTTGCAGGAAACTCTCTCTGAACACGGCCTCGGGTCGCTGATGCATCTCTCAATAACGGGCTAGCCCAGATGTTGCTTGAAGAAGGCCTTGGCTCTGGTCCAGGCGTCCTTCGCTGCGTCCGGCCGATACACGGATGGGTCGGTGTCTCGGAAAAATGCATGAGGTGCGCCGGGGTAGGTCTTAATCTCGCCGGCTTTCCCATACTTCTTCAACGCCGCTGCCAGCCGCTGGACATCCGCCTTGGTGATCCACCCATCGTCTTCACCGTAGATATACAGCACCGGACAAGTCAGCTTCTGAATCGGCGTATCAGGATTGGGCACTTGGCCATAGAACGGCACGGCCGCTTTGATCTCTGGGTTGACGCAGGGCAGCATCAGTGCATACGAACCGCCCATGCAGAAACCGGTGACGCCGATCCTTGTTGCATCGACCTCCGGAACCGATTTGAGATACACCACCGTGGCATTCAAATCGGCGAGGCCCTCTTCCTGTTTCAGCGTATTCATCAGTTTGCCGGCTTCGCCCGCATCGGTCGTAAGGGCGTGTCCCAGACGCGAATAGAGATCCGGAGCGATCGCGACATACCCCTCTGCTGCATACCGTTTCGCAATATCCTTTATATGGTCTGTGAGCCCCCACCATTCCTGGACCACGATGATGGCCGGCCGTTTGCCCTTGATTTGCGGAGCCGCTACGAACGCTCGCATCGTCACCACTTTCCCGCTTGGATACTGAACAGTCGTTTCTCGGATGGATTCAGCCATGGGTCACCTCTTCTGATAAGAGCATATGGCTGATAGCCGATGGCACAAGCAATGCTTCACTTTCAATTTCGGACTATATGCCATACGCCATAGGCGATCAATTTCCGGCTACCATCATCTCGGAAATCTTGAGCGTCGGGCTCGTGATCCGCCCCCGAAACACGAGATCATTCCCGATCACTTCGATATCGTTGAACATTTGCTTGAGATTTCCGGCGATGGTGATCTCTTCGACGGGATAGGCTAATTCACCGTGGTCAATCCAGAACCCGCAGGCGCCTCGTGAATAATCGCCGGTCACCATATTGATTCCGAATCCGATCAGCTCAGTGACATAGAGCCCTTCCTTGACTGAGCCGATAATTTCCTGCGGACCCATCAATCCGGGGACGAGATAAAAATTCGTCGGGCCGACGGAAGGACTCTCACCCACGCTCCGTGACGCGTTGCCGGTCGACGGCAACCCCAGCTTCTTTCCGGAATAGGTATCGAGCAGATAGCTCTTCAGCACCCCACGCTCCACGATCGTATTTTTGCGCGTGGCCAGCCCTTCGCCATCAAAGGGGCGAGATCCAAGACCGCCGACCATCCGGCCGTCGTCGTACACGGTCATCAGATCGGACGCAATCGTCTGGCCAAGTCTATCGAGAAGAAACGAGGCTCGTTTGTAGAGCCCGTAGCCGGACACGGCGCTGCATAAGTTTGCCAACAGGCTCCCGGCCGTCTCCTGATCGAACACCACCGGGACACGCTTGGTCGCCACCTTGCGCGCTCCCAGTCTTCGAACAGCTCGCCTGGCCGCCTCCTGGCCGATCGATTCCGCGGATGCCAACCGCGCAAACTTACGCTGCACTTCATACCAAGCATCCCGCTGCATGGCGCCGGTTCCGGACTCGGTTGCAATGGGGGAGACGGACAGTGAAAAGTTTGAGCTCTTGTAGGACCCGACGAATCCATGGCTGTTCGCCAGCACCACTCGTCCGGACGACGAATCGAACTCTGCACCTTCCGAGTTCGTAATGCGTGGGTCGGCGGCAAACGCCGCCGCTTCTCCACGCTTGGCCCAGTCGATCTGCGTTTCCGTATCGAGCACGGTATCATCATACAGATCAAGATTCGGTTGCTCTGAGGCCATCTGAGCCGCATCCGGCAACCCTGATACATCATCCTCAACCACCGCCCTGGCCAGGGTACAGGTGTCAGCAACAAGCCGTTCGAGGGACTCGTGCGAGAAGTCGGATGTGGACGTCGTCGCCGATCGCTTGCCGATGAAGACCCGCAATCCTAACCGCTTTTCTCTCGCCTTCGTCAACCGATCGACCGTACCGACCCGCACTTGAACCGAAAGGGTCTCGCCATCGGCCACCACGATATCGGCCTCCGTCGCACCGCAGGCTTTCGCATGGGCCAACACATCGGCAGCCAACTGTGCGTACCCATTGGCAATATCTAGACTGGTATGTTTATGGAGCATCGCTGCGCTTTGTCGATTGCCATGCGTCCTCCGTCAACCGTCCTGCAATTGACGGACGAACGCGGATGATGAACGCCCTTCTATCTCTGCGTACCGCCGACCGTTATTTCGTCGATTTTGATGGTCGGCAAACCGACCCCGACCGGCACGGATTGACCGTCTTTGCCACACGTACCGATGCCATTGTCGAGTTTCAGGTCATGCCCCACCATCGAGACCTTCGTCAGGATCTCCGGCCCATTCCCGATCAACGTCGCTCCTTTCACCGGTTTCGTGATCTGTCCGTCCTCGATGAGGTACGCCTCGCTCGCCGAGAACACGAACTTCCCGTTGGTAATATCAACCTGTCCACCGCCGAACGAGACGGCATACAGCCCTTTTTTCACCGACCGGATGATGTCCTGAGGATCGGACTCACCGGCCAACATGAAGGTGTTCGTCATTCGAGGGAGCACCACGCTTTGGTAATTCTCACGCCGACCGTTGCCGGTGAGGGGAATCCTCATGAGGCGGGCGTTGAGCTTATCGGTGATATAGCGGCGGAGGATCCCCTTTTCGATCAGCGTGGTGCAGCTGGTCGGCGTTCCCTCATCATCCATATTCAAGGAGCCGCGACGAAACGGAAGGGTTCCATCATCGACGATGGTACAGACGTCCGACGCCACGCGCTTCCCGACCAAGTTTGAGAAAGCCGATGTTTTCTTCCGGTTGAAGTCGGCTTCCAAGCCATGTCCGATCGCTTCGTGCAACAGGATACCTGGCCATCCGCCTGCCAACACCACGGGCATCACCCCTGCCGGAGTGTCCACGGCGGACAAGTTCAGGATCGCCTCTCTCGCGGCTTCTCGCGCATAACTCAGGTGCCGATTGTCTTCGCGATAGTACTCGAACCCAACCCGGCCTCCCCCACCGAAGCTCCCGACCTGTCGATTGTCTCGGTCCTCTGCGATACAGGTGATCTGCAGACGGGACAACGGTTGAATGTCGCCGACCAGGGCCCCCTCAGACGTCGCAACCACCACCACCTTATATTCCGTGTTAAAGGAGGCCATCACGTTCTTGATGCGGGGATCGTACCGCCTGGCTTCAGCATCGATTTCATTCAACAGCGCCACCCATTCGGCCGTCGCCACCTCGGCCCTCGCCCTTTCGATCGGATACAGGTCTCTGGTCGGCCGGCGCTGGGTGGGCACGGGAACGGGGGAATCTCCCTTGGGGGAATTGGCGATGTAGCGTGCCGTATCGGCCGCAATTTCCAAATCCTTCTTCGTGAGTTCATCTGAGTAGGCAAACCCGGTTTTTTCGCCGGCGGTTGCACGGACTCCAACCCCTTGAGACACACTCTTCGCGGCACGTTTCACGATACCTTCCTCCATCGAAACCGATTCCGAAGTGCGGGATTCGAAATAGAGGTCTGCATAATCAACATCGCGGACCTTCAGCCGGTCGAGCGCGTGCTGGGCTTCGAGTTCGGTGACACCGAATGTGGTTAGCGGAACCGGCTCGGGCATCGTCTGATTGCCTCCTCTTGTCTGTCGACGGCTGATGCGCGAGTATAGCCCATTCATTTCCATCGTCGCAATGCGATGATTCCTCATTGATCGGTTGGGCAGTGGTTTCCGAGTTATCGTTTGACATTCCATACCCCCGACAGTAGACTTTCCCCACTTCTCTCACGCTTACGTTGATATAGTAAGGAGCGCACTCCAGGCTCGTATGGCACACCACCCGGCTTCAAGTTTCGACCACCTGTCCGAACGCGAATTGACCGCCAAGTTGGAGCCGGAACTGCTCCCGAAACATGTCGCGGTCATCATGGACGGCAACGGTCGGTGGGCGGAACTCCGCGGTCTTCCTCGTATCGCAGGCCATCGTGAAGGCATCAATTCCGTCCGGGAGATGATCACTCTTTGTCTGGAACTCGGCATCCATGCCCTGACCATCTATGCGTTTTCACAAGAAAATTGGAACCGTCCGACACAAGAAATCAGTGCGCTCATGGGGCTCTTGGAACATTACCTTTCTACGGAACGGGCCAGTCTGGTTGAGCAAGGTGTTTGCTTCCGCGCCATCGGCCGCCACGAGCTGCTCCCTCCATCGGCTCAACATTGGGTTCGGACGACGGAGAAAGAAACGGCGCACCTGGATAAGCTGATCCTCACAGTCGCCCTCAGCTACGGAGGACGAGCAGAAATCGTCGATGCGGTGAAGGCATTGATCGAAGACGTCCAAGCCGGCACGGTCCAACCGGACCGTATCGATGAAACCATGATTCAGCAGTACCTCTACACGCATCCGCTCCAAGACCCGGACTTACTGATTCGGACAAGCGGAGAAACCAGGATCAGCAACTTTCTCCTGTGGCAGCTGGCCTACACAGAGCTGTGCTTCACGCCGACCTTGTGGCCGGATTTCCGACGGCGGGAGTTCCTGCTCGCGCTCATCGAGTATCAAAGACGGGAGCGCCGCTTTGGCCGGGTGCTGAGCACCGTATCCTCGTAATCCTTGTGGGACAGCCACCCACCACCAAAGCGGTCGCCCACAGCTCGATATCCGTGACGACCTCACCAGCACGCAAACGGTTCGATCTCCGGCGTCTCTATACGGCAGCGATACTGATCCCGGCGGTCTATATCATCATCGCACACCTCGCTCCATGGGCCTTGACGCTGCTGTTGATCACCGTCGGATCCATTGCTTTAGTGGAGCTCTATCACATCTGTTTTCAGTCTCGCTTTAACCGCCTCGTCGTCGGAGTCGGCCTTGTAGTATTTGTCCTGGTCGTAGCCCGTGATCACCTGTCTCTTGCCTTGGTGAATCTTCTCGTTGCGTCGGTTCTCGTTGTGTCGATCGCTGTGTCCATAATATTCAGTCAAGCTGATTCCCGGTGGAAAGGGATACTGATCATCCTTTTCGGTGTGCTGTATGTTGGCTTCCCCCTGAGCACAGTGGTATCGACCCGTTCATTGTCAGACGGCCAATTCCTCGTGCTGTTCCTGGCGGTGGTCACATGGGCGTCTGACACGGGCGCGTACTACGCCGGGACTCTCTGGGGCAAACATCCTCTCTTGCCGTCTGTCAGCCCCAAGAAGACGGTTGAGGGGGTACTCGGAGGGCTCGCACTGGCGGTAGGTGCCGCATTGTTGGCTCAGTGGTGGTTTGCCTCACAACTCTCACAGTCCGATGCGTTGATTCTCGGAATGCTGTTGACGGCAACGGGCCTCCTCGGAGACCTTTTCGAATCCGCGATTAAACGTCGCACAGGCGTGAAAGACTCCGGTGGAATCCTGCCGGGCCATGGCGGTATGTTGGACCGGCTCGATAGTCTCTTGTTCACCGCCCCCACCTTCTACTACTATGTCGCCTACATTCGCGGCCTGTCACCGCCTCTATAAAGAGAGAGGAGAGGATATGAAGTCGATTATCATCTTGGGATCAACCGGATCGATCGGAACCAATACGCTCGATATCGTTCAACGGTTTCCTGAGGAATTCCGCGTCGTCGGCCTGACGGCCGGCAATAACATCGACAAGCTTGAAATGCAGATCCGCCGATTCAGACCCAACGCTGTGGCGGTCTCCACGGAATCCTCTGCGGCTTTACTCCGAAGCCGATGTGCCGATCTTCCGGTTGAGATCATGGTCGGCGAAGAAGGCATCACACAAGTGGCCTCGGTGCCGGATGCTGAATTGGTGATCTCTGCTATCGTGGGGGCGGCCGGACTTGTTCCAACCCTCTCCGCCATCCGCAGCGGCAAGCACATTGCGCTGGCGAATAAAGAGCCGATGGTGATGGCCGGTAAACTGATGCAGGATGAAGCTCAGAAACATGGCGTCAGGATTTTCCCGGTTGACAGCGAGCACAGTGCCATCTTTCAGTCATTGGAAGGACATCGTGTTGAAGATGTCCGACGATTGATTCTCACGGCATCGGGCGGAGCCCTCTGGACACTGACCCAGGAACAGCTTCAGCATGTGACGCCGGAACGAGCCCTGCAGCATCCCAATTGGAAGATGGGGTCCAAGATCACCATCGACTCAGCGACGTTGATGAATAAAGGGTTGGAAGTGGTCGAAGCACGCTGGCTTTTCAATATTCCGGAGTCCAACATTGAAGTCCTGGTTCATCGAGAGAGCATCATTCACTCTTTGGTAGAATACAAAGATCGGTCAATGATCGCCCAATTGGGACTTCCGGATATGCGAACCCCTATTTCCTACGCCATGCGCTATCCCGCTCGAATGGCCCTTGACCTCCCCTCGCTGGATTTGACGGAGATCGGACAGTTGACCTTCTGCAAACCCGACCATGATCGCTTTCCTTGCCTCAATCTCGGGTACGAGTCGCTTAGAATCGGCGGCACCATGCCTGCCGCGATGAATGCGGCAAACGAAATCGCCGTCGAGGCGTTCCTCAACCATGGCCTTCGCTTCAGTGAAATCCCCCACGTTATCCGCAGTACGATGGAAGCTCATACCCATCAGGAGATCACCTGCCTTGATGATGCACTGGAAGCGGATCGATGGGCTCGAGAAAAGGCCGAATCGTTGGTGCATGCATTACCGCGCTAACGATTGTTTGCATTTCACACAGCGAATGTTAGAGTAGTAGATAATACACGCGACACGGAGTTCCTGATGACGTCCGTACTTGCCTGGTCCCCCGATACGTTGTGGCTGCTCCTGCAGAAAGCCTGGTGGTTCCTTGTGGTTCTTGGCGTGCTGGTCGCCTTCCATGAGCTCGGCCATTTTCTCGCCGCTCGGTGGGTCGGCGTGAAAGTGCTCAAGTTCTCCATCGGTTTCGGCCCAAAATTATTCGGCCGTCAGGTCGGCGAAACCGAGTACCTCGTCTCCGCCGTACCACTCGGTGGGTACGTCAAGTTGTTCGGCGAGGATGAGACGGAGGCCACCACACCCGATGACCGCCGGCGATCGTTTTCGCACCAGGGCTTGTGGGGAAAGGTTCTGATCGTGGCGGCCGGCCCCGGGTTCAATTTTATTCTGGCCTATCTGATTTTCGCCGGATGGTTATCCACTGGTGCGCCGTTGTTCGTCCCGACGTTCCGTGATTTGAGTGCGGACGTCGAAGCCCTGGTTCCCGGTTCTCCCGCATCAATGGCTGGCATGGAGGTCGGCGACCGCGTCGTCAAGGTCAACGGCAAGGACATTTCGACCAAAACTGAGTTGCTGGACATCATCTCCAAGAGCAAGGGGCAGCCTGTCTCTCTTGAAGTCCGGCGAGATGATCAGCTGAAGACACTGACCGTGACTCCTATTCCGGTTACCGGAGAGGGGACCAGTGGAGATGAACCGCTCTATACGATCGGCGTTGAGGAAACACCTCCTGTCGTCACCTCGGTCATGCATGGATCGCCCGCTTCTCTGGCCGGATTCAAGCCAGGCGATCGAGTCGTCGCGATAGAGGGGCAGGCCATCTACACATGGGCGCAGATGACCACCCAGGTCAGGGAGCACCCACAGAAACCGTTACAGGTGGAGATCCTGCGAGACGGAAAGCGGACCGCTCTGACCGTCACGCCGACCAGTGAAAAAGTGACGGTGAACGGACAGACTTCAGAAGTAGGGAAAATCGGCATCTCGGGACCGGGTCGTTCGTTGATGCGTTCCGACAATGCCGCAGAAGCTGTATATCAAGGGCTCGAAGCCACATGGGGGTGGACCGAACTGACCGCCATCGGCCTCTATAAAATGGTGGTGGGCGATATTTCAAGCAAGAATATCGGGGGACCGCTGACGATCGCCAATATCTCTGGTGAAGCGGCGTCTCAGGGAGCCTCCAGCGTCGTGTTCCTGATTGCAATCCTGAGCATCAATCTCGGCGTCCTCAATTTACTGCCGATCCCGATCCTCGACGGTGGCCACTTGCTCTTTTTCCTGATTGAGGGCATCCTGCGCAAACCACTCGGCGAGCGGCAACGGGAGCTCGCCCAGCAGGTCGGGTTGGTATTATTGGTCGGTGTGATGATCTTCGCCTTCTGG
>Ga0073934_10006002_pt1 | contig 18138 bp, 13 predicted proteins | sample LarsenN4metaG_FD_76834 | JGI IMG/M metagenome (GOLD analysis project Ga0073934, IMG submission 76834) | Hot spring sediment bacterial and archeal communities from British Columbia, Canada, to study Microbial Dark Matter (Phase II) - Larsen... ... | reverse complement strand
GCGCGCGTCGCGGCGGGGCTGGTGCAGCGCGGCGTCGGGCGCCTCGTCGTGGCCGGCGGCGAGACCTCGGGCGCCTGCGTGCAGGCGCTCGGCGTGCAGCGCCTGCGCATCGGCGCGCAGATCGACCCCGGCGTGCCCTGGTGCCACGCCGCCGAGCCCGGGCTTCACCTGGCGTTGAAGTCCGGCAACTTCGGCGGCACCGACTTCTTCAGCCGTGCCTTCGCGATGCTGGGCTAGAAGTCGTAGCGGAAGTTGACCGCGAAGTAGCGCTGGTCGTCGCGCGGCACGTAGCGGTTGATGTGGTTGCCGCTGCTCTGCACGAAGGTCGCATAGCTCGTGTCCGCGAGGTTCTTGGCGAGCAGCGCCACGCGCCAGCCGGCCGTGCTCTGCAGGCCGATGGTGGCGTTGAAGATCGCGTACTCCTTCTGGAACGAGTCGGGCTGCTGCGCGAGGTCGAAGTTGGTCTTGGTCTGCCAGTTCGCGTCGCCGCCGATGTCCATCGAGAGTGACCCGCCGAGCTCCATCGTGTACTTCACGCGCAGGCTGGCCTTCCAGTCGGGCGAGAAGGGCAGCGGCTTGCCGTTGATGTCGCAGCTGGAGGCGGCGCCCGGCGGGCAGGCGAAGTTCTTGACGCGCGCGCGCACGTTGGCCAGGCTGCCGCTCACGGTGAGCGCGGGCAGCACGCGCGCCGTGACGTCGAGCTCCACGCCTTCGGTGCGCACCTGGCCGGCGTTGATGAGGCGCGTGACGATCACGCCGCCCACCAGGTCGGGCACGTTGGCCTGGTAGCCGTCGTAGTCGGTGCGGAAGGCGGCCAGGTTCAGGCGCATGCGGCCGTCGAGCAGCGTGCTCTTGAAGCCGAGTTCGTAGGCCTTGCTCTTCTCGGGGCCGATCACGTTGTCCTGGGTCGGCGTCATGTTGAAGAACACGTTGTAGGCCGGCCCCTTGTAGCCCTGCGAGTAGGTGCCGTAGACCATCATGTCCTTGTTGATCTCCCACTGCGGGCCGATGCGGCCGCTCACCGCGTCTTCGGTGGTGGAGCCGTCCACGCGCGTGCGCGTGGCGCCGATGCCGGGCGCCGCGGCGGTGCTCTGGCGGCCGTGGTAGTAGCTCAGGTCGTCGGTGGTGTAGCGCAGGCCGGCGATCATGCGCAGGTCGCGCGCGAAGTTGAACGTGCCCTCGCCGAAGATCGAGCCGCTCTTGGTGCGCACGCCGTAGTTGGCGATGCCGGTGTTGGTGACCGTGGTGGCCGCGGTGCAGGTCACCAGGCCGTTGGGGCCGGCCGGGTCGGTGCTGGCCGGGCAGTTGCTCGTGTCGCGCCGGTAGACCTCGTCGTTCTTGCCCTCGATGTAGAACAGGCCCGCCACGTAGTCGACGAAGCCGCTCGTCGTGCTGGCGATGCGCAGCTCCTGTGAGACCTGCTCGAAGTCGAGCGTGCCCTCGTCGGCGATGCGGTTGAAGCCGCGGTACAGGATGCCCAGCCGGTCCTGGTCCTGGAACTGCACGTTCTTCCAGGTGCGGAAGGCCGTGATCGAGGTGAGCTGGTGGCCGGGGATGTTCCAGTCGACCTGCGCCGACAAGCCCTGGTTCTTGTCGTTGACGCGCGTCTTCATCTCGCTGTTGATCTGCCGGTTCTCGGGCCCCGGCACCACCGGCGCCACCGCGGTGGCGAAGGTCGGGTTGGCGGTCACCGCGCCCGAGGGGTAGGTGCGCACGTCGGTGCTGACGGCCACGCCGGTGGGCGGCGTGTCGTCGGCCTCGGTGACGTCGGCGATCAGCGAGATCTTCAGGTTCTGGGTCGGCGTGATGTACAGCCGCCCGCGCACGCCCTTGCGGTCGTAGCCGTTGACCTTGCTGCCGTCGAAGACGTTGGTGACGTTGCCGTCGTACTTGCCGGCCATCGCCGAGATCGAGCCGCGCAGCAGGTTGGGCGCCATCTCGCCGCCCACGCCCAGGCGCAGCCGGCGCTCGTTGCCCTCGGCGAGGTAGAGGTCGACGTAACCGCCGAACTCCTTGCTCGGCGCGCGCGTGACGATGTTGATCACGCCGGCCGAGGCGTTCTTGCCGAACAGCGTGCCCTGCGGGCCGCGCAGGATCTCGATGCGGTCGACCTCGACCAGGTCGAGCGTGGCCTGGCCCGGGCGCGCGGTGACCACGCCGTCGAGCACCGTGGAGACGGTGGGCTCCACGCCGGGCGAGGTGCTGATGGTGCCGACGCCGCGGATGAACAGCGCGCTGTCCTTGTTGCTCGCGTTGGTGCGGAAGTTCACCGTCGGCAACTGGGTGCTGATCGACTCGAGGTTGTTGAGGTTGGCCTCCTCGAGCGTGTTGCCGCTGATCACGCTCACCGCGATGGGCGTGCTCTGCAGCGGCTGGATGCGCTTGGTGGCGGTGATGGTCACCGTCTCGAGCTTGCCGCTGTCGCCCTGTGTGCTCTGCGCGGCGGCCGGGCCGGCGAGCAGCGCGGCGGCGGCCAGCGCCACCGGGGCGAGAGCGGGGAAGGCGGGGAAAGCAGGCCGGGCGGGAGGGCGCAGCAGGCCCGGGGAACGTTGGCGGCGGGGCATGTCGTCTCCTCGATGTGCCGTGCCGCAGCGGGGCGGCGCGGTGACTGTTAGCGCTAACAGCGGTGAACATATCACCGGCCCTGCGCGGTGCGAACTGCGGCAAACCCGATGCGGCGGGCGGCCCGCGGCGGGCCGCGGCGGTTTCCTGCCGGGCTACTTGTTCAGGTCACCCAGGCACAGGTACTTCAGCTCGACGTAGTCGTCGATGCCCTGCCGCGCGCCCTCGCGCCCGAGGCCGCTTTGTTTGACGCCGCCGAACGGCACCTCGGCGGTCGAGATGAGGCCGGTGTTGATGCCCACCATGCCGTACTCCAGCGCCTCGGCCACGCGGAAGATGCGGCCCACGTCGCGGCTGTAGAAGTAGCTCGCCAGGCCGAACTCGGTGGCGTTGGCCAGCGCGATGGCCTCCTCCTCGGTCTCGAAGCGGAACACCGGCGCCACCGGGCCGAAGGTCTCCTCCTTCGCGCACAGCATGTCGCCGTTCACGTTGGCGAGAACCGTCGGCGTGTAGAAGCGCTCGCCGAGCTTCAAGCCGCCGGTGACCACGCGCGCGCCCTTGGCCAGCGCGTCGGCCACGTGGGCCTGCACCTTGGCCATAGCCGGGTCGTCGATCAGCGGGCCCTGGTTCACGCCGGGCTCGAAGCCGTTGCCGACCTTGATGTCCTTGGCCTTGTTGGCCAGCCGCTCGACGAACTCGTCGTAGACCCCGGCCTGCACGTACAGGCGGTTGGCGCAGACGCAGGTCTGGCCGGCGTTGCGGTACTTGCTGACCATCGCGCCGTCGACGGCGCTGGCGATGTCGGCGTCGTCGAAGACGATGAAGGGCGCGTTGCCGCCGAGCTCCAGGCTGATCTTCTTGATGGTGGGCGCGCATTGCGCGGCCAGGATGCGGCCGACCTCGGTGCTGCCGGTGAAGGACAGGTGGCGCACGGTGTCGCTGGCGCACAGCACGCGGCCGATCTCGATGCTGCCCGGGCCGTCGCTCGTGATCACGTTGAGCACGCCGGCCGGCATGCCGGCGCGCTGCGCCAGCTCGGCCACGGCCAGTGCCGACAGCGGCGTCTGCTCGGCCGGCTTGATCAGCACCGGGCAGCCGGCGGCGAGCGCCGGCGCCACCTTGCGCGTGATCATCGCGATCGGGAAGTTCCACGGCGTGATCGCCGCGCACACGCCGATCGGCTGCTTGATGACGAGGTAGCGCTTGGTCGGGTCGGCGGTCGGGATGGTCTCGCCGTAGACGCGGCGCGCCTCCTCGGCGAACCACTCGATGAAGCTGGCGCCGTAGACCACCTCGCCGCGCGCCTCCGCCAGAGGCTTGCCCTGCTCGGCGGTCATGATGCGCGCCAGGTCGTCGGCATGCTGGTGCAGCAGGGCGAACCAGCGCATCATCACCGCGGCGCGCTCCTTGGCGGTGCGGGCGCGCCAGGCCGGCCAGGCCTTGTCCGCGGCGGCGATGGCGGCCTCGGCCTCGGCCGCGCCGAGGCGCGCCACCTCGGCGAGCGACTGGCCGGTGGCCGGGTCGTGCACGGCAAAGCGCGCGTCGGCGCCCACCCACTGGCCGCCGATCAGCGCGTCGGTCTTCAGCAGCCCCGCGTCGGCGAGCGTGGCAAGCGGCGAGTTCTTCATGTCCATGGCGGCGATCTCCGGGTCTGGACAAACGATAACAAGCATGCGAGCCGGCGTGACGGGCCGGCTTGTATCCTGATGCGATGCGCGTGTCCCGGTCCCTCGTCCGCCCGTCACGGGTTCGCCTGCCCCTGGTGTTGCTGACCCTGCTGGTGGCCTGCGGCGGCGGCGGTGGCGACGACGGCGCCCCGCCCTTCGACCCCGTGCCGATCGGTCCGCCGGCGCCCACGGGGCCGCTGGTCAGCGGCCCCACGCCGGTGGCCGCCACGTGCAGCGCCGGCACCGGCACGCTGTACGTCAACGCCGAGGTCGAGCCCTTCGTCGCGGTGGACCCGGGCAACCCCAACCGGCTGCTCGCGGCCTGGCAGCAGGACCGCTGGAGCAACGGCGGCGCGCGCGCCATGGTGAGCGCCTTCAGTGAAGACGGCGGCACGACGTGGACGCGCACGCTGCACCCCTTCTCGCGCTGCGGCGGCGCCGCGCCGGGCGGGCCCGACGACTACGAGCGTGCCACCGACCCCTGGGTGGACTTCGGCCCCGGCGGCACCGCGTACGCGATGGCGCTCGCGTTCAACGGCGCCGTGCTCGCGCCGGGTTCGGCCAGCGCGATGCTGGCCAGCCGCAGCACCGACGGCGGCCGCACCTGGAGCGCGCCGGCCACCCTCATCCGCGACGGCAGCACCGCGTTCAACGACAAGAACTCGCTCACCGCCGACCCCACCGATCCGCGCTACGTCTACGCCGTGTGGGCGCGCTTCGAGAGCGACTCGCGCGCGCCGGCCTGGCTGGCGCGCTCGGCCGACGGCGGGCTCACCTGGGAGCCGGCGCGAGCCCTCTTCGCGCCCGCGGGCAACGTGGTGGTCACCGGCAACCGCATCGTCGTGCTGAGCGGCGGCGCCGAACGCAGCGTGCTCGTCAACGTCTTCAACCAGATCGAGGGCGGCGGCGCGCGCATCGGCGTCGTGCGCTCCACCGACAAGGGCCTGACCTGGAGCCCGCCGGTCTACGTGGCCACCTTCCAGGGCGTGGGCACCGTCGACGCACCGAGCGGCACGCGCATCCGCGACGGCAGCATCCTGCCCACCGCCGCGGCCGGCCCCGACGGCAGCCTGTGGCTGGCCTGGCAGGACAGCCGCTTCTCCGGCGGCGTGCGCGACGCCATCGCGCTCGCCCGCTCCGGCGACGGCGGCCGCACGTGGAGCGCGCCCGTCGCGGTGAACCGCGACCCCGCGGTGGCCGCCTTCACGCCCAACCTGCACGTGCGCGCCGACGGCGTGATCGGCCTGCTGCACTGGGACCTGCGCAGCAACACGCCCGACCCGAACACGCTGCCGGCCGATGCCTGGCTGATCACCTCGCGCGACGGCGTGGCCTGGAGCGAGACGCGCGTGGCCGGCCCGGTCGACCTGAACCCGGCCGCACGCAGCGGGGCCAGCCCGGGCTCGCCCTTCCTCGGCGACTACCACGGCCTCACGAGCAGCGGCGGCCGCTTCGTGGCGGTGCTCGCGGCGCCGACCGGCGACCCGGCCAACCGCAGCGACGTGTTCGCGCCGGCGCCGGCCATCGCCGGCGACGGACGCGCCGCTCCGGCCACGCACCACGCCCGAGCTGCGAGCGCGGAGGCCGCGGCGGCGTCGACCGAAGCCGCCCGCCGCGCCCAGCGCGCCGCCATCGACTTCGCCCTCGAACAACGCCTGCCCGGCCGCGCCGCCCGCCTGGCGCGGCCCGACCGGCCTGCAACCCCCGCCTGCGCTATGATCTGGTTGATTCAACCAACCCGGAGCCGGGCATGGAAACGGTCGGCCTCTTCGAAGCCAAGACGCACCTGTCGGAGCTGATCGCGCGCGCCGAGCGCGGCGAGGAGGTCATCATCACGCGCCACAACAAGCCGGTGGCGCGCATCGTGCCCATCGAGAGCGTGGAGCCCGACGCCGCGGCGCGCCGCGCCGCCGTGAGTGCGCTGCTGCGCTCGGCGCGCGGGCGCCGGCTCGGCATGGACTGGAAGGCGCTGCGCGACGAGGGCCGCCGGTGAGTTCGACGGTCGGCGACTTCGTGCTCGACAGCTCGGTGGCGCTGGGCGCCTTCTTCGAGGACGAGCAGGACGAGTACTCGCTCGCCGTCTGGCGCTCGCTGGCCGACGCGCGCGCCGTGGTGCCGGCGCTGTGGCACCTGGAGATGGGCAACATCCTGTCGCGTGCGCTGCGCGCCGGCCGCATCACGCAGGCGGCGCTCGACGAGTGCTGGGAGCGCCTGGCCGTGGTCGGCCTGCAAGCGCCGCCGCTGGAGGGCGATGCCCGCCACTGGGCGCAGCGGGCTGCCGACTGGGGCCTCTCGTCCTACGACGCCTGCTACCTCGACACCGCCTTGCAGCAGCGCCTGCCGCTGGCCACCAAGGACATCACGCTGGCCGACGTGGCACGCCGACTCGGCGTGCCGCTGTACCTTCAGCCCCGTTCACCGAAATCCGCCGCCGAGAACCGCCGATGAAAGCCTCCGACATCCGCTCCACCTTCCTGAAGTTCTTCGAGAGCAAGGGCCACGCCGTGGTGGCCTCGTCGCCGGTGGTGCCGGGCGACGACCCGACGCTCTTGTTCACCAACGCCGGCATGAACCAGTTCAAGGACGTGTTCCTCGGCTTCGACAAGCGGCCGTACACGCGCGCCGCGACGAGCCAGAAATGCATCCGCGCCGGCGGCAAGCACAACGACCTGGAGAACGTGGGCTACACCGCGCGCCACCTCACGTTCTTCGAGATGCTGGGCAACTTCAGCTTCGGCGACTACTTCAAGCGCGACGCCATCGTCTACGCCTGGGAGCTGCTGACGGTGCACTTCAAGCTGCCCAAGGAGAAACTGTGGGCCACCGTGTACGCCGAGGACGACGAGGCCTACGCGATCTGGAAGGACGTGATCGGCCTGCCCGCCGAGCGCATCGTGCGCATCGGCGACAACAAGGGCGCGCGCTACATGTCCGACAACTTCTGGATGATGGGCGACACCGGTCCCTGCGGCCCGTGCAGCGAGATCTTCTACGACTACGGCCCCGGCGTGGCCGGCGGCCCGCCCGGCAGCCCCGAGCAGGACGGCGACCGCTACGTCGAGATCTGGAACAACGTCTTCATGCAGTTCAACCGCACCGAAGACGGCACCATGCACCTGCTGCCCAAGCCGAGCGTGGACACCGGCATGGGCCTGGAGCGCCTGTCCTCGGTGCTGCAGGGCGTGCACAGCGTGTTCGCGGTGGACCTGTTCGTGCGCATCATCGCGGCGGCGAAGAACGCGGTGGAGGCCGCCGGCGGCCGCGACGTCGACGTCGACTCGCCTTCGCTCAAGGTCATCGCCGACCACATCCGCTCCTGCGCCTTCACGGTCACCGACGGCGTGATCCCGGGCAACGAGGGGCGCGGCTACGTGCTGCGGCGCATCGCGCGTCGCGCCATCCGCCACGGCTACAAGCTCGGCGCGAGGAAGCCCTTCTTCAACACGCTGGTGATGCCGCTGGTGGCCGAGATGGGCGAGGCCTATCCGGAGCTGGCGCGCGAGGCGGCGCGCGTCACCGCGGTGCTCAGGCAGGAGGAGGAGCGCTTCTTCCAGACCATCGCCAACGGCATGGAGATCCTGGAGGGCGCACTCGCCGGGGGCGCGAAGACGATCGACGGCGACACCGCCTTCAAGCTGCACGACACCTTCGGCTTCCCGCTCGACCTGACCGCCGACGTGTGCCGCGAGCGCGGCGTGGCGGTGGACGAGGCCGGCTTCCAGGCCGCCATGCAGCGCCAGCGCGAGCAGGCGCGCGCCGCCGCCAAGTTCAAGATGGCCGCCGGCCTCGACTACCGCGGCGCCGACACCGCCTTCCACGGCTACGAGCACCTCGTCTGCGAGCACAGCAAGGTCAGCGCGATCTACATCGACGGTGCGCCGGTGGCCAAGGCCAAGGCCGGCGACGACGTGGTGATCGTGCTCGACCACACGCCGTTCTACGCCGAGAGCGGCGGCCAGGTGGGCGACACCGGCGAGCTGCGCAATCCGCGCGCGCGTGTCGTGGTGGAGGACACCGTCAAGGTCACCGCCGCGGTGCACGGCCACCAGGGCCGCATCGTCGAAGGCGAGGTCGAGGTCGGCGACGGCTTCGTCGCCCGCGTCGACGCGGCGGCGCGTGCGAAGACGATGCGCAACCACAGCGTCACCCACCTGATGCACAAGGCGCTGCGCGAGGTGCTGGGCGCGCACGTGCAGCAGAAGGGTTCGCTCGTCAACGCCGAGCGCACGCGCTTCGACTTCAGCCACAACGCGCCGGTCACCGACGCGCAGATCGCGCGCATCGAGGCGCTGGTCAACGCCGAGATCCTGGCCAACGCCGCCACGCAGGCGCGCGTGATGCCGCTCGACGAAGCGCAGAAGGCCGGCGCGGTGATGCTGTTCGGCGAGAAGTACGGCGACACGGTGCGCGTGCTCGACATCGGCAGCTCGCGCGAGCTGTGCGGCGGCACGCACGTGGCGCGCACCGGCGACATCGGCCTGTTCAAGATCGTCGCCGAAGGCGGCATCGCGGCCGGCATCCGGCGCGTGGAGGCGGTGACCGGCGACAACGCGCTCGCTTACCTGCAGCAGCTCGAGGGCACCGTGAGCGGCGTGGCCGCGGCGCTCAAGGCCACGCCGGCCGAGGTGGGCACGCGCGTGGCGGCGGTGCTCGACCAGGTCCGGGCGCTGGAGAAGGAAGTCGCCGCGCTCAAGGGCAAGCTCGCCAGCGCGCAGGGCGACGAGCTGCTCGCGCAGGCGGTGGACGTCGGCGGCATCAAGGTGCTGGCCGCGATGCTGCAGGGCGCCGACGCCAAGGCGCTGCGCGAGACGATGGACCAGCTCAAGAACAAGCTCAAGAGCGCGGCCATCGTGCTCGCGGCGGTGGAAGGCGGCAAGGTGCAGCTCGCCGCCGGCGTGACGGCCGACCGCACCGGCCAAGTGAAGGCCGGCGAGCTCGTCAACTTCGTGGCGCAGCAGGTCGGCGGAAAGGGCGGTGGCAAGCCCGACCTGGCGATGGCCGGTGGCACCGATGCCGCCAAGCTGCCGCAGGCGCTGGCCAGCGTGAAGGGCTACGTGGCCGCCAAGCTGTGAGGCGCGGCAAGGCGCCGTGAGGCGCCGTGAGGTGCGCCGCCGCCCGCCGGCGGCGCGCCTTTAGAACTCGTAGCGCAGCGTGATCTGCATCGCCCACTGCGACTCGCCGTTGGTCTGGCGCGTCGTGTAGTCCTCCAGGCTGCCCAGGCTGTAGACGTAGCGGCCGTTGGCGTTGATGCCGTTGTAGTTGACGAAGCTGCGGTTGCTCGGGAAGCCGATCTCGTCGATGCGGCCCCACTTCTTGTTGAGCAGGTTGCCGAAGTTCAGGATGTCGAAGATCACCGCCGCCTTGTGCTTGGCGGTGAAGCCGGGGATCTCCTGGCTCACGCGCACGTCGAAGTTGTTGACCCACGGCGCGTAGGCGTTGTTGCGCCCGACCACGCCGCCCTTGGCGCTGGCCAGCTGCGGGTTGCCGTCGACGATCTCCCAGAAGCGCGCCTCCTCGGCCGCGCCGCCGCGGAACTCGACCTCGCCCGAGCCGGGCGCCGACGGGATGTACATCAGGTCGTTGCCGCCCTGGCCGTCGCCGTTCATGTCGTTGATGTAGGTCCAGCTGTAGGGCTTGCCGCGCCGCCCCTCGTAGAAGAGGCCGAAGGTGGTGCGGTAGCGATCGCCGATCAGCGCCGCCGACCAGGTCAGGTTCGCGTTGACGCGCTCCTTGGTCAGGTAGTTGGAGTTCTGCAGCACCTCCTCGTTGGGGTTGAAGATGTTGCGGTTGCCCCAGTTCGAGCCCGAGGTCGACGAGGTCAGCGGGCTCACCTCCTTGGCCGTGGCGCGCGTGTAGGCGAGCGACCAGCCCACGCCCATCGTGCCACCGGGTTTGGACAGCGCCAGCGTGATGCTGTCGCCGCCGCCCTGCGTGGTCTTCTCGGCGAGCAGGACGTTGCGGCCCCACGAGGCGTTGGACAGCGCGCGGTCGCGTCCGCCGGCGCAGGCGCCGGTGGTCAGCAGGTTGCTGCCGCTCCAGCAGGCCGCGCTGTAGCTCTGCGGCATCCAGAACAGCTGGCGCCCGTCGGGGCCGATGCGCGTGGGATCGCCCAGGTTCAGGTGCTGGTAGTAGATGCCGGACTTGGTCTTCGTGTGCAGCCACTCGGCGCTCGCCGTCAGGCGGCCGACCACCGGCAGCTCGGGCAGCTCGGCCTCGAAAGCGAGGTTGGCCTTCCACACCGAGGGCTGCTCCATGCCCGGCGACAGGAAGTCGATGTTCGGTGCCGGCGGCGTGCCCGGCGGCGCCACCTGCGCGTCGGGGTTGGGGTTGAAGCGCGAAGGCAGCGTGGCCAGGCTGTTGCTGTTGCCGTTGCAGGCCTGAAAGGTGGTGCAGCTGAACGTGGTGACGGCCGCGCCGGTGTTGCTGAACGGGTTGCTCAGCCAGACGTTGGCCGCTGCGCCCTGGAACAGGCCGAAGCCGCCGCGCAGCTGCATGCGGCGCTCCTCGCCGCCGAGCTTCCAGTTGAAGCCGATGCGCGGTTGCACGAGCTCGGTGTTGTCCAGCGTCACCGTGTTGTCGCGGCCGAAGCCGCCGGTGTCGCGCGCGACGGTGTTCGCGCCGGTCACGCTGCCGGCCACGCGCGGCGCCGCGGCGCCGGCGTTGAAGATCGGCCGCGTCGGCACGCTCAGCTGGTCCAGCCGCACGCCGAACATCAGGTTGAAGCTCGGCGCGACCTTGAAGGTGTCCTGCACGAACAAGCCCGTGTTCGCGTACTCCCAGATCGCCACCGCGTCGTTGAGCACGCGGCCGGCGAGCGCCGTCTGCAGCGTGTAGCTGGAGGGCAGGCCGCGCTGGAAGTTCTCGAGCGTGGCCTGGTCGCGCTGCGCCGAGGTCACGCCGGCGGCGTTGCAGTCGGCGATCGTGCCGAAGCTGTAGGTGCCCGGCTCGCAGCCGAAGGTGTAGTTGCCGAACACGTTCTGCAGGAACGCGTTGAAGATCTCGTTCTTGGCGTAGTCGGCGCCGAACTTCACCTCGTGCGCGCCGAGGTTCCAGGTGGCGCCGGCGTAGACGTCGGTGGTCTTGGTGCGCAGCTCGTTGAAGTGGCGGCTGTTCTCGGTGCCGATGTTGAGGAAGCGGTTGTTCGCGCTCACGCCGGCCGGCGAGCCGGGCGGCAGCGCACCCGAGAAGCGCAGGCCCACCGAGGGCAGGCGCGCCGGGTAGACCGGCACGCTGTCGTAGTCGCGCTGCGAGAGCTTGAGCTCGGTGCTGAAGTTGGGCGTCCAGTCGGCGAACCACTGGCCGACCACCGTCTCGATGGTCTTGATCTGGTTCCACCACCACGTGCTCAGCGACAGCGCGGTGGTCGAGAAGCCCTCGATGCGCGGCTCGGTCTGCTCGGTCTTGGTGTAGCGGATGTTGGCGCGGTGGTCGTCGCTGATGTTCCAGTCGAGCTTGAGCAGGGTGTCCTTCACCACCAGCTGCAGGCCCTGCGGGATGACCTGGCTGCCGGCGTCGAAGCCCCAGGTGTTGCGCGCGATTCCGATCGCCTGGTCGATCGACGGCTGCGTGATGCCCACGTTGGTGAGCGGCGCGCCCAGCGGGCCGAAGGCCGGGCTGTTGCGCGAGCTCTTGTACTCCTCGTAGCTGCCGAAGAAGAACAGCCTGTCCTTGACGATCGGCCCGCCGAGCGTGAAGCCGACCGTGTAGTCCTTGAACGCCGGCGTGTCCGAGTAGCTCTCGTTGGTGCGGTTGTAGCGCTGGCCGGTGTGCCACTCGTCGCGCCACACGTAGTACAGGCTGCCCTTGAACTCGTTGGTGCCGCTCTTGGTGACGGCGTTGATGTTGGCGCCGGTGTAGCCGCGCTGCGTGACGTCGTAGTTGCTCAGGTTGACCTGCACGCTCTGGATCGCGTCGATCGAGATCGGCTGCTTGAGGGTGGGCAGGTTGTTGGCCTCGAGGCCGAAGGTGTCGTTGGTGGTGACGCCGTCGATCGTGATCGAGTTGTAGCGCGTGTTCTGGCCGGCCGCCGAGATCTCGCCGCGCTCCTTGTCGGTCTGCGCCAGGCGCGGGTCGGTCCGCGCGTAGTCCTGCAGGTTGCGCTGGATCGACGCGCCGGCGGCCAGCTCGCGCGCGCCGATGTTGGTGCCGGCGCCCATGTTCGAGCTGTTGAACTTGTCGCTGATGCTGCGCCCGGTGACCGTGACCACCGCGCTGGTGCCCAGCTGCAGGTCCAGCGCCAGCGTCTCGGCCAGCGTGAGCATCACGCCCTCGCGCCGCTCGGTGTTGGCGCCGCGCGTCACGGTGATCGTGTACGGGCCTCCCGGGCGCAGGCCGCGCGCCAGGTAGCGGCCCTGGGCGTCGGTGGTCACGTTGCTGGTCGAGCCCGACTCCACGTGCACGATGCTCACGCTGGCGCCGGCCAGCGGCGCGCCGTCGGCGCCGGTGACCTGGCCGCCGACGGCGGAGGTGGTGTTCTGGGCCAGGGCCGGAGCGGCCATCACCACCATCGCGGCGGCGGCCAGGGCGTGGCGCGGGAAGGCGCCGAGCCAGTCGTCATGTCGCATGTCGCTAACCTCCAGGTGGCGGCGTACGCGCCGCCTTCTTCTCGTCCCCGATGCACAGACTATGCCTCGCCGCGCGTTGCAGGTTCATGGCCGACCGTGGGGATCGGGGCCCGAAAAAACACGGCTTGAAACGCACCGCGTTTTGTGGTCGGCGTAGCGCGCCGGCGCGGCGCCACGCCACAATCGCCGGCATGTCTGCCGCCCCGCCCCTGCTGGTGCGCCGCGCCAGCGCCGCCGATGCGCCAGCGATCGCACGGGTCAACGGCGAGCCGGGGGTCATGGCCAACCTCTTGCAGCTTCCGTACCCGAACGTCGAGGCGCTGCGCCAGCGGCTGGCCGAGCAGGATCAGCCCGGCCGCAGCGACCTGCAACTGGTGGCCGAGCTCGAAGGCGTGGTGGTGGGCTGCGCCGGCCTGCACCCGGCCGCCGCGCAGCTGCGCCGGCGCCACGTCATGGGCCTGGGCATCGGTGTGGCGCAGGCCGCCCAGGGGCAGGGCGTCGGCACCGCTTTGATGCAGGCCCTGTGCGACTACGCCGACCGCTGGGCCCTGGTGCAGCGCATCGAACTCAACGTGTTCACGGACAACACGCGCGCCATCCGGCTGTACGAACGCTTCGGCTTCCGTGTCGAGGGCACCCACCGCGCCTACGCGCTGCGCGACGGCGTCTTCGCCGACGTGCTGTCGATGGCGCGCCTGCACCCGGACCCGCCGCGCGCCGCATGGCCGGACGCCTGACCGCGGCGCGCCAGCGGCCCGTCGAATTCCTGCGCGAGCAGCGGAAACTCGCGCCATCATCGCCACCGTGAAGCCCGCCCGGAGCAGCAGCGATGCCGAGGTCGACGCGCTGGAGCGCGTGGCCGAGCGGCTGGCCGGCTTCGATTCGCGCGTGTCCTCCGAGTGGCTCGACGGCTGGCTGACCGTGCTGGCCAGCGGCCCGGTGCGCCCGCCGGCCGACGAGTGGCTGGCGCTGATGCTGGACGACACCTTCGACCGCACCTTCGCCGACCCGCCCGACCGCGCCGAGGCGTTGGCCGTGCTGGAGGCGCGCCTGGCCGTGCTGCTCGACCAGCTCGACCCCGATTCGCTCGAGCAGGACCCCGAGGCCATGCGCCTCGACCCGATCATGTGGGAGTGGAGCGACGAGCAGCGCCGCCGCATGGCCGAGGAGAGCGGCTTCAGCCTGCAGGACCTGGCCGCGGTCGACACCGGCACCGTCTGGGCCGAGGGCTTCCTCGAGGGGCTCGACGCGCTGCTGCCGGCGTGGGGCGGCGATCCGGCGGGCGACGAGGCGCTGGCCGACTTCACCGCGCTCGTCGACCAGGTCGGCCTGCTGCTGCTGCCGCCCGACGACGCCAAGACGCGTTCGCTGCTGGCGCGCTACCACCCCGGCCGAACGCCGACGCGCGACGACCTCGTCGCCCAGGCCTGCTTCGCGGTGCAGGACCTGCGCCTGTTCTGGCTCGACCACGGCCCGCGCCCCGAGCCGCGCCGCGTGGCCGCCGCGCCCGGGCGCAACGACCCCTGCCCCTGCGGCAGCGGGCGCAAGTACAAGAAGTGCCACGGGGCGGCGGCGTGAGCGGCGCGGCCGCCGGCGTGGTGGTGGTGGCCGGCTCGCTCAATCTCGATCTGGTCGGCCGCGCGCCGCGCATCCCGCAGGCCGGCGAGACCGTGCTCGGCGGCGAGCTGCAGCGCCACCACGGCGGCAAGGGCGGCAACCAGGCCGTGGCCGCGGCGCGGCTGGGCGCGGCGGTGCGCCTGTTCGGCGCCGTGGGGCACGACGCGGCGGGCGACGAGCTGATCGCCGCGCTGGCCGCCGAAGGCATCGACACGCGCGGCGTGCAGCGCGCCGACGCCGCCACCGGCTGCGCGCTGATCACGGTGAGCGAGGCCGGCGAGAACGCCATCACCGTGCTGCCGGGCGCCAACCGGCACGCGCCGCTGCCGGTTGCCGACGCGCGGGGCGGCGCGCTGGGCGGCGCGCTGGACGGCGCTCGCCTGCTGCTGCTGCAAGGCGAGATCCCGCTCGCCGTGAACGCGGCGTGGGCCGCGGCGGCGCGCGCGCGTGGCGTGCCGGTGCTGTTCAACGCCGCGCCCGCGGCGCTGGCCCTGCGGGCGCTGCTGCCGCAGGTCGACCTGCTGCTCGTCAACGAGGGCGAGCTGGCGCTGCTCGGCGCTCCGGGCGGCCACGAGGCGGCGCTCGGCCCGCCCACCGTGGTGGTGACGCTGGGCGCGCGCGGCTGCCGCGTATGGCACCGCGGGCAGTCGTTCGCGCTGCCCGGGCATGCCGTGCCGGTGGTCGACACCACCGGCGCCGGCGACACCTTCGCCGGCGCGCTGGCCGCCGCGCTGGCCCGAGGCGCGGCGCTCGCGTCGGCGCTCGAACAGGCCAACGCGGCGGGCGCGCTCGCCTGCACGCGGGCCGGCGCGCGGGGCGGCATGCCGACGCGCGGCGAACTCGCGCGCTGGGTCGATCGCGCCTGACGGGCAGGCGCGGCCGGTCGCTCAGGCCGCTCAGGCCGCCGCGGCCAGCGCCAGCGCCAGCCTGGCGCCGACCTCGGCGTTGTGCTTGACGAGCGCGATGTTGGCCGCCAGGCTGCGCCCGCCGCTGGCGCGCTCGATGTGCGCGAGCAGGAAGGGCGTGATCGCCTTGCCCCGGACCTGGCGGCGTTCGGCCTCGGCCAGCGCCTCGTCGATCCAGCCGTCCACCTCGTCGCGCGCCAGCGCGTCGGCCTCGGGCACCGGCGTGGACAGCAGCACGCCGCCGGCCAGCCCGAGCGCCCACTTCGTGCGCACGAAGCGCGCCTGCGCGGCCGGCTCGTCCAGCCGCAGGTCGGCGCGGCGGCCGCTGCCGCGCACGTAGAACGCGGCGAACTCGTCGTGCCCGCAGGAGAGCACCGGCACGCCGTGCGTCTCGAGGTACTCGAGCGTGAGGTCGATGTCGAGGATGCTCTTGGCGCCCGCGCACACCACCACCACGGGCGTGCGCGCGAGCTCCTGCAGGTCGGCCGAGATGTCGAAGCTCCTCGCGGCGCCGCGGTGCACGCCGCCGATGCCGCCGGTGACGAAGACCTCGATGCCGGCGAGCGCCGCGCCGATCATCGTGGCGGCCACCGTCGTCGCGCCGAGCGTGCCGAAGGCCAGCGCCGCGGGCAGGTCGCGCCGGCTCAGCTTGGTCGCCGCGGGCCCGGCGCGCGCCAGGCGCTCGAGCGCCGCGTCGTCCAGGCCGAGGCACAAGCGGCCGTCCATCACGGCGATGGTCGCCGGCTCGGCGCCCTGCGCACGCACCACCGCCTCGACGGCGCGTGCGGTCTCGAGGTTCTTCGGCCAGGGCATGCCGTGCGCGACGATGGTCGACTCGAGGGCGACCAGCGGCCGGCCGGCGGCACGCGCCGCGGCCACCGCCGCGCTCGGCTGCAGCAACGGGTGCCAGGCGGCGCTCATGCCGCGGAGCATAGCCGCGGGCCACGCGGTCCCTGAGCCGCCTGCCGATGAGGCCAGCGGCCGCGGGCTGCCTGCTAGAGTCGCGCGCCATGCAACTCGCCGGCAAACACATCCTGCTCGGCCTCTCGGGCGGCGTGGCCTGCTACAAGGCGGCCGACTTCGCGCGCGAACTCATCAAGGCCGGCGCCACGGTGCAGGTGGCGATGACCGAGGCGGCCTGCCAGTTCATCACGCCGGTGACGATGCAGGCGCTGACCGGCCGGCCCGTCTACACGAGCCAGTGGGACGCGCGCGTGGCCCACAACATGGCGCACATCGACCTCTCGCGCGAGGCCGACGCGATGGTCGTCGCGCCGGCGAGCGCCGACTTCATCGCCCAGCTCGCGCAGGGGCGGGCCGGCGAGCTGCTCGCGTTGCTCGCGCTGGCGCGGCCGATCGAGCGCTGCCCGCTGCTCGTGGCGCCGGCCATGAACCGCGAGATGTGGGCCCACCCGGCGACGCAGCGCAACGTGGCGCAGATCCGCGCCGACGGCGCCCACGTGCTCGGCCCGGCTGCCGGCGACCAGGCCTGCGGCGAGATCGGCGACGGCCGCATGCTCGAGGCCGAGGAGCTGCGCGACGAGCTGATCGCCTTCTTCCAGCCCAAGCGGCTCGCCGGGCGCAGCGTGCTCGTGACGGCCGGGCCCACCTTCGAGGCCATCGACCCGGTGCGCGGCATCACCAACCACTCGAGCGGCAAGATGGGTTTCGCGATCGCGCGCGCCGCGGCCGAGGCGGGCGCTCGCGTCACGCTGGTGGCCGGGCCGGTGGCGCTGCCCACGCCGCGCGGCGTGGCGCGCATCGACGTGCAGAGCGCCGAGCAGATGCTCGCCGCGGTGCTGCCGCAGGCCAGGACGCACGAGATCTTCGTCGCCACCGCCGCGGTGGCCGACTGGCGGCCGGCCAGCGCCGCCGAACGCAAGATCAAGAAGGACGGCAGCGGCCGCGTGCCGGCGCTCGAGCTCGTCGAGAACCCGGACATCCTGGCCAGCGTGGCGCGCCTGCCGACCGCCGAGCGGCCTTTCTGCGTGGGCTTCGCGGCCGAGAGCCACGACATCGTGCGCCACGCGCGCGACAAGCTCGCCAAGAAGGGCGTGCCGCTGATCGTGGCCAACGACGGCCCGGCCGCCTTCGGCAGCGACACCAACGCGCTCACGCTCGTCGACGCGGCGGGCGAGACGCCGCTGCCGCCGGGCGACAAGCTCACGCTGGCGCGTGCGCTGGTGGCCGAGTTCGCACGCCGCTTCCCGATGAAGACATGACCCTCATCGACCTGCGCATCCTCGATGCGCGCATGGCCGACCAGCTGCCGGCCTACGCCACCGCGGGCAGCGCCGGCCTCGACCTGCGCGCCTGCCTGGACGAGCCGCTCGTGCTCGAGCCCGGGCAGACGGCGCTGATCCCGACCGGCATTGCGATCCACATCGCCGACCCCGGCCTCGCGGCGATGCTGCTGCCGCGCTCGGGCCTCGGCCACAAGCACGGCATCGTGCTCGGCAACCTGGTCGGCCTGATCGACAGCGACTACCAGGGCCCGCTGATGGTGAGCTGCTGGAACCGCGGCCATGCCGCGTTCACCGTGCAGCCGCTGGAGCGCATCGCGCAGTTGGTGATCGTGCCGGTGGTGCAGGCGCGCTTTCGGATCGTCGAGCAGTTCGACGACTCGGCGCGCGGCGGCGGCGGCTTCGGTTCGACCGGGCGCGCCTGACGTTCAAGTCAGCGCGCGCACGCGGCGCGGCCTCAGTGCAGCGTGGGCTTGCCGCTGCCGCCGGCGTTCGGCGTGGCCAGCAGCGTGACCGGCGTGTCGCCCACCGTGCGCGCCGCCACCTCCTCGTCGGTGGCGTCGCGCACCGCCACCACCTT
>Ga0073934_10006001_pt1 | contig 18141 bp, 12 predicted proteins | sample LarsenN4metaG_FD_76834 | JGI IMG/M metagenome (GOLD analysis project Ga0073934, IMG submission 76834) | Hot spring sediment bacterial and archeal communities from British Columbia, Canada, to study Microbial Dark Matter (Phase II) - Larsen... ... | reverse complement strand
TTGAGTATCGCTAATCTCGCCGCAACGGCGCCGGTTTCCCCGGCTGAAGAGAAGCGATTAATTAAAGAGATGATTGAAGGCCGCAAAGCCTTTGAACATTTATCCAAAAAGGGCGCCGAATTAAGTGATGACGAGCGCGAGAAACTTCAAGCCAGGGTAAAGAAAGGCGCTGCTGCTCGGAAAACTTTAATTCAAGCCAACGGTCGTTTAGTGATCAGTATTGCTAGCAAATATACCGGACATGGGTTGAGTTTAGCCGAACTATCCCAAGAAGGGGTGTTAGGCCTGATCAGAGCGATCGATAAATTTGATGTGAGAAAAGGTGTTCGCTTGAGCACCTATGCGAGCTACTGGATTCGCCAGAGCGTGAGCCGAGCCGTAGCAGTCCAAACGCGGGTCATTCGCCTGCCTGTTCACAAAGTGGACCATCTTGGCAAAATCAGAAAAGTGATGGGCCAGCTTACTCAAGAGCTAGGGCGTGCGCCTGAGTTGGAAGAGATTGCCGCTCAAACCGGTGATGCTCCTGAGCAAATTCACGAACTTCTACAGGATGGGCAGGAAACGCTCAGCCTTGAGGAGCCGGTAGGTGATGATGGCGCAACATTGGCCGATTTCGTCGAGAATGATATCAGTCAAGCCCTGGAAGATCAGGTTGACTCAACATTGCTGGAGAACGAAATTCGTAAAGCCCTGGCCGGATTAAGCGCCCGGGAAAGTCGAATCGTTGAGCTGCGCTATGGGCTACGCGATGGTCAGCCTTTAACCTTACAAGATGTCGCAGAGCGCTTTGGTTTAACCCGAGAGCGTATCCGGCAGATTGAAAAGGAAGCGCTGGCCAAACTGCGCCAGCCCAATCACGCGCATCGCTTAATCGGCTTTGTAAACTAAATAGATCAAAACGTAGAAAAGCCCCCGCAATAGTGGGGGCTTTTTTTATTTTTCCACAGGCTGCATATTATCTGGTGGTTGAGCGGTTCCGCTGGCCAGTCGCTGTAATGCCTTATGCTCGGGTACATTTTGTAGATAACTATGCGCTAACCTGGGATCAGCTATCTGCTCCAATTGTTCCATCAGATAGCGATATCCTTGGTTTAAAACCGCTTGAGCCTGCTCAAAATTTTGATTGGCTTGTAAGACATAATAAGCGATGAGGTAAATTTTGCCAGGATGCTCAATTCCCATCACGCCTTCCTTTTCGATCAGGTTTAAGCTGCGGTGGATATAATTATCGGCTAGCTTTAACTCATGACGCGCTAAAGCCAGATATCCCAGATGGGCTAAATCCTCTGCTGCGGCCCGATTTTGTTGAGTCTCACCTTTGATCTTTAAAGCCTCTTCAAAAGCTTGTTCTGCTTCTTCAATTTTATTTTGATCAGTTAAGACCCAACCGTAATAGGTCAATACATTGCTTAAGGCCCATGGGTCATTAAGCTCTCTCAGAATGAGCAGGGCTTCCTCTAATAGCCCTATGGCTACATCGTGTTCAGCCAGACGATAGTACAGAAAACCCAAATGGTAAAGGTTATAAGCTTCATAACGGCGATCTCTGATCGAGCGGTAAGTCGTTAAGGCTTCCGTCAAAAGGGCTTGAGCTGTCGCATAATTGCCTAAGCTCCGCTGTACTTGCCCTAAAAAAAGATGGGCTAGCGCTTCCCCAGCCCGGTCACCAATCATCCGATGAAGCGCCAGGGCCTCTTTATAACAGCTCAAGGTAGCAGTATAGCGTCCCATTTCATAGTAAACCTGGCCCATATTGCACAAACCGTTGCCTAAACCCACTTGATGATTAAGCGTTCGCCACAGATCAATCGCTTCCTGGAAAAAATAAAGCGCCACGTCATAATCAATTTGATAGCGAGCTACAATACCCAAGCTGTTGAGGCTATCTGCCTGTAAATGTCGATCCTGATGTTTCTGCGCAATTAATAAAGCAGATTGTAGATATTCGTGCGCGATCTTATATTCCTGGCGTAGATAGAGGAGTTTACCCCACTGGTTGTATCCTTCTCCAACCAATTTTTCAGCGCCGGCCTCTTCAGCCAACTGCACCGAGCGTTCCAGAATCTCTAAACTAGAGTGATAATCGCCAATGGTTTCATAAAGATGAGCCCACTGTCTGGCGGCCAGGGCGCGACGATAGTTGTCGTTCAAAGCTTCCGATAAAATTCCCAATGTTCCTAAATCTTCCAACTCATTATCCTGCTGGCCGATCAGATTATACAATTTAGCCCTTTCCAGCAATACATCCCAATATTTTGTAGAAATTATAGTACCGGCGGATTTATTTGAGGATGGATAGGCGATAAGATTTAAAATTTCAGAATAGTAGGTGATAGCTGCGTAATTAGCATACTCGCGCCGGGCTTTTTCGGCGGCAGCCTCCAGATAATAAAGAGCCTTTTGCCATTCATTACTACGGCTATAGTGAAAGGCCAGCTGTTCTATTTCATCCGGCGCCAGATTTTGGAGAAGCTCGCCTACAGCGCTGTGCAACTGGCGGCGCTGCGCCGAAAGCAGCCCTTCGTAGGCCACCTCTTGAACAATCACATTATGAAATTCATATTCCCATTTAGGCGCCGGGGTCTCTAACCGGATAAGCTTTTCATTCTCCAGTTTACTTAATTGAGAAGATAGAACCGTATCGGAATATCCAACCGGATGGACGGCTGATAGTAACGGGCGGGGAAAGCGAGTGCCGATGACCGAAGCAATTTTAAGCGTCAGTTTCTCAGCTTCGGCTAAACTATCAATGCGGGTAAGGATTACATCCTGAACTGTATCTGGTAGGTTTAGAGCATCACGTAGATTTGTGAGTGAGCCGGTTTGTCGATCGAGTACATTTAAGATTGCGCCGGCTATCTCTTGTAAAAAGAAAGGATTTCCCTGGCCCCGGTTAAGCAGAATTTGTTTCACCTCTTCGGTTACAGCTCTATCCTTGAATAGAATCTCGATCAACTCCGCGCTTTCTTGCAGTAATAGGGGATCGAGTATGATTTGGTGAGCGTAAGGTAGGTCATAAATTTCAGCCAACAGTTCCCTATCCGCAGCTAACATAGGCCGGTGAACCAACACCAGTAAGAGAGGAACATCGATCATATTTTTGGCCAGATAGGTGACCAGGGAAAGAGACAGCTCATCTGCCCAATGCACATCTTCTAGCAAGATCATGAGCGGTCTACGTTTGGCTTCACGACGCAACAAAGCTTCAATGATCGCAAAGGTATTGTTGCGTCGTAACTGGCCGGATATCGTCCGTGAAATTTCATTATCCGGGGCCTCTAAACCCAATACATCAGCCAGCAAGGGTAAACGATTAGCCCAATAATTGGCTTGACCGGGGGGATCTTCCAAATCGGCAATTCCAATTGCCAGCCGGGCTAATTGCTGCTGTGGCGAAAGCGCGGGCGTTAAACCATAAATGGCGACTAACACTTCACGCCAAACTTGATATGGAATTTGACGATTATAACTGATACATTTACCGCCGTAACCGACTGCCCCCCCCATGATCCACTCGCGCAGCATCTCCGAGGCTAACCGGCTCTTACCCAAACCCAGTTCAGCCTCAAGAAATAAAAGTTGTAACCATCCTTTTTGTGCTTTAGCGGCTATCCGGCGGATTTGCTCCAATTCAGCCTTCCGGCCAATCAAAGGCTCTTCTTGAAGCAAATAACGCATGACAAACTCTTCCTGGTGACCTTGTTGGCCCTTAACCAGATAGGCAGCTTGCGTTTGAGCTTTACCTTTAACAACAATTTGACCTAGACTTTCTATGATAAAGTGAGGGCCGGCCCGCTCTTTAATTCGATCACTAATAATAATCGCGCCGGCCCGGCCATATTGCATAAAGCGAGCCGCTAAATTGACGTCATCTCCAATGACGGTATATTCTCGCCGCTTGGGTGCGCCAACCGGCCCGGCAAACATGGTGCCTTCGGTAAGGCCAATGGTCATCCGCAAGCCTTGTGCTTGAGCCACATTCTGCAAGTTCAAGGCAAAAGCTACCGCTCTCGTCGGGTTATCTTCGTGTGAAGAGGGGGGAACCCCAAATAGAATGAGCAGGACAGTTCCCTTATCGTCAACGGCAACTTTGTTAAGGGAGCCGCCAAAACGATCGATGAGAGGTTGGGTCATCTGTAAGAAATTCTGTAACTGCTCACCTGCGGAAGCGGCTTCATAATCAAAGCCGCCAATACCAACAAAGACGATAGTCATTCGGCGCAGTTCGGCCAGCCAATCTGACTGCTCGTCAAGCCGGGCCTTGATTGCGCTGGGAATATAACGCTCTAGCGCTTGTGCTGCCCTCTGGCGCTGTTGTGGATCAAGCTGGCTCCAATCAAGTATGGCCGGCTCAAGCTTTGGTAAAGGATCAATCACTTCTACAAGCCGGAAACAGCCCTGGCTATTTTCGATTTCTGCCCCAATAAAGAAAGCTTGAGCTTCCTGCCAGGCTTGTGAGCTTAAGACGATTTGACCGGGTTTGGCTAGACGTTCAGCCATGGCCATCTGAACCAGAGGATCGCCGGCTACCATATATTCCCAACGTCCTAACTCACCGCCGATATTGCATTCCAGAATAAGACCAGCCCCAATACCCACCGTCATAGACAAGGAGGCTCGCCCCCTGGAGGTAACCAACATGGCAAATTCGCTCATTTTGGCCTGCATGGCCAGGGCGCATTCTCCGGCCCTGCGGACGGCCACAGCCATTGAAACTTCTTCAGCCGGAAAAAGGATGGTTAAAGCATCACCGGAGAATTTTACAACCTGGCCATGATAAGCTTCGCTAATCTGGATCATCTCGGTGAAGTACTGATTAATCAGATAGGTTAGCTCTTCTGCGCCGGTTGTCGCCAGATAGAAAAATTCATCCAGCCCGGAAGTATCAACTTCGCTAAGAAGTTCACTCAAAGCAGTGAAACCGGAAATATCACTAAACAGAATAACACCAGGGAAACGACGTGCGGTGGGTTCTGCGGATAGATCAGGCTGCTTATAAACCCAATGGGCAACCGGCGTTGGCACGTACGCTGCCAACTTTTCTAAGAAGAGCGACGTGATCATAGTATATATATTAGCGCTGGTATCTGATATATCAATGGGCCAGAGGTAACAATTTTATCAAGAGCAGCCAGATTAACGGAGGCGAGCTGAGATCGTCGCGACTCCCAAGAAAAGAAAGAGGCTAGGAGCAATCAGGGTCCAAAGATTACCCCCTAACAAGGCCAAGATTAAGAATGGAGCTGTCCCAAGAATAAAGCAGCCAATAACAACATGGCTCAAATAGCGAGAGCGGCGCTTTCTCACCCCCCAACGTACCGCTTCAGCAATAAGCCCCGAGATAATAGGCGCTACAAAGAAGCCAATAAAAAGGATGAAAAATCCAAATCCGCCCAGAATTGTGGTAAATAAACCTGCTCCTATCAATGACAAAGGCAGCGCTATCACTGCCGCAATGACATAGTCGAGGTTGCCTCCGGTGTAATAACGATCCTCTTGCTCACGAATACAGTCGGGGCAGCGGAAACCGACCGGCGTTCGCCGGGCGCATTTTGGACAGATAAATCTATTACAGCGATTACAGCGCAGGCCGGTTTCGGTCTGGGGATGGCGGTAGCAGTAGCCAATGCCGGTATTCGTTTTATTATCCGTTGCTGCAGACTCCGCCTCAACAGCAACAGGCGAGATACCTTGTCCTGCCAGCTTCTGTTCAACCAGGGCAAGACCGGCTTTGGCCTCATCATTATCAGGATCAAGCTTAAGCGCCTCAGCGAAACAATGCCTTTTTTCATTTAGCGCCTCTACCACACCGGCCAGGCCTAACCAAGCATCGATATTATCAGATTGCTGTTGGGTCGCCTGGCGCAGCAGCCGGCGGGCATCTTCCAGATCGCCAACTCGGGCGGCAGTTAGACCCTGTTGAACTAAATCTTTTGTTGTTTCAGTCATCAAATTATCGTTTCTCCCAGTTACTCCTTACCAAATCAGCGTCGTTCCGTCTGGGGCCAGCCAAGTCGGTACATTAGAGTTTGATAAAAGTACGTTTTCTCCTTTAAGCGTAGAAAGCGGCTTACCTGTAAGCTTGCCTTCATAATAACTTCATCTTCATTGGCCAATTCGGTTTCAAATTGGCCGTCGGCGGTTAAGACCGCCGTATGACCGGTAGTAACGCTAACGCGGACCGTGACGCCACTAGATAAGACCAGGGCTCGATCCAGACTCAAATGAGGCGCCAGGGGTACAAGCAAAAAGTTCTCCAGTTCCGGCGGTAGAATTGGGCCTCCTGCAGCCAGGGCATAAGCCGTAGAGCCGGTCGCCGTCGAAATAATAAGGCCATCGGCCGTATAAGTCGTTAAATAACCATCATCAATATAGGTGTCGAGGCGTACAACCCGGTCCAGTTGGGTCCGGCTAATGGCAATTTCATTAAGCGCTTCATAGCTGTTAAGTAGCTGATTGCTGCGGCGATGTTCGGCCCGGACCATCATCCGCTGCTCGATCCAGTAATCGCCTAGCATGGCTTTCTTGATCAGCGTTGGCCATTCCGCCGGCTGAATCTCGGCCAGAAAGCCAAGCCGCCCCATATTGACGCCCAGAATAGGGATATTATACCTGGCTGTCAAGCGGGCGGCCCGGATCATCGAGCCATCCCCACCCAATACTATCAACAGATCCAGGTTATGGAGGCGATCCTCGATAGGTTCGCCATCCCAGCTTGAACTGACCCAGGCCGAAGCGCCCAAACCCTCAACAAATTCCAGGATTTCGGCAGCCATGACCCGCGACTCGGCCAGCCGGGGATGATAGAGCACCCCGACCATCTGAAACGCAAGCCGCCGGGCATCAGCTTCAGCTTGTTGGTCGGCCATTCCCTATAATCTTTCTTTTAGCCACGCCACCACTTGATCTAGCTTGACAGCAGTCTGCTGGCTATCGGCCATAGTGCGGATGGTGGCCTGACCTGCCTTGATCTCATCTTCGCCCAAAATGATGGCATATTTCGCCTTAATCCGGTCGGCTGTTTTTAACTGGGCTTTGAAGCTGCGGTCCCCTGGCGTAAAGAGCGCGCCGACGTTTTCACTCCGCAATGTCTCGGCCAGCTTGAGGGCGGCCAATTTAGCCGGCTCGCCCAAGTAGGAGATGACAACCTGCGGTAAGGGTTCCGACGGCGGCTCGACACCCAGGTGCTGGAGAGCCAAAATCGTGCGCTCAATACCGGAGCCAAAACCAATGCCGGGGGTAGGTCGCCCGCCCAACTCTTCAACCAGGCCATCATAGCGGCCGCCGCCACAAATGGTATCCTGGCTGCCTAAGCCATCAGCTTTGATCTCAAAGACTGTCTTGGTATAGTAATCTAAACCTCGGACAATTCTATAATCAATAATATAAGGGCGGTTCACCGCATCCAGATAGCTTCTTAACCTGGCAAAATGGTCGGCGCAATCCTCACATAGGTGATCGACAATACGAGGAGCATCTTCCAGCAAGCCCCGTGTCACTTCTTCTTTACTATCCAGGATCCGTAATGGATTTTTCTGTAAGCGCATCTTATCATCAGGCGGAAGCTGATCGGCAAAACGGCTAAAGTACTCAACCAACTTTTGAATATAAGCGGGTTTACAGATGGGGCAACCGGTTGAGTTGATATACAGGCGCAATCCGTAAAACCCCAAACTGATAAACAGGCGCCAGGCGACGCTGATCACCTCGAGATCGACCGCCGGATCTTTCTCCCCAATAACCTCGATGTCGAATTGGGAGTGCTGCCGGTAGCGGCCAGCCTGAGGGCGCTCGTGCCGGAAGATAGGGCCGGTCGTCCAGACCCGCAGCGGTGTGGGCAGCGTGTGCAAGCCATTTTCGATGTAGGCCCGCATAATACCGGCTGTAAATTCAGGCCGCAAGGCCAGCATTTCGCCATCGCGATCTTCAAAGAGATACATCTCTTTTTCGACGATGTCGGTTCCTTCGCCGATGCCGCGCAGAAAGAGATTAGCCTGCTCCAGCAAAGGCGTATCTAACCGTTGATAGCTAAACAAATCGGCAGTTTCCTGAATTTTATTAAAAAGATAGCTCCAGTAAGGCTGTTCTTCAAATAAGACATCGCGCATTCCGGTCAGGCGCTGGTACTTAGCCAAAGTCAAATTCTCCTAATAATATCGTAATAGTCATCGCACATTAAAGGTTTATTCACAATCAATAGATAAGCCTTACGTAAGTCAATGATTGCCGTACCGGCATAAATACCGGCGACTACGGTTAAACTGGTCCAAAAACCAAACCAAAAGAATGACCCCGTGTGTAAACCCTGTTCATAAGCCAAGCCAGATAAAATACCGGAGAAAACAACAATTATCAAGAAGATACAAAATGGAAATAATGTTCCAACCAGTTGTTCCCGATAGGTTAATGGGCCAATGGGTGTAACGTAGTTGTTACCCCACTGATATCGGCACTGCTTGCCCACCAGCCAAAAGCCAAGGATATGCAACAGCTCATGAGGAATGAGGAAATAGCCTCCAAGCGTTGGGGTCTGAGACTGGCGCTCCCTCTGTTTCATCAAATGCTCTCTCTTACAGGCTTATTTAGCGGCTGGCGATAAATATCTGCGGCTTTTCTTCTGTCTCGGGCTGAGGTTCAGCTTGTTCTGTTTCCGCCTCTTCCGGATGGGCTTCTCTGAGCATGCTCAGGGCGATGTTGCCGATCATTTGCAGCGCCTGGGCTGCCTGATTCTGCCCCTGCCGTTTGGCTTCTTCAATATTGGCGCTCAGGATAAAGAAAAAGGCTTCATCGATCTGTTCGAGATTTTTCTGAATGACTTGATCGGGCCGCTGGGATTGCATAATCTCTTTAAGCAGGTTGGACGCCTTTTCCAGGGCAGCCCGGCTCTGCTCTTCGTGTTTGGCCTTTATATCAAGAATTTTGGTTCTTAAATCTCTTAAACGGGCGCTTGTTTGTTTATCACCTTTTTTAGCCGCCTCATCAATCCGAGTCGTCAGTTGTTGAAAAAAGTTGTAATCCAATAGAGAGTGTCCGGCGGCAACCAACGCTTCAAGCTCTTCATCATTTTCGGTCTGCTGGAATCTTTCCAGTAATTCGGCTTGATTTTGGACGATGATCAAGCCCAATTTTTTATCAATTTCGGCAATCGCCTTTTTACCCTGGCTGCTCCAACGTCTTAGGAAATTTCTTAAGCCCAGCAAGGCTTGAACCTGGGCCCGGTTGCCTTCCATTTGCGCCGCTTGCATATAGTAGGTTAAGAGTTCAAAAAACTCATAATTGAGCTCCGTATCATGAGCCTTTACTTTTTCTTTAAGCGCTGCCTCGTCGGGCGCTCGCAGCAGCTCCTCGATAAGTTTTGTGCGGGCCGCCTGGGCCTGCATCATCTCTTCGGTAATCCCATCAGCTTCCAGAATAGCTTTAACAATACTCTCACGGGATAAAAAGAGCTTGGGATTAAAAAGATAAAATTTTCGCTGCTCGGCCGGCAAACTGTTGACCAGGCTGTTGGTCAGGTCGCCAATCATCTTATCTTGAGCCGCACCTGCTAAATGAAGTTCAGCAGGAACCAGAGCTAAGGCCAACTCTTTTTCCAGGTCATAATAGATCGTTGGCGCCGGGGGTAGATTAATTGCCCCACATTGAGGACACTGCACAGCATTTAGACGACCTTGTAGAAAGGCCATCTTCATGGCCGGGTCCTGACCGTTAACAATGGGTTCAATCGGGGCCGTAAACTGAGTGCGGCAATTCGTACAGATAACCGGTGTAACTTGTTGAATAGCCATATAATTAAATACCTTTCTGTTTGTGGCAGTTAATTTTTTATAAAGGGAAATATTACCTGTTTAATGGAAAAAGTCAAAGCAACAAAAAGTCACCACGCTTTTTGGCCTGTGGTGACTTTTCAAGAGCATATTAAGAGCAAATTTAGTCGCGGAAAAAGGTTTCGATCTCTTCTCGATCTTCTTCGGAAGGTAGCGTTTCCAGAAAGCTAATTCGGTGCCATGGAAACAAAACCCGAGTTGCTTCACGATCAATATAGACTACCGATTTACCATCTCGGGTCCGCACATTTGTAACAATAATGTAGTTGGCAGTCGGCTCTGGTATTGCTTCTATTTCCCCTAGAACTGCATCTCCACCCTGTACATGAACAATAACGGTAATAGACACTTGGCATCTCCTTCAATAAAAACTAATACATTTCCACCTGGATCAGCAACTTACCAAGTTGTAGTTGATCCCCGTGGCGTAGCACCTCAGGCAAGTAAGGCGCTAAACGTTTACTGTTAATAAAGGTCCCATTAATACTACCTAAATCTTCAACTACAACAGTACCTTCACGTTTGAGAATACGAGCATGCCGGCGAGAAACGCCTTTTTCCAGTCCATTATCATTCGTCAAATCGATCTCGGGAAAAACATCACTAGCCGGGTCTAACCGGCCCATATGAATGGCCTTATTCAGACTGGCCTCAACCTCCCGCCCCGACTCGCCAATCTTGAGTCGAATGGACAGTGGACCTGTCCCTTTAATGAGATGGCTTGCTTCCGCATCTTCGTCCTCTTCACCTACCCACCCGATTTCATCTGTCCCCAGTGGGTCGGTCCCACGGCGATCATCTTCCAGCAGATAAGTTCCACATTCACTGCAAAACAACGTATTAGCCACATGCGTTGTTCCACAAAATGGACACTTAATCACGGTTTACCTCCTTCGGCAAAATCGACAAACTACGAGTACCATATTTTATCTTTTTGCGGCCTTCCGCTGAAAGATCACCCGTTCGAGCCAGTCTTCCGGCCTCAAGCAATGCTGCCCGAGCCAGATCTGTTTCACCTAAGTTAAGTAATCGTGTTGCCATTGTTTCTAAACGCTGCGTAGCAGCGTTAACTTGTCCTTTTTCTAAATCTTCCATAGCTTTTTCCTGCATCTTAAAAATAGCTAACTTGCCCAGAGCAGTTACAATAGTAGAAGGAATCTCCACATTTCCTTCGTGAGAAGCAACAAAATGACCAAAAACATCAGTCCATTCCCAATTCCGGCGATTAGCCTGGCCAGGCACATCACCATCTATGGTTAGACGCATCAACCGTTTTTCCCCTAGACTGGATTCGGCTCGCACCCGAAACTCCATGAGCAAAGTTTTGCCATGGCCTGTTCCTAATGGGCCTAAGAGCGCTTTCTCAGCTCGAACCTCTATCCTTTGTATATGGGGGGTGATTTGAAACCCTTCTTTAAAGCTTACACCAGTAGTTAGATTCATGCTTAGGGTTAGCTCACGAGCCACCACATTACTCAAATCACGAATCGTGTCTTTAAACACATCAACAATCTTTCTGGGTGAGTCGATATAGACCGAGGAGCCACCGGAGGAGGCTGCCATTTGATCTAACAAATTTTCATTCCAATCTGAACCGATACCCATTGTGGTTAAACTGATCTGGTGATGTCCGGCCCATTCCGCCCTTTCTAAACAGCCGGCTTCATCCCCATAGGTTTGGCCATCGGTCAAGAGAATAAGATGATTGACCGAAGTGGGCATCCGATTTCGTTCCAGTTCATTCAAACCTGCCAGTAATCCTTGCAGCATCTCCGTGCCGCCACTCGGTTGGATTGTGCTGGCAATTGATTTGGCCATAGCCTTATCAACATTTCTTTGGCTGGGTAAAATCACCTCAGCTCGGTCACTAAATACCACCACACTAAGGGCATCATTATCATTAAGCCGGTCGATAATTTGCCGGGTCCCTTCTTTAACCTGCTGTAGCCGCATACCCTGCATTGAGGTACTACGGTCCAAAACTAAGCATAAGTTCAAAGGTAAACGGGAGGTCGGTAAATCTGAAGCGGGCGTAATATCCAACAAAACATAAAACGCCTGCTCCTCAACATTGGTTAACAAGAAATTATGGCTTGCTTTAGCCCGTAAAGAAATCGCCGAAGATTTATCCAATCCACTTGATTCGCGCATCCGATCATAGGTGCGCCGCTGTTCCGGATCACCTAAGACTTCGTAAGCTTCTTGGATATCCTTGAATATCTCAGCAGATGCTGGATCTTTGCTCACATCAGGATGATATTCTCGCACTAAAATCCGATATGATCTTCTAATTTCATCTTCGGAAACACTGCTATCTACTTTAAGGATTGCGTAATAATCTTTATCCGCTCGCATCAGCTACTTTCGATTAGAATGCTTATAATATTTTAAGCGATTAAAATAAAGCTTCTCAAACAGCCCTGGCTGTTTAGTGCTCGATCCCTATTGAGATAATAATAACCGAAATATTATCTCGGCCGCCATTTTCATTGGCTACTCTGATCAATTGCTCACAAGCCTGTTGAGGTGTAGGAGCAGAAGTCAATATCTCTTGAAAAGTTTGTTCGCTCACCAATCCCCATAAACCATCACTACAAAGTATCAACAGAGCGCCGGGAGATAATTGCTGCACGTGTAGATCAATATCATTGTCCAGCAAATCAGTTTGCCCTACAGCTTTATATAAAACATTTTGAACTTGCGCTGCTTCTTCTTCGGTAAATTGCCCCGACTCTTGTAACTTTTCGGCCAGAGAATGATCTTGAGTAATGCGTTTTAACTTATCCTCTTTAAAGAGATAAACCCGGGTATCACCGACATGCGCAATATAGGCAGTACTTCCCATTACTACAGTTATAGTGAGTGTGGTACCTGCCCCCGCTGCTAACTTCTGAATTGCGACATTAGCACTTTGGACAGCCGCAATCAAAGCCTCATTTAATGGACGATTGTTAGCATTTTGATCATTGATCAAATAAGGCAAATAAAGATCTTTTAGAATTGTACTGGCTGAAATACGAACCGCCAGTGCGCTGGCTACTTCACCTTTTTGATGGCCCCCCATGCCATCGGCCACGATAAATAAACCAAATCGTTCCTGCCTAAAATCATGCTGCACAACCGCTTCAAAGGCAAAAAGGGAGTCCTCATTTTGCTCCCGTTCTCGGCCAACATCAGATAATTTACCCACATGCAGTCCAGGCCCAAGCTGGTTAAAAGGGGTCATGTTATTCAGTGATGGGTTGGCAACCAAGCTGTTATCCTCTGTCTTTGCTGGCTCACCATGTTCAACATGATCATTTCCCACGGCATGGAGTTTTGGTTGAGAAAAGAGTCGTTGTAGAAAGTTCACAGTCTTGGCTCCAACTATTGCATCTTTTACCGGGCAATAACAATCTAAGCAGGCAGAGCATAGACATGATGATCGGTCGAACCGATATACACAATTCCATCTACAACCAAGGGTGATGAGGGTACCGGGCCACCGGTTTTGAATTTCCAGCGGAGCTTTCGATCCCGACGGCTCAGGCTAATCAACTCGCCCCGATCTTTAGCTGCAGTTCCAAAATAGACAGCCTCCTCTGTTACGGCCGGTGTTGAGACGATTGGCGCTTCGGCATTAAATTTCCACTGAACTTTACCGCTTTTTGCTTCGATTGCGTAAAGATGTTTATCGGCCGAACCAATATACACTGTGCCATCAGCCACAACTGGGCTTGAAATCACTGCCTGACCGGTTCGAGTTCGCCAGACACTATAGCCAGATTTAGCATCCAAGCCATAAACATTCCAGTCAGAGGAGCCAACGATGACCAGTTCTCCATAAACGACAGGGCTAGAGGTAATCCCTCGATTAGCTCTAAATTTCCAACGGCTGGCTCCTGATGAAAGATCGACAGCGTAAACATAGCCATCTTCTGAACCAACATAGACCAGTTCATCACCCAACGCGGGTGTAGAGCGAATAGGTCCGGTGGATTCAAATCTCCAGATTACCCGGCCGGTCTGGGCATTTACAGCATACAGCTTATGATCATCCGAACCAAAAAAAGCATGGTCAAATTCTACAGTTGCGGATGATCGAATTCGTCCCTCGGTCGGGCAGGTCCAGATAAGCCGGCCGGCATCGGAGATAGCATAGACAACCCGATCTTCTGAGCCAAAGATGAGACTGTTCTTGTAAACAGTGGGTTTTGTAGCGATCCCACCATCAGTGGGGTATTTCCACAAGAATTGACCACTTTTCAGATCAAGGGCATAAACATTGTTATCATAGACGCCTATATACAGCTTGGTTTTATCAGCCTGAGGCGAAGATCTAATTTCATCCTCACATTTAAATTTCCAGATAGGGAGAATCGAATCATTGAGCTCTTCGTCTAATTCACCCGATGATCCGGTCATGGGTGGGTAGCCTGGATAAGGATGAGGTGGATATTGGGGCGGCGGATAAGGAGCCGGGTACTGCTGAGAGGGATAAGGTGGATATTGAGGTGGATATTGAGGTTGGGAGAGCGTAGGTGTAGTGTTTTGGTCAGGCAGTACCGTAGTTGCGGCAGAGCTTGATAGTAGCTGCGTACCGGACGGAGTAGCTGAATGGGGTTTCTCCTTTTTTAATACAATCACCAGAGCATCTTTAAAAGCCCGGGCTGATTGATATCTCTTTTCAGGATCATACTCCAACGCCTTTATAATCACATCATTGGCTTCTTGAGACAAAGCCGGATTTAACAAGCGTGGCGGCTCTTCGTGAAAAGTAAAGGGCGGCTCCAGCCGTGGGTCTCGCTTGGTCAGTAAATGATGAAGCGTGGCCCCCAATGCATATATATCGCCGCGCGGATCGGCTACGCCTTTATACTGTTCTGGCGGCGAGTAACCTTCTGTTCCAATCATTGTGCCTTTTTGTCCTGACTCAAAGGCTTTGGCAATACCAAAATCGATCAGCGCAATCTTATTTTGGTCGCGGAGCATAATATTAGAGGGCTTGAGGTCTCTAAAGACAATCGGGGGCGTTTGGTCATGAAGATAGATTAATACATCACAAACCTGAACCGCCCAATCTAAAACAACCTCTTCTTTCAACATACCTGCGGTATTTTCAAGAATATTTTCTAAATCATCCCCTTTAACATACTCCATGACTAAGTAACTACGAACGGACTCGGTAAAAAAGTCATAGATTTGAGGGATACCCGGATGATTTAATTGGACCAGTAGATTAGCTTCGCGCATAAAGCTCTGAACGGCTAACCTGCGCACATGGGGGTCTGGGGTTGTGCTGATCATTTCCTTGATGGCACAGAGTCTGGTTACGCCGCTAAAGCGTAAATCTTGAGCCAGATAAACAGCTCCCATGCCTCCAACGCCTAGAACCTTAATAATTTCATATCGGCTTTGCAGAACTGCTCCTTTGGGTAGAATAGTATCATCGAAATTTCCGCCAGAGCCTTTAGAATTTTCTAAGCGATGTGTCTCAAATGCCACCATATACTCCTAGTATAAATCTCTAATTTGCTAATTATATCGATTCGCGCCGGAATTTGCAATCAAATAATTCAGCACCCATTTTACCAAATCTAAACCTATTTCACTCAATATGAAGATTATACTATATCCTCTCAATTTACGTCAACCTTTTTTAATGAAGGCAAAAAGGGAGTAACGAAAAAGGGACATATCTATTGTGTGAAATCGCTTTAATGGTATAATCTATTAAAATAAATTGTCCTCAATTTTTTGACCTCATACTGGAGTTCTAAATTCATGGCAACAATACTTTGCGTTGATGATGAACCTACACAACTTATGCTTCTGCAACTAGCGCTTACCCGAGCGGGATTTCAAGTTCTCGAAGCACTTGATGGTCAAAAAGGGGTGGAAATGGCTATTGAGCATCAACCTGCACTGGTCATCATGGATCTTATGATGCCAGGTATGGATGGGGCAACGGCAATTTGGCACATCAAACAAAATGAAAAAACCCGTCATATTCCTGTTTTGGTTTTATCAGCTTATATTAAGGGTGATCAAGCAAAACGGGCCTTGGATGCCGGTGCAGAAGAATTGATTTCAAAAAATTTGATTTTGACAGATTTGATCGATAAAGTTAAGAGCCATATCGGTTAGCCCTGTCCCCATTGTTCGATACCTTCAGCCCTGAACCTATGGCCTTATAAATAACAGGAGAATGATTAAGCAAGTCGGAAACGAGGATTAAGAAGAATGTCGGTTGCATTTACAACTACTACTACATCTTCGCCAAGGGCTAATCAAAAAGATGTAGCGAAGTCAAGCTTCCAGATAGACGCTTATGAGCTATCTAATCCCGACTTGTTTATTAACCGCGAGTTAAGCCTGCTGGAATTTAACCATCGTGTTCTGGAAGAGGCTCAAGACTCCAAACATCCTCTCTTAGAGCGGGCTAAATTTTTAGCCATTTATAGCGCTAATATGGATGAATTTTTTATGGTGCGGGTGGCAGGTTTGATGCAGCAGGTTGCCGCCGGCATTATTGATGTTCCGGCCGACGGGTTAACCCCGACCGAGCAACTGCAAGCGATCCGCAAGCGCGTGCGGGCCTACCTCAAAGAGATGCATGCCTGTTTCATCCATATCCGGCAGAGTTTAAGTGAGGCAGGCATCCATTTACACGATTACCGTGAGCTAACGAAGTCTCAGCAACAGGGAGCCGATGAGTATTTCAGAAATGAAATCTTTCCGGTACTAACCCCCCTGGCCTTTGACCCAGGCCGCCCTTTTCCTCATATTTCCAGTCTCAGCCTTAACCTGGCGGTATTGGTACGCGACCCGGAAAGAGGATCGCAACAATTCGCCCGGATTAAAGTGCCCGGTAGCTTACCTCGCCTGGTGCCGGTCAAGCCAGCCCGTGGCGATAACCGCCGGGTTTACCGTTTTGTTTGGGTAGAAGATTTAATCGCCAACAATTTGGCGGAGCTTTTCCCCGGTTATGAGGTGATTGAAGCCCATCAGTTTCGGATTACCCGAAATGCCGATTTCGAAATTGAGGCGAACGAGGCCGGCGATCTCCTTGAGGCCATTGAAGCCACAGTGCGCCGCCGCCGTTTTGGTTTTGTGGTTCGTTTAACCGTGGGAGCCAACACCACTGAAATGATCCGCCAATTACTCGCTAAGAATTTGGATGTTGCCCCCGAAGATACCTACGATGGCACAACTCCGCTAGGTTTGAGCGGTCTCATGTGCTTGATGAATATCGATCGGCCTGATTTAAAGGATACCCCGTATATTCCAATCATCCATCCTCAGTTACGCAATATTGACCGGCGCGCTGAGATTTTTGATGTGATCAAAGAGAATGATATTCTCTTGCATCATCCTTATGATTCTTTTGTGCCTGTGATCGATTTTCTCAAAATTGCTGCTCGCGACCCCCAGGTTATCGCCATCAAGCAGACCCTCTACCGGGCCGGAACCAATTCACCGGTAGTTGATGCATTGATGGAAGCCAGCGAGAATGGCAAACAGGTTTCTGCCCTGGTTGAGCTTAAAGCCCGTTTTGATGAAGAGAGCAATATTGGCTGGGCTAAAACAATGGAACGGGTGGGCGTCCATGTTGTTTATGGTTTTATGAGTTTGAAGACTCATAGCAAGATTTGCCTGGTCGTACGGCGTGAGGATGATAATATCCGCCGCTATGTCCATTTATCCACCGGTAATTATAACGCAGTGACGGCTAATGTTTATACAGATTTGGGTTTATTTACCTGCAAACCCGACTTTGGGGCAGATGCCTCAGATTTATTCAATGCCTTAACCGGATATTCCAAGAAAGAAGATTACAAGAAGTTTTTGGTTGCTCCTCAGAGCTTGCGAAAGGGGCTTGGCGCTCTGATTGATCGAGAAATTGAGTGGGCAAAAAAAGGTAAGCCGGCCAAACTTATCTTCAAAATGAATGCCTTGATTGATGCCCCTTTTATTCAACAACTTTATCTTGCTTCACAAGCCGGGGTAAAGATAGATCTATTTGTTCGCGGCATCTGCGGGCTACGGCCCGGCATTTCCGGCCTGAGTGATAACATCCGGGTTACGAGTATTGTGGGGCGTTTTCTGGAACATACCCGTATTTACTATTTCCATAATGGCGGCAGTCCTGATATCTACTTGGGTTCAGCCGATCTGATGCCGCGTAATCTGGACCGCCGGATTGAAACCCTCTTTCCCATCGAAGATTTTGCGCTTAAACAGCAACTTGTCGAAATTCTTGATATCGTCGCAGCCGATAATGTCAATGCACGCGAACTTCAACCGGACGGCAGCTACGTTCGCGTTAGCCGGAACC
>Ga0073934_10006000_pt1 | contig 18144 bp, 21 predicted proteins | sample LarsenN4metaG_FD_76834 | JGI IMG/M metagenome (GOLD analysis project Ga0073934, IMG submission 76834) | Hot spring sediment bacterial and archeal communities from British Columbia, Canada, to study Microbial Dark Matter (Phase II) - Larsen... ... | reverse complement strand
GTTCCTCGCTTCGCATCAGCCGGCCCCGAAACTCGCGGCAAGCGATGCCAAGACCATCAGCAACGCACTGGATTCGGCCCGCGATGCCCTGGTCAAGAACTTCGGAGGGAAGATTCTCGATAGCAAGGAAGTGAAGCTGGACGCGGCCACCGGCAAGGAAGTCGTCATCGATTGCCCGAAGCTTCAAGGTCTGCTGCGAACGAGGATGTTCCTCACCAACGGCCGACTCTATCAGATCATCGTTATGGGCACCAAGGACTTCGTTGCCTCACCGGAGGCAGACTACTTCCTCGAATCCTTCAAGCTCAAGAAGTGACACCACCACACTCGCAAGGGCAGCTCCCATGGCGCACCGTCTGCTCGTCGTCGTGATCCTGACAACCCTCGGCACGGGCAACTGCCTTGCTCAGGGGGCTCCGACCTTCAAGCTGTTCTCTTCGAAGGCTGGCCGCTTCAGCGTGCTGATGCCTGCGACGCCCTCCGAGCAGAAGCAGGAGATTGCCACGGATGCGGGTCCGGTGCAATCGGTGATGTTCATTGCTGCGGGGGCCAACAATTCCGCGTTCATCGCCGCCTATGCCGACTATCCCAACGCGGCGCGCGATGCGGAGACCTCGGCCAAGGTCGTCTCTGGAGCACGTGACGGCATCCTGCGGAACACCAAGGGCAAGCTGATCAACGACAAGGAAATCAGCCTCGACAAGAGCGCGGGCAGGGCGTTCCTCATCGAGCAAGACGGCGGGCAGTTTTTCAACGTGCGGGTGTACCTCGTGGGCAAGCGCCTGTACCAGCTCATCGTGGTAGGCCCGAAGGCCGAGGCGACCGGAGCCGACGCGGACAAGTACCTGGCATCGTTCAAGCTGGCGGCGGAGTGACGAGTTAGTCACCGAGCCAGGAGCAATGAGGCCTGGGGACCGGCGAACCTGCCAGCCAGACTGCTGGTCCGTAGAATACCGCAAATCGGGGTGTAGCTCAGCCTGGCTAGAGCGCTTGGTTTGGGACCAAGAAGTCGCAGGTTCGAATCCTGTCACCCCGACTGTTTGACCAGACTAGCCCTTCGGCGAGCACGTCGAAGGGCCTTCTCATTTCAACAAGCAGACTTGTGGCTCGTGCAGCAGGTTCAAGCTGCGGAGCGTCTTCACCACACGCCATTCCCATGCCCTCTGGGCGACTTCTCTCGGCGTTCAACATTGGGCGGTCATGATCTAACGGCTAGCCTCCACGATGAGCAACAGATCGGAGCCCGTCTGCGGATTCGCTCTGAAAAGCTCATCCGGAATACCTCTTGACAAGCAGATGGATGTATATACAAGTAATATGCGGAGGCAGGACGTGGGCTCCGAGCATCTACAAGCGATGATTGACCAGGTCGCCAGCGAGTGCGTTGCCGTTCGGCTGCGCATCCTGAATCGGGTCGTCACCAGCGTTTACGACGAAGCCTTGCGGTCGCTCAACCTGAAGGTGAGCCAAATGAACATTCTCGTGGCCGCCGCGAAGATGGGAACGGCCCGCCCCGGGGAAGTCTGCGAACTCCTGCATCTCGACGTTTCGACCCTTAGCCGCAACGTCGCCCGCATGAAGGCTCGCGGCTGGCTAGAAGTAGTGCCCGATGATGATGATGGCCGGTTGCAGCCTTTTCGCTTAACACCCCGGGGACGCGAACTCCTGGCAAAGGCAGTTCCGGCCTGGTGCGAAGCGCAACAAGAGGTCAAGAAGATCCTCGGCGACCTGTTCGTCGAACAGTTGAACCGAGTGGTGAAGCGAGTCAGCAGGGGGGCTGCCGCAAGCTGATTTTTTTTTGTCCATACAGTTGCATATACAATCAAGGAGTCGTCGTGAAACTCGAAGATCACCCGACCGTGCAACGGACTCGTCTCAAGACGGTATCGTCCGATCCTGCGAAGAAAGCCGCGCTCGATGCCGGATGGCTGAAGCAACTGGTCCTTGACGCCGGCGCCGATGACGTGGGATTTGTCGAGATCGGCAGACCCGCCCTGGACGATCAGCGGGAAGACATCCTCAGGGCGTTTCCGCACACCAAGACGTTGATCAGCTTTGTGGTCCGCATGAACCGCGAGGCCATCCGGACGCCGGCTCGCTCGGTTTCCAACAACGAATTCCACCACAGCGGTGAGGCAGTCAATCACATTGCCCGCAGCGTGGTTCGAACACTGGAGGGCTGTGGTATTCGAGCGCTGAACCCCGCGATGGGCTTCCCAATGGAGATGGACCGATTCCCGGGCAAGGTCTGGGTCGTGTCCCACAAGCCGGTGGCGGTTGCGGGAGGCCTGGGAATGATGGGCATTCACCGCAACGTGATCCATGAGAAGTTCGGTAGTTTCATTTTGCTGGGGACCATCCTGCTAGATGCAGAGGTCTCAGAGTCGAGCCAGCCGATCAGCTACAACCCTTGTCTGGAATGCAAGCTGTGCGTGGCCGCATGTCCCGTGGGGGCCATCTCTTCAGCAGGGGAGTTCAACTTCGCCGCTTGCTACACCCACAACTATCGAGAGTTCATGGGCGGGTTCACCGATTGGGTTGAGCAGGTGGCAGAAAGCAAGAACGCCTTGGAGTTACGCAGCCGAGTCAGCGACGCCGAGTCGGCCTCGATGTGGCAGAGCCTGTCCTATGGGCCGAACTATAAAGCGGCCTACTGCCTGGCGGTCTGCCCGGCTGGAGAAGACGTCATTGAACCGTTCCTCACCGACCGGAAGGCCCATCTCCAGGAAATCGTAAGGCCCCTTCAGGAGAAGGAAGAGACGATCTACGTCACCAAGAACTCCGACGCGGAGGATCACGTCGCGAAGCGGTTCCCCCACAAGAGAATCAAGCGCGTGGGCAATACTCTCCGGCCAGGCACCATCGAGGCCTTCCTTAGAGGATTGCCGATTGTCTTCCAGCCCAAGCAGTCGGTGGGTGTGAACGCCACTTTCCACTTCACGTTCACTGGCCAGGAGCAGCGGCAGGCGACAGTCGTGATACAGAACCAGAAGCTGCGCGTGAATGCGGGTCATGTCGGCCGGCCCGACTTGCACGTTACCGCTGACTCGCAAACTTGGATCGGCTTCCTGAGGAAAGAACGAAACGTGGTTTGGGCGCTGCTGCGAGGGAGGATTCGGCTCAAAGGGCCGCTCAAGTTGCTGGTCGCATTTGGAAAGTGTTTTCCTCAGTAGCATGGGATGTCAGTCGGTTTTCTGCCTCAACTCGATTTCGAACCCTGAATTCCAGTCATTCCAATCTCAATAGACGGCTAGTCATCTCGATTGGCATTCCACAAAAGCCCTTCGGCCAACCAGGCTCTGTTGACGGTGGTGCGGGTTTTATGGTGGGGATTTGCGTTCTCTTCCCAACCGTTGAATGGCAAGGACGCCATGCGATACATGATCACGGACGAACTCTGGGCCGTCATGGAACCCCTGGTCAGAGCGGCCAAGCAGCACGGTGGCGGACAGCAACCGGTCCTGCCCGAGCGACTGTTCGCGAAGGCGAAAGAGTTCAGGCGAATTGCGACCCGGTATGACAAGCGGATGCGTAGGTTCCTTGGCTGGCTGCATCTGGTGTTCGGATTCATCCGCCTCAGGACCCAAACCAGCCTCATCAGAACCTGGTCAAGCAGCCGGCGGCGGAAGTGCCGTGGCCTGCGTGCTTGCTCTAGTGCCACGTCCCGAAGTACAAAGCGACAAGCAGTTCATTTCGTCGCATTGGAGCCAAGCCCATGATCCACTTCTACTGTCTCGATTGCGGCCAGAAATTCTGGGCCAAGGACTAGTTCGCCGGCCGCAGGACTAAATGCCCAACGTGCAAGGCGGTGCTGCAAGTGCCGCAGCCCGAGCGCACCGCCGCCGGCCTTTCCATCGCTCGCCTCGTCGTTGATCACGACGCCACCGCCGCGGGCAAGAGTGCCTGGGCCCTGGCCTCCGCTACCGTCGCCCATGACGGCGACAGCGAGCAACTCATAGCCGAGTTGATCGCCCGAGCAGCTCAAGGCGTATCGCATCTCCGACAACCAGAGTGCCGAGCAGTCCGACTGAAGCCATGACCTGCTGCCCATCGAGCTGGGCGGCCTGCAAGAGATGAACTTCGACCTGGGCCTGCTGGGCATCGACCTGGACGAGCTGGCCAGGCTGCTTGACCCCGGCAACAAGGACGGCCTCTGCGATCCCGATGAAGTGCCAGCGCCGCCGGACGAGGCGATGACCAACACAACAAGAGGCCAGTGGCATCGAGCTATGCACTACGCAGAATCTTTTCCATCTTGCGCCCCTTGGCTAGCTCATCCACTAGCTTATCCAGATACCGCACCTGGCGAGTCAACGGATTCGTAATATCTTCAATCCGATAGCCACAGATCACGCCGGTGATCAAATGGGCGTTGGGGTTTAGCGTCGCCTGCTCAAAGAAGGTCTCGAAGGTAGAGTTGTCCTTGATGTGTCTAAGGATGTCTTTCTCACCAAAGCCGGTGAGCCAGGAAATAACTTGATGCAACTCAGCCTTGGTTCGGCCCTTTCTTTCAATTTTCGCAACATAGTGGGGGTAGACCGAGCCGAACGTCAGGTTCCGAATGCGTTCGTCGTGCTCACTTGTTGTGCTCATTGGTGCCGTGCTCCTTCGAGTTTTGCTGTCTAACGCTTAACGTGAGCGGCGGCGCGTAACGCAGTCCGCTGCATGCCACTGCTAGTCGCGTTTGAACTGTGCCTCGAATCGGTGTTGGATCTCCTCGGGCGACACGCTTTCAGTTTGATGTCCGAGTAGCCATGGGTGCCCGAACGGGTCGCGGAGGAGGCATTGACGTTCGCCGTGGCCTTCATCGGCGGGTTCCCTCAGTATCGTGGCCCCGGCCTCGACAGCTCGGCGTGTGAGCCGGTCCACGTTGTCCACGTGCAGATGAATGGAGGAGCCGGTTCCGCCAAACGCCACAGGGCTGAGGACGCCGTAATCGGGATGCTCGTCTGCCAGCATCAACGTCACCGAACCGAGCTTGAGTTCCGCGTGTGCGATTCGGCCATCGGGATACGCCAGACGCAGCAGCTCTTGTGCCCCGAACACCCGCTTGTAGAAGTCGATCGCGGCAGCCCCGCCCCTGACGGGCAGGAGCGGGTAGACCTCGTGGATCTCGGGCGGGGCTTCAGTGATCGCGTCGTTCACCGTTGTAACTCCACCGCAAATTGGGCCAAGCCGAGCTTAGTATCGCCTTACGGCTTGGCGTCAAGGAAGTCGTTCACCATTGGGACGATGACCGTCATGCGCTGCATCAGCGTGACGTGGGTGGCATTGGGCAATATGGCCAATCGCGATGCTGAGCGCGGCCCCAGGTCGCCGTGCGTCCCGCCGCCCTTCAGGCGGAACATCTCCGCGACGTGCTCGAGGCGGATGCCGTCGGCGTCGCCGTGGATGAAGAACATCGGCGCCTTCGTGGCCTTGAGCTTGTCGGCGTCGATGCTTTGCCCTTTGGAAGCCGAGGCGACCATTCGTTTGACGAACCTCGGAAAGGCGTCCGGTGTCGGGCTTAGCTTTTTGTACTCGGTTTCGAGGGGCGAGCCGATGAAGTGTTCCGCGGAGAATTTCGATAGCGCCTCTTGCCCCTCCTTGACCACGCCGTCGCGTCGGAGGTAGGACGATATGACGACCACCTTCCGCACCTTGTCCGGATGGCGGATCGCACAATGCATCGCCACGCCGCCGCCCATGCTGTAGCCGATGAGGTCCGCTTTCGGAATCTTGAGGTGATCCAACAGCGCCGCCACGTCGTCGGCAAGGTTTTCGCCGCTGATGTCGCGCTCGATGTCCGCCGTGCGTCCGTGGCCCTGCATTTCGACGGCGATCACCTTCCGCGTCTTGGCAAGTTCGTCGATCCAGCCGGTCCAGTTATTGGTGATGGTCATGAACGCGCCATGGAGCAGCACGACCGGTTCGCCACTGCCGTGGACCTCGTAGTACATTTTGAGTCCGTTGACCGGCGCGTAATCCGTCGTTGGCTTCTGCTGCGCTGAGACGACAGCCGGCACGAGCATCATGAGGAGCAGTGGTGTCAGTCGCATGGTTGCCTCCGTTTCTTCTTCGAGCGTTACGGCGGTCTCAAGTTTCGTGCGATGTGTTAGCCGTTCTGTCGAATGCGAGCGCAGGTGCGTGAGCGATAGAACGCCGCCTAAGCCGCCAGCACACCATCCAGCGCCTGGTAGCTCATCTCCATGCCATCCGTCATTCCGGTTGACATCGCCGCCTCGCGATCGGCCTTCGACGCAAACTTGATCAAGGTCGCCACATTCGTGATCCCGTTGACTTCGCTAAAAGTGACCGTGATAACTGACGGCTCACCTCCCATCGATCCAAACTCGCAGTCGCCTGGGTCGTAGATCTGCGTATGCTTGATCTTCGAGTGCAACACGACCTCCAGCATCTCTCCCGTGAAGCCAAACTCCTGGCCGTTCTCGTTGTTTCGCCAGCGCCAGCGGTACTTTCCTCCCACATGCGTCGTCATCTCGCAGACCGGCATCGACCACCCGGGCATGGCCGTCAGCCAGCGGCGCATCAACGCAGGTTCCGTGTACGCCTTCCACACCAGATGAACCGGCGCATCAAAGCTGCGCTTGATCAGGACTTCGGTATCTGACGGCAGACTGACTTCCGCGGGCTTCATTTCTTGCGCTCCTTTTTCTCGGCTTGCTTCAACTCGATCAACAACGCATCGAGCCGCTGGTAGCTGCTTTCCCAGGTCTCTTGCACCTGCTCCAACCAATCCGTGACGGCTTTCAGGGGCCTTGTCTCCAACCTGCAGGGGCGCGACTGAGCTACTCGCCTACGCGATATCAGCCCCGCCGATTCCAACACCTTCAGGTGTGACGAGATCGTCGGTTGCGTCAACGAGAAGCGGCTGACCAGGTCGGATACGGTTGCTTCGCCACGAGCTAGATGCGCCACTATCCCACGTCGAGTGGGGTCGGCAAGAGCGGCAAAGGCTCGGTCCAGTCGGTTCATGTAGATAGAATAGCATCTATATAGATACACGTCAATATAATCGACGCGATTTCACCACAACTGAGGACGAGCCCGCCCAAGACACGTGGAACAAGGGGCGCTGCGATGTCAGCCCCCTTAGGAGAGTGTCTCATTGACCGAAGCGGGCGCGAAGCGGTTGCTCGCCTTGAAGGCGTATTCCCAGTGTCAGCCTGCCGCTGTCCCTTCGCTCCAACTGGACTCAACGACGCCCGGACTTTCGTCCGTTGCGAGAGATGACGACTCGTTGGCGTCAGTCCACTACCCCGATTTTGCCGTTCCCGAGTCGCGGGGCGACGGCGCTATCAAGGTCGGCACGGCGGTCACGGAATCCACGATGTGCGTGTGGGGGAACTGGCGCAGCCGGTCGGCGGTCGCCGATCCAGTTGTCACGCCGATCACCAGTTTGCATCCAGCGTTCGTGCCTTCTTCCAGGTCGACCGGGGTGTCGCCGACCTTGGCCACTCGGTGAGAGTCGTTGACTCCGCACCGAGCCATAAGGCGCCGAATCATGTCGGGGTGCGGCCGGCCCCGCGGGACCTCGTCGCTTGTCACCGACGCGTCAATTAGCCCAGATGCATGCCAACCCAGGCGACGGAGCAACACATCCACGATCGGTCGGAAGAAGCCGGTACTCACAGCCACCTTGATCCCGCCGCGGCGCAGTTCCCTGAAGACGGCGGAAGCACCTGGCACTTCGTGGACGTCCGGCGAGGTGGCGTAGTAGGCGCACATGCGGCGGGTGAAGTCGGCGTGAATCGCGTCGATATTCTCGGCGGTATCCGGCAAGCCCCGCGGTTGGCCAAACTGCTTGAGCAGGATGCGGATCGCTTCGGGTTTCGGCAACCCCATGACGGCCGCAATCGCCGCTGGGTCTGCTTCAACTCCGCGGGCGGCAAGTGCAGCCTGGAAAGTCGAGCCGACGGAGTCTCCGTCATGCACCGTCGTGCCCGCCAGATCAAATACAACCAGCTCGATCATGTGCGTTCCCCGAGCCACTGGGCCACGACAAGTTCAGCAAGTCCGAACGAGAGGGTCATGCCTGCACCGCCCACGCCGGAAATGGCCCGCACTTCCGTCCCCAGATCGGCGATCACGTGGGGCAATGTGGGGTGCTTGACATACACCCCGTGCCAGCGTGAGGCAATTGCCAGGTCTGGAACCATCAGGAAAGTTCTCAGGTAAGCCAGCACCAGCTCGTCAATGTGCATGTCATCGAACGGAGTGATTTCATCGCCGTAGACATGCGAGTCGCCCAGGGTCAATTCCCCAGCCCCGTTCTGGGAGACGAGTACGTGGATGCCGTACCGTTTGTATTCGGGAAGTTCGGCGTCCAACCGACGAGCCAGGGCCGACAACGTCGGGCAGCGAGCGAACGAGGCGTAGTGGCGGAGCGTCAACCCGGCGGCCAGGTGCGGCCCAAGGCGAAAGCGGTCCCCGTACGGCTGCGATCGCATCATCTGCAACTTGACGGGGATTAGCCCGCTCGTGGCGAAGGCCTTCGGAGCCAGCTCCCGAAAATCGACACCCGTGCAGATGACGAGACGGCGGCATTGAAGGACGCCGTCCACGGTCAGGATTCGCGGCAGGTCGAACCCGAGCACGGGATTGCCGAACGAGAACTCCACGCCGAACGTGCGGTTCAGATAAGCCGGAAAATCACCGAGGAACTGACGCGGTTCGACCGCCAGTTCAGTTGGGCTCCAGAGGCCTGCCTTCAGGCCGGCGGGCACAACAGCTGGGACGCGATCAAGGACCTGATTTGGCGTCCAAAGCTCGCATGGTCTATCGGCCTCGGCGGCAAACTCACGCAATACCTGGGCCTCGTCATCGTGGTAGGCCAGGTGGAGAGAACCGCACTCGCGGTGCCAGAGGCCGGTGTCGCGCAGCACCTTGAGCCATTGGTCCCGGCTGTGGCGGGCCAGTTCGTATGCCGAGCCCGCGGGCTGGCCGATCGGCCAGATCATGCCAAAGTTGCGGACCGAAGCCCCTTGTGCTCGTGCATGGCGCTCGAAGACGATGGCCTTTAGCCCGCGGCGCGCAAACTGGTACGCGTGGGCCAGCCCCATGATTCCAGCCCCGACCACGCCAACGTCGTACATCATCGCTCTTCCTTCATCAGCAGGACCGCGACGAGCACCCGTCTGTAGTGTTCGAGATCGGGAACCGCTAGGCCTGGAACCTTGGCGGCGTCGTCCCACCGGCGCAGGGCGATGGCGGCGTGGAAATGGGGCTTGCCCTCGAAGCGGCGAACTTCCTCGGCGGTCATCGGCCCGCCTTGGAGTTGAAGGCTGGTGCGCGACGCCGGCGACAAGGTATCGGCATATCCAGGCACGACCGCCGCCAGGTAGCGCTTGGCGTCCACGTGGAGCCGAACGGGCTCGACCACCCCCGGCCCGAAATACTGGGCAAGCCAGGTTGCACCGGCATCCTCGTGATGAGCGTCGATCCCGCGGTCGGCCACGTGCTCGCCGAGGCCATGCAGCAAGTGTCCCACGTCGTGGAGCAAGGCCGCGGCAATCAACTCGGGGCAGGCGTCGGCTTGCTCCGCCAGCTGAGCACACTGCAGCGCGTGCTCAGTCTCGGTCACCGCTTCGCCGAAGTACGCGGCCGTTCCCTGTTCTCTGAAAAGAGTGAACAACCGGTCGATGCAATTCATGCGGACGCCTCCGGCGTGACAGCGACTCGTACCCCTGGCTGGGCATGGGCGTCGGCGAACGCCCGTTCGACTTTAGACAGCGGGTAATGTGCAGCCACCAGGTCCGCCCATGGATATTTCCGGCCTGGGCCAGCAAGAAACGCCAGCGCATCGCCCAGGTCATCGGGGTGATAGTTGTGAACGCCATGGATGGTCAGCATCCTCCGCACCGCCTGTTCAGGGTCAAGCGGAACTGTTCCGACCGGCGCTACCGTCCCTGCGAGCACGACCCTGCCGCCGACGCGGGCCGCCGTGAGCGCCGCACGGACAGTGTCCGCGGCGCCAGCCAGTTCCAGCACCAGGTCGGCCCCGCGCCCGGCTGTCGCTTCCCGCACCTGGTTTATCAGATCAGAATCGCCTGGAAACGTGTGGGTCGCGCCGAATCGCTTCGCCCGCTCCCGTGCGGCCGGCATCGGATCGCTGACCAGAACGCTACTAGCGCCTTGCGCCCGCGCCATCGCGCAGGCAGTCAAGCCCAGGACGCCTGCCCCGAGGACAAGCACGCTACGTCCCGCAGCCGAGCCACCGGCCCGCAGCACAGCAACGGCGGTAGCGGTCGCACAGTTCGCCAGGGCTGCCACGGCGTCGATGAGCTCATCCGGAACTCGGTGAATGACCGTGCCGGGCACGAGCAAGACGAAGTCGGCCAGTCCCCCGCCGTGTGGGCGGTCGATGGACAGCCGCTGGTGTCCGTACTTGAACGGACGCTCGCACTTTTGGGGGAGTTCATGTGTGCAGAAAAAGCACGCCCCACAACCGACGGCTACGCTCCAGCTCACGCGGCTGCCCACATCAATCGGGTTCCCCGCCGAGTCTGTTCGAGGCGTCTCCGGTCCGAACGCCAGCACCCGTCCGACAATCTCGTGACCGAGCACTGCGGGAGTGGGCTCAACCCGGCGTCCGGAATGCGTGTGGAGGTCGCTACGACAAAGGGTGCAGCACGCGACGCTCACCAGAATCTCCCGAGTCTGCGGCGTGGGCATGGCGACTTCCGCCATCTCGATTGACCGCCCAGGAGCCGAGAAAACTGCCATCCTGGGCATCAAGTTGCTCCCTTCGCGGCGCTGGTTACCGCCCGCTTCGTGGCGGGATGCCCTGCGAAGTACCGCCAGCACGGCACGAGCAGGACCAGGCAGGCCAGGGCAATCATCCAGCTCAGCTTCAAGAAGAACCCCAGAAACTCGTCCATCCCAGCCCCAGCCGTTCGTGCAAGGAGCACCGCGACATAGCCAAGATAGCCAAAGGAGTCCGCGAGGTACATCAGGTAGCCGATGGTGCCGCGGTCCCGAGTCATGGCGATTAGCCGCTCGAATATGGTCGTGTGGACGGCGATGTACGGAACGTACAGTCCGATGCCATAGGCCACCACAAAGCCGAAGGGCGAGAAGGCGCCCGCCTCCAGGCCAGCCAACGACAGCAAGACCAGAGCGATCCCGCCAGCAGCAAGGCCCAGGCCCGTGAAGAACGCTCGCCGGTTGTCCTGGATAAGGACCATCGAACCCGTCAGCAGAAGGACGCCCAGGGCAACCACCGTCTCTGAAAGGGCGAATACCTCGGGAGCGGCCGACGTGGAGAGGAGTCCCCGCCAGATCTCCGGAGCAAAATCTGCCCGAACACTCCGGAGAATTGTCACCAGCAAGTAGACGAGCACCAGCAGAGTGAGGCCTGTAGCATAACGCCAGAAGAAGGCCCGCCGGTCGGCTCGATCCATTGGCCCGCGCTCGCTGCGAGCCGCCACGTCCTGTGCACTAGGCTGGGGTATGCGGCTCAACATCCAGGTGAAAAGCAGCAGTGGCGCTGCAAACAGAAGGCCCGTGGTCGCAGGCATCCAGAACTCGGAAATGCCGACCGTCAGCAGCCATGCTCCGACCGACTTGGTTGCGCCGTCAGCGACGATGAAACTTGTGCACAGACCCGCAGTGAGGGCCTCCGTTTGCCGTCGACCTTCCAGGAAGCCGATCACCAACCCAAACACCATTCCAAGCGGCAGCCCGTTCAGGAAGAGCCAGAGCATGTTCCAGGGAGCGGGCGTCAATGCAAACAGCACAAGCGCTACCTGGGCACAACCAATGAGCCCGAGCAGAAACACAGCTCGCCGGTGCGGCGGGGTTTCGGATACGACCTTGATGCCCACGAACTTTGACAGGGTGTAGCCGAGCACCTGGGCAATGACCAGGAGCGGCTTGTAGGCCAGCCCCCAGGCGGTCACATCTGCGAACTCGGCCGCGGTGAACGGCTTGCGGAAGGCATACATGCAGAAGTAGGCGCCGAACGCAGCCGCGACACACCAAGCTGAGATTGACCAGGTGCGTTGAGAGGATTCAGTTGCTTCGTTGGCGTCGCCCATGATGGATCGGCCACCATTGTCAACCAGCCGAGCCAGGCCGTCCAGCGAATGTTCTGGGAAGGAACGGGCGTTCTGGGAGCGTGGTGAAGGGCATGGTACAACTGCCTGAAGGGAGAAAGCCATGCCAATACGCGACCACTTCCGCGCGCCGGTGGAGAGCCAGCATTCGTGGGTCGAACCTCATGGCATGTGGCCCGCAGTCATCGTACAGCAGATCTTTCCGCCCTTGCCGGAGGGGCATATTGCCGCACCAGGAGTGCGCTGCGGGGCGGCATCTGAGATCGATGTGTCCGCCTACGAGCAGGGTGACCCCGCGCCGCGGGAACAGATCGGCGACGCCAATGGGGGCGTAGCTGTCATGGCGCGGACAACGCCGGAGGCCACGCTGACCTTGGAGACTGAGCTGCCAGACCAGGATGAGTACGAGGTGCGAATGTACGATGCACGCCACGGCCGGCGGCTGGTGGCGGCGATCGAACCTGCGGCCTCCGCGACTAAGGCGTCCAGCCAGGCAAGGCCGCGGCTTGTTTTATCCAGTCCGCCATCTGGGCTTCGTCAAGAGAGTCGCTCTCGTAGATGTCGAGCCAGCGCGCGTCCTTGCTCTTGGGAGTGCCTCCAGGCGGTACGGGTTGCAGCGACAGGCCCTGGAAGAAAGTCACCTTGACGTAGCGGGAGAAGACGTGAAATGAGAGGAACCAGCCCTGGCCCTCGATGCCGTAGAAGGGTGAGTTCCATCGGACGGCTTTGCGCACATTGGGCACGGTCCGCACGATAAGGGCGTCGAGACGTCTGCCGAGTTCGCTTTTCCAGCCAGGCATTGCTGCGATGTACGCCTGCACGGGAGCGTCGCCGTCACCCTTGGCGATTTGGGGGTTGCCGCCGGAAAGGAGCTTGACAGCTCCCTGCGAACTGGCATTCGTAGCTTCCGTCTTTCTCCTCTTGCCTGCCATCACGAGTCTACTTTCCTTTTGAGGTTTCCATTTGGCCTTGCTGCTTTAGAGATCAGAATGCAGGTCTTTGTGCGCCGCGGCCCAACTCCACCGCATGCACCATGGTCCAGCGCCGCTGGCATCTTCAGAGTATTTCCCTGATAGACTGTCTCCAACTACTGGTCGGAATGGAAGCACGCGGTTGAGGGTCGAGCTCATGCTGCCCTTGATTCTGAACCTGGCTCGGGTTCCCTGCCTCCTCGTTGGCTGCGGCAAGGTTGGGCGGCGGCGGCTGGATACGCTCCTGGAAGCAGGTGCAAGCGTCCGTGTGGTCTGTCCTGACCCCGCGCCCTGGGTTGAACTCCCTCAGGGGGTAACCTGGATTCGCGAGGAGTTTGCTGGAAGACACATGGAAGGGGTGCGGCTGGTCGTCGCTGCGGCCACGCCGGATGTCAACGCCCACGTCGCCTTGGAAGCGAGCCGCCGCGGAATACTGGTCAACCGGACCGACGACGCACAGGCTAGCGACTTCCACTTCCCAGCAGTTCTGAGGCGTGGATCGGTAATGGTCGGCATTAGCACAGGCGGCGTCGCGCCGACGCTCTCCAAGTCGCTTCGCGATCAACTCGCAGTGGAATGGGACGAGAGCGTCAGCGCGTGGGCAGAGCTTCTTGCTGAGCTGAGGCACAAGGTCCGCGATCAGCTTCAGCTTGAACAGGCTGCGAGCTTGCTGGCCGAATGGAGCCAATGGAGCTGGCTCGAACGTCTCCGCAACGAGGGTAGAGCTAGTGTTGAGAACGCGATGCTGATGGATTTCCGAGTGCGCGCTGCGCAGGGCGCTCGAACCGAGGCGCATGGGGTGCGTGCGGACGACCATTCCTAGGAGCTTGAAGCGTCAGGCTGCTTGCCGCGTCAGTTCGGTGAATGGACGGTCCGAGATTTCCATGCGTGCTTCTCGCTGATCACGGATCATCTTCCAACCACAGCCCAGTAGCAGAAAGACCGTGCTCCAGGTCACGCCCCCGTACCACATGCCCAGCGAGGCAAGATTCGGCGTGGCGAGATCCTTGATGGTCAGAGTGGCGCAGGCGAAGGATGCGGCGAGGGTCACCAGCAGCACCGGATCGAGCGTGCGGACCGCCGACCGTGCCAGGAGCCAGGCTGGAAGGAGCAGCACGACGAAATGGGGCTTGCTGGACATGGGTGAGAGAAGCACCATTAGCAGCATGATAATCGAACACTCCAGCGAGAATCGGCCACGATCGGTGGGAAGCAGACGGCGCGGGCCCATCAGCACGGCGAACAGCAAGACAAGGGCCGCTTCACTTCCGTAGGTGATCCACTTCAACGTGGTCGGTGTGGGGGCGTTGTTGCGAGATATCACCTGGAAGCCGGCGGCATCCCAGGTCCAGCTTGTTGCGAACCAGCGATACAGTGCGCCGGACCAGGACTGGTTCAGCGTTACCGCGGAGCCCCAGACGCCTGGACTATGGTCCGATCGACCCAGGACCGACAAGTACCGATGGACCCATTCGCCAAGCCACCAGCCGCCCGAATCCGGCTCACTCGTAAGGTTAGGAAGAAGGTTGAGGCCGATGGCCAGGAACGCCAGCCACAGTGCGGCGAGCCATCGCCCGCGATAGAGCAGGTAAGGAGCGAACAGGAGCGCTGTGCACTTCATGCCGGCGGCAAGGCCGAAACAGGTGGAAGCCAGGAAAACACCGAGATCACCCGACAGCCGACTCGTTGCTTGGAGTAAGGCAATTCCGGCTACAACCAGGGCGGCAATGAGAATGTCGGTCTGCTGGTTTTGCAAGCAATCGAGACCGAAGCGGAAGGCGATGGCGAGGCCGATCCAGCATGCCAGGTGTTCCCGCCAATCGCTCTCGTCGCTCAGCCTGTTCCCGCCCGCAAGCCGCCAGCAGGCGGTCCAAAGGAAAGCCAGGCCGGCGAGATTGATCGCCAGCCAGATGCACCGGGCGACGCTCTGGGGCGTCTGGGCCAGGGGAATCGACATCCAGGCCATCAACGGCGGATACAGGTAGCCATCGCGGAGCGGATAGATGTCCTCGCCAGTCTGGAGGCGGTGGGCAGCGCGGAGGTAAACGTTGTCGAACTGGCTGTCGGCTTTGCGGAGGAACGGGCCGGTCACCACGGCAAAGACCGCGAGAGCGAGCACAGGATACACGCAAGCGCGTAGCCAGGCGACCAAAGAGGTTCGAGTCATCGGCATCCCTGCCTTTCCTGGTGAAGTATCGCATGAGGGGCTGGGGCGTGCCAAGAGCAGTTGGCGCGCGAAGGACGACTTTGTGTCATATAATGCCAGCCTTGCATGCCCCGCGCTGCCTGGCCAGGAGAACCAGTATCCATGAAGGCCGTTTTGAAAGCTGTGGCGGCTCCCGGACTCGAGCTGCGAACGGTGCCCGATCCCGCGCCGGCGGCCGATGAGGTCGTCATCCGCGTCAAGTCAACTTCACTGTGCGGAACCGACAGCCACATCTATCAGTGGGACGATTGGGCTCGCGGCCGCATCCGTCCGCCCCGCATTCTCGGCCATGAGATGTTCGGCGAAATCGTCGCCCTGGGCCGAAACGTCTCCAGCTTCAAGATCGGCGATCTCATCGCGGCCGAGTCGCACGTGACCTGCGGCAAGTGCTTCCAGTGTCGCACCGGCAATGGCCACGTGTGCAAGAACTACACGATCCTGGGGATCGATCGGGACGGCTCCTTCGCCGACTACGTGAGCTTGCCGGAGCAAGTGTGCTGGCGGACTGCTCCTGAGATACCTCCGGAACTGGCCTGCTTGCAGGAACCCCTGGGCAACTCCGTGCATACGGTGCTTGCCGAGGACGTGACAGGCCATTCCGTGCTTGTGACCGGCTGCGGCCCGACGGGTCTCTTCGCCATTGCCGTGGCCCGCACCGCGGGAGCGGCGCGCATCCTGGCCACGGACGTCAGCGAGTATCGGCTGGAACTGGCCCGCGCCGTCGGAGCAACGGCCGCCTTTAATCCCTCGAAGGAAGATCCCAGCATCCTTCTCGATCTGACTGACGGGGAAGGCGTGGACGATGCGTTCGAGATGTCCGGCCATCCGAGCGCGATCCACCTCTGCTTCAAGCACGTGAAAAACGCCGGCCGCGTGGCCCTCTTTGGCATTCCCAGTAAGGAAGTCAGTCTCAATCTGGCGGAGGAGATTATCTTCAAAGGTTTGCGTGTCCACGGAATCACCGGCCGCCGCATCTTCGATACCTGGTATCGCCTCGGAGGGCTTTTCAAGGCAGGGCTCGACATCCGCCCCATTCTCACGCACACCTTGCCTCTGGTTGAGTTTCAGCGAGGTTTCGAGTTGATCAAAAGCGGTCAATGCGGCAAGGTCGTTTTGTTACCTTGAGACGAAGTTGTCGCCGCACACGGGCGGAGGGATTCCATATGAGCAGAGGATTCTACAAGCACCTGGAAGAGTCACTCGAAAGCATCCGCTCCGCCGGTTTGTGGAAGCAGGAACGCCTCCTCGAAAGCCCCCAGGGAGCCGAGATCACCGTCAACGGCCGGACGGTGCTGAACTTTTGCGCCAACAACTATCTCGGCCTTGCCAATCATCCGGAGATCGTGGCCGCGGCGAGCGAGGGGCTGAAGCGGTTCGGCTATGGCATGGCCTCCGTGCGGTTCATCTGCGGAACGCAGACTGCCCACAAGGACCTCGAAGCAGCGCTCGCACGGTTCCTTCGCATGGACGACGCGATCCTCTATTCATCCTGCTTCGACGCCAATGGCGGGCTGTTCGAGACGCTCCTCGGGGAAAACGACGCGATCATCAGCGATGAGCTGAACCACGCCAGCATCATCGACGGCATTCGACTGTGCAAGGCGCAGCGCCGCCGGTACAAGCACTCCGATCTCGCTGACCTGGAACTGGCACTTAGAGAAACCCAAGGCCAGAGGTTTCGATTCATCGTCACCGACGGTGTCTTTTCCATGGACGGGGATCTGGCCAGGTTGCCTGAGATTTGCGACCTCGCTGAGCGATATGACGCCGTGACGGTCGTGGATGACAGCCACGCCACGGGCATTCTTGGACCGACCGGCAGGGGCACTCCTGAAGAACTGGGGGTGCTCGATCGGATCGACATCATCACCAGCACGCTGGGCAAGACGCTGGGCGGGGCGGTGGGGGGCTTCACGGCGGGCCGCAAGGAGGTCATCGCATTTCTCCGTCAGCGGAGCCGGCCGTACCTGTTCTCCAATTCGCTGCCTCCGCCGGTCTGCTTCGCTGCACAAAAGGCCCTCGAGTTGGCGGGCAACAGCGACGAGTTGCGGAAACGGCTGCACGAAAACGCACGCCGTCTCCGCGAGGGCCTGACCAACGCGGGATTCACGCTAAAGCCAGGACGCCACCCGATCCTGCCCGTCATGCTGGGGGACGCTTCCCTGGCCAGCAGGATGGCCGACAAACTACTGGAACGGGGCATCTACGTGATCGGGTTCAGCTATCCCGTCGTGCCGCAGGGGCAGGCGCGAATTCGCATCCAGCTCTCCGCTGCCCATACTCCTGCTCATCTGGAACAGGCAATCAACGCATTTGTCGAGGTCGGCAAGGAACTAGGGGTGATTCATTGATCGTCCCTGTTGGTGGATTGGAGGCGGGGAGGAGAGTCTGACAAATCACTGGCGGCTTTGCGCGAATAACCACAAGATAGGACAGAGAGCCTGTTTTCGGTAGATCGTCGCCCCAGTGTGACGGCAGACCTGGTCCATGCAGCTTGTATGCCCTCATTGTAGTCAAGTTCTGGAGATACGCGGTGCGCCGCCCTCGTTCTGCGCGTACTGCGGCAACTCCCTGGGGGACAAGTTGCGGGCGGCGGTGCCGGACACGGCGACGTATGACCCCGAAGCGCCGACGCTCGCTTCCAGCGGCGAAGCGGGTTCGGAGAGGATCGGCTCCGCTCCGCCCCAGCGGGTCGGCTCCTATCGGCTGCTCCGCGCTCTGGGCAGCGGCGGCATGGGGACTGTTTACGAAGCCGAGGACCAGGACAGCGGCCAGCGCGTCGCTCTGAAGTTGATCGCCCCGGAGTTCGCGACGTCGCGAGAGACTGCGGAGCGATTCCGCCAGGAAGGGCGGCTCGCCAGTGCGATCACGCACCCCCGCTGCGTCTTCGTCCGCGCTGCCGACGCCGCCG
>Ga0073934_10005998_pt1 | contig 18154 bp, 20 predicted proteins | sample LarsenN4metaG_FD_76834 | JGI IMG/M metagenome (GOLD analysis project Ga0073934, IMG submission 76834) | Hot spring sediment bacterial and archeal communities from British Columbia, Canada, to study Microbial Dark Matter (Phase II) - Larsen... ... | reverse complement strand
CGGCCCGGCAGCGATCGCTGCAGTACTTCACCTCGGCCCAGTTCTTCGCCCAGGCGCGGCGCCAGCTCATCGGGCGGCCGCAGGCCGCGCAGGTCTTCGCCGGCAAAGCGGCCTTGTTACCGCGGAATCGGGGAATCGCTCGGTCCATGTCCTGGAGCGTCCGGCAACGGCCCTGCGGGGCTCAGGGTTGCGCGAGGACGTCGGGGCACGATACCGATAAGAGATTCAGACTGTCGTCACAGTCGATAAGTACACGCTTGAGTGTCCAATATTCGACGTCAATACAGGGTCATTCCTCATTCATCATGTTGCATTCCGAGCCGTTCTCCCTCGCTGACGAACCGCGCCACCGCAGCGGCGCCGTGGCACGCATGGTGCGCATGCCCGTGGCCACCCTGCGCGTCTGGGAGCGTCGTTACCACCTCTCCTCGCCGGCCCTGACACCCAGCGGCCAGCGCCCGTACTCCGCGGCCGACGTGCGGCGCATCGCGCTGTTGAAGCAACTCACCGACCTGGGCCACGCCATCGGCAGCCTGGCGGGGCTGGACATGGCGCAATTGCAGGAGGTGGCCGCCACCCACGCACACGCCGTGACCGGTTCCCTTTCGCCGCGCGCCCGGCCCGCGGCAGGCTCGTGGCGCGTCGCCGTGGTCGGGGAAGCGCTGGCCAACCGGCTGGCACGGCCGGGCGTGCGGCGCCGACTGGCCGGCGCGCTGCGCGTGCTCGGCCCCTTCGCGACAGTCCGCGATGCGGAGCAGGCCTGCGCCGACGATCCCCCGCAACTGCTGCTCGTGCACGAACCCAACCTGCACCCGGCGTGGCTGGACAACATGCGCGCTGCGGCGCCCCGGCTGCGCACGGTGCCCACGGCCGCCGTCTACCGCTTCGCGTCGGAGGCCGTCTGCGAGCGCCTCGCCGCTGCGGGCGTCGCCTTGCTGCGCGAGCCTCTTGCCGACGCAGCGCTGGGTCAGAGGCTCGAAGCCCTGTCCGGCGCGGCCCCGCGCCCGGCCTGGCCCTCCGAGACCGCGGCGGACGCTCCCGCCGCGCCGGCGCGCCGCTGGGACGACGCCGTCCTGGCCGACATTGCCGGCCTGTCGTCGACCATCGCCTGCGAGTGCCCGCGTCACCTGGCCGAGCTGCTGATGCAGCTGACCCACTTCGAGCGCTACAGCGCGGAGTGCCGCTCGCGCAGCCCGGCCGACGCGCAGCTGCACGCCTACCTGGGTCGGGTGGCGGCGGGCGCCCGCGCGCAGTTCGAGGAGGCGCTGGAGCGGGTGGCCGTGCACGAGGGACTGCTGCTGCCGCCGGGTTGAGGCGCCCCCCCCGGGCGAGACCTATCATGCGCACATGCCCTCGCCCGACCAGCTCCTCGCCTTCCTGATCGCCGCCTTGGTGATCACCGCCTCGCCCGGCCCGGACAACCTGATGGTGCTGGGCATGGGCATGTCGCGCGGGCGGCGCCACGGCGTGGCCTTCGGGCTGGGCTGCGCGTTCGGCTGCCTGAGCCACACGGCGCTCGCCGCCGCAGGCGTCAGCGCCCTGGTCGCGGCATCGCCGACCGCCTTCCTCGCCCTGAAGATCGGAGGCGGGCTCTACCTGATCTGGCTCGGCATCCAGGCCCTGCGCAGCCGCGGCGGCGCGCGCGTCGGAGAGGCGGTCGTCGGCGCGCCGACGCTCTCGAGACTGTTCCTGCGCGGCGTCCTCGCCAACGCGATCAATCCGAAGGTCGTGCTTTTCTTCCTGTCCTTCCTGCCTCAGTTCGTTTCGCCGGCCCAGGGCCCGGTGGGCCTGCAGGTGGCGATCCTGGGCCTCGTGTTCACGCTGCAGGCGGTCGTGCTGTTCGGGCTGCTCGGCTGGTTCGCCGGCGCCATCGGCCACTGGTTACAACGCGCGCCGCGCGCAGGACTCTGGCTCGACCGCGCGGCGGGCGCCATCTTCGTCGGCCTCGGCCTGCGTTTGCTAGTGTCACGCTGACAGCCGATTGCGCCGGACCCCAGAAGCACAAACCCCTCCCGACCGGAGGTGGGGAGGGGCGGGCGGCTGACGCCGCCGGGTGGGGCTCCGGAGGGAAATGGTCCGGGGCTCCTGGCGCGCAGGGACTGCGCCATCGGGTGTGCCTGCGGGGCAGGCTCACCAAAGGTAGGCCAAGCCGTGGCCGACTTCAAGCGTGCCGGATCCTCGTGTTTCCTCTTGTCAGCCGGCCGTCCCCATGATCTTCGCGATCACACCGGCCACCTTGCGCTGCACCTCGGCATCCATGCGGATCGGGCGCCCCCATTCGCGGTCGGTTTCGCCGGGCCACTTGCTGGTGGCGTCCAGCCCCATCTTGCCGCCCAGGCCGCTGACGGGCGAGGCGAAGTCCAGGTAATCGATCGGCGTGTTCGCGGCCAGCGTGGTGTCTCGCACCGGGTCCATGCGGGTGGTGATGGCCCAGATCACCTCGTCCCAGCGACGGATGTCGACATCGTCGTCGGTCACCACGATGAACTTGGTGTACATGAACTGGCGCAGGAAGCTCCACAGCCCGAACATCACGCGCTTCGCGTGGCCCGGGTAGGCCTTGCGGATGCTGATGATCGCCATGCGGTAGCTGCAGCCTTCCGGCGGCAGGTAGAAGTCGACGATCTCCGGAAACTGCTTCTGCAGGATCGGGACGAACACCTCGTTGAGCGCCACCCCCAGCACGGCCGGCTCGTCCGGCGGCTTGCCGGTGTAGGTGGAGTGGTAGATGGGAGCGCGGCGATGCGTGATGCGATCGACCTCGAACACCGGGAACCAGTCTTGCTCGTTGTAGTAGCCGGTGTGGTCGCCGAAGGGGCCCTCCAGCGCATGCAGGTAGCCGTGGAGTTCCTTCAGCGGCACGCCGTGCTCGCTGCGCCCGGTCCAACCGGCTTCAGCCGGGGGAATGTGCCCCTCCAGCACGAATTCGGCGCTGGCCGGCACCTGCAGCATCACGCCCGCGTCGCCGACGGCGGTGTCCGCCACTTCCGTCCGGCTGCCGCGCAGCAGGCCGGCGAACTGGTACTCGGAGAGCGTGTCCGGCACGGGCGTGACTGCCCCCAGGATGGTCGCCGGATCGGCGCCCAGGGCGACCGCGATCGGGAACGGGCGGCCCGGCCTGGTGAGTGCGAACTCGCGGAAGTCCAGCGCGCCGCCACGATGCGCAAGCCAGCGCATGATCACCTGACGCGGCCCGATCACCTGCTGGCGGTAGATGCCCAGGTTCTGGCGAACCCGTGCGTTCGGGGCGCCTTGCGGGCCGCGCGTCACCACCAGCCCCCACGTGATCAGGGGGCCAGCGTCGCCGGGCCAGCAGGTCTGCACCGGCAGCCGCGCGAGGTCAACCTCCGAGCCCTCGAGCACCACCTCCTGACAGGCCGGTTGGCGCACCTTGGCCGGCTTCATGTCCCAGATTGCCTTGGCCATATGTAACAGGCGACCGGTGTCCTTCAGGCCTTTCGGGGGCTCGGGCTCCTTCAGGCGCGCCAGCAGCTGACCCACCTCGCGCAGTTCGCTCACCTCGGTGGCGCCCATGCCCAACGCGACGCGCCGGGGCGTGCCGAAGAGGTTCGCCAGCACGGGAAGTTTGTAACCAACGGGGTTCTCGAAGAAAAGTGCCGGGCCCGCGGCACGTAACACGAAGTCACTGACCGCTGTCATTTCGAGCCGCGTCGAGACTGGCTCCGTCACGCGGCGCAACTCTCCTTGCGCCTCCAGCCCCGCGACGAAGTCACGCAGATCCCGGTACTTCATACTGAATGGAAATTTAGAAAGACTTTCTTAGTCTTGACTGGTTATGAAACAGCTTTCTAGAATTCGCGCCGTTCTCACTGCTAGGGGATAACCCCAGTCCCCGAAACAGGGATAGAGAAGCGGCCACTCGGCCGCCACCATCGGACCGGAGTCCGGTGGTCCGCCGGAAACGCCGCGCAAGACGGCATCCGAGAACCGGCCAAGGATTATCACCGTCGCCTTCGGCAGCGTTGCCGGGGCTGCCCTCAGGGGGCCGACGGTGCCGAAAGGAGTGACATGACGACGCTGAAGCGATGTCTCACGCGCGCCAGCCAGGTGCGCGACGCCATCGGCGAGTCGGCCACGGTGTTCGTGAAGGACGTCGGGCAGGGCCTGCTCGAGGTCGGGCACAACATGCTGGCGCTGGTCGGCCTGCTGATCGTGGCGGTGGCGCTGTTCGCGTTCGGCAAGCCCGAACTGCGCCACACCATCGAGACGAAGGCGCTGGGCTGGCTGCAGGCCCGCCACGAGGCGCGCGCCGACCCCGCCGAACTGCTGGCCCAGCAACTGAGCGAGCCCGAGGCGATCAACCGCGCCACGGCCGCCGATCCGAAGCAGCTGACCCGCCAGCAGGCGGCCGTGGCCCTGTGGATCTCGCGCCGCTACCGCGTCGCCCCCGAGCCCATCAGCCGCCTCGTCCAGGAAGCCTGGCACGTGGGCGAGCGCGCCAACCTCGACCCGACGCTGATCCTCGCGATCATGGCCGTCGAGTCGAGCTTCAATCCCTTCGCCCAGAGCCACGTGGGTGCGCAGGGCCTGATGCAGGTGATGACCAAGGTCCACGACGACAAGTACGAGGCCTTCGGAGGCAACCACGCGGCCTTCGACCCGGTGACCAACCTTCGCGTGGGCGTGCAGGTGCTCAAGGAGTGCATCGCGCGCGCCGGCAGCCTGGAGGCCGGCCTGCGGTACTACGTCGGCGCCGCCAACCTGGAAGACGACGGCGGCTACGCCGGCAAGGTGCTGGCCGAACAGAACAACCTGCGCATGGTGGCGTCGGGCAAGTCCGTTCCCGCCAATGTCGCGCTGATCCCGGTGTCCCTGCCGGCGCCGGCCACGTCCGCGGCCGATCGCGAGCCCGCCCAGCAGCCGGCCCGGGCGCCGTCCGAAACCACGCCGGACGGCGAGCAGGTGGCCTGGCTGCGCTGAAGCGCGGCACGTCCCTCCGCTACACTTCCGGCACCGCGCGACTGGCGATGCGGCCCCACCTCGGGGCCTGAGGTGGTTGACCACCGGGAAGCGCGGTCGGCGAGCGCATCGCGCCCGCCGCATCCGCCGTTCGCCTGGGCAGCCCTGCGGCCGCGATCCCGCGGCCCGCGCCGGGACCTTCTGCTGTCAAGGACTGCCGTCATGTTCGACCGTTCCGCCTCCACCGTTGCCAACGTCGACCCCGAGGTCTGGGCCGCCATCCAGCGCGAGAACCAGCGCCAGGAGGACCACATCGAGCTGATCGCCTCGGAGAACTATGCCTCGCCGGCGGTGATGGCCGCACAGGGCTCCCAGCTCACCAACAAGTACGCCGAGGGCTACCCGGGCAAGCGCTATTACGGCGGCTGCGAATTCGTCGACGTGGTCGAGCAGCTGGCGATCGACCGCGCGAAGCAGCTGTTCGGCGCCGAGTACGCCAACGTGCAGCCGAACTCCGGCTCGCAGGCCAACCAGGGCGTGTTCTTCGGCCTGCTGCAGCCCGGCGACACCATCATGGGCATGAGCCTGGCCGAAGGCGGCCACCTCACCCACGGCATGCCGCTGAACATGAGCGGCAAGTGGTTCAAGGTCGTTTCCTACGGCCTGAACGCCAAGGAAGAGATCGACTACGACGCGATGGAGCGTCTCGCGCACGAGCACAAGCCGAAGCTGATCATCGCCGGCGCCTCGGCCTACGCGCTGCGCATCGACTTCGAGCGCTTCGCCAAGGTGGCCAAGGCGGTCGGCGCCTACTTCATGGTCGACATGGCGCACTACGCCGGCCTGATCGCCGCGGGCGTCTACCCGAACCCGGTGCCCTTCGCCGACGTGGTCACCACCACCACGCACAAGACGCTGCGGGGTCCGCGCGGCGGCCTGATCCTGATGCGCGGCGAGGAGATCGCCAAGAAGGTCAACAGCGCCATCTTCCCCGGCATCCAGGGCGGCCCGCTGATGCACGTGATCGCCGCCAAGGCGGTGGCCTTCAAGGAGGCGCTGTCGCCCGAGTTCAAGACCTACCAGCAGCAGGTGGTGGAAAACGCCGCGGCCATGGCCGAGACGCTGGTCTCGCGCGGCCTGCGCATCGTCAGCGGCCGCACCGAGAGCCACGTCATGCTGGTCGACCTGCGGCCCAAGGGGCTGACCGGCAAGGAGGCGGAGGCCATCCTCGGTTCGGCCCACATCACGTGCAACAAGAACGGCATCCCCAACGACCCGCAGAAGCCGATGATCACCAGCGGCATCCGCCTCGGCTCGCCGGCGATGACCACGCGCGGCTTCAAGGAAGAGCAGGCGCGGCTGACGGCGAACCTGATCGCCGACGTGCTCGACAAGCCGCACGACGAGGCGAACATCGCGGCGGTACGGGCCAAGGTGGCCGCGCTCACCAAGGACTTCCCGGTCTACCGCTGAGCGGCGGTCCGGATCGGTTGTTCGCATGCGCTGTCCCTTCTGCGGCCACGTCGACACGCAGGTCGTCGAGACCCGCGAGTCCGACGAGGGTGACCAGATCCGCCGGCGGCGGCGCTGCCAGCAGTGCGACAAGCGCTTCACCACCTACGAGCGTGCCGAGATCGCGCTGCCGTCCGTGGTCAAGAAGGACGGCACGCGCGAGGAGTTCGTGCTGCCCAAGCTGCGCGCCTCCATGGCGCTGGCGCTGCGCAAGCGGCCGGTGAGCGTCGAGCAGATCGATGCCGCCGTCGACCGCATCCAGGAGAAGCTGCTCAACAGCGGCGCCAAGGAAGTGACCTCCACCCGGCTGGGGGAGCTGGTGATGCGCGAGCTCAAGCGCATCGACAAGGTGGCGTACGTGCGCTTCGCCTCCGTCTACCGTTCCTTCGAGGACGTGGACGAGTTCCGGCAGCTGATCCGGGACATTTGAAGCGGATGAAGCGATCAGTCCCTGCGGACTGATCGCCCGCCGAGAAGCCATCGCGCATGCAGGCGCGATGGCCTGATTCCCATCCCCCGCCCGGGGGAACCCGGCCCAGGGGCCCCGCAGCGGGGCCCGGGCGTCCGCCCCTCGGCGGGACGCGCGCCGAGCCGTCGATTCCTAGAGTTCGTGCAACGCCACAGCGGAGCACGACATGGACTCGACATCTGCCTCGCAACACGGACTGGCGCTCGTCGAAGCGGCGGTCGTGCTCGCGATCGCCACCCTCGCGCTGACCAGCGCGACGCCCGGCCTGCAGCGCCTGATCGAGCAGCGTCGCCTCGACGCGGCCGCGAGCGTGCTGGCCGCCGACCTGCAGCTTGCCCGCAACGAGAGCATCGCGCGCAACCGCGTCGTCCGCGTCGTGTGGGTCGCAACGCAGGGCTGCTACCTGCTGCACACCGGCCCGGCCGGCAGCTGCCGCTGCGAGGCACGCGGCGACGCCGACTGCGACGCCGGCAGCACCCTCGTGCGCAGCGTGGCGTCGTCGTCGGGGGTCACGCTGCACGGCAACGCCTCGTCGATCGCCTTCGACCCGGTGCACGGCACCGCCACGCCGGCGGCCACGTGGCGGGTGACCGGCCGCGACGGCCGCGCCGTGCATCACGTCGTCAACGTGATGGGCCGGGTGCGCAGCTGTTCGCCCGCCGCCGCCGTGCCGGGATACCCCGCCTGCTGAATCCACCACCGAGGAGAACCGCCATGCCAGGTCCCCGCCCCCTGCCGCGCTCCGCACGCGGCTTCACCCTGATCGAGATGCTGGCCGCCGTCGGCATTGCCGGTGTGCTCTCCAGCATCGCCTGGCCGAGCTTCCAGGGCAGCCTGCAGAAGGCGCGCCGATCGGAGGCGATGCTCGCCATGGCACAGGTGCAGATCGCGCAGGAGCGCTGGTACGCCAGCCGTGGCCGCTATGCCAGCCTGGGCGATCTTCGCCAGCCGGAGCGCACGCCGGCAGGCCACTACGGGCTGCAGCTGAGCGCCGCCGACGAGCAGGGCTATACGCTGCTCGCGGTGGCGGCCGGCGCGCAGGCGGGCGACCGTGCCTGCCGCCGGCTGCAGCTCGTCGTGGCGGGCGGCGCCACGCTGCGGCGCTCGGGTGCCGACGAGCGCCTGGACAACGACGAGGCAGCCAACCGCCGCTGCTGGAATCTCTAGGCGGAGCCGATCGTGCGCACGTTGCAGAAAGGACTCTCGCTGGTCGAGCTGCTCGTCGGCCTGGCGCTCGGCCTGTTCGTCGTGGCCGCCGGCCTGGCGGGTTTCGCGGCGCAGTGGCGCGAGCAGCGCGATGCGACACAGGCGATGCGCCTCATGCAGGAGCTGCGCACCGCCAGTGCGGTGATCGCGCGCGACCTGCGCCGCGCTGCGCACTGGGCCGCGCCGAGCGCCTCGCAGCCGAACCCCTATGCGGCGTTCGCGCCGCAGGACGCGGCCTCCGACGCGGCGGCCTACGCCTACTCGCGCGGCGCCGTCGAGGACCACGTGCTCGGCGGCGCCGAGCAGTTCGGACTGCGCCTGCGACGCGGCGTGATCGAGCTCCAGCTCGGCGCCGGCAACTGGCAGGCGCTCACCGACGCCGGCACGATGCGGGTGACGGAGTTCGTGCTGCAGCCGCAGACCGAGCGGGTGCCGCTGCTGGAGCACTGCGAACGGCCCTGCCCCGAAGGCGCCAGCTGCGAGGCCCACGTGGCCGTGCGCCGCGTGGCCCTGCGCATCACGGCGCGCTCCAGCGCCGACGCGTCGCTGCAGCGACGGGTCGACACGCTCGTGCGGATCCGCAACGACGTGATCGGCGGCGCCTGCCCTGCCTAGGAGACCTCCATGCATTGCGCGCTCACCACACGACGGACCCAGCGCGGCATCGCGACGCTGGCCGTCACGCTCGCGCTGCTCGCCGCCATGCTGATCACGCTGCTGGCGGCCAACCGCCAGCTGCTGCTCGAGCTGCGCCAGTCGGCCAACCAGGCCGATGCGACGGCCGCCTTCGAGGCCGCCGAAGCCGGGCTGGACTGGGCGGTGGCGATGCTCAATGCCGATGCCCGTGTCGGCGGCGACTGCCGGCCGTCGCCGCTGGCCACGCAGAGCTTCCGCGAGCGACTGCGCGAGGCCACGCCCGCCAGCTTGCAGCCGGCCTGCGTGCGCGGCGAGACGGGCTGGGCCTGCAGCTGTGCGGTGGACAGTACCGCCACGCCGATGCACGGGGGGGCGACCTTCGCGCTGCAGTTCGCCGCCGGCCCTGCCGCCGGACAGCTCCATGTCACCGCCACCGGCTGCCCGCGGGCGGCCGGCGCCTGCCCGCTCGACGGCGCCCGCTCCGCCAGCGCAAGGCACGAGGTGCTGCTCACGCTGCAGCCGGCGATGGCGGCGCCACCGCCGACCGCGCTGACGCAACGGCCGGCACACCTCGCCCCGGAGCGCTTCTTCGCCGGGCTGTTCGGGCTCTCGAAAGCCGAGTGGCGGCACCAGCCCGCTGTTCACCAGCTCGCGTGCCGCGGCGACTGCGGCGCCGAGCTGGCAGTGCAGGCCGCCCAGGGCGCCACGTTGTTCTGGCTCCCCGGCGACCTGCGGCTGCGCGGCCCGCTCGCGCTCGGCACGCCGCAGCGGCCGCTGCTGATCGTCGCCGAAGGACAGGTGCGGCTGGAGGGCGACGTGAGCCTGCACGGCGTGGTGTACGCCGCCGAGCTGGGCTGGAGCGGTCCGGCGTCGGTCGTGCGCGGTGCGCTGATCAGCGAAGGCGGAGCCGCGGGCGACCCCTTGCTCGACCTGGCGCACGATGCCGCGCTGCTGGAGGCGCTGCGCACGCGCGACGGCAGCTTCGTGCGCCGGCCCGGCAGCTGGCGCGACTTCTGATCCACGAGGAGCAACCATGGCCCACACGCCCCGCTCCCGCCGCCAGCGCGGCCTGACGCTGATCGAGGCGATGCTCGGCGCTGCCGTGCTCGCGGTCGGCATGCTGGCGCTGCTGCGCTTCCAGCCCGAGCTTCTCCGGCACGCCGAGGCCGCGCGCCAACGCAGCGAGGCGATGCGGCTCGCGCAGCAGGACCTGGAAGGACTGCGCGCGCTCGTCACGCTCGAGGCCTTCGAGGCGATCGACCACGCGGCCGCCACATTCGAACCCGACGGACTGGGCGGCGCACGCTTCACGCTGTCGCGGCGCGTCGAGCGCGGCGCCTGGCCCGGCGCGCACGCCGTGGACGTCACGGTCGCCTGGGCGGACCGGCAAGGCGAGCCGCAGCAGCTCACGCTGTCCACCCTGCTGGCGCCGCCACGCCCCGGCCTCGCCGCAGCGGCGCTGCTGCCGCGCTGACGCGTCGCCATCGCGCAGAATGCGGCGCATGAACATGCCGTCGTTTCCGACGCCGATGCACGAGGCGCTCGCGCTGGCCGAGCAGTCGTTCGGGCTGACCGAGCCGAATCCGCGCGTGGGCTGCGTCATCGTCGCGCCGGACGGGCGCGTGATCGGCCGCGGCCGCACGCAGGAAGCCGGCGGGCCGCACGCCGAGGTGATGGCACTGCGCGACGCGGCCGCACGCGGCGAGATCGTGCACGGTGCCACCGCCTACGTGACGCTGGAGCCCTGCGCCCACCACGGCCGCACCCCGCCGTGCTGCGACGCGCTGATCGAAGCACGGCTCGGCCGCGTGGTGATGGCCCTGGAGGACCCGTTCCCGCAGGTGGCCGGACAGGGCGCGGCGCGCTTGCGCGCCGCCGGCATCGCGGTCGAGCAGGGCCTGCTGGCTCGCGAGGCCCGCGAGATCAACATCGGGTTCTTCTCGCGCATCGTGCGAGGCCGGCCCTGGGTGCGACTGAAGGTGGCGGTGTCGCTGGACGGGCGCACCGCGCTGTCCAACGGCGTCAGCCAGTGGATCACCGGCCCCGCGGCGCGCGCCGACGGACATGCCTTCCGGCGCCGTGCCGGTGCCGTGCTGACCGGCGTCGGCACCGTGCTCGACGACGACCCGCGCCTGGACGTGCGCCTCGTCGAGACGCCCAGGCAGCCGCTGCGTGTGGTGGTCGATTCGCGCCTGGAGACCCCGCCTGCGGCCCGCGTGCTCGCGCCGCCGGGACCGGTGCTGCTCTACGCCGCTCAGCCGCAGGCGGAGCGCGCCGCGGCGCTGCAGGCGCGCGGCGCGGAGATCGCCTTCGCCGCCGGTCCGGGCGGCAAGGTCGACCTGGCCGCCATGCTGGCCGACCTGGCCCGTCGCGGCGTCAACGAGCTGCACGTGGAGGCCGGGCACAAGCTCAACGGCTCGCTGGTGCGCGAGGGACTGGTCGATGAGTTCCTGGTCTACATGGCTCCGCGCCTGCTCGGCGTGGGCCGCGAGCTGGCCGCCTTCGGCCCGCTGGAGCGTCTCGAGGACGCGTTGGCGCTGCGCTGGGCCAGCATCGAGCGCATCGGCGACGACCTGCGCCTGATCGCGCGGCCGCCCGGACGCGAGGACTTCTGACGCGCAGGCGACGCCGGGCGGCCGCGGCGCCTGCGACAATCGGCGCCATGTTCACCGGCATCATCACCGGCATCGGCCGCATCGTCGACGCCACGGCGCTCGGCAACGACGCCTCTCACGGCCTGCGCCTGACCCTGCAGGCGCCCGCGGGCTACCTCGACGACGTGGAACTGGGCGACAGCATCGCGCTGAACGGCGCGTGCATGACGGTGACCTCCTTCGACCCCGCCGCCGCACGCTTCACGATCGACATCTCGGCGGAGAGCCTGTCCAAGACGGCCGGTCTGGGCGAACCCGGGCCCGTCAACCTGGAGAAGGCGCTGCGCGCCAACGACCGCCTGGGCGGCCACCTCGTCAGCGGCCACGTCGACGGCATCGGCACGGTGGTGCTGTTCGAGCCGGTGGGCGAGTCGTGGGAGCTGCGCATCGCCGCGCCTGCGGCGCTGGCGCGCTTCCTCGCCTACAAGGGCTCGGTCACCGTGAACGGCGTCAGCCTCACCGTCAACCGCGTGGACGACCACCAGGACCGCTGCGAATTCAGCATCAACCTGATCCCGCACACGCTGCAGAACACCACGCTGGGCACGCTGCGCACGGGCAGCCGCGTCAACCTCGAGATCGACCTGATCGCGCGTTATGTGGAACGCATGCTGGGCGGCTCGCTGCCGCGGCACTGAGACCTCTCGCCGGGGGCGGAACACCCCCGCCACCTACAATCCCGCCATGTCCATTTCCCCGATCCCGGAGCTGGTGGCCGAGCTGGCCGCCGGCCGCATGGTGATCCTCGTCGACGAGGAGGATCGCGAGAACGAAGGCGACCTCGTCCTCGCCGCCGACCACGTCACGCCCGAGGCGATCAACTTCATGGCCCGCTTCGGCCGCGGCCTGATCTGCCTGACGCTGACGCGCGAGCGCTGCGAGCGCCTCGGGCTCGAGCCGATGACCTCGCGCAACGGCCAGAAGACCGGCACCGCCTTCACCGTGTCGATCGAGGCGGCCGAAGGCGTGACCACCGGCATCTCCGCGGCCGACCGCGCGCGCACCGTGCAGGCTGCGGTCGCCCGCCACGCCAAGGCGAGCGACCTGGTGCAGCCCGGCCACATCTTCCCGCTGCAGGCGCAGGACGGCGGCGTGCTCATGCGCGCCGGCCACACCGAGGCCGGCTGCGACCTCGCCGGCATGGCCGGCCTCACGCCCGCCGCCGTGATCTGCGAGATCATGAAGGACGACGGCACGATGGCGCGCCTGCCCGACCTGATCGAGTTCGCGCGCGAGCACCGCCTGAAGATCGGCACCATCGCCGACCTGATCGAGTACCGCAGCCGCAACGAGTCGCTCGTCGAGCGCGCCGGATCGCGCCGCCTGGCCACAGCGCAGGGCGCGTTCGAGTGCACCGCCTACCGCGACCGCACCGGCGGCCTGCACCTCGCGCTGGTGCACGGCAGCTGGACGCCGGCCGACGAGGTGCTGGTGCGCGTGCACGAGCCGCTGTCGGTGATGGACCTGCTCGACACCGGCGCGAGCGGTCACTCGTGGCCCTTGCCCAAGGCGCTGGCGGCCATCCAGGCCGCGCCGCGCGGCGCCGCGCTGCTGCTGAACTGCGGCGAGGACGCGGCCGCGCTGCTGCCGCAGGTCACCGGCGAGCGCCACGCCGCGACGCCGGCGCGCGGCCAGATGGATCTGCGCACCTACGGCGTGGGTGCGCAGATCCTGCGCGACCTGGGCATCGCGAAGATGCGACTGCTCGGCAGCCCGCGGCGCATGCCCAGCATGACCGGCTACGGCCTCGAAGTCACCGGCTTCGTCGCCGCCCAATGATCTCTCCCTCGGACACCCACCATGCAGGACGCTGACAAGGGCAGCCTTCTCGCGCTGAACGGGCAGGACCTGCGCATCGGCATCGTGCAGGCCCGCTTCAACGCCGACATCACCAACCGGCTCGCCGAGAGCTGTCTCGCCGAGCTGAAGGCGCTGGGCGTGAGCGAGCGCCACATCCGCCACGTGACCGTGCCCGGCGCGCTGGAGGTGCCGCTGGCGCTGGACGCACTCGCCGAGAGCGAGGACTTCGACGCGCTCGTCGCGCTGGGCTGCGTGATCCGCGGCGAGACCTACCACTTCGAGCTGGTGGCCAACGAGAGCGGCGCGGGCGTCACGCGCGTCTCGCTGGACCATCACCTGCCGATCGCCAACGCCATCCTCACCGTCGAGACCGAGGCCCAGGCCTGGGCGCGCGCCGAGGAGAAGGGCCGCGACGCGGCACGCGTGGCGGTCGAGATGGCCAACCTGATGGAAGACCTGTCGTGAGCGAGACGCCCGTCAAGAAGAAGCCGCGCGGCGGCGCCCCCTCGGCGCGCCGCCGCTCGCGCGAGGTTGCGCTGCAGGGGCTGTACGAGTGGCTGATCGGCGGCGCGGACGCCGGCGTGATCGACGCCCACATGCGCGAGCAGGACGGCTTCGGCCAGTGCGACGCGGCGCATTTCGACGCGCTGCTGCACGGCTGCATCGCCGAGGCGGCCGAGCTCGACGCGGTGCTCGCCCGGCACGTCGACCGCAAGACCACCGAGCTCTCGCCCATCGAGCACGGCGTGCTGATGATCGGCGCCTACGAGCTCAAGCACTGCCTCGACGTGCCCTACAAGGTGGCCATCAACGAGGCGGTGGAGCTGGCCAAGAGCTTCGGCGGCACCGACGGCCACAAGTACGTCAACGGCGTGCTCGACAAGGCGGCGGCCGAGCTGCGCCCACTCGAGGTGCAGGCGGCGCGCGGCGCACGCCGCTGACCCGCATGCTGCGCACCGCCTCGCGGCTCGATCACATCGAGCCCTTCTACGTGATGGAGTGCGCCAAGGCGGCCAGCGAGCTGGCACGCTCGCCCGAATGTGCCGAGCGGCCGATGATCTTCCTGAACATCGGCGAGCCGGACTTCACCGCCGCCCCGCTGGTGCGGGAAGCGGCCGAGCGCGCGCTGCGCGACGGCCGCACCCAGTACACCGACGCCACCGGCATCGCGCCCCTGCGCGAGCGCATCGCCGGCTGGTATGCGCAGCGTCACGGCCTGGCCATCGACCCGGCGCGCATCGTCGTCACCGCGGGGGCCTCGGCCGCGCTGCAGCTGGCCTGCCTGGCGCTGGTCGAGCGCGGCGACGAGGTGCTGATGCCGGACCCGAGCTACCCCTGCAACCGGCACTTCGTCGCTGCCGCCGACGGCGTGCCGGTGCTGCTGCCGGCGAGCGCCGAGCATCGGTTCCAGCTCGATGCCGCCGGCGTCGAAGCGGCCTGGGGCGAGCGCACGCGCGGCGTGCTGCTGGCCAGCCCCTCCAACCCCACCGGCACCTCGATCGATCCGCAGGAGATGGGCCGCATCGTGCAGTCGGTGCGTGCGCGCGGGGGCTTCACGATCGTCGACGAGATCTACCTCGGCCTGAGCTACCACGAGCGCTACGGCACGAGCGCGCTGTCGCACGGCGAGGACGTCATCTCGATCAACAGCTTCTCCAAGTACTTCGCGATGACCGGCTGGCGGCTCGGCTGGATGGTGGTGCCCGCCGCGCTGGTGCCGGCGATCGAGAAGCTCGCCCAGAACCTGTTCATCTGCGCCTCCAGCATCGCGCAGCAGGCCGCGCTGGCCTGCTTCGAGCCGGCGTCGGTCGCCGAGTACGAACGCCGCCGTGCCGAGTTCAAGGCGCGCCGCGATGCGCTGGTGCCGGCGCTGGACGCGATGGGCCTGCGCGTGCCGGTGATGCCCGACGGCGCCTTCTACGCCTGGGCGGACTGCAGCGCGCACGCCGCCAGCAGCTGGGACTTCGTGTTCGACATGATGCGCCGCGCCCATGTGGCGCTGACCCCCGGCCGGGACTTCGGACGCCATGGCGCCGAGCGCTGGGTGCGGCTGTCCTACGCCAGTTCGATGGACCAGCTGCAGGAGGCGATGCAGCGTCTGGCCACCGCGCTCGGCGCACGCGCGTGACGCGCGGCACGGCTCCAGGTCAAACTTTGGTGAGAAGCTGTTACCAACATCGCGCTTCTGGGTGTTTTTCACGGGCTGGCGGCCAGGGGCTGCACTAAGCTCGCCGAGTGACCTCTCCGAGCCCCGTTCCGCGGCCCGGCGCAGCGGGCCGTGGCCCGGCCGAAGCCTCGACGCCGACCCTGCCGCCGGCCACGCCCGACATCGTGCCGTGGGGCGACTCGGACATCGGCGCGCCGCCCGGGCCGGCGCTGGCCTTCCCCACCAATCCGCCAGCCAAGTCGGACGACCAGATGCCCACCATCGGGCACATCGGCCGCTACGCGCTCAAGTACAAGATCGGCGCGGGGGGCCTGGGCACGGTGTATGCCGCGCATGACCCGCTGCTGTCGCGGCTGATCGCGATCAAGACCCTGAACCTGGAGATCGCGCCCGAGGAGCGCGAGGCCTTCAACGCCCTGTTCCTGAACGAGGCCCGTGCGGCCGGCGGCCTGTCGCACCCCCACATCGTGACGGTGTTCGATGCCGGGGTGAGCGACCAGAGCGCCTACATCGCGATGGAACTGCTCAAGGGACGCGACCTGCGGCAGCTGCGCCAGGAAGGCTGGCGACCCACGCCGGTGCAGGCCGCCACCATCGTGCGGCGCGTCGCCGACGCGCTGGCGTACGCGCACAGCAAGGGCGTGATCCACCGCGACATCAAGCCCGCGAACATCTTCATGGTCGGGCGCACGCAGCCGCGCGTGCTCGACTTCGGCATCGCGCGCATCGCACACCAGCACGACGGCGCCGGCGACATCGCCGCCGGCTCGCCCTACTACATGGCCCCGGAGCAGGTGCGCCAGCAGCCGGTGGACCGCCGTGCCGACGTGTTCTCGCTCGGCGTGGTGCTCTACGAGCTGCTCACCGACCGCAAGCCCTTCACCGGCAAGACGCTCAGCGAGATCTCCAGCGCGGTGCTGGAGCACAAGCCGCCGCGCGCCGACGAGCTCGATCCCGCCGTGCCGACCGGGCTCGCCGAGATCACGGCCCGGGCGATGGAGAAGGACCCGGAGCACCGCTTCCGCTCGGCGCGCGCCTTCTCCCGCGAACTGCGCCACTGGCTGGACGAGAACGCGGCGGCCAACGCGCCCGACAGCCAGCCGCCCGACGCGGGGCCCGCCGCGCCCCAGCGTCGCCGCAGTGCGGTGGCGATCGCCGCCGGCCTCGTGATCGGCCTGCTGGCGGGGCTGGGCTGGCTGGCCCTGCGCGGCAGCGCACCCGCACCCGTCACGATGGCGGCGGCGACGAAGCCGACGCCGGAACCCGCCCCGCCGGCCGCGGCCGCCCTCGCGGTGCCCGAGCCGGCCTCGGCCGCCGCCGCGACGACGCTGCCGGTCGAGCCTCCGGCGCCCGCGCCGCAGGCCACCGTCGCACCCGCCAAGCCCGAGGCGGCCAAGCCTTCCGCGCGCGAAGCACGGCCTGCACCCAAAGAGGTCCGCCCGCCGCGCGAGACCCGTCCGGCGCCGGTGGCCGGCGGCGGCACCGGCAGCGTTCGCATCGCGGTCAGTCCCTGGGGCAACGTCGAGGTCAACGGCGCGCCGGTCGGCACGACGCCGCCGCTGAACGAGTTGACCCTGCCCGAAGGCCGCCACCAGATCGTCATCCGCAACGCCGACTTTCCGCCGTACAGCGCCACCATCAGCGTGGCACCTGGCCAGCCCGTGAACCTCAAGCACAAGTTCGGATCATGACGCCCCGCTTCGCCTGCGCCCTCGCCCTGGTGGCCCTGGCCGCCGGCTGTGCCCAGCCGCCCGCTGCCCCGCCCGTCGGCCTGCTCGACGTGGCCGAGCGCCCGGCCGAGAAGGCCCTGCTGGCCGGCATGCGCGCCTACGACGACGCGCAGTACGCGCAGGCCGAGAAGCAGCTCCAGGCCGCGCTGCAGGCTGGCCTGGCCGCGCCGCGCGACCGTGCCGCGGCGCACAAGCTGCTCGCCTTCATCTACTGCACGAGCAACCGCACGAGCGAGTGCGAGGCGCAGTTCCGCTCGGCGCGGGCCGCCGACCCCGCCTTCGCGCTGTCCAAGTCGGAGGTCGGCCATCCGCTGTGGGGGCCGGTCTACCAGCGCGTGCAGCAGCGATAATCCGGGCTTGGCCCGAGCAGACACCCCGACGAACTTTCGCCACACGCTGCGCGTGTACTGGGAGGACACCGACGCCGGCGGCGTGGTGTTCTATGCGAACTACCTGAAGTTCTTCGAGCGCGCGCGCACCGAGTGGCTGCGGGCCCTGGGCTTCGCGCAGGAACGCTTGCGAACCGAAACAGGCGCGCTCTTCGTGGTCGCCGATACTTCGGTGCGCTACCTGAGCCCGGCGCGGCTGGACGACCTCGTCGAGGTCAGCGTCGAGCCGCACGAGATCGGCCGCGCCTCGATGTCGGTGCGCCAGCAGGCCTGGCGCGCCGGCCCGGGCTCGCCGGTGCTGCTGGCCGAAGGCCACATCCGCATCGGCTGCGTCGATGCCGGAACTTTCGCCCCCCGGCGCATTCCGAACGCCATTCTCGAAGCGTTGAAATGAATCAAGACCTCTCGATCTTCACCCTCGTGATGCACGCCAGCTGGGTGGTGCAGCTCGTGATGGCCGGCCTGCTGCTCGCGTCGCTGGCGAGCTGGACGGTGATCTTCGGCAAGCTGTTCGGCCTCAAGCGCGTGCGCGGCGACAACGAGGAGTTCGAGCGCGAATTCTGGGCCGGCCGCAACCTCAACGAGCTGTACGCCGACGCGAGCAAGCGCAGCACCGACGGACGCGGCGCGCCGATGGAGCGCATCTTCGCCTCGGGCATGCGCGAGTTCCT
>Ga0073934_10005996_pt1 | contig 18154 bp, 16 predicted proteins | sample LarsenN4metaG_FD_76834 | JGI IMG/M metagenome (GOLD analysis project Ga0073934, IMG submission 76834) | Hot spring sediment bacterial and archeal communities from British Columbia, Canada, to study Microbial Dark Matter (Phase II) - Larsen... ... | reverse complement strand
CTTGTGCAGGTTCGTCTTCGCGCCCTTGGGCTTGCCCAAGTGCAACCTTTCGGCGACCTGCTTCATCGACAGTGTCGTTTCGGACCTCAGCCGGGCAGCGATTGCCAGCTTGCATGGATCACTCTTTCGCTGCGCTGCCAATATCCGACTTGGTCCAGCCCAACAGCCGCAGTTGCTCCTGCACCAACCGGTTCGCCTTGGCCTCCGCAGTCTCATGCCTTGCCTGGCCGGGATGATTGTCTCCTGACTTGCCCTCCATCTGTTCCAGGCGCTCTCGCCGAAACGCTTCACTTCCGATGCACCACGCTCGACGGAATTACTGAAGCGCTTCCTCACTTACCTCCTCCAAACGCCGACGCTCCATGTGCCGCTCAAATTCCTGCCGCCCCAACGGAGTATCCTGTTGTATCCCGTGCTCTCCAAGCAACCGCTCCACCCTCAGCCACTGCGGGCGATATCGGCGGTCGGCCAAATACAAAGGGAAACTGCTCCACGGATACGCCAACAGCCGGTCTTCAGGCGCTAGCAAGTTGGCCCGAACGGGGTTCAGATGCACGTAATCACACGCCGTCCGCAGATATCCCGGCCACCGTCAATGTTCCCGTGCGGCTCACGTTGGTGAGCTGGTTGAGGCCGTTGGACTGGAAGCGCACTTTCAAGTTCCGGTTGGTCCGCCACGCCAGGTTGCCACTGGCATCGTAGGCATAGCCGAACTGCTCGTGCAAGCGCTGCTTGTCCGGATTTGTTGTAGCTGCCGTTAGCTGCCAGTCCCTGCCAGTCCGCGAAGGTTGCGAACGTTGCCAGCAATACTCATTGAGGATTTTCATGCAAGGTTGCAGCGCTGTTCGGCGCGCTCGGAGAGACGCGCCCTACCGTCTTACTGAGGTTTTCAATGGCAGGGCGCGTCCGTCCCGGCGCGCCAAGGTCTGTCAGGCGGCATAATGAGAATTGCTGGAACGTTGCAGTTGGGACTCGTCCCGGACCCCCGGATGGGTTAGGCTGGCAAGTCATATCAATGGCAGCACACCACCGGAAGCCGGAGCAGTTGCGCGTCGGGATGATCTCGCTCGGATGCGCGAAGAATCTCGTCGATGCGGAAATCATGCTGGGCGCGTTGTTGCGGGACGGCCTGGAAGTCACCAGCGACCCGAAGCAGGCCGACGTCATGATTGTGAACACCTGTTCCTTCATCGACTCGGCGCAAGAGGAGAGTGTGGACACCATCCTCGAGTCGGCCGAACTTCGCAAAGCGCATCAGCCCGGCCAGGCCCTGGTGGTGGCCGGATGCCTTTCGCAGCGATTTCGCAACGAGCTTCCCAGGCTATTTCCCGAAGTGGACGCCTTCATGGGGATCGACCAGGTGGCGGAGGTTGGGCGCATCGCCCGGGAAGCGGCGGCACGCCGGGCCGGGAAACTCGAACTGGCGCGCCAGAGCGCCGGCGTTCGCTCCCGCCGGACGATCCTGGAGCGGCTGGCCGAAGCGAAGGATGACGGGCCGCCCGAACCTGGAGGGCAAGTCAATAATCTTCGAAATACGGACAAGTTTGGCCGGACCAGGGTGGTGGTCTCGGCCAGGGGGCCGGCTTCCGTCCCGGGAACGAATGGAGCGCCCGTCCTCGATGTCAGCCTGCGGCCGAAGTTCATCCCGGATTACGCGACGCCGCGATTCCGTCTCACGCCGCGGCATTTTGCCTATCTGAAGATCGCGGAAGGCTGCAACCACCCCTGCAGTTTTTGCACGATTCCGATGATGCGCGGATCGCACCGGCGCCGAAGCCAGGCGGATGTGGTTGCCGAAGCGCGGGCCCTCCTGGCCGATGGAGTCAAGGAACTGAACTTGATCTCGCAGGACTCGACCTATTATGGCCTGGATTTGCGACCAAACCACAGCCGGGCCATCGCCTCGCCAGAGCGGTTCAGCGCCGCAGTCAAGGGGATTTCGGGGCACGGGACGACCATCAGCAGCCTGCTCCGGGAACTGAACGCCCTGCCGGGCGAGTTTTGGATCCGGCTGCTGTACACGCACCCGGCGCACTGGACCGACGAACTCATCCGGACGATCGCCGAATGCCCGAAGGTGGCGCGCTACGTCGACATTCCCCTGCAGCACATCCATGAGGTGATGCTGGAGAGAATGCGGCGCGAAACATCGCGCCAGTATATTGAAGATCTGCTGCGGCGGATCCGCGCGGGAGTGCCGGGAATTGCTTTGCGCACGACGTTTATCGTGGGGTTCCCCGGCGAAACCGAGGAATACTTCCAGGCGCTCCTCGGGTTCATGCGCGAGGTTCGGTTTGAACGCCTGGGAGTGTTCACTTACTCGCGAGAGCAAGGCACTCGCGCGGCCGCCATGGCCGGGCAGGTGCCCCTCGCCACCCGCCGCCGCCGCCGCGACGCCGCCATGTCCCTGCAGCGGGAGATCTCCCGGGAGGTGGCCGCGTCGTTCGTCGGAAAGACCGTGACTGTGCTGGTCGAGCGCGCTTCGGACGCGCGGGAGGGCGAAATGGCTCAGCTCAGTTCCTGGGAGCATGGCCTGCTTCGAGCCGGCGGGGCGGAGGTGAGAGGCAAAGGGCGGTATTTCGTGGCCCGTGGCGAGGCGGACGCGCCCGATATCGACGGGCGGGTGCTCGTGCTCGGCCGGGTGAAGCCCGGCGAGTTCGCCCGCGTTCGAATTGTCGGCCACACGGATTACGACCTGCTGGGGCAGGCCGTCTGAAATGCATTGGCTCCTTTGCGCCGAGGGTTCCGAGCACGAACTGCGCGTGGAACTGGCCAGGGAGTTTCCGGGCAAAACCGTGGAGTCGCCGCACCCGGGCATTGTCGCGGTCGACTTTCCCGTCCCACCGCGGAACCGTCTGCCTCTGCTCGCTTTCAGCCGGCAATGGTTGCCGAACGCCGAGCCGGCCCACGCCGAGTCCATCAACGCATGGGCAAGACTCTTGTTCGAGAAGATCGCCGGGAGTCTGCCGGATCGGCAACCGTGGCAGCTTCACCTTGCCCCCCAGTACGGAGCTGTGGCTGCGCCGCGCATCGGGGCTCGCGCCTGGCACAGCCTTACTCGCCGTGGCCCGCAAGCGGCGGCGGAGGCCAGGAGGGAAATCGCGGCGGGGCGGCCGCGGGTGGAGGCGGATGCGGGCCGCCACCGTTGCGAACTCATCTGCGCACGGCTGCGGGAGACACTCCGCGACAGGCGCCGCGGCCTGCTGCGAGGTTGGATTGAGGAAACCGCGCCCTTCGCCAGGGACCACTCCCTGGTGCAGCTCGTGTTAACCTCCCCTGACCGGGGATGCCTATCCGTGGCGCCCGCGCCGCTACCCTGGGAGCAGCGCCACCTGATTTCAGCATTCCCGAAAGGTCAGATACCAGTGGCTGAAGACCAAGCGGCCCCGAGCCGTGCCTTCGCCAAACTGGCGGAAGCGGAGTTGCGACTCAACCGGGCGATTAAGCCAGGCGAGACCTGCGTTGACCTTGGAGCCGCGCCGGGCAGTTGGACGTACTGGGCGCTTCGACGCGGAGCCCGCGTCATCGCCGTCGACCGGGCGCCCCTGCGCGAGGATCTTCACCGTCACCCGAACGTTCGCTTTCAAACCGGCGACGCCTTCAGTTTTCGCCCCGCGAACCCGGTCGATTGGTTGTTGTGCGACGTCATTGCTCCGCCGGTGCAGAGCGCGAAGTTGCTGGTGGAGTGGGTCCGGCAATCCTGGTGCCGGTATTTTGTCGTTACGCTCAAGATGCGGGAGGCGGAGGGCATGGCCGCGCTCGACCTCGTCAAGCGCGAACTGGAACCGCCCCGCTGCGAGTTGTTTCTAACGAAACTCTGTTCAAACAAAAAAGAAGTCTGCGCGTTCGGAGCGGTCGCCAGAGGCTGGTCTGTCATGTCCTGCCCAGGATCCAACCATAGCCATTGACAAGCCAGACAATTTGGCGGATCATAAGCGTCAGAATGTCAGCCAACCTGTCAGCTCCCAAAATCGATGACCTGGCGCAACTCCAGGCTTTGCCGCAGAGGGACCAAATCGACGCGGTTTCGGCAGGCCTCTCCGCGCACCTTGCCAGAGAACTGGCGAGGTTGCTCCAGGTAACGATGGACGACCTGGCGGGCTTGCTGCGCCTGAACCCACGCACCCTGCAGCGGCGTCTTGAAACCGGGGTCCTGGAGTTGAGCGAATCCGAGCGGCTGTGGGCGCTTTCCCGGCTGTTCTACCGTGCCGCGGAGGTCCTCGAAAGCGAAGCTGCAGCCGTGCACTGGTTCAAAAACCCTGTCCCGGCATTGGGCTGGGCGACCCCGCTGGCCTACGCGCGCACGGTTGTAGGACTGCGGGAGTTGGAGAACATCCTGGGTCGAATTGAGCACGGCGTTTACTCGTGAGCGCGGCGGGCCAGCCGGGACATGCTGAACTGACAAGGGCCTGCCGGATTGTTAAGCGCCGGTTTGTCGCCCGCGCATTCTCGGGAGAGGGCGCGCGGTTGTATGGCGGCCGCTGGAATTCTCCGGGAGTTCCGATCGTTTACACCTCCGGCTCGATTGCGCTCGCGGTGCTGGAATGGCGGGCTCATTTGAGCCAGTGGCCGGCTCCGCCAGTCATGGTCATTGAGATCCAGTTCGAACCGTCGCTCGTTTGGTCCCCGTCCAAACTGCCCGCGCATTGGAAGCAGACCCCATCGCCCAGAGCCAACGCGGCCGTGGGTGATGATTGGGTGAAGTCCGCGAAATCGGCGGTGATGAGACTGCCCAGTGCCATTGTGCCAGACGAATTCAACTATTTGTTGAATCCTGCGCACCCCGACTTTGGGCGCATCTCTCGAGGAAAACCGCGGTTGTTCGAGATCGACCCTCGGCTGGGCCCGCTCCCCGCTCAATGACGGCGGCAACCAGTTGTTGGCGCACGGGTCGCTGAATGAACCTCAAAGGGATTGGCGGGCCCGGCGGTCACGGTCGCGGCAGGTGCCCTGGGGGGGCGACTCCACACCTCTATGGAACAACCACCCGCAGGGCCTGCCGCTGAATGGTAATTTTGGCAGGAAGAGTCCCGGCAAGCTCGCCGTCGAGCTGGAAAGGCACCCGTTCATCGCTTGTGATCGTGAGCGCCGGCGCCTGCACCCTGCGGATGTATGCAGCCGGCAACGTGCGCCGAACCAACATTTGAGGGCCGCACCGGGCCAGCGTGAACCAGTTCACGGTGGGAAAAACGACGGCATCCAGGATGCCGTCGCGCAAGTCGGCCCCTTCGAACACGCGGTAATTGCCGCCATACAGTTTGCCATTGCCGATGACCACCAACTGGCCGCAGAGAGAGGTTCCCCCGGCCGAGACCTGAAGGGTGGGACCACGCGAGGCCACCGCGACCAGGCCTGCCCAGATGTAAGCGAGGGGGCCCACCTGTTTTTTCAGGGGCCAATTCACCAGTTCCACCGCCCGGGCATCCAGACCGGCGCCGGCGAGTTGGGCAAACCACCTGCGCTCCGGTCCCCGTGGGCCGACGAACTCGGCCAGCGGCAGGTCGATCAGGGCCTCGTGCCCGGCTTGGATGCAGCGCCAGGCCGGACCCAAACGCCTGGGCAGGCGAAGTTCGCGAGCGAATACGTTGACGGTTCCGAGCGGCAGCACTGCCAGCCGGCAACGATCGAACCCGCCCGGCACGTCCCCAATGCCGTTGAGGACCTCGTTCATGGTGCCGTCTCCTCCGGCGGCGGCGATAATGTCGAAACCCTCGCGCACGGCCTCCGCCGCGAGCCGGCGGGCATCGCCGGCGGCGGAGGTCAGCTTCAGCGTGCAGCTCGAGCCGATCGTATCCAGGTGGCGCCGGAAACGGCGGGCTTTTTCGCCGCGAGCGGCCGGGTTGAAAATGACACAGATGCGCACTTTAGCGAACCCTTCCACTGAAGGCGGCCAGTTCAATTGCGATGGCGTCCAGTTCGGCGCGTGCCGAGCGGCTGCCGCCGGCTCCATGAAAGCGGTTGAGCATGAGCGCGAACAGCAGCTTTTCGCCGGAAGCAGTGGTCACGTAGCCGGACAGAGAGTTGGCCCACCGCAGCGTTCCTGTCTTGGCGCGCACTTTCCCGGCGGCAGCGGTGCCGTTCATGCGGTTGCGGAGCGTGCCGTCCACCCCGGCAACCGGCAAGGATTGGAGGTAGGCGTCGGCTGCCTTGTGTTCGTTCATGTGGCGAAGCAGAGCGATGGTGGCGGCCGGTGTCGTAAGATTGTTCCGCGAAAGTCCGCTCCCTTCTTCGAAGAGGACATGACCGGGCGGGACACCCGCCGCCCCGAGGAACCGGGTGAGTTCGCGAATGCCGAGTTCCTCCGAGGTCAGGTCCGGCGGCGTTTCCTCCGTGCGTGACCGTTCGCCGACGTGCGCCAGAAGGAGGTCCGTGTAGAGGTTCTGCGACGGTTTTTGGATTTCACGCGCAATATCCCGCAGGGGAAGGCTCTCGACATAGCCCAGCTCAACCAGCGAGCCGACCGCGCGGCGGTCCTCGTCCAGCCACGAAACGACGCGGTTCGTGCCGGCCAGGCTGACACCCTGGGCAGCCAGAGCGGAGGCGAACAATTCCAGGAAGAGCGCCGCCGGGTCATGCACAGTCACTTCGGCCCTGAATGGGATGCCTTCGCGCGGCAGTTCGCCGGTGATGTAGAGTTCATTGCGGCTGGGCAGACGGATCAGACGAATCGATCGCGCGCCATCGCGCGCCACCGTCCGCGAACGGTTGTGCACCGTGGTCAGGCGCGTGGGAGGATCGAACGCAACCTCGCACGGAGCCCCTTCGGCGGCCCCGGGGAGAACGGTGCAACTCACCAGGTTGTCGTTCACGGTGAGTGCGGAAATCTCCGCGCCGTAATAGTAGAATTGATCGTCCCACGACCAGCCCGACCCAAACTCAGGACCGCGGATGAAGCTGGTGTCGCCGATGAGATTGCCGTTCACCTGGCGGACGCCGGCATTCGTGAGCGCGCTCACCAGCGGCCGCATGGCTCGAAGCAGGTCCCCCCCGTTCAACCGCCCGTTGATGGTCGGATCACCGCGACCATAGACGATCAGGTCACCCTCCAGGACCCCGTCCGGATTCGGTCGCGCGGAGGCGTAAAGCGAGGTGCGGATGCGGTAATCGACTCCCAGCCGGTCCAGGCCCAGCGCGACGGTGTAGAGCTTGGAATTGGACGCCGGGCTGAACAACTGGCCGGCATTGTGCTCAAAAACGACCGTCCCGCTTTCGGACTCGACGATTTTCACTCCCCATTGGGCAGACGCGAACTTGCGATCGGAAATCAGTGTCCCGATGCGGTGTCGCAGCTCGGTGAGCGTCGTGGCTCCCGGGCGCTCCTGGGCAGCTTGCGGCTGAGGCAGAGGGGTGGCCACCTGAGCCGCGCCGCGAAAAGCCAGCAGCAGGCCGGCCACCGCCAACGCCAGGCAACGGCGATAAGAACCAAGGCATGGGAGACGGAACTGTCGCCGAACGTTTTTCATGCGCGCCGAGTGTAAGCCGGATCGCCGGTCGTTGGCAGGCACAGAATGTTGGAAGGCAGGGCCGGCGCGCCGGGAGAGGAGCGCGAAGCGGAACGTGGGCCCTGCCGGATTGATCCCCGCTAGACCAACTCCGGTTCTTCGATGGGGATGGGTTCCTTCACAAGGGGAGTGCCGTCCTTCGCCTCCGGGTACTCGAACACGCGTCCCTCGTAGTTGCGCACCACCACGCGGTCACTGTTGCGGCTCAAGACGTAATCGGGATTGACAGGGATTTTGCCGCCGCCTCCAGGGGCATCGATGACGTATTGGGGCACGGCGTAACCGGTCGTGTAGCCCCGCAGTTGTTCCATGACGCGAAGGCCCTGGCGAACGCTGGAACGCAGGTGAGCCGAACCGGAGATCAGGTCGCACTGATAGAGGTAATACGGTTTCACACGGCAGCGGAGCAGCTTCTGCACATGAACCTTCATTACTTCCGGGTCATCGTTCACGTGCCGCAACAGCACCGATTGGTTGCCAAGCGGAATCCCGGCGTCGGCCAGCCGTCCAAGGGCGTCTCTGACTTCCACCGTCAGCTCCCGGGGATGGTTGGAATGGATGCTCAGAAAGAGCGGGTGATACTTTCGCAGCATCGCGCATAGAGCGGGAGTGACCCGCTGAGGAAGAAACACCGGGATACGCGTTCCGATCCGCAGAAACTCAACATGGGGAATCGCTCGCAAGCGGCCAAGAAGCACCTCGAGTTTCTCATCGCTGAACAGCAGCGGGTCACCTCCGCTGAGGAGCACGTCGCGCACGCCGGGATGCCGCTCGATGTAGTCAATCTGTCGATCGAACTCCGGGTGAAAATCGTAGCCGCTGGCATTGCTAACCAGCCGCGACCGCGTGCAGTAGCGGCAATAGGACGCACACCGGTCGGTGACCAGAAACAACACGCGGTCGGGGTAGCGGTGAACGAGTCCGGGCACGGGGCTGTGCGCGTCCTCGCCGCAGGGGTCGGCCATTTCCCACGCAGCGGTATGCGTCTCCTGCACACGCGGAATCACCTGCCAGCGGATCGGGCAATGCTCATCAGCCGCGTCGATCAGGTTGAAAAAATACGGTGTGATCGCCAGGGCAAGCTTATGATTCGCCAGTTTCGCCCCCGCGTATTCCTCCGGCGTCAAGGTCGGCATCAAACGCCGGAGTTGATCGACTGTGGTAATCCGGTGCTTGAGTTGCCAATGCCAATCGTTCCAGTCCTCATCCGGAACATCGTGCCAAAACCCGCGACCTGCAGGTAAGAAATCCCGCAGGCGATTTGTGAATAGTGACGCTGGCGGCTCCTCGAGTGCCTCCCCGGAGGGATTGGATGTGTGCATTATGGACCCTATATTTGTCAGGACACAATAGGTGCGAACAAAGGCGTGTCAAGAAAGCGACTCCCGGGTACGGCATACGCGCGAGGGCTACCGAAGTCAGGCTGCGATTCGTGCGGCAAACGTAACCTTTTGCCATTCAATGAGTCACGACCTTGGGACCGCCTCCTTGCACGCGGTTGGCAACACCCCCATCAACGGAGCTTTGGATGTTCAACCCCTGCAATCTCTGCCGCTCAGCTCTGCGGCGGTCTCAGGGTGTTTCGACGCGCATCCAGCTCATCGAGCAGATTGACCGTCTGGGAGGCGAGTCTCCGCTTCGCCAGGTCGTTGCGGCTGTAAAGGTCGGCCTCAAGGCGAGCCCGTTTTTCCAGGTACTGGGTCACCGCCTGCTGGTAGCTGCCAATGAGCGGGGCGATGTCCGGGCTGGAGCGCAATCGCAGCGACTCCAGTTGTGCCAGTTTGGTGCGCAGCAAAGGCAGTTGATCCGCCCGGTTCCAATCGCGAATCGTGGACTGCAAGGTCACCCGAGTGTGCTGGGGCAGCTCGTTGGTTCCGACCCGCACCTGGGCTGGCGCGCCCAGCACCTCATCGAGCTTCAGCCAGCTTTCGGCGGGCCCCCAGGCTTCCGCGGGGTTGCGCCCCGTGAAATGGGCCACCTGCAACGCCCACCACTTTTCCACGTCCAAGGGCCGGGCGAAGACGCCCTCGAAGGCCTTTAAGAAAGCAAACTGCCAGTTGTAGAACCCGGGAAGCTCGGCCAGCATTTGCCGCAGCCGCGATCGTCCGCCCGGCAACCGCTGGAGTTCGGCGACGAAGAGTTGCGAGCTGGCGCGGTAAAGCTCGCCTCTGGCCCCGGACAAGTCCTCATCCGAAGGCCAGCTCAGGCGCTGGAAATCGAGGGCAGGCTCGGAAACGAGAGTCTGGCGCGCGCCCTGAAGCGGGTCCTCGCGCCGCGCTGACACCTCCAGGGCAGCCAGTGTGCCTGCGACGCCGAACTGGGGCGCCGGAACAACGAGTTCGGCTTCGCGCCCGGCCAACAGATGCCTGGACAAGCCTTCAACAAGCCAGGCCGGGATCTCGGCCGAGCGAGCGGGCATTCCCCGGTTCGCGATCTCGAGCAGCAGGCACTGGCTCATAGCGCGGAGATAGCGCGGGCGGTCCAGGACCTCGGGCAGCTCCAGACCGTAGCGCCAGCCATCGCTCAGCCTTTCCGAACCAAGCACGACCGGATCGTTCGTCGTGCGGGCGGCGCGAATCGAAAGATGTATTTTCCCCCTCCAGTCGCCTTGGATTTCCAACTCCTCCCATAGCGCCTGCTTCACTCGTTCCGCCGACACCGCAAGGGTGGCTGGCTCCAGCCGCACGAAAGCTCGATTGGTGGAAACTGCCAGCACAGACTTTTCTGACGGAAGAGTTCCCTTGCGCGAGACAACGAATTGGCCGGAACTGCTATGCGCGGATAACGCGGTCAGACCGGGCACCTGGGCATGGCCGGGCCCGGGGAAGAAGACCGTGCCTCCAAGAGCCATGCCGATTCCCAGCAGGCAGCGGCTGATATCCCGGAGAGCGTGGTTTGGAAAGGCGGGGCAGGCTTCCTGCCTGAGGGTTCGCTCTCCCCCACACTTCGAACTTCGGACTTCAATTCTTTTGCAGAACCCCTGCTTCGCGCCTTTGTCGGGAACTTTGTCGGAAACTCTTGTCGAAATCCGTCGAAATCCGGCCAATACGACAAGGTTTCCGACAAGGTTCCTCGGCGTTGGGCTTTGGCAGCGGAATCGGATTTCGAACTTCAACGTTAGCGGCCTCCCAAATCTCAAATGTTTTTGGCCGACTTCATGTCTTGGCAGCCGGCTTTGCCGCCTCTGATTTGCCTCCAGAGGCGCTTGCACTGGAGGTGCCTTTGTCGCCGCCGGAACCGGAACTGGCCGATGGAGACGCGGCGCTGGATTCTTTTTTGGCAGCCTCCTTGTAACTGTCACTGCGGTAATCAGTGATGTAGAAGCCGCTTCCTTTGAAGATTAATCCGGCACCACCACTTATGGCACGGCGCACTTTGCCCTTGCCCCACCGCTTTTGGACACACGATTCCTGCGGGCAAACAGTCAGCGGTTTTTCGGTGATTGACTGGAATTTCTCGAACTGATGCCCGCACTTCTCACAGATATATTCGTAAGTTGGCATACAATATAAAGTAAAAGCAAAAGACAGCCCGGACTTGGCCCCTTCAACCTGCCACGGCAGCCGTTGCCCCGAACAGGCCGGGCACTCGTTGCACGGCTATTTGGCCGGTTCGCTGGCTCCCGCGGGCGCGTTCGTCGCCGGCGGAACAACCTTGACGTCGCCTTCCGATGTTAGCTCCACATTGAGGGACGGGGCCGCAGGTCTTGGCTGCGGTGGCCGTGGCCCTTCCAGAAGGGCCTGGGCGCCTTTCCGGTCGGTTCCCGCAAAGATGCCCTGGCGTATCCACTCAATGCGCCGCGCGATGGAGAGTTCTTCTTTGAGACGCACCACTTGCGCCCGGAGAATAGTGAGGTCATTAAACTGGCGTTCCAGCTCGGCTTTCTCGGTCAGCAACCGTTTGAGTTCTTTCTCCAGGTAGGCTTTGTCGCCCTCCGAAGCGGCCAGCTTCCGTTGTGTCTCGGTGATCTGCAGGGTGAGGTTGGTGATAGCGTTGCTGAGGTCCAACGCTTTTCGATCCAACTCGACATTCTGATTCTCCAGCGCAGCGATCCTCTGGTCGCGCTTCTTGACCTCCTCCTCTGTCGCCTTCAGGGAAGCTTCGGTTTTGGCGAGGTTGGCGTTCACCTGCGCGATGTTCCCCGCGAGTTGGAGGTAACTGTTTGTCAGGTCGGCCAAAGCGGACCGTTGCTTCTGCAGGTCCTTTTCCAAAAGAGCGGCCACATTGCGCTGATCCTCCAGTTCGGCGCTAGTCTTAATCCAGTAGTTTGAAAGCGTTCCGATTCTAACCGAATCTTCGCGGGCGCGTTCCGAAGCCTGTTTGCTGGTGACAACCAAGGCGACGCCCAAGCCCAGGCATATCAGCACCAGTAACAGGACACCAATTCGCGTCTTCATATCAGACTTCATGATGCTAAGCCGGGGGTGCTTTGGCAAGCCGCCGGGAGGCGAGGAGGCGAGGCAGGAACCTGTTTGAGAGGCGAGGGGATCATCATCATCATCATCGGTGCAGAGAGGCTCCCCTTAACGATACAGCCAACCGCTCTTCAGCCTCGCGCAGCGCTCCCCGAACGGCATGGTGCTTGGAGCGCGGCAGCGCTACACCACCCGCTGCTTGTGGCACAAATCTTCCAGGATGAGCGCGGCATCCCGCACAAAGGCCGGGCACACTTTGGCAAACAGGCACTCGGCCTGGGCCTTCTGCATTCCTTCTGGCGTGCTGATGTCGCAGCCGAGGAGGTCGCGGCAATCGAGCTTTCCCTGCCTGGCCTTGAACGCGGCCGTGAACTCCTGAACCGCCCGCTTCGTCTCGGCACGCCCGCCTCGGGTTGTGCAGTCCGCCTTGGCAAAGTGCAGGCCTATTACCTGGATGGCACCGGTGACCGCGCCACAGGTTTCGCCACAAGCCATCCCCCCGGCGAATCCGGTCGCAATCCTGACCGCCTGTTCGTGGTCCAATCCGTAGTCCGGGGCAAACGCGGCCAGAACTGCCTGCGAGCACGCATAGCCCTTCCCCATCAACTCCACCGCCCGTTCGGCTTTGGTCATGATGGAGTCTAGCGGGACGGACCGGCGTTGGTCCAGCCTCGCCATCCGCGCTTCCGCGGGAAAAACGCTTCCCTCGGTCGCTCGCCGGAAATAGAGTTTGCAGGTATGAGCCAACCCCTGGCACTCCTGGGCGGGCCCAAAGTGCGCTCCCGTCCGTTTCCTTCCTGGCCGGTTTTCGGCAAAGAGGAAGAGCGGCGCCTCCTCGAGACTCTGCATAGCGGGAAATGGGGCAAGCTCCATGGTTTGCAGACGCAGGAGTTCGAACGACGCTTTGCCGCAATGCACGGTTGTGCCCACGGCGTGGCGGTTGTGAACGGGACGGTGTCCTTGCGCATTGCGCTCATGGCTGCCGGCATCGAGGCCGAGGACGAAGTGATCGTTCCGCCATACACGTTTCTCGCCACGGCCACAGCAGTTCTTGAGGCCAATGCGGTCCCCGTCTTTGCCGACGTGGATCTGGAGACGTTTAACCTGGACCCGACGGCAGTCCGCGCTGCCATCACGCCGAGAACCCGCGCGATCATCCCGGTCCACATGGGCGGCCAGGTCGCGGACATGGACGCCTTCCGCCGCCTTGCCAAGGAGCGTGACCTGGTGGTGATAGAAGACGCCGCCCACGCGCATTGCGCGGCAACCGCGAGCGGCGCGGCGGGCTCCTTTGGTCAAATGAGTTCGTTCTCCTTTCAATCGAGCAAAAACCTGACGTGCGGGGAGGGCGGAATTGTTCTGTGCTCGGATGACCGGCTGGCGGCGGCATGCCGCTCGATTCACAACTGCGGGCGATTGGAATCCGGAGCCTGGTACGAGCATCACGTCATGTCGGGCAACTACCGCCTGGGGGAATTCCAGGCAGCGGTCCTGAACGCGCAACTGGATCGCCTGGCGGAGCAGACGGCGACCCGGGACCGCAACGGGCAGTGGTTGGCGCGGCGCCTGGGCGAGATCCCCGGGGTGCATCCTCAGAAGCGGCCGGCCGATTGCACACGGCACAGTTACCACTTGTTTCTTTTCCGCCTCGACGGGGAGGCTTTTGGCGCTCCCCGGGAGGCCGTTCTCGAGGCGCTGCGGGCGGAAGGCATACCTGTCTCGGCGGGCTACGCCCTGCCGTTGTATCGTCAACCCTTGTTCCTGAACCGGGCATTTGGGCCGTATCTGCCGGTGGCCCGCAAGCGGCTTGACTACGCAACGGCGCACTGCCCGAACTGCGAAGAGATTTGCAGCCGTCAAGGGGCGTGGCTGGAACAAAATCTGTTGCTCGGCAGCCTGGACGACATGCAGGACATCGTCCGAGCCTTCGAAAAAGTTCATCAGCGCCGGGCCGACCTGGTGGCGCGCGCCTCAGCTTGAAAGGGAACTCAGGCGTTACTTCCGGCGAACGCCAGGGATAGCCGGCATCACCCGCCCAATCGCCGCAATAACTCTTTTGACGAATCCCGGCGAATTGTTCACTCTTCGCTCACGATGAGAACTCTGGGGAGCGTTTGTTTTTTTCTGATGGTGAGCGTTGGGTTGGTGCAGGCCCAAACGAACACGGTTGAAGTTCGGAAACTGTCGCTGGAGGACTGCATTCAGATTGCGCTGGAGCACAATCTGGAGGTGCAGATTCGCCGTCTCGATCCCGAGTTGGCGGGCTACACCCTGCGTTCCTCCTACGGGGCCTATGACCCGTCGCTGAGCCTCTCCGGAGGGCACTCCTTCAACCGTTCTCCGGGAGGCATCGACGAGTTGGGGCGCACCTATGCCGGCACGGAGAGCGAGGACAACAACTTCAGTGGCATGCTGGGAGGACTGTTGCCGTGGGGCGGCGGCAGCTACAGCGTTGGGGGGCGGATCACGGACACCTACGGAACCCGGCCGGGGTTCCGTGAGGGCGATCCGTTCGTCGTGACCAACAGTTTTGTGGATATCAACACGGGCAATACGATTTCCTTTCTCACGACGAATAACGTCACGATTGCGGCGCGCGACCCCTTTGAGAGCGTCAACGGCTCCGTCGGCCTGTTTCAATTCCGGCAACCGCTGCTGCGCAATTTCCTGATCGACAGCACGCGTTTGCAGATTCTGATCAATCGCAAGAACCTTCAGATCTCCGAACTGGAACTGCGCGCGCAGATCATGGATGTGATCACCCGCGTGGAGCAGGCCTACTACAACCTGATTTTCGCGAAGGAGGACGTGCTGGTGCAGAGGAAGGCGCTTGAGCTCGCCGAGCGCCTGCTGGCCGAGAATCGCAAACGCGTGGAAGTGGGCGCGCTCGCGCCCCTGGACGAAAAGCAGGCGGAGGCGCAGGCCGCGGGCAACCGCGCGGAACTGCTGGCCGCGGAAGGCACCGAAGACACCATGCAGCGGGTCCTGAAGAACCTGCTGAGTGACGATTATTCCAAGTGGAAAGACACGGCCATTACGCCGGCGGAGACGCTGCTGGCGATCCCGGAACAGTTCGACCTCCAGGAGAGCTGGCGGCGCGGACTCACCCAGCGTCCGGATGTCCTCCAGCAGAAGATTGCGTTGGAAAAGCAGGGGTATATCGTCAAGTTCCAGAAGAACCAAATCCTGCCCCAGCTCGATGTCGTTGGCACTGCCGGCCTGAATGCCTCAAGTCGCGAGGATGTCGATGATGCTCTCGAACAGATTCGCGGCCGGAACAACCCCTTCTGGAGCGTGGGCGGCCAGCTGACAATCCCGTTAGGGAACCGGTCCGCGCGTTACAACTATCGTTCCGCCAAAGCGACCCGGCAGCAGATCGAGCTCCAACTCAAGCAACTCGAACAGTCCGTTCTCATCCAGATCGAGAACTCCATTGCCACCGCCCGCACGGCTTTCCAGCGGGTCAATGCCACTCGCGAGGCGCGGATCTTCGCCGAAGCCGCCCTCGAAGCGGAGCAAAAGAAACTGGAAAGCGGCAAGAGCACCAATTTCGAGGTGCTGCGCTTGCAGCGCGACCTGACGACAGCGCGCTCGGCGGAGATCCGGGCGCTGGCTGATTACAACACCGCGCTGGCGCAGATCGCCTTGAACGAAGGGACGACACTGGAGCGCCGGAAAGTCAAACTCGAGCTCCAGTAATGATTAAACCCGGCTCCCGCGCCGTCTAAGCTCCATGGCAGTCGCGGCTCCGTCCAGTTCACGCGTCCGCGTGGACGGCAAGTTCTTTCGGCTCGGCGACCATAAGTTTCACGTGAAGGGCGTGGCTTATGGGCCGTTTGCGCCGGATGAGGCGGGCCAGCCGTTCGCCAGCATCGAGCAAACAGGCCGCGACTTCGCGCTGGTCCGCGAACTGGGCGCGAACGTGGTCCGCATCTACCACCCCCCGCCCAAGTGGTTTCTCGACCTGGCGGCCGCGAATGACCTGAAGCTGTTCATCGACATCCCCTGGAACCAGCATTTGTGTTTTTTGGAATCGGGTCACGATCGCGATGAGGCCCGCCTGGCGGTTCGCCGGGCCGTTGCCTCCTGCGCCGGCCATCCGGCCGTGTTCGCGTTCGGCGTGGCCAATGAAATCCCGCCCGATATTGTGCGCTGGACCGGGGGCCGCGCCACGGCGCAGTTCATCGACTCATTGGTTCGCGAGGCCAAGAGCGCGGACCCCGGCTGCCTTTGCTGTTACAGCAATTTCCCCCCCACCGAATTCCTCCAGCCGGAGGAAGTGGATTTTTTCTGCTTCAATGTGTATCTGCATCAGCGCAAAGCCTGGCGATCCTACCTGGCTCGGCTGCAGATGCTTGCGGATGGCAAGCCGTTGCTGGCCGGCGAGTTCGGCATCGACAGTTTGCGGGAGGGAGAGGAACGCAAATGCCAAATGCTGCAATGGCAGATCGAGGATGCGTTCCGCGCCGGCGCCGCGGGCGCAATTGTGTTCAGCTTCACCGATGACTGGTACCGCGACGGCGCCCAGGTGGCCGGCTGGCAGATGGGCATCACGACGAGTGAGCGGCGGCAGAAAGCCTCGTTTGGCACGGTGCGGAACGCGTTTCGAGCCGCTCCTCACTTTCCCCTGTCACGATATCCACGGGTCTCCGTGGTGGTCGCCACCTACAATGGTGAGCGGACCTTGAAGAGCTGCCTGGAGTCTCTTCGGCGACTCGATTACCCGGACTACGAGATTCTCCTCGTGGATGACGGCTCCACCGACGCCACCCCACGCATCGCCTCTGGCTTTCCGGAGGTGCGGTATATCAAGCACGGCCGGAACTTTGGGCTTTCGGTCGCCCGCAATACGGGCATCGCCGCCGCAACCGGCGAAGTCATCGCGTTCACGGACTCGGATTGCCGGGTGGATGAGGACTGGCTCTATTACCTCGTTGCCGAGCTGCTGGACGCCGATTTTGCCGCGGTAGGCGGCCCGAACCTGCTTCCGCCGGAGGATTCGGCCGTGGCCGCCGCCGTCATGGCGTCACCCGGCGGGCCGGCCCATGTCATGCTCAGCGATCGCGTGGCCGAGCATATTCCGGGCTGCAACATGGCCTTTTACAAATGGGCGCTGGTCGAGTTGGGCGGGTTCGACCCGGTTTTTGAGAAGGCCGGCGACGATGTGGACATGTGCTGGAGACTGCAGCAGGCGGGATGGAAGATCGGATTCAGCCCTGCCGGTTTTGTGTGGCATTACCGGCGGTCAACGATCAAGGACTACCTGAAGCAGCAACGGGGATATGGAGAAGCGGAGGCGTTGCTGGTGCGCAAACACCCGGAGTATTTCAACACACTGGGCGGAAGCATGTGGCGCGGGAGGATTTACACGACCGCACGGCTTGGAGTGGTCCTCCGGCCGCCGATTATCTATCGCGGCTTGCTTGGCAGCGCCGGTTGCCAGGCGCTCTACACGGTTGGCCCGTCCTCGGCCATGATGCTCTGCACGACGCTGGAGTATCACGTATTCGTCAACCTGCCCTTGTGGATTCTCTCCGCCGGCTTTCATCCGCTGGTGCCGCTCGCGATCACCAGCCTGCTGGTGTCGCTCGCCGTCTGCGCCACGGCTGCCGGCCAGGCGGTGCTCCCGCCCGGCAAGGAACGCTGGTGGTCTCGTCCATTGATCGCAGCCCTTTTCTTTGTTCAACCGCTGGTCCGCGGCTGGGCCCGGTATCAGGGCAGGCTCGCCCCCAGGCCAAAGCCCCTGCTCGCCGCCCACAACCTCGATTCCATGGCTTTGCGCGAAAGCCGCCGGCGGTTGGGCGGAGTCGCCTATTGGAGTGAAAAGCGCGTCGACCGCATCGAGTTTGTGCGGGACCTCTTGCGGCGCCTGGACGAGCAGGGCTGGCCCAATCGGGCTGACATTGGCTGGAGCGACTTCGACATGGAGGTCTATGGACCGCGCTGGTGCAAGCTCCAGGTGATCACCGCCGCTGAGCATCACACACGCGGTCGAACCCTCCTTCGCGCCCGTTTGCGGGCCCGCTGGTCCATGCGGGCGATTGTCCTGTTTTGGCTGTTGCTGGGCGCGGAATTGGCCACCCTCGGTCTCCTGCAAAAGGGCCACCCATGGCTCTGGCTCATCCTGCTTTGCCTGCCGGCCTTCGCGTGGTTCCTGCACCGTCAGGAGCGCAACCTGCAAAGCCTGTTCATCGTTTTCCTGGACCATATGGCTAAAGAATGGGGAATGGCGAAGGT
>Ga0073934_10005995_pt1 | contig 18155 bp, 13 predicted proteins | sample LarsenN4metaG_FD_76834 | JGI IMG/M metagenome (GOLD analysis project Ga0073934, IMG submission 76834) | Hot spring sediment bacterial and archeal communities from British Columbia, Canada, to study Microbial Dark Matter (Phase II) - Larsen... ... | reverse complement strand
GGGCGGCCATTGCTGCGATGACCTATAGAAAATCTATATGTCCTCGTCAATAAAAAAGTGCATTTCACCCGCATTTTTTTTGATTACTTTCGGGGAACCAAAAAATTAGGCGAGGATCAGGGCCAAACTTGCCGGGTTGCGTTTTGCCCGGCACCATGCACGTTACGGACGAACGGCCCACGTTGATGATCGGGGCCTCTGTTGGCCATCCCAATTTGGTCGCCAACGCGCTGAAAAACCCGGATTGGACGCCAGGAAACATCAGGATCAACTCAATTCCGCTATGCTCGCGACCTGCTCTCGGCCCTTTTGGTGTGCCATCGCTGCGTTTCTGGCGTGCGCTCGAGTGGACGCCGCGGAGGCTCCCGTTTGGCTGCCGCAGGCCCACGCCCACAACGATTATCTGCATCCGCGGCCCTTGCTCGATGCACTTGAGCAGGGCTTTTGCAGCGTCGAAGCCGATATTTTTCTCGTTGAGGGCAGGTTGTTAGTCGGCCATGAACGCAGCCAGCTAAAGCCGGAACGAACCCTCCAGGCGCTTTACCTTGATCCGCTGCTGCGACGGGTGAACGAGAACGGCGGACGGGTCTACCGCGGAGGGCCGGAGTTTACGCTGCTCATCGATCTGAAGCAGGACTGGCGAGTTCTCTATCCGGTCCTCCGAAGCGTGCTCACGAATTACGCCGCCATGCTGACGACCGTTGTCGACGGAGTAACGCGCAGCAATGCGGTCCTGGTGGTGATCAGTGGGAACCGGGACAAGTCCATGTTTGATGGTGAGACGGTCCGGTATGCGGCCTACGATGGGGAGCCAGGCGAACTAGAAGCCAATCCAGCACCCAATCTTGTCCCCTGGATCAGTGCGAGCTGGAACAGCCGCTTCCGCTGGAGAGGAGCCGGCGCCATTCCGGCGACGGAGCTAATTGCCCTGCGGGCTCTCCTCGACCGGGCCCATGCCCAGGGCCGGCGCGTGCGATTCTGGGGCAGCCCCGACACTCCCAATTTCTGGCAGGTGATGCATGTGGCCGGGGTGGACCTGATCAATACGGACGACTTGAGCGGCTTGAGGAACTTTCTGCGGCAACCCTCGCCGCAGTGATATGGCGTGCGAAGCAAGGTTCGCCCCCAGGCTGGCAAGGCAAAATTCATCGCGGCATTGTCTGCCTCTGGTAAACTGGAAACATGCTCAACACGCCGGGCAATCCTGATCCCTTCGCGCCCATTCCTTCTCATCCTGTCTCCCCGGAAAACGGCTGCGGCAGCGAAGCGCCGCAAGGCTGTGGCTGCGGGAATCGGCTGACTCGCCGCGATTTTATCAAATGGTCCGGGCTGGCGGCGGCGGCGGGTTCCTTCGCCCGGTTTCCTGCCATCGCGGGTCCCTTTGCGTCCGAGGAACTCAAAGGCTTGATCCCGCCCGACAAGAAGCTCGATCCGGCCTGGATTAAGTCGCTGTATGAACGCGGCGAACCCACCGTGTACCGCGGGCCGGAGTTGGAGACAATTGGCATGCCGGTGGGCGGCATTTGCGCCGGTCAGCTTTATCTTGGGGGCGATGGCCGGCTCTGGCACTGGGACATATTCAATCTGCCCCAGGCTCGCAACTTTACGGACTCGGGGGGGCCAAACTATGCGCGCCCACCAAAGCCGCACTTTCCCCTGGAACAAGGCTTCGCCTTGAAAGCCCGGATTGGCGACCAAACCCATATCCGCACCCTGGACAGTCGCGAATTCAATGCGCGCTTCATCTCCTTTCGTGGTGCTTACCCACTTGGTTTCGTTCGCTACCAGGATCCCGATCTGCCCCTGGCGATCTCCCTTGAAGCCTTCTCGCCATTCATTCCTCTGAATGTGGAAGACTCTTCGCTGCCGGCGACCATCTTGCGATTCAGGGTGAAGAACACGGGTTCCGCGGAAGCCCAGGTCGAATTGGGTGGCTGGTTGGAGAACGCAGTGTGCCTCGGGAGTGCTCGCGCGGGCTACGGCCAACGCCGCAACCGGGTGGAGCGCCAGGCGCGCATGACGCAGGTCCATTGCACGGCGGAGAGCCTGCCGGACTCGCAACAACCGCCGCCGCGGCCCGAGATTGTCTTCGAGACGTTTGAAACCGGCTACGGCCAGTGGTCGGCCTCCGGTGATGCCTTTGGCGCGGAGCCGGCCTCCGGAACTCTTCCAGCGCAACAGCCGGTCAGCGGTTTTCTGGGCAAACGGTTGGTGAATACTTTCCTCAATGGTGACCTCACGCGCGGGCGCTTGATCTCCCCGCCGTTCCGCATCGAGCGGCGTCACATCGCCTTCCTCATTGGCGGCGGCAACCATTCAGCGCGCACCTGCATGAACCTGGTGCTCGATGGCCGTGCCGTCCGGACTGCTACTGGGCAAAACGAGGAGAAACTCGAGTGGAAAGAGTGGGACGTTAGCGAATTTGAGGGCAGGACAGCGCGCCTTGAGATTGTGGACGACGCCACCGAAGGCTGGGGGCATATCAACATCGACCAGGTGATTTTCACGGACGAACCGCCCTCCGCTCGGATCCCAATCCAGGCGCGGGAAGACTTCGGCTCCATGTCACTGGTTGTGCTCGGAGCCCCTGCTCAGACGTTTGCCAGGGCCGTCGTGCCGGACGACATCCCGGCGGCGATCTTTTCCGGCTCGGAAAACGATCTCGAAGCGACCGCTCCCTTTGGGCGGAGAATAGTCGGGGCGGTCGGACGCAAGATGACCATCGCGCCTGGTGAGGAAGTCGAAACCGCCTTCGTTCTGGGTTGGTTTTTCCCGGGTTTGCTCCGGTCCTCGCTTGGACCTTTGCACGGGGTGAACGAACTGCGCCGGAGTCACTCCAACCGGTTCAAATCGGCCGCCGACGTCGTCCGCTACGTTTCCGACAATTTCGAACGGTTAACCGGCCAAACCCGCCTATGGCATGAGACCTGGTACGATTCGACCCTTCCATTCTGGTTTCTGGATCGCACGTTTGCCTCGATCTGCGCTCTGGCCACCAATACCTGCTACCAGTTCCATTCGGGCCGCTTTTACGCGTTTGAAGGGGTGTATTGCTGCCAGGGCACTTGCCAGCATGTGTGGAACTACGCCCAGGCGCTGGCCCGGGTCTTTCCCCAACTCGAACGCGACCTCCGCCAGCGCACTGATTTTGGCACCGCCTGGCACGACAACGGGGCCATTGACTACCGCGGCGAGTGCGCGCGGCATGTCGCGCACGACGGCCAATGCGGTGTCATCCTTCGCGCCTGGCGCGAACATCAGATGTCAGCTGATGACGCCTGCCTGAAGGCGACCTGGCCGCGAATCCGCAAGTCGGTTGAATACCTGATCGGCGTTGATGCGGACGAAAACGGCCTTATCGAGGGTGAACAGTACAACACCCTGGATGCGTCGTGGTTCGGCCCCATGGCCTGGATCAGTTCGTTTTACCTCGCCGCGTTGCGCGCCGGCGAGAGCATGGCGACGGTGGTTGGCGACTCGGCGTTTGCCGCGCGCTGCCGTCGCATCGCCGAGCGCGGGAGTCGCGAGCTGATCGCACAACTGTTCAACGGGGAATACTTCATCCATAAACCGGACCCCAAACATCCCGACGCCACGAACACGAACGACGGCTGCCATATCGACCAACTCATGGGGCAGGCTTGGGCCTTCCAGGTCGGCTTGCCCAGGGTCGTGCCGGCAACCGAGGCGCGCTCCGCCCTCGAGGCGATCTGGAAATACAATTTCACCCCGGATGTGGGTCCGTTCCGCGATCGTTCAGTCATCAAGGGCGGCCGTTGGTACGCAATGCCCGGCGAAGGCGGGGTGGTCATGACGACTTTCCCTCGCGGGGGCGCCGAAAAGGCAGCCGGCAAGGGCGGTTTCGGCTTTTATTTCAACGAAGTCTGGACCGGCCAGGAACATCAGCTCGCCGCCCACATGCTGTGGGAGGGGCTCACCGACTACGCAATGGTCATCACCCGTATCCTTCACGATCGGCATCATGCGTCCCGCCGTAATCCTTACAACGAAGTTGAGTGTTCCGACCACTATGCCCGGGCGATGTCCAGCTATGGCACCTTCCTTGCCGCCTGCGGCTTTGAATACAACGGACCCGAAGGTCACCTTGGGTTCGCCCCTCGCTTCGGCCGGGACTCCTTCAAGGCTGCCTTCACCTCGGCGGAAGGGTGGGGCACGTTTGAGCAGAGACGTGATCCATCGGCCCAGGCGCAGAGCATCACCATTCGCTACGGCAGGCTGGCTCTGAAGTCACTGGCCTTTGAGACCCCCACGCCCCCTCGCGCCGTCCGCATACGGCTCGGAACGCGGGTTCATTCCGGCACGATGCAGGTGGAGGGTTCCCGCGTCAGCGTCAGGTTGTCGCAGCCGGTTACGGTCGGGACCGGCCAGACGCTGAGTATCGTTTTCGACCTGTAGAGGTTTTGGTCTCACCAGGTGCCCGAATTCGGCTCGCCCGACTTCTCTTCCCGGCGGGCAGCGCCGGGACCGCCGGCAGGCTGGTTACTTCTTCGCCGCTTCCGGATGCGTCTTCATGTGGCGATGGACGAAAAAGTAGTAAATGCCTCCGAGCGCCAACATGGCCCCTCCCAGCCACAGCGAAATCCGGTGCAGTTCGCCAGCCATGAGCCGTTCATCCTGCCCCATCTTGATCCCCAGCCAGCAGAGCACCGCGCACCAGATAGCCGATCCCAGCAGCGTGTAGATCGAGTATTTCACATAGTTCATCCGCACAATGCCCGCCGGTATGCCTATCAAGTGCCGCACGACCGGGAGCAGCCGCGAGATGAACACGCCCATCGAGCCGTAATGCGCCGCCCAGCGCTCGGCTCCCGCCACCTTCTCGGGCGAGATGAACACGTATTTGCCGTAGCGGATCACCAGGGGCCGGCCGGCCAGCCGCGCCGCCCAGTACATGACGGTCGCCCCCAGCCACGATCCGATCGTTCCAGCAATGACAACTCCGGTCAGGCTCAACGGGATCTGGCCCGTGTGCGCCAGGTGAGCCGCGGGCGGGATCACCACTTCGCTGGGCAACGGAACGATTGAACTCTCCACCGCCATGAGTAACGCGATCAGTGGGTACCCTCCGGTTTGGAGGGTGGCCATATACCAATCCACGATCGGCTTGAAAACGGATTTCAACATGCGCGCGGAGGTTATATGCGAGAGTCTGTGCGGAGGAAAGCTTTCGTGCGCAGCCCGGGTCACATCACCCGGTCTCGCAGAGGTTGCCCGCGCACGAACCGCTCCAGGTTGCCCAGAAAATGACGAACCTGGGTCAGCGCTTCCCCGCGATGTCCGCCAGCAATATGCGGAGTAATATGGCAGTTCGGTTCCTTCAGGAGCCGATGGTTGTCGGGCAACGGTTCCGGATCGGTGACATCCAGCCAGGCGGCCCGGAGTCGCCGCGCGCGCAACGCCTCAGCCAGCGCGTCCTGGTCCACCGTGGAGCCACGCCCAATGTTGTAAAATACGGCGCCGGTTTTCATCGCCGCGAACCGTCGCGCTTCGAAGAAATGGAATGTCTCAGGACTTTGCGGCAGGATATTGACCACGTGGTCCTGGCGGCCGAGCGCCTCGTGGAGCGCTTCCGCCTGAACCATGCGCACTTCCTCATCGCCGCGGATTCGGCGCCGGTAGCCGGCGAGGTCAACCTCGAACGGCCTGAGCAACTCCGCCAGCCGTTTGCCAATCGCTCCGTAGCCGACAATGAGCACGCTCTCGCCTCGGAGAACCGAGCTTGTTTCCCGCAACTCGTGCCATTCTTCGGTAACGTTGCTGGTTCGGGTGGATAGGCCTCTCGGCAAATTCCTGGCCTGGCCCAGCATGAAACTCAACGCGTGGGCCGCGCAGGCCTCGGCGTACACACTGGCGCTGTTCGTCACCGGGATCCCCTTGCGGGCGGCGATCGCCCTGAACTCCGGAGTGTCATAGCGCGTGATCCCTGAAGTGCTGATGTGCACCCATTTGAGTTCCCGGGCCTCGGCGATGCACTCGGTGTCAGGCTGGCCAAAGGCGACGTGGGCCGTCAGGAACTGCGGGTCACGTTCCGGTTTGGCCAGCACCGACGTGGCCGGCGCGGGCGGGAACAGGAGTTCGTGGCCACGCGTTCCTTCCCGCAGCAGTTCCATCGCGCGGGCGGGCAGCACAAAATCGACATAGATCCTGAGACGGTCCATTTCGGTTACTTCGGCCCGGACCCGGGCTTGGGAACGTGTTTGGTGGCGATCAACCTCAGCTCGTCGCCCGCCCGGCTGTCTTTGGCCGCGCGATATCGTTCGTCCAACTGAAAGAGCATCCCGCGAATCAGATTGACTGGTTTTCCCAGCTCGCTCATCTCCGCCCGCCCGGTTCGACGAATGCACTCGCTCAGGGCGCCGTAAACCCAGGCGTTCCGGATCGTCGAATCCAGGCGCAGGACTTCGAGCCCTGCCTTCTCCGCCATCCGGCGCAGCGGCGAAGCGGAGAACAGCACCAGATGCCGCGGCGGATCCAGGTTGAGCCACGCCTGGCCGTATTTCCGGTGGCCATAGCTGGCCATGTTCGGCGTGAGGATCACCAGCGTGCCCCCCGGCTTCAAAACGCGGCCGCACTCGCGCAGCAGCGCGGCGGGGTCGTGCACATGCTCGATCACGTGCGCGGAATACACGGCATCAAACGAGTCGTCCGGGTAATTCTGGGCCTGTAATGTCCCGTGCCTCACCGGGATCCCGCGGGCGCGCCCGGCTTGCACTGCGTCGGGATCCACTTCCACGCCCTCCACTTCCCATCCGAGGGATTTCATCCGGGCCAGCGCAACGCCGCTGCCGCACCCCACGTCGAGCACGCGCGCGGGCTTCGCCGGTGCCGGCAGATACATAGCCGCCGAGTCGAGTTCGTCCCGGCCTCCCGGATGCAAAAGAGCGAGTGGCGCGGCGGCCCTTTTCCAGGGGCCCCCGACGCCCTGGGTGTAGCCAAACCGTTTGCCGAGATAGGCGTGCCAAACGCCCCAAACAGTGTCGCGGAGCAGGCTGGGGCCGGGCTCAGGCTGGCTGTGCGTGTAGTAGCCCTGGTAAGCCTTGCCGATGTCCTCCTCGATCGGCACCGGGTCCAGCCAAGCCAATCCGCAATCCGCGGTGGCGCACTTCCGGATGTTCCACACTCCAGGAGCGGCATAGGACCTGTCCTGCATCCCCTGGTACAGTGTTTCGCCATGCGAGCCGCACAGAAGGCAGTGCGGGGCCGGCCTGGTGCGTATCGGTTGAACAGCTTCAGCCATGTGCCTTGAGAGTGAAAGGGCCCACCCCCCTCTTACTGAGGAGCCGGCAGGTAGGACTACAATGGGAAATAGGAAATGGGAAATGGGAAAAGCAGAAACGCGAGCGGGGTGTAGTGTATCCCACAGCCCAGGCAGTACATGCAGAATTCTTCACAGCTTCCGAATCTGGGTCCAAATCGGCTCCAGGTCCGGGTCGGAGAGAGCCATTTTCTTGATCGTTTCAATCCCCGCCAGCCTGATCGCCTGGTCGAGCCATGACCTTGCGAGTGCCAGATCTCCGAGCTGGCAGTCGTAGCAGGAAAGGTTGTACAAAACCGTCGGTTCCTCAGGAAATCGTGCTGCCACCGGCAGCAGGGCTTCCCGGGCCTTTTCAAGTCCGCCGTCCTTCACGCGGCGCAACGTGTATGCCTGGTGGAGCCAGCCGGCCGGTCGCTCGGGCGCCACCTCCACAAGCTTCCGCGCTATTTTGAGTCCCTCCTCCCAGTCCTGCTGTTCCGCCGCGATCATCCAGCTCACTTCCAGCACGTCCGGGTGCTGACGGTGTTCCTCCCTGATGCGGGCCAGGTCCGCCTTTGCTTCCTCAGGGTTGCCCAGTTCGAGCCATCCAACCGCCGAATAAAGGTGGTGGACATCGGGATGACCAAGTTTATCCATTGCGAGCATGCCGGACTTTCCTAATCATGCAGGCCATGGCCTTGAAAGCAAGCGTTAGAGAACACCGGCTCTTTTTTAAGGCGGTTGCCGCCGCGGCCTTGCTCGTGTCTGTTGCGGCCGCTCTTCCCGGCGCGGAGAATCGTCCCCCGAACGTTGTGATCATCTTTGCCGACGACCTGGGCTATGCCGATATCGGGGTTTTCGGCGCGACGGGGTTTCAGACACCTCACCTCGATCGCCTCGCGAAAGAAGGGCGGGTCTTTTCCAACTTCCACGTGGCCCAGGCGGTCTGCTCCGCTTCCCGCGCCGGTCTCCTGACCGGCTGTTACCCGAACCGCATCGGCATCCACGGCGCGCTGGGGCCGAAATCCCGCACCGGAATCAACCCCGATGAAAAGACGATCGCCGAAGTCTTGCGGGAACAAGGCTACGCCACCGCGATCTTCGGCAAGTGGCACCTGGGCGACTCTCCCCAGTTTCTGCCGACGCGCCACGGCTTCGATCAGTATCTCGGCCTCCCTTACTCGAATGACATGTGGCCTTTTCATCCTTCACTCGTCGGGTTGCCCGAAAACGACGAACGGCGCAAACGGGGTTACCCGGACTTGCCCCTGCTCGAAAACGAGCAAGTGGTGAACCCGCGGGTGCTTCCGAAAGACCAGGAGCTGCTAACCACCGCTTACACCGAAAGGGCCGTGAAGTTCATCGAAACGAACAAAGACAAGCCGTTCTTTCTCTATTTGGCCCACAACATGCCGCACGTGCCGCTGTACGTGAGCAACAAGTTCAAGGGCAAAACAAAGCGAGGCCTGTATGGAGATGTAATCGAGGAAATTGACTGGTCGGTCGGACAGGTGCTCGCGGCGCTCGATCGCCACAACTTGCGACCGGGGACACTGGTCATTTTTACCTCGGACAATGGTCCCTGGCTGAGTTACGGCACTCATTCCGGCTCGGCTGGTCCCTTGCGCGAGGGGAAGGGGACTTCGTGGGAAGGCGGTACCCGGGTGCCTTGCATCATGAGTTGGCCCGGGAGAATCCCAACCGGAACGCAATGCGACCGCATGCTCATGACGATCGATGTCTTGCCGACGGTCGCGAAGCTCGCCAGAGGAAAACTGCCCGACCACAACATTGACGGTTTGGACGTCTGGCCCTTGCTAGCGGGTGACCCCGGAGCAAAGAATCCCCACTCGGCTTACTGGTTCTACTATGAGATGAACCAATTGCAGGCGGTGACCTCCGGGGACGGGGAATGGAAACTGGTGCTGCCTCACAAGTATCGAACGCTGGCAGGACGACAAGGCCGGGACGACGGGATGCCGATTGAGTACGAAACACGACAGATTTTGGAACCGGAGCTTTACCACCTGGCGATGGACCGATCGGAATCCCATAATGTGGCGGCTCAGCACCCGGACGTCGTGCGGCAACTTCTTAAGGAGGCTGAACAAGCCCGGGACGAACTCGGCGACGCGCTCACCAAACGAACCGGGCGGGGCGTGAGAAAGGCGGGGATGATACCTCAGTGATCGTTTGCGCCGGATTACTAACAAGAGCGTGGGACAGAACTACAAACGCAGGTAGGGCGCGTCACTCCGTGCGCGCCGTCGTGCCCGTTCCCCAAGCCCCAGGCGCGCACGGAGTGACGCGCACTACCTGCTTGGGTGTGTTCAATCCCACTGACTCCTCAGTGCCTCGCGCTTTGACCGGTCCTGAAATCATCAAATAGAGTCAGGCTGTCCGCCTTTGTCCACAACCCCACACGACCGGCGGTGGTGAACGTGGCGTCCTCGACTTCAAAGAGCGGCCGCCCGTTGAAGAACACTCTGAAACGCGTGCCGGTGAACTCCACGCGCAACGTGCTCCAGGCCTGCTTCGGCACGGGCACGTTGACGCCGTAACCGGATGCCCGGCCCAGGACGTCCAGCGGCGTTCGCTTGCCATTCTCAACTTTGTAGAGGACGACATTGTTTTCCAGCGCGTTGGCGCGGGCGACGTAGTAATTGTGCGCGTCGCGATAGCGCCAGACGAGTCCGCCCGCCTGGTCTCGCTCGCCGGAGACCGGTTTGAACTTCATCTCCACGAAGCCGTCTTTGAGTTCCGCTCCCTGGCGGATGCACAATGAGTAATCCGCAACGCCGGATTGTTTGAGCACGTGCGGCTTGGTCGGCGCGGAATCCTCGGCCTCCACCGTCCAGCGTGGCGAGCCTTCTCCGGTTCGCGCAACTTCCCAGCCGCCAGGGGCTTCACTCGCCTTGTCCGCGTCGAAGTCGGCGCTGCAGATGACGCCCTGGACCGGCGGATCCGCGGCTTGCGCGGACACGCTCAGGCAGGCCATGACCAGGACTGTAAAGCCGAGGCTGTGGCTGCGCGTATCGAGATTTCTCCTGAGTGCGAAAGAACGGAGAGACTTCATGTTGTTGTTATAGGGAGTCGGCGATTCAGCGTCTTGTATCAACAGCACCCAAAACTGACAAGACACGTAGGCAACAATCACGTGGAATCCCAATGTGTGTCCGTCCTCCTCCGATTGCCTGGACTTCGCTGAAACCTGTGCGCGTCCACGCCGCCGCCTCTTCGCTGCGTGGGGAATCCGTTTTCGCGATGTGACGTGCGGTTGTTGCCACCCAACAACAATATCGCGGAAGGCACACACGCCTTCGCGGGCGCAGATGCCAGGCACCCCAGACCTGGGCTATCCGGGGCTCATGGTGAACCCCCTCCAACCCGCGTGGCGGCCTCGTTGAACAGCACCACCGGGCCGAGCAGCCCGGATTCCAGCAGCGGAGAGTTCTTCGTGTAAAATCGCCGGGTCGCAAACGCGACGCGCCGCGAAGGGCGCGGGGTCCTTTCCTTCATCCACTTGGGCCAATCCACAAGGCGGCTCCCGAGCGCGCCGGGAACTGCCTCGTTCCATTCGCAATCGTCCTCCAGATGCTCGTCTCCAATAAGCCGGTTCGGCCAGAGGTTCACCACTGTTACCTCCAATTGGTTTTCACCCGGGCGAGCCGCCCTCGTGATATCTGCGATAAACGGCGGTTTCCAGAGGAGGCCTGAGCTGCGGCCATTGAGTGTTACCTCACTGATTACCGCCACCCGGCCGAGACTGAGCAGCAATCTCCGGTCCGGCGCGAGCATCGCTGGTGGGATCTCGATTGTCTTGTGGTAAGTGGCGCGACCTGAGAAAAAGCGAACACCAGGATCCGGATGCTTGTTCCACGGCTGGAGGGTGTCCAGGGTTATCCTTGAAGGCGCGCCCAGATCGGGCCGGAAAGTCACTTCCCAGGGCCCTTCAACCACCACTCGTGCCGGCAACGTCGGGATTTCGACCGGGATGGTTTTTCCGGATAAGAGCATCAGCTCGTAAGCTCCCGAATTCGTTGCCGCCAACTCGATGGTTCCCGCCCCCCAGGCAACCCGCGCGGTCGAGTCCGGAACACCTTGTTTCTTGATTCCGACGATCGGATCCAAGTCCTCCGGCCCCGGTTGAAAAACGACGAAGAGGCTCCCAACTGGATCGAAATCGAGCCGAACAGTCGTTCCATCCCTGGTGGGGCGCCAAATCGCCGCTGTGGCGGTCTCACCCGTGTCCGGGCGCCAGATTTCAGGTTTCTTTCCGGTGACCCGAAACGTGCAGTCCGCGGTAACGCTGTTCTTGTCCGGATTGGCCACGAAATAAACATCGCGTTCCCCGATTCTGCGGTGGAGGTAACGCAACGGCTGGGCCGTAGGATTTTCCTGCTTGAAGTCGGGCGGCAGGTTCAGCTCGCCAAATACCTGGGTCAGCGTCCTGCCGCGAAAGACGCGGTTTTTCCCCGAACCCGCGTCCCGGCTCCAAAGCCGGGCTGCCAAATCCCGGACTTCCTCATCGCACTGGGGAAAGCCGCTCAGACTGGGAGAGCGTTCGGGGGGCGCTCCCACGATGACGGCTCCGGCGGCGGCCAGGTCCCGCACCCGTCTCAAGAGCCCCGGAGTCATGCGGGTCGCCTGGGGCAACACGAGCACCCGATAGCTGGTGCCGTCCGGCATCAACAAAGAGCCGTCTCTGACCGCTATGCGCGAGAGAGCATCCGGTGGGGCCAAATCATAATCGTATCCTGGGGGCAGGGCGGGGGAGAGGCTATCCCGAAGCGGGGGCTCGTTGTAGGCGCCTTCGTCGGTCAGATAGAGGACGTCAGCGACGAAACGGCCGCTTTGAAGCAGAAATTGGCAGCGCGCCAGATACTCATGCCAGGGCTTTGAAAAGTCCCACCACGTTTGCGTTCGCTCGTAGTGAATTCCCCAGTGCCCCATGGTCATGCCCGGCGCCAGCCTCAGCCACGGCTGATGCGCGAACCGGACGAAGACGATCCGATTCACGCCATAGACAAAGGCCGTATCCGCCAGCTTCTTCAGCGTGAACGGGTGGTTTTGCCATTTTCCGGTGTCGGGCCAGGCCGTGAATGCCTCCGCGGCCACGATCGGCTTCCCGTACACGTGCGCAACTGAAGCCATGCTCTTGCTGGTGTGGAATTTCGGATAGTCGTCGGTTTCATTCCAGAACTCGCTCATCGGCACGTCGACGCGGGAGGCATACAGGAGATTGTCGAACGGGCCATTGCCATAGGCTTCGGCGGACAGCTCAAGTCCGTGCCGCTGCGCCAGTTCGCGAAGATGACCCGCGTAGTTGGTCGCCACCAGGTCGGCGATCGTGCGGCGCACATCCCACAGAAACCTCTCGCTGACTTCCAGGCTCTCAACAATCCTGCCGGTAAACGCGGGCAGGTACTTGAGCGGGTCATATCCGCGGAGGCGCTCGAACTCCTGCCGGAACAGCGGCGTCCAATTCTGAAACCCCACCTCCCAGCTATCAATGTGAGTGGCCGTCAAAACGCTCCCGGTCGCGGCAAGGTTGTCCGCGATGAGTCTGGCCAGCATCCCGTCAAAATGCGCCTCGATGGCTTTCTGGCTCAGCTTGTCGCACTCGAGCCCATAGCCCTCGGCGCGCGCGGGCGGGTTATGCCTGCCGGTGGGCATGTGTCCGAATCGGCAAACGGTCCATTGCCCGTTTGGAACACTCCAGGTCAGTCGCCCGGACGTGTCCGTCATCGCGGTCAGATCGACCACCTGGTTAAGCGGAATGGTTGCGTAGGTCGGCGCCTCCGAGGCCGGCCACTGAAAACGGGTGTGCTTGGCCATGCCCGCTTTGGCCGGGTGAGCCTCGATCCGGTAAACAGGCGCGAGCTGCAGCTCGGCCAGTTCGAGGCGGCTGGCAGCGGTGTCGACGGAGCTGATCTCCACCCGGAAGCAACGACCTGTCACGGCGACGAACTGCAGCGTCAATTCGTTCCCCGTAACGGCAAATTCGCGGATGGGTTCGAATTTGCGTCCGTCGGACGAGGCCTGCAGTCTGCCCCGGATTGAACGCGCCTGTTTGATGGTCAAGGTGAGTTGGTCAGCCCTGAACGGCTGGTCATAGGACAGTAGAAGGGTCAGCGCCTTGCCGGGGCTCGGCTTCGGCAAAGCAACAAACGTTGCTGGCTCCCGGTCTGTCAGCTTCCCTATGTCCAGAGCACCGCCGGGGTTGGCCGTTATGTCAGGCTTCACTCCGGGTACCGGCATGCCATCACCAACGAGTGTTGGGAACGCCAGCGTTGCGACATCCCAAACGGCCCCGTTCCACGCGGGCAGTTTGGGAAGCTGAATCTCCAGCCGGGCTGGCCCCCCCACGTTGGTAAGGCTGTACACCAGCCGCTGCATGGCCAACTCCGGCGTGATCCACGGCCCCCCACTGCCGCACCAGCCCGGATCGTTGTTCATCGAGACCTTCAAGCCCAGCCGCCCCGCCTCGCGAACGGTGTGTTTGAACAGCTCCCGCCATTCTGCTCCCAAGAAGGGCACCGGCCCTTGAGGGATTTCCTGGGTAATATCCATGAGCAGCAGCCCGCCAATGCCGGCGCGCTGCATGGCTTCGAGGTCAGCGGTTATACCCTCCCGGCTGATGTTGCCGTCCATCCAGAACCATTGCACCCATGGCCGGGTGGATGGAGGTGGCGCGCGGAACCTGTCTTCCAACGAGTTCGTTGCCGCCTGTGCGCTGAGGTTGGGGCAGGTTGTGAGCCACAGCGGGAACAGTACCGCGGAAAGGAATGCCAAACGGCACCCACAGTTCCGCCCCGCCCTGAGCGCACTGGAAACCGAATGGTATGGGTCGAGCATGATGCAACCCCTTCAGGCTTGGGCCGGTCCCTGGGCGAACCCCCAAAATTCCCCCGCTCCCTCTGATTTACTGCGGGTGAGTCTGGAACACCGCCTCAGTAAACTTCGTGGCGTAGGGGCAGGTTTGCCGCGCCAGTTCCTTCCAGTGGGGGCGGCGGAACTGATCGAAGTTCCACGTCAATTGGTCCTTGGGATTGTGCCACTGCGTCCACTGCTTCAAGTACACATGGCCAGCCACCCGGTCCAGGAACCGCAAGTAGAAGTCCACCTGTTCAGCCGTGTACTCCGGCAGGGTACTGATCGTCAGGCCATGCGTGGCCCAGCCGTCAGGTATGCTATCGCACTCACCGGGGGGGATGCAGCGGATCGACCGTCCAGGGAAAAGCGTGGTCAGGTATCTCCGGGAGATGTCACGTGCCGGCGCGATGTCGATAATCACGTATTCCGCCTCCGGATACAGCGAAAGCAGCACGTAAGCGGTCCGTCCGTAACCAGCGCCGATTTCCACGATGCGTTGGGGCCTCGGGCTGTGCGCCACCATGAAGTTGACCTCCAGGCTCGAATTCGCCAGGTCCTGGCTTACGCGCCGTCCATCCAGCCAGACGTCGTATGGATTTCCCAGCTCCGGTTCGACCAGGTTTGTGGCGCCAATCTTGTCGTGGCGTTTGGCATACTGCCAAAGGAGCTTAACGATGACCGACTGCGGTTGCGTGGCCACCGCGCGGACTTTCTCTCCGAAGGTCGTCTCCCGCCACAAAAAACCCAGAAACGAGAGCGGATGGCAGGGAGCGGTGCGGAAGCTCCAGCGCCAGTCAAAGTAATGGTGATTGACGTTGCGTTTGAATGTCTCGAATCCCTGATGCTTGAGATCCTCGCTGGTCTTTTGGCCCAAGGACGTCCAGAGCTTGCTTGGCTGTTCCAAATCGCGCACGCCGCATGATAGCCCCAGGCGACACCCAAGGGCAAGCGACTGTGGAAATTCTTGGAAATTCTTGGAAATTCTGGAAATCCTCGGAACCGGTGAATCGGATGGCAAGGGCCCTCAAGGGGTTCACCGGTTGGCCTGATCCTGCTTGCCGGAGAAGGCGGCATGGCGCTCGCCGACTCGCTTCCCGCCGTGCTCCAAAACCGCAAGGGCCCCCCTTTGCGTTTAAAGTAATGCGGTGTGCGGTTATGCTCAACGGCTTGCGCCATCTGCGAACCCATGGAAGACTGCTTATCTCCGTTTGACGGAGGACCCAAGCCGTACAAGTATGCAGATATGCTGGAAACTATTGAGAGGACAACGATGAAACACGCCGATGCCTATTGGGCGCAGTTTGAGCGCCTTGAGAAGCAAGCGAAGCAGCCTTCCTGGGTGTTTCCCTTGCGGAAGGCAGGGATGGCGCGCTTTGCCGAGTTGGGGTTTCCCACGACCCGTGACGAGGACTGGCGGTTTACCAATGTTGCCCCCATTGCCAAGCTGCCTTTCAACCCGGTCCTGGACGCGAGCGTTTCAAGACTCAGTCGCGAGGTTGTTTCGCAGTTCACTTTCGGCCAGTTGGAGGCGAGACGGTTGGTGTTCGTGAATGGGCACTATGTCCCCGCGTTGTCCACGCCGGGTGCGGTGGCTGCGGGCATCACGGTCTGCAGCCTCGGCGAGGCGCTGGCGAAGACTCCGGGGGTCCTGGAACCGCACCTGGCCCGTTACGCCCAGGCGGATAAGAACGCCTTTACGGCGTTGAACACCGCCTTCTTTCAGGATGGCGGGTTTGTGCGCGTCGAGCGGGGAAGAACTCTTGAGCAACCGGTTCATTTGCTGTTCGTCTCGACGATGCGTGATGCGGGAGCCACGGCGCAGCCGCGCAACATCATCATGGCCGAGGAGCGCAGCCGCGCCACGGTGATCGAGAGCTTCGTCAGCACTGAAGACGCCCCCACGTTCACCAATGGCGTGACGGAACTCATCGTCGGGGACGGCGCGGTCGTGGAGCACCTGAAGTTTCAGGACGAAAGTCTTTCCGCCTACCACATGGCGGCGATTCACGCGCAATTGGGGTGCGCCAGCAACACCTTCCTCCATTCCATTGCCACGGGGGCGCGGCTGTCACGCAACAACATCCGGGCGGTCCTGGCCGGCGAGGGACTCGAGTGCATCCTCAACGGCCTGTATGTCACCAAGGCCGATCAACTGGCGGATCACCACATGGTCGTGGAGCACGCCCAGCCGCACTGCGCCAGCCACGAATACTACAATGGCATTCTCGACGGCCGCTCGCGCGGGGTCTTCCACGGCCGGATTCTCGTCCGCCAGGCCGCCCAGAAGACCGATGCGAAGCAGACAAACAAGAACCTCCTGCTTTCGGAACAGGCCACCGCGGATGCCAAGCCGCAGCTTGAGATCTACGCGGACGACGTGAAATGCACGCACGGCGCCACCGTCGGCCAGCTCAACGAGGAATCCATCTTCTACCTGCGCAGCCGCGGCATCGGGGCCGAAACCGCGCGTCGGATGTTGATTCACTCCTTCGCCGGTGAGATTATCGAGCGCATCCGGCATCGGCCCGCCCGGGATGAACTCGACCGCCTGGTGTGGGATCGGCTCGAAGCCAATCCGCACGTCGGCGAAATCAAATAGCGCGCCAGGTTGCCGGGCGCGCCCGCAACCATGTTTGACGAACTGAGCGACCTGTATCAGCAGGTTATCCTGGACCACTGCAAGCACCCGCGGAATTTCCGCGACCTGCCGCAAGCCACCTGCTCCGCCCAGGGCCATAATCCTTTGTGCGGTGACCAGCTCAAACTGTTCCTCAGGCTGGAAGGCGATGTGGTCAAAGACGCGAGCTTTGTCGGGTCGGGCTGCTGCATCAGCAAAGCCTCCGCCAGTCTTCTTTCGGAGAGCGTCAAGGGCAGGTCGCGCGACGAAATCCGCCAGATGTTCGACCTGGTTCACGAAATGGTCATGACTGGGAAGGTCAAGGGGGATGTCGGCAAGCTTGCCGTCTTTGCCGGTGTCTACAAGTTCCCCGCCCGGGTCAAGTGCGCCATCCTCGCCTGGCATGCGCTGATGGCGGCGCTGCGTGGCGAAGGCCAGCCGGTCAGCACCGAAAACGAACAAAGCTGATGCGCCCTGCCTTCCGAAGGCGTATGGTAAGCAGGTCAACTTAATCGCATGGATAACAACGAACCCATCACCCTGACCCGCGACGTGGAGGCCGCCATCATCCCGGTCGGCTCCAAAGTGACGCTGCAGAGAGGAGAACAGGCGCTGATCACGCAGTCCCTGGGCGGCAGCTACACTGTGATCGTCAACGGAAACATGTTCCGCATCGAAGGCAAAGACGCCGATGCCCTGAATCTCGAGCCGGTCGCGCGTCCGGTCAGCACCGGCGCTCCGGTCACCCGCGAAGCGCTGGAAAAGGAGATCTGGAATCAACTCCGGTCCTGCTACGACCCTGAGATCCCGGTCAATATTGTCGACCTTGGGTTGATCTACGACTGTCATCTCACGGAGTCCGGTCCAAACAACTACCGCGTTGACATCAAGATGACCCTCACCGCGCCAGGCTGCGGCATGGGACCGATGCTTGCCCAGGACGTGCAGAACAGAGTTCTCGCGCTCGAAGGCGTGGACGACGTGGCGGTCGAACTCGTCTGGGATCCCCCCTGGAACCAGGCCATGATGAGCGAAGCGGCCAAGCTGCAACTCGGCTTACTCTAGCGATCATGAGCGCTGTTGCTTCCCTCGACAAGCCGGCGGCCGCCAGGATCGATTGGGCGGCTCTGCGGAACGATTTCCCGATTCTCGATCAACGGGTTCACGGTCAGCCGCTGGTGTACCTGGACAACGCCGCAACCACGCAGAAGCCGCGGCTCGTGATCGATGCGCTCAAGCGTTACTACGAGCGCGACAACGCCAATGTGCACCGCGGCATTCATGAGCTGAGCAACCGCGCCACGGCGGCCTTCGAGGCGGCGCGCGCGCGTGTCGCCGCCTTCCTGAACGCGCGCAGCCCGGAAGAGATCGTTTTCACTCGCGGCACGACCGAAGGGATCAATCTCG
>Ga0073934_10005994_pt1 | contig 18156 bp, 19 predicted proteins | sample LarsenN4metaG_FD_76834 | JGI IMG/M metagenome (GOLD analysis project Ga0073934, IMG submission 76834) | Hot spring sediment bacterial and archeal communities from British Columbia, Canada, to study Microbial Dark Matter (Phase II) - Larsen... ... | reverse complement strand
CTCCTCCGGAGGAGCAAGTGTTTAAAAGGTTTATTGTGGTGGGGTAGTAGGTATAAATAACACCTCACACGCCAATCAGCCATGTCTGCGGGCATCACGACGCTGCTGACCATCGTCACGGGCGTCGTCATCGTCGTTCTCGGCCACGGCTTCGTGAAGCTCTTCCTGGAACCATTGCAGGAGTTCCGCAAGGAGCTCAACCAGGTGAAGGCCGACCTGCTTATCTATGAAGGCGTGTTCAAGGCGGAAACGCCGAGCGCGATTGCCCAGCAGAAGGCCCGGGGAGCGCTCCGCAGGCACGCTGCCCTTGTCCTGGCGCGCGCGGACGGCATCCCGTTCTACGCGTTCTTCGCGGCCTTGGGCGTCGTCCCGAAATACGGCAGGGTCATCACGACACATCATCATCTGCGCGAGCTTGCCCAGCATCTCGGGGACGGACACACGCGCGAGCAGCTTGAGAAGGACTTACGTTAGCACGTGCCGTGTCGGGAAGTGGTTGCGGATGTGGTGGACGAAGAATTGGCCGTGCGATGACGCGCTCATCAGCTGCGCGTAGACATCCGGCGGCACGTCGAAGTACTGGTAAATCGCGCCGCGCCGGAACTCGACCTCAAGCGTGCTGGTCTCAGGGTCGTAGCCGATGGATTTCAGCGTACTGCTCTCGACAGGCATGCGATCCATCCCTGGGATAAGGCAATGCTGTTTAATAATCGTTAGAAACCCGACGTCTAGTCTTCGCCGCCCAACAGCGCGTTGCCGCAGCTCGTGCAGAAAAGCTGTCCCTGCCCGATTGCGTTGCCGCACTTCTCGCACGTTCCCGCGATTTCGTTCTCGGGCGAGTCCTCGATGATTTCCGAGAACTGCTGGCCTCCCGTCTGGAGCGGTGAGCCACACATCGGGCAGAACTGGTCGTTCGCTCCGGTGAACGCCTGGCATTTCGGGCACGTCATATCCTGCACGCAACGATTTTGCTTTATTAAGATTTGGATGGTAAAACAGTCAAGGTCGCCAGCAGCCAATCTCTCCGTGGAGAAAATCTCAGGCGTTGCACTCAACACGTGCTGCCCCGGGACACAACAAGGGCGTAGCACTTGTGCGCAGCCGAGGCAGTGGACTCGGCTTGCGATTTTCGCGTTCGTTCCTGCAGGATTCGGCAACGCGACGACAAAACTGCTTGGGGCGGAGAAACGAGGAGCGTTCCACGGAGAAGAGCGAGGTGTGTAAGCCGCGCCTGCGACAGGGCTACTTCAGCCGGTCACTCAATTCGACGCGGTTGCGCCACTTCATCGAGGAGCGCACCTGCTGCCGGTAGCCGCGAATCTGGTTGCCGTACACAAGGTAGTTGCTCTGGATGTACTGTTGACGGTAGTTTCCCTCTTTACCCATAACCGCGCAACCCACGATGCGAGGATAAAAAGATTTCGCTACCGCTGAATCGCCTTCAGGAATTTGGCCTTCGGAAGCGTGTTGAGAACGTCCTTTGCCTCCAGCCATCCGCGGCGCGCCTGCGCAATCCCCAATTCCATGAACCGCAAGTTATCAATCGAATGGCTGTCGGTGTCTATCAAAAACCGCGCGCCCGCCCGCTTTGCGATCCGGATGTGAGCGTCCTTCAAGTCCAGCCTGCTCGGATTTGAGTTGATTTCGAACGCGACTCCCGCTTTCGCTGCCGTGACGGCCACGCGTTCCAGATCAAAATCAAAAGGAGGCCGTGAATTAATCAGCCTGCCTGTTGGATGGCCGAGCGCCGTGACAAAGCCTGAATCGATCGCCCGCAGATACCGCTTGGTCATTTCCTCGCGGTTGAGCTTGAAATTGCTGTGCACGCTCGCAATCACCAGGTCGAGCTTCTTGAGGATCGCGGGCTTGTAGTCAAGCTCGCCGGATTTCAGGATGTCGCATTCGCTGCCTTTGAGGATCGTTATCTCAGGATATTTCCGCTGCAGCTTGTCAAGCTCCTCGATGCGCTTCAGCACGCGCTTCTCGTCCAGCCCGTTCGCGATGACGGTGCTCTTGCTGTGGTCGGTGATGGCGATGTACTCGTGCCCGAGCGCGATGCAGGCCTGCACCATCTCTTCGGTGCTGTTGGCGCCGTCGCTCCACGTGGTATGCATATGGCAGTCGCCGCGCACAGCATCGTACGGAATGAGTTTCGGAAGCTTTCCCTTGAGCGCGAGCTCGATTTCGCCGGCGTCCTCGCGCATCTCCGGCTCGATGTGCTGCAGCCCGAGCTTGCGGTAAATCTCCTCTTCAGTCCTGCTGGCCACAATCCGGTCTTTCTTGTCGAACAGCCCGTACTCGGACAGCTTGTAGCCCTGCTTGATGGCCATCTGGCGGAGCTTGACGTTGTGCTCCTTGCTGCCGGTGAAGTACTGCAATGCGGCGCCGAAGCTTTTCTCGTCGAGGACACGGACGTCCGCCTGGATGCCGCTGGTGAGGATGACAGATGACTTCGTGTCGCCCTTGGCAAGCACCTGCCGCACGTCCTGCATCGTGGTGAAGTAGTCCATAACTGGCTTGGGCTTGCCGTTGGTGACGAGGATGTCGATGTCGGCGATGGTTTCCTTGCGCCTGCGCACGCTTCCGGCCGCCACGGCCTTGCCGAACTTGCGCAGCCGGTTTTCGAGTTCGCGCGCGACGTCCAGTCCCGTGAGCAGCAGCCTGCGCGTCTCGCCCGGCTTGTGATATGAAAGCGCGGCAAGGATGTCCTGCTCGCTTTTCTAGCCGAAGCCTTCGAGCTTGCTGATGCGGTGCTCTTTCGCGGCCTTCTCGAGCTCCTTGACGTTCCTGATTTTCAGTTCGTGATAGAGCCTCCAGGCCTTTTTCGGGCCGAGCCCCTGGACGTGCATCAGCTCGTCGACACCCGCGGGAATTTTCTTTTCCAGCTCGCGCAGTTCCTTGACCTTGCCCGTGGTGAGGTACTCCTCAATCTTGTTCGCGATGTTCTCCCCGATGCCGGAGAGTTCCATCAGCGCCTTTTTCGAGCCCTTTTCGTAGATATCCTCGATGGGGTCGCTCAAGGACTCGATGGTGCGCGCCGCTTTCCGGTAGGCGTTCGGCTTCCACGCGACGTTGAGAATTTCCAGAAGGTCCGCCATCTCGTACAGGAAGGCGGCCACCTCTTGGTTTTTCATAGCGGGAGAATGGGGCAAGGGTTATTTATTAGCTTTGACCCTTTCGACCACGGTGAAATCGATAGGCCTGCCGCGCGTGTCGTACGCCGCGACCCTGCGGAGCGTGTATGGCTGGCAGATGATGAGGTTCACCAGTCCCATCGTGAACAATCCGCGCTTGTCAGCCGCGGAGGGCAGGTTGTTGAAGCTCGGGTGGCTGTGGACGGTCCCGACGACTTCGCTCAACAGGGGAAGGTCCGCGCTGATGACGGCCTGTGTCTCGGTCGCGTGATAGTGCTCGTAGACAATCCCTTTGACGTACAGGATTTTGTTGGTGACCTTGCCCTGCAGGTAGGCGGAGAACTCGTTGGGGTGCGCCTTCTTGGCGAACTCCATAATCGTGTCCACGACGTCGCGCTCGATGAAGACCGAGTGGAACACGAATTCCTGCAGTCCCGACGCGCGCAAGGCCCACTGGGCGAGTTTCTTCCACATGGTGTTCTGCTTCACCCCATATCTTTAAATAATTTTATGGGCGCCAGTAGGCTATGAAAGCGATACTTTCGGACCTGGACAACACGTTGGTTGACTTCATGAGGATGAAGCGCGCGTGCGCGAAGGCTGCCTTGGAGGCGATGGCCGCCGCGGGATTGGAAATCGACGCGGACAAGGCGTTCGACGAATTGATGAAGATTTATTTCGAGGTCGGCATCGAGCACGACCGGATTTTCCAGGAATACCTGCAGCGCATCGCGAAAGCGGTGGACTACAAGGTGCTGGCTGCCGGAATCATCGCGTACCGGAAGACGCAGCAGGGCTATATGAAGCCCTTCCCGGGAGTCGTTCCGACGCTCATCAAGCTCAAGGAAAAAGGAGTCAAGCTCGCGGTTGTCACGGACGCGCCGAAGCTGAAGGCGTGGATTCGCCTCACCGAGCTCGGATTGCAGGACTTCTTCGACGTCGTGGTGACATTCGACGACACGGGCGAGCGAAAGCCCTCCCCGAAGCCGTTCCGGAAAGCGCTGGAATTGCTCAAGGTCAAGCCTTCCGAGGCGCTGATGATTGGCGACTGGCCCGAGCGCGATATGGTCAGCGCAAAAGCGGTGGGAGTCAAGACCTGCTTCGCGCGCTATGGCTGGCAGTTCCAGACACCTCCTCCTGAGAAGGGGAAGAGCGGCGCTGATGTCGAAGCCGAAAGCGTCAAGGATTTGCTGAAGGTCGTGGAAAGCGCGTAAGCCCGGCTCTCAAGGGCCAGTTTTGCGTTCGTTCTTGCGTAATCAGATGACGTCACGACAAAACTGCTTGGGACGGCAAGTGCGGGGTACTGCTTGAGAACTTCAGAACTCTTCCCTTGGAAAGTGCCCGAAGAGAACGACTTCCACAACGGTCCTTCCCAGGACATCCTTGTGCGTGAAGTGCGTTTTCAAATCGACGTTGCTCAACTTCTTGCGAATCAGGTCAACCAAAAGCGCCTTGTCGTCCTTGGAGACGGTGCTCATCACGTGCACCAATCCGAATCGCGCGTTCGAGCCTTCGGAAAGATTTGTTGAAACCTGTTCCTTGGTACGGCCGACATCCAAGGTAGAGTACTGCTCTTTCTTGAACGTGTCGACGACACGGATGTTGTCCAGGCAAATCTTGCGGTAAAGCGTCCCTTCCTCTGCGCGCGAGGCCTGCCTGATGAAATCCATCGCGGCGGGAGATGACCGCAATTCCTCAGAGAATGCCCAGCCGAACGCGGGCTCGTATTCCATCGTGATTTCGGGCTCCTTTGCGGGGAGCGCCTGGATTGAGTCGATGATGCGCCGGATTTCACGCAAAGAACTCGCGGATTCCGCGACATCCAGGTCGAGCGAAACGCCCGGCACGTTGATGCGCGCGCGTATCTGCCCTCTTTTTATCAGCACTCGTCTCACGCAGCCGAAGAAGCGCAACCGCGTTTAAATACTTTTATGTTATGAATTCATCATAACGTCACTTTCGCCTGGATTGCGCCGCAAATCGCGGTGATGCGCGTGCCGATTTTCTCGCGCTCGTTCGTGTCTTGTATTTGCTCGAAACGCGTCAAAAACACGTTCATCTCGTCGCGAAGTTCACGGAGCGACATCCGGCCCGGGGCTGTTGCGATTGCCATTCCCCTGGGAAACGAGATGCACTATAAAAGATTTTATATACGTCAAAAAGATTATCAGGGCTATGTCGTTGAAAGATGCTGCAACAAAAAAAGTCCCTCCGCGCTTCCAGGCAACGCGCGAGTTCAAGCCGTTCATTGCCATGCTTGAGCAGAAGGGTTTCACGAATACACGCGCGCTGCGCATGTTCCTCGACAGCCAGATGGCATCCTGCAAGGCGCAGCTGAACCTGAACAAGGTATCGCCCCGCGGGAACCACCACCGGCTCAACTGCGCACGGCAGCTCGGGCTGTACAAGGCAATCAAGGAAAAGTACCTGCCGTACCTATGAAGCACCAAATCGCGGCGACGGTCTGCCGCTCGGCGTGGAGCAAGGCGCGGGGGCTGATGTTCTCGCGGAAGAAATCCGTGGTGTTCGCGTTCGAGCAGGACACGCACGTGCCTCTGCATATGCTGTTCGTCTTCTTTCCCATCGACGTGTATTATCTCGACAGGAACCAAAAAGTGATTGAGACAAAGAAGAGCTTCTGTCCGTTCACGTTCTACACGCCGAAGTGCAAGGCGCGCTACGTGGTTGAGATTCCGTCGCCGAGCGCCATGAAGGTTGGCGACGTGATTGGATTTTAAGTGGGGACGACGGGATTTGAACCCGGATTAGCCGCTCTGGAGGCGGCCGTCCTACCAGATTGGACGACGTCCCCTTGGATACCAAGAACTCCTTCTCAAGGGCTTTTAAAGGTTACTGCCCGGCAAGCTCTTCAAGGCTGGGCCCTTCGTACGCGCGCGGCTTGGGCGCGTTGGAGTCGCCTTCGGGAAGCGTATCCTTGAAGGCGCGCAGCTCGTCGGCCGTGACGTCCAGCCGTGTTTCCACGTCGTGTTTCAGGTCGAACTTGCCCATCGCCTGCGGCACCGGCTGTTTAAGCGCGTACCGGAAAAAGAAGCACGCGCCGTCCTTGATGTCGTAGACTGCCACCCTGCGGAAATCACGGGCTTCGACCGGTAGGTAAAAGAAATCCTTGAACGGGAAGAGCAGCTGGAGTTCCGCAACGGGTTGTGGCGGATCGTTAGGGTCGGGCACGCTGGCGATGACCTTGACGTCTTTCTCACGGCCTTTTCCGCGCGCATAGCCGAGCAGGTCGTCGCGCATCCTGAGCGCAAGCCCGGGATGGTGGAGCCCCGCGGAGTGGAGATTCGCGAGAATCCCGAAAGTGTCCTGCGCGCTTAGGTATGCGACGATGCACGTGTCAACGATGTCTTTTGAGGAGAGAATGCGCCCGGTCCCGGCAATCCCGTAATAGGTGTTCGCGGGGACACGGACAAACCGGTCTTCAGGGGCGGGCTCGCTCTCGAGCGTGAGCGTGTTCCTCAGGTAGGCCACGTTAAGTCCCATATCACGACGGCGCCCTAGCGCGCCTTAAAAGACTTGCGATACTCGAGAATCACGATGAGCACGACAAGAAGGATGATGCCCAGCACGATGTAACCTGCATACGTCTCAAAGCCCTGGCGCACGTTCGTCCAGAACGTGGGTTCGGGAGCCTCGATGACGGTGAGCGTGACTTCGTTCGAGCTGACTTTGCCGCCCTTGCGGTCGTCCGCGGTGAACACGACCGTGCGCGTGCCCGTCCAGTCCTGTTCGGGAGTGAGCGTGGCGACATCGCCGCTGATGGTGATGACGATGTTCGGCACGGGCGTGTAGGAATAATGCAGCGGGTCGCCGTCAGGGTCGTTGAAATACTGCCCGAGATCGACGGTGTGGCGCGTGTCTTCAGGCCACGTTTGAGGCGGGATGCCTTCCGTGGTGGGAGGAACCTGCTCGGTACCCTGCAGTCCGAGCGTCGCGAGATACCAGGCGCCTCCCAAAATCAGCGCCAGCAAGACGATTGCGAGGGCGAGGAATCCCCAGCCCGGCGCGATGCCTTGCTTCCGCTCGACGCGGCTCTTGCCGACGATGGCATACGGCTCGAAGCCGACGGACTGCGCCTGGTAGTAAACCCACTTGTCATCGGAGCGCAGCTTCTCGGTGCCAATGCCTTTCCAACCGTCCGCGGTGTAGCGCATCAGCTTGACGTTGCCTTCGCTCACCTGGCGGCGTTCAAGCCACGTGCGGCTGACACGGAACATGAAACGCTGCTTGTCGATTTGGTCGACAGCAAGCCCTTCAGGGATGATATTGATGTACTGGTAGACGTCCGCTTCTGGCGCGACGAACGCGGAACTCTTCCGGCCGCCGGTCACGATGATGCGGACATTCGGGACGATTTCGTTGATGCGGAACCACAGCTGGCCGAGGCCCTTGCGCCAGCCCGTCTCGAGCGCGTTTTCGCGACGCGGTTTCATCGCGACCCATTCCTGCTCTGCCTTCTTCGTGCCGAAGAAGACGCGGTAAATGATAAGCAGCGCTATGATGATGACGAGCGCTATGGCGCCCGCGATGACTGCGTCGATGTTTTCGAGAAGCTGGACGCGGAACCCGAAAGCGAGGATTCCTGCGATGATGAGCAGGGCGAGGAGCGCAACCCACCACGAAAGCCTTCTCCGGCTGACGGTCGCGTCACCCTGGAGCTTCTCGCGCGAGATGAGGACATGTGTCGCCTTCAACTCCGCGGCAGCCTCCTTCGCGCCTTTGGAGCGTTCCTTGGCAAGCTTCGCATCAAGGCGTTCCTGTTCGCGCTGCCTTCGTTCGGCTTCGCGCTGGGCTTCCTTGAGCTTGCGCTCTTCCACGCGCTGCTTTTCCTCGGCTTCGCGGATGCGCTCGGCTTCGCGCTCTGCCTGGCGTTCTGCCTTGAGCTTTGCCTTCTCTTCCTTGCGCGCCTGGTATTCGGGGGTCTGCGCGTAGGCGGCCCACTTGCTGATGGCGAGTGCCGCGACAACGATGATGATTGCGGCCAAGGCAATCCTGAACAGGAGCCAGAGGTTGCGTTCGAACCAGTTCGGGTTCCTGACCGTGAGCGTGAAGTCCTTGGCGTATTCGATGCGCTCAACGGTTGCCGTGAGCGTGAGCGGATAGGCCTGCTGGTCGGTCTCGGGGAGCGGGCGTGAGGTTATGGTGAATGTCGCGCTTGCGCCCGGTTCGAGCGTGACGCTGCGGGGCGAAACCGTGACGAAGTCCGCTCCTTCGATGCCTAGCGCATAGGTCGCGCGTTCGCTGCCGGTGTTGGTCAGCGTGCCGTTGACGGTGTTCTCGTCGGTGTTCACGCGCCTGTCGCGGAGCTTGATTTCGGGGACGAACGTGTTTTCAATGGCGAGCGCGAGGTCAAGTTCTGCCTCGACCTTGGTGCTTGCCGCGGTTCCGGTGACCGTGAAGTCGATGGTGCCTGAGCGCGTGCAGTCCTGGGGCGCGAGCGTAAGCGTGATGGTTTGGTTCTGGCCTGCGGCGAGCGCGAGGCTGTCGCGGGTGAAATTAGCGAATCCCGCTATGTTGCGGCTGACGATGAAAGAGTACTCCTCGGCGAACGCGCCGGGGTTGATGATGGTGATTGGGAATGATGCGATGCCGCACGGCCCGATTGTACGCTCGGGGACGGACTGCATCTCGAGGTTCAGGGGAACGTCGACGCGGACGTCCTGCTCGATGACTTCGACCGTGCCGAATGTGGTGGTGAAGACCGTCTCGAGCTCATACGTGCCGGGCTTGACGTCGCGCGGGATGTCGAGATGGATGAGGACGACTTGTGATTGCCCGGGGTCAAGGGCGAATGCCAAAGGCCCCATCGCGACCCAGGCTGAGGCTTCCGAGGAGACCACGCTGATGGAATAGCCCGAAGCGACGTTTCCCGTGTTGGTGATGAGGAAATGTGAGTCCGCGGGCGTGCCCTGGAGCGTGAAAAGCGTGTCTTCGGCTGAAACGGAGAAGTCTTCGGTGAACTGGGCTGTTGCGAGAGGGAGCAGTAACGCTAGAATAACGACCAATGCGAAACGTACCTTCATCAACAACCCCTCCTGCTTTAGTGTATGTAAAAAAGGAAAAACAAAAAACAAACGTACTTAGTAGTACGTCTGAGGCTCGGTGACGTTCTCGTCCTTGTTGCGCTGGTAGGCAACGATGATGCCGATCACGACAAGAACGACGATGAACGCGATGAGCGCGATGCCCAGCACCTTGCCGATGGTGGCCCAGATGCCTGACTTCGCCTTCGTCACGTCAGCCGTCAATGCGAGCTGCTTCTGCTCGTTTCCGCCCGCAACAGTTGCGGTGAAAACGTGCGCGCCGACGGCTGCGTTGTCGTCGACCGCGATGCGGACGTTGAACGTCTTGCTTTCGCCTGCCTTGACGATTTGGGTCGTCATCGGGCTGACGGTGACTTCGGCCCAGCCGGACGTGCCTGCCACCGAGATGGTGTAGGCGACATCAGTCTTGCCGTTGTTCTTGACCGAGACCGGATAGATGGCTGCCTCGCCCTGCATGACCTGGATGTGCTCGTTTCCAAGCGTGATTTCGGTCTTGGGCTGCTGGCTGTCCGCATATGCCGCATCGCCGTCAACGTGGACGACAACGCTCTTCTGGGACTGGTCGCGGCCGTCATTGTATTCAACAGTGACGATCATCTCGTAGTCGCCCGCCTTGGTTTCGCGGGGAATACGGACATAGAGCTCTTCGCTCTCTTCGACGTCATTTGAGTCGATTTCATCGATGTAGTCCGTCGCGCTCAGGCCGAGCTGCGGGATTTCGATGGTGACCTTGACATCGTCTTCGTCGTTCTGGCCGAAGTTCTCGACGCGGACCGTGGTCAGCAATGCCGAGCCGGCCGTGATGCTCTTCTCCGGGAAGAGGATGACGTCTGCGATGTCAACGCTGTGGCGGGGCTCATCGATCTTCAGGTTGTATTCCTGGATCAATGCGCCGCTGTTCCTGTCCGTGAACATGACGCGGAGCTTGTAGCCGTCCTCGTCCATGTCGCGCGGCAGCGAAAGCTGGAACCGCTTGGTGTACGTAGTGTTGCCCTCGATGTCGAAGGGGCCGATCCTGTCGGAAGGCTCCTCATCAGCGTGCTCGTAGCCCGTGATGAACGCCTGGCCCACGACGTTCTCGTGGTCAGCGGTCGCCGTAAAGGTGACCTTGACGGTGAATTCCTCGTTGCGCTCGACGCCAAGCCTGTTGACCTGGTTCGGCTGCACTTCGGTTCCGTCGACCTCGACTTCATCGATGGTCATCGGCAGAGCGAACGCGCCCGCCGTCATCACGACCGCAAACACGATCGCGAACAATGCAAACATTGTCTTCTTCATGGTGTGCTTCTTCCCCCACTGTTGGGTGCTGGTTATGGTAATGGTCCCACCACCCCCATTCGCGGGTGGGAACTGTATGTTGTTACTTGATAGTAACAATTACTAATATATAAAGGTTTCTATTCCAAAACCTCAATCTCCCTATAGATTACCCTGCTCGTTTCCTCGCTGTACAGGGTGATCCTGACGGGGTAGAGGCCCGGCTGGACACTCTCGTCGAGCTGCAGCAGGAGCAATTCGCTGCGCTGCTCGTTGCGCCTCAGGTCGAAGGGGCCGATGCTGTCCCTGACCGCGAGGTCCTGGATGACAACGGTCGCCTTGACGTCCTCGAGCTGCCGGTCTCCAGAGTTGCTGAACGTCAGGTAGACCGGGACATCCGCGCCGGCGTACTGGTTGAAGGCGTCGCCGATGCGGACACTGCCGATGCTGATGCCGAATTCGGGGTCTTCCTTAGCCTGTGCGGGCTGTTCGGGCTGCGGAACAGGCGTGATGACACCGGTTCCGGGCTGCATCGTCAGGAAGATTGTCTGGTCGGAGTCCGTGATGGTCGTCGAGCCGGACAGCGTCAGGTAGCTGCCGTGCGTGATGACGTAACCATAGGTTCCGGATTCAAGCGCGCTGACGGTGGCGATGCCGTTCGCATCGGTCTGGGCGAACTTGCCGTCCATCTGGATGACTGCGCCCTCGATCTTTGCTCCGGTGGTCGCGTCGGCAAGCTGGAAGGTCACCGCATAGGTGCGCTCAGCCTGGACGCTCGTGTCGAGCACGATGGTTTCGACGGGGTTGGGCAGTCCGTTGCACAGCACGCTTGAGCCTTCGCCCGAGACGGTGATGCGGTGCAGGCCGGGCTGCGTCGCGTTGAAGGTGAACTGGTACTCGACCGGGTTGCTGTTGGTCGGGTTGGCCGCAAGCACGGACGTGCTGTCCACGATGAGGCCGTTCGGGGCCTGCACCTTGGTCGTCAGCTCGGTCGGGATAGGCGTCAATGCGTATCCGGGGCTGCCATACGGCACGTTGTTCGCGTGGTTGCTGAGCTTCGTGAAGGTCACGGTGACCGTGTCGCCGACAACCGGGAGTTCCGGCGTCGCCTTCAGGTCGTTCAGGATGGTGTAGCACTCGTTCTGCGGCAGGCTGTCGTCGACGGTGAACGACTTCTCGGTCGTTGCCGGGACGGTGGAGCTGCACTGGTCATCGACGACGCTCGTCGTGACGACGGCGCGGTACTGGCCGTTGAACGTCGGAGTCCACGTGAAGCTCACGGGCTGCGTCTCGTCCGCGAAGAGCGTGAAGTTCTGCCGCTGCTCGCTGACCAGGGCGTTGCCGCTGTTGTAGACTGTAAGCACGACCTCGATGTCCGCGCTGTAGTATTCATCACGGTACTGCGGAGGGATGTACTCAAGGTTGTTGTCCGTCAGGGAGAACGCGCTGCGCAGGTTCGCATCAAGCGCCGCGTCCATGTTGATGATGACGGGCACATTGGGCTGAGCCGTGTTCACGACGGTGAATTCGTCGATGACCGAGCGGCACTCGCCGATCTTGTTGAACTGGAGGTTGAAGTCCTGCTGGAACGCCTGCGGGTTGCCGCCGCTGTGCCAGGTCGCGATCGCTTCCAGGGGCACGTAGCCGGGCGAGACGTAGTAGACCGCGTAGCCGTACTGCGTCGCGAGGCTGTCCGGGAAACGGATGGTGAGCTGGCCGTTCGTGGTGCTCATCCCGTTCGGGAAGCTGCCCGAGAACCCGCTCACGGAACTGCCCGCTGCGTTGTTGATGTTGTACGCCGAGACTTCGACGTTGGGCACGTTGAAGTGGTAGGTGACGTCAACGTAGGCGAATGCGCTCGTGGAGAGCAGCAACGCCATCAGGGTTGCGATGATGTTGAATTTCATTGTTCATTCCTCCTACTGGTGCGCCGGAACGATGCCGGGTGTCGTTGTCTGGCCGCCCTGCGCGTTGCGCGGGTTCGAGCTTCTGCTGCCGTTGCGGTTGAGGCCGTAGTAGAGCAGGGCTCCTTCGGCTGCCGTCAGGAACATCGCGATGATGAACCGTGCGGTCGGGTCTTCGTCGCCGACACGCCAGCTTGCGCTGGCTGCGCCGAAGTAGTTCTTCAGCGTCGAGTCGAGGACCTGGGCAAGCTCGCCCTTGGGTGAGTTGGGCGTGAACATGTATGCCGCGCCGTTGACGATGCCGTCCACGAACGTGATGCCGGGGATGTACCGGACAATCGTGCTCAGGATGTTGCTCTCGGGCGTGACGGTGCTTGCGGTGCAGAGGCCCTGGTCCACGAGGTGGACGAGGCCCTGCTGCTCTTCCGCGGGCATCCTGCCGCCGGCGTACAGGTTGAATCCTGCGTTGACGACGGGGAAGCGGTTGTCCTGGTTGATGTCGTCCAGGTAGTGCGCGTCCTGGCTCTCGAAGTGGTCGAAAGCGTTCGCGTTCTCGCGGGCAAGCAGTTCATTGAGCGTCAGCTCCTTGCCTTCATTGTCGACGGTGCGGGAGAGCGCCTTCTTGCCGAGCGCAAGGTAGCTCTCGTGGCCGCGTGCGCGCTGGAGCGCATCGTGCATCGTGATGTTCTTCCTGACAAGGTCGCCCCACGCGCCTTCGCCGACGAGCAAAGACTGGCGGGCGATGACGTAGTTCTGCAGTTCCGCCGCGTTCTTTCCGAATGCTTCGGTAAGCGACGTGACGTCCTTCTGCAGGGCCGCGTTGTCGATCTTGGTGTTGCGGAGCTGCGCGATCCTGCCGCCATACTTGTCGAGCTGGCCGACAAGGGTTGCGAGGAGCACTTCAGCATCCTGCGCGGCGTTGAACCTTTCCTGTTCCTTGCCGACGAGGGCGGAGACGAAGTTCTTGGCGAACGCGTGCTGCTGGGCCTTGTCGAGCTCCAGGCTCTTTGCGACATCTTTCCGGACGCCGTAGAGTGCGGTCGCGGTCTTGTGGAACAGCATCGGGTAACCGTGGAGGAGTCCGGTCACAGCCTGGTTCAATTCCGACAAGTACTCAAGTGCCGAGACGCGCTCGTTTCCGAGCACTTCCTTGTGGTCGCGCCACGCGACATCAGGCGCCGCGTATGCGCGCGGGTTCCTGAACGCGCTCGTGATTTGCGCGACAAGATCCTTCGGCAACTGGCCGAGCTGGGTCTTGACGAGCTGGTCGTAAGACTTCGCGTGCTCAGGCCGCATCTCGGTGTAGCTTCGGCAGCCGGTTGCGGCCGCTGCTGCGCCGAGTCCGGCGTACTTCAGGAATTGACGCCTCGAGGGCGTGTAGTTGTGCTGTTCCATATGCGTTTACTCCTCCACCTTAGGAATGTGTTCAATCATGCGCGCGGCGCCCAGCCGAAGCATCGCCTCATAGGCGGGCCTGTCGAGCGTTGAGCGCTGCTGCAGCGCAGTGAGCGTGTTGCTGTAGCGTTCCCAGTGTTCCAGGAACTTGATGCCCTCGTTCGCGCCGAGCGTCTTCCCGACCGCAACGTTGCCGATGTGGTCGTCGAAAACTCCGTAGACGCTCTGGACGACCGACATGAGGCTCGTCTCGTATGCCGTGAACTTATTGTCGTCGAACGATTTTCCGTTCCAGCCGAGCTCCTGCGCGAGCGCGCCGTAGGCGGGGCTGACATCAGTGAGCTGCTTGAACGCGATGACCGCTTCCTTGCCGTCACCGACAAAGATGTTCGCGAGCAGTTTCTGTTCGAGCTGGCTTGCGTCAATCGTGGGCTTAACGGGCGTTTGAGGCGACGGGTCGACGGGAACCATCGGGATGACCGCTCCAGGCTTCGGCATCATGGGCTTGTAGGCCTCAGGTTTGACGGGCTCCGAAACAGCCTTCACGGGCTCGTCCATATTCCGGTAGACGATGTACGAAATGCCGCCGATGAACGCTGCCGCGAGCGCGCCCCAAAGATACGGCGCGGGCTTCTTGTACCACGGCTTCTCCTCAGGCTTCTGCTCGGATTTGGCTTTCTGTTCGAGGTTCTCTTCTGCGATGGGAATAACGAGAGGCTTGTATGACGACGTCTGGTCGTGCTTAACCGCAGGCTCCGACCCATTGTCGGGCTGTTGCGGGGTTCCCACAGCAGGCGTCGCAGGCCTCTCCAGATCGCGCCGCAGCGTGCTGATCATCGTGACCGATTCTTTTTGCGGGTCGGGCGTGAGAATGTTGAGATAGTGCATTACCGCATCGTCTTTCGCGGTTTGGAAAAGCCGGCTTTCGCCGCCAAGCGCCTCAAGAAGTCTCTTCGCGGGCTCGGACTTTGCGAGTTCATTCTCAACAAGCCGCTCGATGGCCACAGGGTATTCGTCAGGAGAACTGTTCGCGCGGATTGCTTCGACCTTGTGCTCCATTTCAGGAGAACGGACGTAGCTGTTGAATACGTCCAGCGCACTGTTCACGTGCTCACTCTTTGACGGTGATTGTTCAGGCTGTTCCATGTTTGTTGCTCCAGGGGTTCGGCGAGTATAGCTCTCGCACACCCCTCTTTTTTTGAGAACCCACTGTCGAGGTTGAATATGCCCCGACCCGTATATAAATCTTTCCATTCTGTTGCTATTGCGTAGTGGCAAAAGAAGCCAAAACCGTCCTTCTCCGGAGACTATATATACACCGTGCCTCGCAGAGCAAGATATGCGCATTAGCATCATCGGTGCGGGTCCCGCGGGTAGTTACGCTGCGCTCCTTATTGTTAAGCAAGGACATGAGGTCCATGTTTTCGAGGATCACGACGAGATAGGCAACCCTGTCCAGTGCACCGGCATCGTTACGCACGGGCTCTGGAACCTCGTGCCAAAAGATGACTCGATTATACGCACCGAGCTCAGCCAGGTCAAAATCCACGCGCCTGACGGCTCGACAATGGCAGTCAAGCTGCACGAGTTTGTGCTCGACCGCGCGGGGCTGGACAAGTACATCGCGCGCCTCGCGCAGGAAGCCGGCGCAAAATACCACCTCGGCCACCGCTTCATCGGCTTCGCGGAAAACGGCGTCCGCGTCCGCAATAAGGGCAAGGAGCTCATCATTCCGACGGATATCACCATCGGCGCCGACGGCCCGAACAGCGAGGTGGCCAAGGCAGCAGGAATATGGACGCCCCGGAAGGTCTGGGGCGGCGTGCAGGCCACGATTCGCGGCAACTACGCGCCCGACACGTTCGACGTCTTCTTCGGCAAGGAATTCGAGGGCTTTTTCGGGTGGGCGGTGCCGGAAAGCAAGTCAGTCGCGCGTGTCGGCATCGCGTCACAGCACAAGGCGCGCGAGATGTTCCACCGCATCACGAAGCGGTATCCGGGAACGCTCATCGGCTGGCAGTCAGGCCCCATTCCCATTTACGACAGGAAGGTTCCCGTCCAGAACAAGCGGCGCACCGTTTTCCTCGTCGGAGATGCGGCAGGCCTCGTGAAAGCCACGACCGGAGGAGGCATCATCACCGGGATGGTGTCCAGCAGGATTCTCGCGGACTGTATCAAGAACAGGAAGAATTACGCCCGCGCCCTCAAGCCGCTGCGCCGCGACCTGGCACTTCACCGCCTGATGCGCAGGACGATGAACACGTTTACCGAGGCCGATTACAACAAGCTCATCAGGTGCATGTCCAACCCCCGCATCCACAAGCTGCTGATGGACAACCCGCGCGACTTCCCCTCAAGGTTCATCGCGAGGCTCTTTTTCGTCGAGCCGCGGCTGCTCCTCTTCGCGAAAAACTTTATAAAGCAACTGCTGTTGCCCCGAAACGAGGTTTCCTATGGCTGATGACGACGTGAACATCCTGAGTTTCCTGAAGAAAAAGGCCCCTGAAGCGCCCAAACAAGAGTCCGCAGCGCCGCAGCCGGAAAAGAAGCCTGACGAGTCGTTGAGCCTGGTAAACAAGGGCGACGATGCAGGAATCGATTACAAGAAAGCATGGGCGTGGACCAAGACCCACTGGCAGCCCATCGTCACGGTCGCTCTTCTCCTCTTCGTGATTATCCTGAGCTGGTCGATCCGCGTACAGCCTTCTGGCATACCGATGGCCAACGACTGGGCGGCCAATAACGTGCTCAATTTCGTCCGCGAAGATATCCACCGCGCATACCAGGCGCAATATCCGAACCTCCCGCAGCAGAACCGGGACCGCCTCGTGAATGAGGAGTATTCACGCGCACTGCAGCAGGAATCGTATACAGTAAAGACGGGCGATTACCGCGGCCAGACGTTCAATATCGGCCAGCAAATCGCGCAGGACGCTGCAGGTTTCAGGTCATTCTTCCAGTACGAGGCGAACGGGCGCAGCTATACGTATATGCCTGACATCGACCCGTATACCTACTTGCGCTGGGCGCGCAACTATGTCGAGACAGGCGACATCGCCGACGAGCGCCGGAACGGCGACGCGTACGACAACCATATGGTCGCCCCGCTCGGAGCCGCAATCGACACGACCCTGCACCCCTACATCATCGCCTGGCTTTACCAGTTCACAAGCATCTTCAACAGTCAAATCACGCTGATGCAGGCCGCGGGCTACCTGCCTTTGGTCATCATCGCGCTGAGCGTCATCCCGCTCTTCTTTATCGGCAAGCGTGTTGCCGGAAAAGCTGCCGGCTTTTTCGCAAGCCTCGTGTTCATCACCAACACCGCATTGCTTGGACGAACGATTTGGGGGCACGCGGACACGGACGCGTACAACGTCTTCTTCCCCCTGATGATCGTCTGGTGCTTCCTGGAAAGCTACTACGCGAAGAGCTGGCTGAAGCGCGGCCTGCTGCTTGCTGCCGGAGGCCTCCTCACCGGCCTCTTCGCATACGTGTGGGTCGGCTGGTGGTACGTCTTCGACTTTGTCCTCATTGTCGCGGGAGCGTACCTCGTCTACCTGCTCTGGATTCACCGCAAGGAATGGAAGGGACTGGGAATTATCAAAAACCAGGACGTCCGTAACCACGTTCTCGGCACGCTGCTGTTCATTGTTGTGAGCGGCATCTTCGTCTCCTCGTTTTTGAGCTTCACCACATTCACGCGTGCGCCTCTTGAACCGTTCGAATTCATCAAGATCAAGGACGCGGCAAAGATTTCGCTCTTCCCGAACGTCCTCACCACGGTTGCCGAGCTGAACGAGGCTTCGCTCGGCCAGGTTGTCGGCCAGATGGGTGGCGCCGCGGGATTGTCCTTCTTCACCATCGCGATTATCGGCCTCCTGCTGCTCGCGCTGCCGCGCATCTCCTGGACGATGAAGGATCTCGGGTTCTTCATTGCGGGCCTTGTCTGGTATGTCATCCTCATTGGCGCTGTCGACCGCATGCAGCCCCTGACATTCATGGTGATGTTTGCGCTGCCAATCGTGGTGCTCCTCGTGCGGGAGGCGCTGCGCGGCGTGAACTCGTTTGACATCAAGCTCGTCCTGTTCCTCATCATCTGGTTCCTTGCGACGATGTACGCGAGCACCAAGGGCATCCGTTTCGTGATGCTGCTCGTTCCCGCGTTCAGCCTCGCGTTCGGGGCGGGCATCGGCCTGTTGGCGCGGGTGCTCGGGATGTGGGGCCAACGGCTCATCAACGTGAATCCGAAGGTCATTGCAGGAGTCATCATCGGCGTCTTCGTGCTCGTCCTTATCGGGCCGGTGCAGAACGCCTACGCCGCGGGACGGAACGACCTGCCCATCATCAATGACGGCTGGTATAACACGCTGACACAAATCCGCGACCAGAGCCAGCCCAACG
>Ga0073934_10005992_pt1 | contig 18159 bp, 15 predicted proteins | sample LarsenN4metaG_FD_76834 | JGI IMG/M metagenome (GOLD analysis project Ga0073934, IMG submission 76834) | Hot spring sediment bacterial and archeal communities from British Columbia, Canada, to study Microbial Dark Matter (Phase II) - Larsen... ... | reverse complement strand
GCTCGTGCACGACGACATCGCGACGGATCCCGTCGGGGTGTACGAGTCGGCGGTCGCCCATGTCGGCGCACGCACGGGCTGCGCACCGCGCGACCTCGCCAAGGTGCGGTTCAGCTACCAGCGCAACGAGTCGGCCGAACACGGCCGGCAGCTCGACGACGACGAGCGACGCGAGCTCTGGGAGCACTTCCGCGCCGATGTGGCCGCGCTCGATGCGATGGTCGGGCGCAGCCTCACCGCACTCTGGGCACCGCGCTGATCAGCGTCTGCCCCGCAAGCGCCGCGCCACGGCCCGCTTGACGCGATCGAGCTGGTAGCGGCCGGTCAATGCCTCCTGGAACCGCGCGCGCGGGACGATCGCGGCCGCGACGTTGAGTTCCTCACCTTGGGGCAGGTGCTGGAACTCGTCGCCCGAGACAGGGTGGGGAAGGGGCAGGCCGCGCAGCGGGTAGCGCCGCGATCCGACGACCACGAACGGCGGGACCTTGGGGCTCTCGAAGACCTCGACGGGCACTCCCTCTGCGAGCGCGTCGATCGCGGCATCGCTCATGGGGCGTTCACCGCCGAGCGCCTCGGCGAGCGCCGCCGCGACCAGGCCCGACCGGACTTCGCGCCGCCGGTCACCCTCGATGACGTACGCGGCCCCGTCGGAACGCCGGGCGATCACCGGGTCACCCGGTGCGCGGTCGAGCTCGAGCTGGGCGGCCCACGCGCTGGCCTGCGCGGCGCGCGACGCGCGGAAGCCGAGTCCGCCACCGTCCTCGAGCTGCGCGTGGAGCTGCCGGTTGACGAGCGCAACCGCGCGCAGCTCCCGCCGGAGTCGCTGCTCGACGTCGCTCATGGTTCGCCCTTTCCGTTGCGGTAGAGCGCGGCGTACCGGTCGGCGGTCGCCGCGACGGGATCGATGTGCAGCTCGATCGCCCGGCGGGTCGCGCGCAGGATCTCTTCGCGGGCCCGGTCGAGGTGCTCGACGAGGTCGATGAGCGACTGCGGGTCGTCCGGGTCGATGGTCCAGCCAACGCCGTGGCGGCGGATGCGCTCGGCCAACGCGCCGTACCGCGCGCCCACGACCGGACGGCCCGAGACGAGTGCCTCGGTCATCACGTGCCCGAACGTCTCGGCGTACGGTCCCGGGAGCAGCACCACCTGGATGCCGGCACGGTCGAGGAGTTCGGGAAGGAGCTCGTTGTCGTACCGGCCGTGCAGCCGTACCGCGGGCGCGGCGCGCTCGCGGAGGTCGCCGAAGTGGTGGACTTCGACGTCGCCGTCGGCGAAGTGGTCGGCCAGCGCGTTGACGACGTCGAGCCCCTTCTTGGCCCAGCCGAGCCCGACGAACGCGAGCCGGAGCGGTTCGTCGAAGACGAGGGCTTCGTCGGGCTCGCCGGCCCGGTGGGCCAGGTCGACGATCGCGCCGTGCTCGATGATCTCGATGCGATCGGGATCGACGTCGTAGGCGCGCAGGAAGTAGTCGGCGGCACTCTGCGTCGCGAACACCCAATGGTCGACCGCACCGAGACGGTCGCGCACCGTCGCGCGGAACCGTTCGAGGTACTCGACCGTCAAGCCGCGCGTCTCGGGGAGGCATCGGGCGCACAGCGCCATGTCCTCCGGGATCCCGCACGCCTGCCGGTCGCGGTAGAGCAGCGAGTGGTTCGGGCACGCGAGGAACAGATCGCGCACGGAGCAGACGACCGGACCGTCGAACCCGTCGAGCACGGCGAGCGGAGCGAGCGAATGGCCGATCAGGTTCTGGACGTGCACTGCATCGAAGTGGAACATGTCGAGCGCGGTTCTCAGCGCCGCGGCCGCGACGTCGTCGTGCATCTCGGTCACCTGCCATGCACCGCCCGGCAGCAGGAACTCGTGCTCGGTCGGTGCGTCGCGGCCCGTCTGCCACATCGTCCGGAGCGCGAACCCGGAGTCGACCGGGAAGATCACCGAGAAGTCGAAGTCGGCGGACAGGGCCTCCATCAGCGTGCGCAGATGCTTCTCGGTCCCACCCAGCGCCGACGGCGGACTGTGCAGGACGTGCAGCACGTGGGGGCGCTCCTCGCGGCGCGGTGCAAGCCCGAGCTCGAGCGCCGCGAACGGAACGGCGAGCGGGTTCTGCGCGCGTTCCCGGCGATTCGCCGCGCGGAAGAAGCGGTACCGGCCGTGGAGCAACGCCGACGCGCGCCGCATCGCGGCCTCCCGCCGCTCACCGAACGACCCGCCGCCGCGGTGGTACACGTAGGTGGAATCCTCGACGAGGTGCCGGAACCCGGCTCGCCCGGCACGCAGGCAGAAGTCGACCTCCTCGCCGTAACCCAGACCGAATGTCTCCTCGTCGAAGTGCCCGCACGCGTCGAGCGCGGCGCGCGTGACGTACATGCAGAAGCCGACTCCGCTGATGACTTCGGGTCGTGCGGTGAGCGAGTGCTCGGCCACGAACTCGGCGCATTCGTCGATGCGGGGTGCGTCGGTGTCGAGCGCGAACGCGTCGACGACCGCGCGCGGGAGCGTGCAGATCGATCCGAAGTTGGTGAGCGGGGTGACGGTTGCCACGTCGGGTTCGGCAGCAGCCGCCGAGAGGCGGTCGAGCCAGCCTGCGGTGACGATCGTGTCCGAGTTCAACACCACGACATCACCAGGGGCGGCGGCGAACCCGGCGTTCACCGTGGCGACGAACCCGCGGTTCACGTCGTTGCGCACCACGTCGATCGGCATCGCTGCGGGCAGCGATGCGAACTTGTCGAGGTAGTCGCGGACGTCGGCCTCAGGGGACGCATCGTCGATCACCAGGAGCGCGCTGCGCGTCGTCATGCTCGCGCCGTGCCGCAGCACGCTCTCCAGGCACGACTGCACGTCGGTCAGCCCGCGGTAGACGGGAACGACGATCGTCACGTGCGCCGTCACCGGGCGCTCCTGCGCACCCAGCCGACGAAACGGTTCGCGACGGCGGCCGCCCCCGCCGATCCGACGCACGCGTCGGCGTGTGCGATCGCCGCGCGTGATCGGTGCGCGCGGGCGTCGGGATCGACCAGCAGCACCCGCACGTCGTCCTCCCAGCGGGGCATTCGGGTGTCGACGACGGGGACACCCGCGAGGGCGGCCTCGATCGCGACGAGCGTGCCGGTCCGGTGACCGTCGACGAGGAGGACGGACCAGGTGGGATACGTGGCGACGTCCGGGGGAGGGCTCGTGACGCGTTCGATGCTCACGCCGTCGAGTGACACGTCGGTCCCGTACGCGGCGACGAGCGGCACCACCGGCCGCGCGCCGCGCACCTGGCGAATCGCATCGGCGCGCTCGCGGGTGACGAGGGTCGGGGCGACGACGGCGCGCACACCGGCGGCGAGCAGTGCGCGCCGAAGCGCCTCGTCGGTCGTGGTCGCGAGCCCGCATGCACGCGCGCGTGCGACCTCCGCATCGGTTCCCTCGACGACGTCGACGACGTCGACGACGGAATCGGGCGCGGGGCCCGGTCGTTCGCCGCGTGCCACGACGGTCGCCGCGTGCCCCGCGGCGCGGACGTGATCGGCGAGCCCGGACAGCCGGTCGGGGTCGCCGTGCAGCCTCACCCGAACGGGTCGGTGCGGTGTCCGGCGGTCGGGACGCGCCCGGCGCGCGTCGCCTTCGTCGCCGGGCGCGATCGGATGGGGCCCGGCGGTCAGCCGCCGCACGAGCTGGGCAACCGCCGGGGGTGACGCGGCGGGTCCGAGCCGCGCGCGCAGGCGTCCGGACGCGCGCCCGATCCGCCACGAGACGAGCTCCACCGTCGCGAGCGTGGCGTCGTACGCGACGACGACCATGTTGCGGTCGCTCGCGCACCACTCGTGCGCACGCTCGACCGCGTCGTCGTCGAGCGCGACCACGACATCGGGCCGGAGTGCGCGCAGCGACGCCGCCGAGGGCAGGCACGGGCGCGTCAGCCGCATTCCCTCGGGCGCGGCGGACGAGGCGAGGCGGCCCTCGACGTCGTAGGCGAGCATCGCGTCGGTGAGCGCCGCGGCCCACTCGGCGCGCGCGCCGTCACCGGTCGTGTCGAGGAACACGACGACGGGCCGCCACGGAAAGGGCGACCGGCCCTCGGGTCCGGCGTCCGCGGGCGTCCCGGTCGGCCGGGACGTGTCGTGCGCGTGCGCCCCGGGATCACGCAGCACCGTGCCGCTCCCGGGGCGGCGAGCGACGACCGGCGGGTCGTCCTGCGTCGCTTCGAGCTCGCCGTGCGGTCGCAACACCGCCCGCTCCGCCACGGTCCGGTAGCTCGCTCCTGCGGGAAGCGGCGACGGTGTCGCGGCGACGGCGCAGACGTCGCGCGGCGCGCGAGCGAGGCTGCGGACGAGGCGCTCGCGGGCGATGACATCGAGCACCCAACCGTCGGCCACGTGGACGCGTATCCCCTCGGTGTCGTCGAGCGGGCTCATTGCTCCTGGGCTGCCGCGGCCGCCTTGCGTTCGCGCGCCCGCCGGCGCAGGCGCTCGGTGAGGTGCACGACCTCGGCTCGAGCACGCACGAGCGCCTCGTTGTCGACCGGCGCGCGTATCCAGCCGTACGCGATCGCGTCGCCGATCCCCGCAGGGACGGCGCCGGCGCGGACATCACCGTCGTTCCACACCTCGAGTGCGAGCGCGGCGAGCGGGTTGCGTGGTGCGTCGGACCGCGCGACGTGGTGACGCAGCGCGGGATCGACGTTGGACGCGACCTCCGCTTCGATCTCCGGCGTCGGCGGGGGGAGTGCGCAGTGTGCCGAGATGCGCCGCAGGGTCCCTTGCAGGTCGACGAAGAAGTCGCGCTGGCGGACGATGAGATGCGAGGGATCGTTCCGGACGGCCGCGAGCAGATAGCGCAGCCAGAGCAGCGCGGCGTGCGCAAGGTCCATGCCGTTGCGGGTATGGAGCGAGTCCGCCACCTCCCGCGGGTCGCGCACGACGACGATGGTCGTCGTGATCGGGGCGACGGAGCGCCAGAACGGCAGCAGGAGCGAGCAGCGCGGGTCCTTCCATCCGATGACCGGGGCGCTCGGTTCGAACGTCGACGCGAGCAGCGCAGCCGCCTGCGACCGCAGCGCATCGAGCGCCGGGTCGTGCTCCCAGCCCGGGTCGAGCACGGGTGGGTGGTCCCATGCGCCGCCGAGCTGTGAGAGCAACTCGTCGTCGAGCTCCTTGATGTACCTGTTCTCGTAGTAGCCGGCCGGGTTGTCGGGCCCGGGTCCCATCAGCCGGTCCGGGTCGCCGAGCGAGACTCCGAGGAGTTGGGCGGCGCGCGCGGCGAGCGACGTACCGCTCCGGTGCATCCCGGTGATGCACACCGTTCGTGTGGTGCCGATGGCCACATCTGATGGTGCCACAGCAGGATCGGGGAATCGCCGCGAATGCGGAGTGTGCACGCTTAGAACAATTCGACGTCGCCGAGCGCGAGCCGCCAGGCCGTGGGCGCGTCGCTCTGGTTGAGCGCCCGCCACGTCAGCACCGGCCCCTGGCGCGGGAGCCGTACGAAGCCGGCCCCGTCTGCGAGCGGGCCGCCGAGCTTCACGACGTAGTCGGCAGCGCAGGCGGCGGCGACGGCGCGCTCGAGCCGGCGCGCGTTGCCGGGCGCGTCGCGCGGCACGAGCACATCGCACAGCGCGGCCTCGACCGCCCGGCCGCGGCGGCGCCGCCGGAAGACGGCGACGCCGTTGCGCACGTCGCCGTCGAGCACGACGGCTCGGTAGCCGAGCGCGCCGAATCCGTAACGCCAGCGCAGGTAGTCGGAGCCGCGGCGCGTGCGGATCCCGGTCTTCGCGAGCGCCGGCCGGAGGCCCGATATCCGGTCGTCCGCGAGCACCTCCGCGGCCGGCAGGCCCTGCTCGCCGCCCGCCGACCACCGGTCGGCCGGCACGCGCGAGCGGAGCATGCGCACTGCGCCCGCGACCGAGACGGGTCGGACCGCGGTGGGCACGCGCCCGACTTCGCGCCAGCCCATCGTCAGGTAGCCGGGCCGGCTCTTGTCGTTCGGGGTGTTGAAGACGAAGTCGACGCCGTCGGCGCGCAGCTCGGCGAGCGCGTGGAGCGTCAGCGTCCGGAAGATCCCGCGGCCTTGGTAGTCGGGGTGCGTCGCGGTGTCGACGGCGCGCACGGCCCGGCGCGTCCGCCCGTCGTCGGCTTCGAACTCCCAGCGCAGGAAGGTTCGGAAGCCGACGATGCGGTCGCCGTCGACCGCGACCCAGGCCGGAGACGTCCCGAACGGACCGGCACGGTGCTTCCATGCGAAGAACTGCGCGAACAGCTCGTCGGGTACCCATTGCAGGGACGCAGCCAGGAGCGCGAGCACCTGTCGCTCGTCGTCGGCGGTCGCGGCGCGCACCGCGAACGTGGACGCGCTGGTCATCGTCGCCGGACGGCTGCGTAGACGGCTTCGGTGCGGCGCACGGCGTTCTCGACGCCGAGGTGGTCGCCGCGAGCCGTCGCGGCGGCGGCTATGGCCGTGCGCCGTTCGTCGTCGGCCAAGAGCGACAGGAGCGCGCCGGCGAGCGCGCCAGGGTCGCGGGGCGGTACGAGCAGTGCTTCGCGCCCGTGTTCGACGAGCTCGTGTACACCGCCGACATCGGTGGCGACGACCGGTATGCCGAGTACGAGCGCCTCCATCATGGCGAGCGGAACCCCTTCGTGGTGCGAGGCGAGGCAGAAGATGTCGGCCGCAGAGACGATCCGCGCGGCGTCGGGCCGGTAGCCGAGGATCAGGAAGCTCCGGCCGAGCGCGAGCTCGGCATGCCGCGCACGAATCTCGGCTTCCATGGGACCTTGGCCGACCGCGACGAAGCGCGCGGACGGGTGCTCCGCGACGACGCGCCGTGCCGCGTCGAGGAGGTCCGGATAGCCCTTCGTCGCCCGCAGGTTCGCGACGGTCACCACCATGTGTTCGTCGGGCGCGATGCCGAGCTCGGCCCGCACACCGTCGCGGTCGGCGGCCGCACGCGTCGCTTCGACGTCGACGCCGTGCAGGACGACTTCGGTGCGGCGGCGCAGCGGGTCGGGCATCGACGTCCGCACGGCCTCGGACACGGCGAGCCGGGCGTCGTCGAGGCGCGCCGTCCACCGGTTCATGCGAGCGGTCAACGGTGCGTGGCTGTCCCACACGTTGTGCTCGGTGGTCACGACCCGGGGACGGCGTCTTGCGCGGATCGTGCGCGCCGCGAGGCGTGCACCGATCGCGGCGAGGGGTGAATGCGCGTGGACGACGTCGATCTGCCGGGCGCGGACGAGCGCGCGGAGCCGTGCGACCCACCGTACGTCCCACGAGCTGCGCGCGCCGAGGCACGTCACCGAGACACCCGTGCTTCGCAATTCCTCCACGAATGCGTCTTTCCACGCGAGGAGGTATGCAACGTGACACTCGTACGCGTTCTCGTCACGGAGTCGTGCGTGCAGCGTGACGAGCCGTTCCGCGCCGCCGGGACCGAGACCCTTGATCAGCACCAACACGCGCGGGATCGCCGCGCGAGTTGTGGTCGGCGACCCTTCCGGCTGGGACATGGCGCGGCTAGTATGACGCGCCTCGCCACGTCCCTCCGGCGTGAGCCCGGGCTGCAGCGACAGACGATAGGCCGGGAAGACGGAACGGATTCCGAAGCGGAGGACGAACACTGGATCTCTCTGACGTCATCCGGGCGCTGCGGCGCCGCTGGCGCATCCCCGTGATCTGCCTCCTGCTCGCGGGGGCGGTCGCGGGCGCGTACGTGTTCATGCAGGAGGAGACGGAGCCGCAAGCCCGCTTCAGCGCGTCGGTGTTCGTCGAGGTGCCCTCGCGTGACGCCGAGGCGCTGTGGCCCGCGACCACCGACGTGCCCGACGAGCTGCTGCGGGGGGTGCTGACGCCGGCGGTCTCGAGCGAGACGCGGGAGCGGGTCTTCGCGCTGACCGACCTCGACCGCGACTCGAACGTCCGGCTCGCGGCGGTTTCGGACCCGAAGGGGACAGTGCGCCTGGAGTGCTCTGCGCCCGATCCTGAGACCGCCGAGAAGTGCGTCGCGAACTTCTGGCGCGCGTACAACGAAGCGCGCCAGAACATCCACCGCGATTCGCTTGCGGGCGAACGCACGGGGCTGCTCAGCTCGCTCGAGTCGTACCGCGACCGGCTGCGGGAGATCGAGGACGACCTGCGGGCTCAAGGCGTCACCGAGCTGCCGAACGTCCCGGTGCTCACGACCGACCGCGACGGCAACGTGACGAACGCGGCAGCGATCGCGTCCAACGCACCGCTCGAGCAGTCGTTGCTCCTCTTCGAGCGGGCGGTGCTGTTCAACCGCATCGCCGAGACCCAGCTCGCGTACGCCAACACGGCGGTGGAGGGACGCACGCCGAGCTCGTTCGCGGAGAACATCGGGCAGTCGTCGCCGCGCAACGTCACGCCGTCGCAGACCTCGCCCACCAAGACGATCGCGGCCATCCTCGCCGGCGGCCTCGTGCTCGGGCTGCTCGGCGCGATCGTGCGCGACCGGCTCGACCGGACGATCCGCGACGGCAAGAGCGCGTCCCGCACGCTCGGTGCGCCGGTGCTCGGCCTCATCCCCGCACGAGGCCGCGACGAGGACCGGTTCGGCGTCATGACCGAGCCGCGGTCGGCGCGCAGCGAGGCGTTCCGCGCGCTCGCGGCGACGAGCATCGCGACCGACCGCCTGCCCCGCGCCATCATGGTCACGTCTCCCGAGGGGGACGCGCACGAGGAGGTGGCGGCCAATTTCGCGGCCGCGCTCGCGTCGCTCGGGGTCCGCACCGCGCTCGTCGCCACGTCACCGCACCAGTCGTGGTACACGCGCCCGTTCGAGGTTCCGGTCGACGGGATGATGACCTTCCCCGATCTGCTCTCGCTGGCGTACTCCGGGCGGCTCAACGGGCAGGTGCACACGCAGTTGCCGCGGTCGGCCGTGGAGCCCAACCTCGTGCTCGTTCCTCCCGGCGACAAGCCCGGCGAGCCGTCGCTGCCGTTCGACGGGCTGCCGCCCATGCTCGAGTCGCTCGCGAACGCGGGGATCGACGTGACGGTCATCGCGGGACCCGCGCTGCTCGACGAGGCGGACGCGACGATCGTGGCGTGGGCGACGCGGTCGGTGCTGTGGACGGTGCCCGAGGGCGAGCTCGACGAGGAGCGGGCCGCCGCCGCGGCGCAGCGGCTCGAGCTGGCGGGTGTCAACCCGTTCGGGGTCGCGGTCGTCGAGGCGCAGTAACCGGTCGTGGGGAAGCGGCGAGCTCGGTCGGGCGGCGGCGGCGAGCCGCGCCGGCGCGGCTGGTTGCGCCGCCGCACCCGACGGGAGGTCGCGCCGCGTCCCGAGCGGCTCGACGACACCCGCCGCAACGGTCACGGGCCGGGCGCGCCGCCCCGCGGGCCGGCCACGGTGCAACGGCTTCCGTCGGGGACGCTCGAGCGCTCGCAGGCAGGCGCGCCGTGGTGGCGCTACCGGCGACCCGACACGTTGCGCGCGGCGCCGCGCGCGGTGCCCGGCGACGGGACGACTCCACCGTCCGAAGGCCTCGCACCCCGGCCCGTCGCGACGCCAGACGAGCCCCCAGCGCGGGCGTTCGTCCCCCCGCCGGCCGAACGGGGCTCCGGCCTGGTGGCCGGGACCGCGGCGGCGGTGCTGATCACGGGCATGATCATCGCCGCGCGCGCCGGCAACGACCAGGTCGGCCGGTTCGCCGTCCCGGTCATCGGGTTGTTGCTCGCGGCGGCGTTGATCCCCGGCATCGCGTTCCGCAATCCCGACGAGCCGTGGCTTCCCCGGTTCGTGGTGTTGGGGGTCGTCTTCAAGCTCGTCGCGTCGTACGCGCGCTACTGGACACTGGTCGACACCTACGAAGGAGCGGGTGATGCGTCGATCTACCACGAGTACGGCGCGCAACACGCAGCCGGCCTGACCGATCCGCTCCCGGACCTGCGCAAGACCAACTTCGTCAAGTGGCTCATCGCGCACGTCTACGACTTCGTCGGCGTCGACATGATGGCGGGGTTCTTCGTCTTCGGACTCGCCGCGTTCGTCGGCTCGTACCTGTGGTATCGAGCGACCGCGAAGTCCGTGCCGTTCATCGACAAGCGCCTGTACTGCGCGTTCGTGTTCTTCCTGCCGAGCATCGCGTTCTGGCCGTCGTCCATCGGCAAGGAAGCGCTCATGCAGCTCGGCATCGGCCTCGCCGCGCTCGGTACCGCCTTCATGGTCGGCTCACAGATGGTCCGTGGCCTGCTGATCGCGGCGCCCGGCGGCTGGCTGATGTGGGTGGTCCGCCCGCACCTGCTCGCGCTCGTGACGTTCGCCGGCGCGGTCGCGTACGCGATGGGCCGGCGGTTGAACCGTCCCGGCAAGCCCGTGAACGTGTCGGTCACCCGCCCGATCGGCATCGTCGTCGTCGCGGTCCTGTCGGTGTTCGCGATCAGTCAAGCGATGCACTTCCTCGGGATGCAGGAGTTCTCGATCAACGCGATCGAAAGTGAGCTCAACGAACAAGCGGGCAACACCGCTCAGGGCGGATCCCAGATCGAGGAGGAGCCGGGCGACCAGACGTTGACGCCGTTGAGCCTCCCGCAGGGCGCGGTGACGGTGTTGCTCCGCCCGTTCGTGTGGGAGGTGGAGTCGGGCACGCAGATCCTCGCCTCGATCGAAGCCGCGGCCATCACGTTGCTCGTGGTGAAGCGGCGCAAGTCGCTGCTGCTGTCGCTGACGCGCGCGCGATCGGCACCGTTCCTCCTGTATTGCTGGACGCTGACGGCGCTCTACGCGACTGCGTTCTCGTCCTTCTCCAACATGGGCCTCCTCGTTCGGCAGCGCTCGCTCGTCCTGCCTGCGTTCTTCGTGCTGCTGTGCGTCGACGTCGGGCTCGCGGAGCGCACGCGGCGCGCCGATGCGGCCGGCGGCGACGGCGCAACCGTGGGCGCGGGGACCGCGGTCCGTGCGGCCTGAACGCGCGCTCCGGCAGGCGGTGAAGGCGACCGCGGCGGCGCTCGATCGGGTCCGCCGGCCGGCGCCGGGCGTCGTGGTCCTGTGCTACCACCGGGTGGGTGGTGGAAGCGGCCTCGAGCTCGACCTGCACGTCGACACGTTCGCGGCCCAGATGGCCGAAGTGGCGGACCGCGCGGTCCCGCTGCCCGTCGCCCTCGACCACCTCCGCGACGCCTCCGCTCCGCCGGGACCACACCCCGTCGTGGTCACGTTCGACGACGGCACGGCGGACTTCGTCGACCGGGCGCTTCCCGTCCTCGCGCAGTACCGCGTGCCGGCCACCGTCTATGTCGCGACCGCGCACGTCGACGAGGGCGAACCCTTCGCGTACGGCGCGCCGCCCGCGTCGTGGGGCGGCCTCCGCGACGCCGCGGCGACGGGGCTGGTCACGGTGGCATCGCACACCCATCGCCACCGTCTGCTCGACCGGCTGCCCGCGCCCGACGTGCACGACGAGCTCGACCGGTCGATCGAGCTCATCGGCGAGCGCATCGGCGCCGCGCCGCTCGACTTCGCGTACCCGAAGGCGGTGCGCCCGTCCCCGGTCGCCGACCAGGCCGTCCGCGCGCGGTTCCGCTCCGCCGCGCTCGCAGGGACGCGCGCGAACCGGCCGGGCGCGACCGACCCGTTCCTGCTCGCCCGTTCGCCCATACAGGCGAGCGACGGCATGGCGTGGTTCCGGTGCAAGCTCGCCGGGGGCCTGGCGCTCGAGGACGGCCTGCGCGACGTGCTCAACCGGCGGCGCTACGCGGGGGCGGTGCGGTGACGCTCGGCAGGAGGCACGCCACGGTCGTGCACGTGACGACCACGGACATCAGCCTGGAGCTCCTGCTCGGGCCGCAGCTGTCGGCGTTCGCGGCCGCCGGCTACGACGTCGTGGGCGCGTCGGCGCCGGGTCCGTACCTCGACGCACTGGCGCGTCGAGGCATCCGGCACGTCGCGTTGCGCCACGCGACGCGGGCGATGGCTCCCGGCCGCGACGCGCGTCTCGTGGGCGAGCTCGTGCAGGTGTTCCGAACGCTTCGGCCCGCGATCGTCCACACGCACAACCCCAAGCCAGGCGTGTACGGACGGATCGCGGCGCGCATCGCGCGCGTCCCGGCGATCGTGAACACCGTCCACGGACTGTACGCGCTCCCGACCGATCCGCTCGCGAAGCGCGCGCTCGTGTATTCGTTGGAGCGGGTCGCGGCGACGTGCTCGCACGCGGAGCTGCTCCAGAACCCCGAGGACCTGCCCGTACTGCGCCGGCTCGGGGTCCCGGCCGCGAAGTTGGCGGTGCTCGGCAACGGCATCGATCTCGAACGCTTCGACCCCGACGCGGTCGCCGCCACCGACGCGGCTCGCGCGCGGCGCGAGCTCGGCGGCGACGAACCGGGCGCAGTCGTCGTCGGCCTCGTCGGGCGGCTCGTGCGCGAGAAGGGGTACGGCGAGGTCTTCGCAGCCGCGCGCTCGCTTCGGGAGCGCGTGCCCGAGACACGCTTCGCGGTCGTCGGGCCGGAGGACCCGGACAAGGCGGACGCGCTCGACGGCGCCGATCGTGCGAACGCGCGCGCGGCCGGCGTCAGATTGCTCGGCGCGCGCGACGACGTACCGGTGCTGTATCGCGGGATGGACGTCTACGTGCTGGCGTCCTACCGGGAGGGTTTCCCTCGCTCTGCGATGGAAGCCGCCGCGATGGGCCTGCCGATCGTGGCGACCGACATCCGGGGCTGCCGGCAGGTCGTCGAGCACGGCGTGACGGGCTTGCTCGTTCCGCCGCGCGACCCCCGCGCGCTGGGCGACGCGATCGAGCGACTCGTCCTCGACCCCGAGCTCCGGGCGCGCATGGGCGCGAAGGCACGTGAGAAGGCACGCAAGGAGTTCGACCAGCAGCGCTGCATCGACATCACGCTCGCCACCTACGAACGGCTGCTCGGCCACATGCAGGGCGCGCAGTGATGACGCGGGGGGCAACCGACGCCGACGCGGCGGCGATCGCCCGCCTGCACGCGGCGCGGATCGGTGAAGGGTTCCTCGTGACGCTAGGGCCCGCGTTCCTGCGGCGCCTGTACCGGCGCATCATCCGATCGGATCGCGCGTTCGCGCTCGTCGCCGAAGACAGCGGCGCGATCGTCGGGTTCGTCGCTGTCGCCGCCGACACCGGCCGCCTGTACCGCGAGTTCTTCGTCCGCGACGGGATCGTGGCCGGGTTCGCGGCGCTTCCGGCGATGGTTCGCCGGCCCCGCCACGTGTGGGAGACGGTGCGCTACGGCCTCGGCGGCGAGCACGACGACCTGCCGCCGGCCGAGGTGCTGGCCGTGGCCGTGGCCGGCAGCGCGGCGGGCCGTGGGATCGGGGGCGACCTCGTCGCGCACGCGCTCGAGGAGCTGGACCGCCGCGACGTACGCGCGGCGCGCGTCGTCACCGCGGCTGCGAACGATGCGGCGCGGCGCATGTACCGGCGGTGCGGGTTCCGCCCGGTCGCCCGTACCGAGGTGCACCGGGGCGTCCCGCAAGAGGTGCTCGTGTGGCCGTGATCGTCGCGTTCGCGGTGGGGCTCGTGCTGACGCCCTTCGCGGCTCGCGCCGCGACCCGCCTCGGTGTGGTCGACCGACCGGGGCCGCTCAAGATCCAGGACCGGCCGGTGCCGTATCTGGGCGGAGTCGCGCTCGCGGGCGCGGTCGCCGGTCCGGTCGCGGTCGCGCGGCCTTCACTGCTCGTTCCGATCGGCCTCGCCCTCGCGCTCGGCCTCGCCGACGACGTCGCGTCGCTTCCGGCCCGGTTACGGCTGTTGTTCGAAGCCGGAATCGCGGCGACCGCGGCCGTGGTCGTACCTGTCGATGACGTCGCAGGCGCGATGGTCGCCTTCGCAGCGGTGCTCGTGCTCCTCAACGCGGTCAACCTCCTCGACGGGCTCGACGCGCTCGCGTCCGGTGTCGGACTCGTGGCGGCGCTCGGCTTCGCAGTCGTGCTCGGCGGGGACGCACGCGTGCTCGCACTTGCGCTGGCCGGTGCGCTCGGCGCCGTGCTGTTGTGGAACCGGCCGCCGGCGCGGATCTATCTGGGCGACGCGGGCAGCTACACGCTCGGCACCACGCTCGGGATGCTCGTCGCGTACGGCTTCACGCCGGGTGAGAGCGGGTCGCACGCGGCCGCAGTCCTCCTGCTGGCGGGCGCGCCGGTCGCCGACACGGTCGTCGCCATCGTGCGCCGTCTGCGGGCCGGCCGGCCGTTGTTCCAGGGCGACCGCGGTCACGTGTACGACCAGCTCGTCGACCGCGGGTGGTCGCGCAACGCCTCCGTCCTCGCGTGCGTGGCGGCGCAGGCCGTGCTCGCGCTCGCCGCCGTCGGTGTGGCGGAACTGCAAGCCGAGCTCGCCGTGGGGGTCGCCGCAGGAATCGTCGTCGCGCTCGGCGTCGCGCTGCTGGCCGTGTTCACCTCTGCCGGCTCGTGGGCCGAACCCTGAGCCGGCCGGCCGCCGGGTCGGGAGTCCTGCTGGCCGCCGCGGGGGTGTGGGCCGTCGGCCGCGAGCGCGCGGTTCCGTCCGGCGTCGTGCTCGCGATGCTGGCGGCGGCCGCGGCCGCCGCGCTCGCGCGTTCGGGGCGCCTCGGTACGGTCGCCGCCGTCGTGATTGCCGCCGTTGGGGGAGCGCTCGTCGCCGTGGACGACGCCGTTCCCGACGTCGGTTGGTTGCGCGTCGCCGTCGCGGTGATGGCGTCGGCCGGTGCACTCGCGGCGGCGTCGTTCGAGCGGCGCTGGAGCCGGTGCGCGGTCACACCGGCGCTGTTCGCCGTCACGGTGCTCGGTGCCTTCCTGTGCGTGCCCGACACCGAGGAGATCCGCGCGCTGCTCCCGGTCGCGGGGGCCGCCGCGGCGCTCGGCTGGCCGCTGCGGCTCGCGACGCTCGGGACCTCGGGTATCGCCGCCGGCGTGTGCCTGCTCGCCTGGGTCGGCGCGTACGATGCGCGCGGCCGGCCCGCGTCGTTCGTCGGTGTGCTGGGCTGCCTCGGTCTGCTCGCCGGTGCGTCGCTCCTGCGCCGTGTCCCCGGCCGCGGACGGGCTGTCGTCCTCGTCGTCGCCGGGCACGCCGCGTTGGTCGCGTGGTCCGCCCGCGTCGCCGGCGTGCGCGACGATGCGACGACCGCTCTGCTGCTCCTGCTCCCCGCCGCGGCTGCCGCCGCGGGGTTCCACTGGCTGCTCCAGCGCGCGGTTGTGGATGCCGAGCGGATGCGCGCGTAGTCGCTACGCGATACCCCAGCCGTCGAACGTCGGATCGTCGACCAGCTCACGGATGCCGCGTACGTCGTCACGCAACGTGGCGACGAGTTCGTCGTGCAGGTCCACGGGGATCGTCGGGTCGACCGCGCCGGTGGCTGCCGGCTTCAGGAGTCGAGCCGCGAGGCGGCGGACCGGCCGCGGCGTCAGGCGCCGGAGCGCGTGGTAGCCCGGAACCCGCCTTGCGGACGCGGTGAGCGGCGTGTCGAGCCTCCGATCCGCGGCGCGGTGGACTTCACGCGGTTGCGTGCGCGCCCGGTCCGGGTCGACGCCGATGAACTCGAAGACCCGCGCCGCGGTCGCTGCCGGACGGGCCTTGAGCGACTCGGACGTGAGCACGAGGAGCTGCGATCGGGCGAAGTGCTCGAGGTACTGGTCGGCCTGCATGCGGTACCGGCTGACGTCGACGTACTCCGGATCGGCGCGCACGGCTTCGGCGAGCGGTCGGCGCTCGCCGTAGCGGTGCACCACGTGGAGGTAGTGCGAGCGGATCCGCTCGATCGGGTCGCGTACGAGGTAGACCAGCCGCGCTTCGGGGATCGCGTCGGCCATCCGCTTCGCCGTCCCTGAGCGGCGCGGATGCTTCGTGTAGTTGGTGGACGCCTCGCCGATCGCCAGCGCGTCGCCTGCGCCGGCGAACTGCTCGCAGTACCACTCGATCCCGCGCTCGAGGCGGTCGGGGTTGGAGAAGTAATGCAGCTCCTTCGTTCCCGGGGTGAACACGTCGGGGTGCGCGCGCAACGCTTGCCACAGGCTCGTGGTGCCCGCCTTCATCGCGCCGATGATGACGAACGTGGGCAGGCGGCGATCGCTCATCGCAGACCCGCGAGCAGTTCGAGCAGCGCGTCGGCCCGGTGGTCGAAGGTGTGCGACCGCAGCACGGCCTCCCTTCCGCGCTGCGCACGCGCCCGTGCTTCGCCGGGCTCGGCGAGCAGGTGCTCGACGGCCGCCGCCAGCTCCTTGGGATCGCGATACGTTGCGACCGCGTCGCCGAAGAGCATGGCGATCTCGGGCATGTCGTCGGAGACGACGGGGGCACCGCACGCGAGCGCGTCGAAGATGCGGTTCGACACGAAGCCCCACTCGCGCATGGTCCCCCAGTGGTCGTTGAGCACGACACCGGCCGACGAGTAGACGATCGGCAGCTCCTCGTTCGGGACGTACTGGGCGACCACGAGTGCCGGGTCCACGAACCGCTCCCAGCCGTTGCCGTAGATCGCGGGCCGGATCCCCATGGCGAGTGCGTCGGCCACCATCGGGCGCAGCACGTCGCGCGTCTTGGCGACGACGGTGACCTCGTGCGCATGGCGCGCCTCCGGGGGGAACGGCCGGAAGCGGTGGTGGTCGGTCGCCTGGAGCAGCACCGCAACCGGCGTCGACGTGCGCGCGCGCAGATGCGCGGCGAACCGCTCGGACGCGACCAGCACCAGATCGGCCTCGTCGCACTCTTCCGCCGTCACGGTCTCGGGGTGGCTGATCACCCACACCACGTGCTGCTGCCCCGGCGTGCGGCGGACGCGAGCGAGTCCCCGCACGACGACGTGCACGTCGCACGTCCGCACGGCCGGATCGTCGGCCGAGGAGAGGGGCTGCACGCGTGCCGACGAGCCGCGCCGCTCGAGCGTGCGTGCGAGTGCCTGGGCGAAGTGCCAGTCGCCCCACCGGGGTGCGACCTTCGGCGATGGTGCCGCGACCGTGATCGCGAACCGGAGACGGTCCGAACGGGGAAGGAGGCGCGGACCGTGCCGGTCGGCCAGTGCCCGCACGACTGCGGGTGCGACCGCGCCGGCACCGGGGCGGACGGCGCGGTCGTCGAGCGCGAGCGCGCCCGGCACGGCGACCACGCGTCCGCCTCGCGCGCGCAGACGCAGACAGAGATCGATCGCCGCGGCATCCGCGTCGGCGAGCGGGCCGGCGCCGCCGGCCGCGTCGAACGCCGCGCGGTCCACGACGAGGCAGGCGCCGGACGCGGCTGCGACGTCGAGCACGGGCCCGGGATACGGGAGCGCAGCGCCTGCGGCGTTCGCGCCGACGAGCGGTACGCCGTCGCGCTCGGAGAAGGAGAGTCCGAGCTCGCGCGCCAGCAGATCGTCGGGGGTCGCCCGCCACCACGGGCGTGCCGGGTGGACGAGCAGGGGCGTCGCGGCGACGACACCACGGCCGAGCGCAGCAGTCAGCCGCGCGAGACAGTCGCCGAGCGGAGTGGTCGTCGGTGCGACGAACGTCACCGCGTCGATGTCGGAAACGAGGACACTGCCGGAGGCAGGATGTCGCACTGCCCGGTCGAGTGCGTCGCGCCGGGCGTCCCGAGCGCGCAAGCCGGGGAGTGCACGAGCTGTCAGCGCGCCCCGCCGGACGACCGCACCGGCGACGCGGACGCCTGCACCCGCGCGCGTGCGCAACGGGGCGCTGCGTGCGCGCACTCGACCGAGCGCGGCTCGCAGCCGCGCGCCGCGCCAACCGGCATCCATCACCGGTGACGCTACGGCCTGCGGACGACCGTCGGCGACTGAACCCGGAGGTCGATGACGTCGCCCGGTCGCCCCGGCGCCGGAGCCACGGCGGGTCCGGCGACCGTCACCAGCGCGTCTGCGTGCGAGTGCGCGAGCGCGATCGCGTCCACGACGCGGTCGATGTCGCTGTCGCGCAGGTCGGGGTAGATGGGGAGCGACACGACGCTCGCCGCGACCTCGTTGGTAGCGGGAAGCTCGTCGCACGCGACGTCGGCGTACGCGTCCTGGCGGTGTACCGGCGGATCGAAGTAGCGCCTGGTGTCGATGCCCTCGAACGCCAGGACGCGCACGAGCTGGTCGCGCGAGAGTCCGAACGTCCGCTCGTCGACGGCGATCGTGAAGTCCTTGAACGTCGATTCGTCGTTCGGGCCGATCTCCTGGAGGCGAATGCCCGGGATGTCGGCGAGCTGCTTCCGGTACGACGCGGCGAGCTCGCGGCGC
>Ga0073934_10005991_pt1 | contig 18161 bp, 10 predicted proteins | sample LarsenN4metaG_FD_76834 | JGI IMG/M metagenome (GOLD analysis project Ga0073934, IMG submission 76834) | Hot spring sediment bacterial and archeal communities from British Columbia, Canada, to study Microbial Dark Matter (Phase II) - Larsen... ... | reverse complement strand
GGCCATCCACATGGTGAAGCCGCGGTGGTTGTGGTCGCGGCCGTCGGTCCCTTGAGCATAAGGAGTGCGGCCGAACTCACCGCCCCACAGGACCAGCGTGTCCTTCAGCAGCCCGCGCCCTTTCAAATCCTTGAGCAGCCCCGCAATGGGCCTGTCCACGCTGGCCGCCTTGCTGCCCAGGGCGTTCTTCAGGTCGCGGTGGTGGTCCCACTGCCCCGAGGTCACCTCGACGAAGCGGACCCCAGCTTCAATGAGCCGACGCGCCAGCAAGCACTGCTTCCCAAAGTTGTCTGTGCCCTGGCCGCCAATCCCGTAGAGTTCCTTCGTGGCAGCCGACTCGTTGGCAAGGTCCGCCACCTTCGGCAAGTCCTTCTGCATCCGAAAGGCGAGTTCAAAGGATTCGATGGCTCCCTCGATGCCAGGATTGTTCGGGTCCCGCTCCAGAGCTTCGCGGTTGAGAGCCTGGAGGTAGTCGAGTTGAATGCGCTGCGACTCGCTCGATTGCCTCGGATTGCGGATGTTGCTCACGCTGCCCTGGTTGGCGCCAGGTCCGCCGCCTCCGCCGAACCCGCCGAAGCCCAGGCGAATCGGCGTTCCCTGGAAAACCGCCGGCAGGAAGGCGCTGCCGTAGTTCGCTGGCCCGCCGTTCTGCAGGGGCGGATTGATGCTGACAAAGCCAGGCAGGTTCTCGTTCTCAGTCCCGAGTCCGTAGAAGGTCCAGGCGCCCAACGAGGGCCTCTTGAACTGGAAGATGCCGGTGTGCATCTGCAAGAATGCCTGGGCATGGGCGGGCACGTCGGTGTGCATGCCCCGAAGCAGGCAGAGATCGTCGGCGTGGCGGGCTACCTCGGGAAACAGTTCCGAAATCCACAGGCCGCTCTGTCCGTGCTGGGAGAACTTCCAGGGCGAGGCAAGCAGTTTTCCGCCGAAACCACGAGCGCCGCGCATCGGCTTGCCGTTGTCTTCCGCCAATTTCGGCTTGTAGTCGAAGGTATCGACGTGCGATGGAGCGCCTTCCATGCAGAGGAAGATGACACGCTTGGCCCGCGCCGGAAAATGCGTCCGCTTGGGGGCAAGGGGGTTGTCTTTCTCGGCAGCCCAGGTCGAGAGGCCAGCAAACGCCAGGTAGCCAAAGCCGGCCGCGGCGCTCTTCAACATCAACCGTCGCGAAAGGGAAATCATGTTCGACAACCTCCCGCCAGCAGGCTGGGTCTAACGGTGACAGAACTCCGCACTGGCGAACAAGGCTTGGCACAGCGCCGTCCAGGCCGCTCGCCGCGGCTGACGCCGTCCGTAGGTCTCCAGGAATTCCTGGGCCAGCTTGACTTCCTTCGCCGAAGGCGGCCTGGAGAAGCAAAGCTCGTACGCCCGGCCGATCTTCTCAGCGTCGCCGTCGCTCGAGCCTGTGAGCCGGTCGGCCAGCCCTTCCGCCTGCCGGATGACGAACGGATTGTTCATCAGGAACAGCGATTGAGCAGGGACCGTCGTCGTGGCACGCTCTCCCGAGATCAGGCTCGGGTCTGGGAAGTCGAACAACGTCAGCGCTTCCGGCAGCCCGTCGCGGATGATCGGCAGATACACGCTGCGATGCGTGGCGGTCAGCGCGGTGTCGGCCCCGACACCCCGGAAGCGGAAGCTGATGTTGCCCTCGCCGGCGCGGGCGACCGGGCTGCCCTGGGGCGGCGAGAGGTCGAGCCGGCCGCCAAGACACAGCATCGTGTCGCGCAGGGCTTCGGCTTCCAGTCGCCGGCGCGGCATTCGCCAGACCAGCGTGTTGTCTGGGTCTGCTTCAAAGTTCCGCGGGTCATTCTGGGACGACAGCTGATAAACTCGGCTCAGGGCGATGCGGCGAACGAGTCGCTTCACCGACCAGCCCTCTTCGACGAAGGTGACGGCGAGGTGGTCGAGCAAGGCAGGATGGCTCGGCGGCTGGCCCGAGGCGCCGAAATTGTCTGGCGTCGAAACCAGGCCGCGGCCAATCATGTGAAGCCAGATGCGATTGGCCATGACCCGCGCAGTCAGCGGGTTCTCTTCCGATGCGATCCAGTCCGCCAGCTCACGCCGGCCGCTCCCGCCGAAACGTCGCAAGGTCGGCTGCCTGGTCGTCAGGACCTGCGGAAAGCCGCGGCGCACCGTCTCTCCAGGCTGATCGAGTTCGCCGCGATGCAACAGCCTGGCGTCGGACGTGAATCGGCCCTCGCGAACGCCCATGGCCAGGGGCTTCGGAGTGCCGTCGGATTCGTACTGGGCGAGCTGGCTCTGCAACGTGGCCACGCGGCTTGCAAGGAACAGCCGCTGAACGAAGGAGTCCTGTCCGCTCAGTTTCGACATCCGATCGCGAACTTCCTGAATCTCCTTCTCGATGGCTGCGCGGCGTTCGCTGCTCAGCGGTTCGAGGGCCGCGATTGGATCAGCCTCGCGGGGCAAGGTCAGCAATTGGCTGGGATGATTGCTCTGGATGACGCGGATCGTTCCATAACAGGTCTCGGTGCTCGTGAAGATCCCCGCGAGGGCGTAGTAATCGCGCTGCGGGATCGGATCGAACTTGTGATCATGACAGCGGGCGCACGCCACCGTCAGCCCCTGGAAGGCCTGGAAGGTCGCGTCGATCTGCTCGTCGGCCAGGTCCATGCGGAACTGCAGCGGATTGCGTTCGTCATGGACCTTCGGACCGATCGCCAGGAAGCCGGTGGCGACCATGAACTCGGCCTTCTGGCGTTCGTTCTGAGCGGGCAGCAGGTCCCCCGCAAGCTGTTCGCGAATGAACTGGTTATAGGGCTTGTCGGCATTGAACGCGGCGATGACGTAATCGCGATAACGCCAGGCATGAGGATAGGCGAAATTGACCGACCTGCCGCTCGACTCCCCATAGCGGGCCACGTCCAGCCAATGCCTGCCCCAGCGCTCGCCAAACTGCGGCGAGGCAAGCAGCCGATCCACCGCGGCCTCCAGGGCGGCCCGGGGGTCGGCTTCGTGCGACTTGACAAAAGCTTCCAGATCCCCAGGAGTCGGCGGAAGGCCGATCAGGTCGAAGCTGACGCGGCGCAGGAGAGTCCGTGGATCGGCATCAGCGACCGGCTTGAGTCCCTTGGTCTCGAGTTCGGCCAGGATGAACCGATCAATGTCCGATCTCGGCCAGGCAGCGTCGCGGACGGCTGGAGCAGCGGGCTTAACGGGCCGCTGGAAAGCCCAGAAGCGTCGGCCCGCTTCGATGTCGATCTCGCCTGCCTTGCGCGTCAACGGGGCCGAGGCGTCCCGAGGATCGGGTGCGCCCATTGCGATCCACTTCTCGAAGTCGGCCACGATGTTGTCGCCCAGCTTCTTCTTGGGCGGCATGCGCAGATCCTCATCGACGTGCCGCAGGGCCTTCAAGATCAGGCTGTTCTTCACGTCGTGAGGGACAACTGCGGGGCCGGAGTCGCCCCCCTTGCGTAGACCTTCCCGCGAGTCCAGGGTGAGTCCGCCCTTGATCTTCTCCGCACTCGTCGAATGGCAGGCATAACACTCGCGCACTAGCACTGGCCTTATGTGCTTCTCGAAGAAACTCAGCTGCTCGGCAGGGAGCGATGCAGCTGACGGCTGTTCGGCCCTTGCTGACTGGCCAACCCCCAGGACCAGGCTGACGACAACGGAAGCGCAACAAAACAGCCATGCTCGAAGTGGGGTCATTGCAGTGGCCCTGATGGAGGGGACGCCAGTACCCTTAACACCACAAGGGGTTAAAAGTTCTGAACGAGCCGCGGCAAGAGCCACGCTCGTGGAAGGACTCCTGGCAGCGCAACATTCGGAGACCTCAACTTCAGGCCTCCTTATCGGCGGATTGTGGCTCTCCTCCAACTGAGTGGCTCCGGTAGCGCAACAATTCTCCAGCCGGCCAAGGCGACAGGGTTGTCCAGCGCTTGGGGGGCCCGGCAGGCCTGCCAATCTGGCAGCCGCCGGAGCCTGGGGCCGCGGGCTTCTCAGGCGCAACACTTTCTCCACGAGCCTCGCCACGAGCTTCCGCCTGCTCCCTGAGGCATGGCTCTTCAACCAACCAGCTAAGCGCAACATCCAAGAATGCGCACTATTGCCTGGATTCGGCGTCTTTTCAGGGGCCGAGCGCGGTAGCCTCCGCGAGCCGCGCAACATTCCGCGTGGCGAGCTCCGCGGTGCGCCGCCAAGCGCCGAGGCTCGAACTCGAACCATGCCAGCCAAGCGAAAGCCGACTTTGTTGACGCCCATAGTGATGTATTTTTGTCCCATATCGCAACGCCTCAGCCCGCAGCTCCGACCCAGGACGAACCTCGAAGGATGGGGCGCAAGAGAATCGTGCTTGCAGCGCCGTGGTTCAGCAAGATCTGGGCGTCCCCACCTGGCAGCATGCCGGGCTAAGCAGGGGCTCAGCTTGTAGTGTACCTTGGTTCCCAGGGATTTGGGAAGGTTGGTTGGCGGCGCAGCTGCATCAGACGGCGGATTGCCTCTTCTGCCTCGGCTGGCCCAAGGCAACTTTCGCGTTGCGGTGCTCGCGCTGGGCAACGGATGAAAGGAAGCACACCCGCCTGCCAATTTGACGTTGCGATCGGCGAAGGTCGATGCACGGGCAGACGACAATGGAGATCGGACTTCAATTGCTGCAAGTCACATCTTGGACGATCTCCCCCCCGCCATCACCATCGCAGTTGTAAATGGTCGCTGTGACGGTATAGACGCCAGAGCAGCCTGGACAGTTGAACTTCGCCTGCCGCATCTTGTCCGAAGGGCTGGTGACTTGCACGGAACAATTGAGAAAGGGATTCCCTGCCTGGGCGATGGAGAAGTCCACATCGCACTCATTATCGCCGAGTTGAACTGTGGCAGTGATGACGCAGTTCTGGCAGGTCACGTTCATGGAAGCACTAGTAGTGTGAGTGATATCCGTAGCGAACTGCGTTGTTCGGCCGGTAACTGGATGGTCCAATCCGGCAATACTGGCGTCACGGTAAATGTTGAAGGTGATTGCGTCTGACATGGCAGGGCTCCATTGGGAATGATCGGATGCGAACGCAAAACCGTGGAGGAACATCGCGGGGAAGCGGCGTAGCCTGGACGCGGCTAGGGAATAATGCCAGGATCATGCCTTGGGGCAAGGGCAGGCGGATCTGGCAAGGTACTGAAGTACCCGCCCTTTCAGATCCAAGGCCAGAATCGTGACGCCATATCGGCGGCCCTCACAACCTTTCACCTCGAAGTTGAAGTTCACCGACTGGTGATCGTAAGTCGGGAGCGCATTGCGGAGGTCGCATACCTCAAATTTCCCTTGTTCATACAGCCAGCAGATACCTATCAAGCTTCTGACCTTGGTCGTAGTTGCGACGCGCACCTTGGCAACTACGCAGCAACCGCCATCTTTCCTGCTACATTCAATGTTGCCGCAAAGCCGAATAAACATCGCTGAATGCTCGGGGGCCAATCCCATGTGGCCTGCCCCTCTCGAGATGATGTTGAAGACAACTCCCTGAGACACGGCATGACTCCTTGGTCTATTGGGGAACGGGGGATAGCTTCAGTTTTCGAAAACTCGCTGTGGAATCGATCAGGAAAAGCGAGGGAACCTCCCTCAGGCGTAGTCGATCAAATCCTCGATTGATCTCCCCGAATTCCTTGGGAAGTCTTCTTCCGGGGAGCGGGCTACTCGGATCAAGCAAGTATCCAAGTCGATCGATTGCCTTCGCATGAAGCTCATCCCTGTTCAGCTCACCAATAAACACATCATCGAGATGCAGTGATACCTGGGAACGGCGGACCGTTATGCGAAACCGCCTGTATCCGTCGGGAGGGAAAACCAAAGGTGGGGGCGACGCAGCGTCCAAGAGATGGGCGTGGAAATAGATCTTCGCAATTCGGCGCTGCAGGAACAGATCTCCATAAGGAGACAGCTGATTGGTTACCTCATCCCGTCGCAGCCTATCACCTTTATCGGCGAAGCCGAGGCCAAGAAACGTGCACTCAGTGCCGCGGATGGTGAAGCGTTCGGAGACCAGCGGGCACATGGCGATGTATCCTAAACCCTTATCTGCAAGGTGCCGAACTTCGCCTGAAAACTCGTAGCACTTACAGGGCGGATCTGGCAGCAAGGTAATCAGGCTGGATCCGTCAGGTTGTGCCACAATCAATTCGCCGGCATCTTCAGTCAATACTGCTCTTCTTGCTTGAAAGTCATGTACGCGGTAAACGCACGGCAGACCGGTAGGCGTCTGCAGGTAGACAGGTCTGTCAGCAGCCAGCTCCTTCTGCAATTGAACGGCCAATTTTTCGTCCCAGTTCGGTCTGGAGAACGCGGACGACTCGGGAGCTTGCACAGGCGGAGTAGAAGCCCAATACATGGCCAGCACGATTGCTACGAGGGCTACGCCCGTGACTGCCGCCAGTCCCAGATTCGGCGAAATGCGAGAGGCGATAGCAAGTCGTCGCGCAAAGCTGGGAGGGTTGGATCTTGTAAACTCCCCGCGGCGGCATCGACCAAGCTCATCTGCCAGTTCCGAAGCGGTTGCGAACCGTGCGCCAGGATCCTTCATCAGGCATTTCCGGATGACCGCATCGAGATCAGGATCGATGCACGGGTTGACTGCCCGCGGCCGGGGCGACTTCTCGCTGAGGATCTTCTCTCTCAGTTCCAAGCCGCCCTCCGCGACGAACGGCAAGCGGCCCGTGCACAGCTCATACAGGATCACGCCGACAGCCCAGACGTCGGTGGCGGGGCCGATCTCGGCCGTCGCTCCGCGGTGCTGCTCCGGAGCCATGTACGGCGGGGTCCCTGAGTAGTCGTGCCGATCCATGCTGTCCGCTTGAGCGGGCTGGACCATCGCCAGACCGAAGTCGCTCACCCGCGGCTCGTCCCCTTCCATCAAGATGTTGCCTGGTTTCAGGTCGCGGTGGATGATCGGCGGTTCGTTCGCGTGGGCCGCATGTACGGCGCGGCAAACCTTCTCCATCATGATCAGCAGCTTCTCGCGCCGCGCCCTGAGCTGCTTGCGGCTCCAGCCCCGCGTGGAAAGACCGGCTGGCTTGCCCTGCTGGTTCAGGATGGGCGTGCCCAGTTGAAAGTCCGCCAGCCGCCTGGCCAGAGAGCCTCCCTCGACCAGTGCCATCGTGAAGAACGGCAGGCCGGCTTCCTCGTCGGCATCGTAGACGCTGACAATATGCGGATGCTTCAGCTTGACGACCTTCCGCGCCTCGTCCAGCAGACGATCCTTGACCGCGCTGCTGCGGACATACTTGGGCAAGATCGTCTTGAGGGCGACTGGCTGGTCAAGCACTGGGTGCCAGGCCTTGTAGACAATGCCCATGCCCCCTTTCTCGAGACGCGCCATGATGCAATACCTGCCTATCTTCGCGGGCAGGCTCGGAACTGCAGTCGTGTCCTTCTGAACCGGCGGCGTGGGCCTGGAGGATTCCAGGACATAGCGGGTCGAGCGTTCGTCCCAGGGCCTGACGTACGCTTCGGCGAGCAGCTGCAACTCCACCAGAAATCGCTCACGCTCTGGCTCGGAAATATCGGACGGCAGATAGTCCTCCGGTTTGGGTGTAGACCCCTGACACAACGCTGCCATGAAACGCTCGCGAGCGTCTTCCATCTGCTTGAGGACGGACAGCGGCAAGGCGCCATAGGAGGCGGTGGTCTGCTCGTTCATTCGAGGTCCTCCTTCGCCAGGATGGCGTGGCAGAGTTGGTGTGCTCTTGTAAGAAAAGGAGGAATGTGAACAAACCGGACCGCGCAGCCCTCCTCGTCTACAGCTAGACGAGGGAGGGACAAACGCTTGCAGCAAGTCTTGCGAATGGACCTGTGGAAGGAGTCACGTCGGGGTAGAGCGTGCGCAGCCCAAGTGAGCCTGTACAGGGCGTCAGCAGCCAGAAAGGCGAGGTCGGTGGACGAGTACATGGGCGGCTCCGGACGTTGAGCCAGCAGTAGCTGAGCCTAATACTAACGGCGACCTGGCTGGTTGCAAGAAAAAAAGAGTGAAAATGTAGGATGGCGATCAGCGGGGCAAACTTCCAGGCCCCTGAGAGAGGGAGTCCCGCAAAAGGCTGAGGCGGGGCAAACCCCCTGTGCTTCAGTGGACAGGGCCGGGGTTGAACCGGCGACCTAAGGATTTTCAGTCCTTCGCTCTACCAGCTGAGCTACCTGTCCAGGTACGGATTACTGTATCTATCCGAGGCGTGCACGTCAAAGTTTCAGAGCTTAGTTTCGATTGAATTCTGGCCGAGAGCAGGCCGGCAGCTTGACCCGCCGCTCAGCGGCAACAGCTAGGCCGCAAGACGCTTCGTCCGTGGCGTCGCCAGTGCGTTCAGCACATAGGCCACGGCCCGCTCGCACGCTCCCGGTTGGCCGACCCGCTGCTTGAGTTCGCGAAGTTCGGCCACCAGAGCTGCCCTGGCTTCAGGCTGCTTCAACCACTGACCAATGGCCGCACTGAGCTGGGGTGCGTGGCACTGGGGGCTGGCGTACTCCGGATAGAGCGTCTTGCCGGCGATCAGGTTCACCAGCGTGATCGAATTGACCCGAATCAACATCTTTCCCAGTGCGTAAAGCAGTGGGCCTACCCTGTAGGTGATGGCCGCGGGGGTCTCGTAATGGAGCATTTCCAGACTCACCGATCCGGAAACCGCAGCGCATGCCTCGGCGAGATGGATGATCTCCGGCGTCTTGCCGACGTGGGTTTCGATCGGCACGGAACAGCCGCGCAAGGCCGCATCGATGCGTTGCTTGTGCTCGGGCTTGAAGCACGCCACGAGGAAGCGAACTTCCGGCGTCTCTTGCCGCAGCAGCTCGGCGGTGCGTCGAAGGGTCGCAAAGTTCTTCGCCACTTCCTGGCCGCGCGATCCTGGCAGCAGGCCGACGATTCGGCCGCCGCGGCTTCGCTGCTCCTGGATGAATTCCTGGTCAAGTCGGTGCTTGCGAACGGCATCAAAGTACGGATGACCAATATAGGTCGCTTGCACGCCGCGCTCGCGGTACCAGGCTTCCTCAAACGGCAGTGTGCATAGGACATGATCGACGTAGCGGCGCATCTTCTCCACCCGCCAATCGCCCCAGGCCCAGATCTGCGGCGGGACGAAGTAGAAGACGGGGATGCCGTGGAAACGGGCCCGCCGCGCCAGCCACCAGTGCAGACCGGGATAGTCGATCAGCACGACGGCGTCAGGTCGGTGGTGCCGAAAGTACCGGTCGGCCGCAGAGAGCACCCACAGGAAGAGGTGGATATTCGCAAGCACGCGCAGGAACCACATCACGGAGAGCTTGCAAAGAGGGTACAGGAGCTTGCATCCTGCGGCCTCCATGCGCTCGCCCCCGAATCCGACAAACTCCACGTCGGGGCGCATTCGACGCATGGCGGCAATGAAGTTGGAGCCGTGCAGGTCTCCGCTGGGCTCTCCCGCACTGATGAAGATTTGCATTTCGGCATCCTTGCCTGATGATAATGACTGGCCAGTGAAGCCCCGTTCCAGGCAGACCGCCATGCGATCCCAGCCGAACTGGGCGACTACTGCCCTGCCCCAGTCGCTACAATTTCTGTTGCTCGGCCTGGAAATAGTAGCAGCCCTGCCGATCCCTCACAAGCCGAGGTCGCTGCCAGGCTCTTGTTTCTCGGTGCAAGGCAGGCCACAATACGCCAGGCCGCAAACAACAAGCCGACAGGACGCCGGCAACGCGGCCCCGCCCAGCACGGGATGGACTTGCTAGTTCTCTCCAACCTCACGAGACCGCCTCATGCCATTCACAACCATTGCCCTCGCGCTCACAACAATGCTGGCCATGCCCCTCGACCAGGGCCAAGTCGCAGACAAAACGCTTCCTGGCTTCCGGCCCTTGTTCAACGGCAAGGACCTGAGCGGCTGGCACGGCATGCCGCACTTCAACCCATATGAACTGGCCAAACTGCCAGAGGAAGAACGCAAGAAGCGGATCGCGGACTGGACCGCCGATGCGGCCAGGCACTGGCGCGTCGAGAACGGCGAGCTGGTGAATGATGGAAACGGAGCCTATTTGACAACCGATCAGGAGTTCGGCGACATCGAGCTGTTGATCGAGTACAAGACCGTCCCCAAGGCGGACAGCGGCATCTACCTGCGGGCCACGCCCCAGATCCAGATTTGGGACTACACGAAGGAGGGCGGGAAGTGGAACATTGGGGCGGACAAGGGATCGGGGGGGCTGTGGAACAACAGCCCAGGCGCTCCCGGCAAGGACCCGCTGGTCCTCGCGGACAAGCCCTTCGGAGAGTGGAACCGCTTCCGGATCATCCAGATCGGCGAGCGGGTCACGGTCTACTTGAATGATCGGCTCGTGGTCGATCACGCCCGTCTCGAGAACTTCTGGAACCGCAAGCTGCCTTTGCCAGCAAAAGGTCCAATTCAATTGCAGACTCACGGCGGCGAAATCCGCTGGCGGAACATCCATGTGCGGGAGATACCGCCCGCGGAAGCCAACGAGATTCTGCGATCCAGGGCGAACACGGGCTTCGTGAGCGTCTTCAACGGGAAGGATCTGGAAGGCTGGGCTGGGCCGATCGACAACTACGAGGTCGTGGACGGCGCCATCGGGTGCAAGTCTGGCAAGGGCGGCACGATTTTCACCAAGGAAGTCTTCGGCGACTTCGTGGCTCGCCTGGAGTTCAAGCTCCCCCCTGGCGGCAACAACGGCCTGGCCATCCGCTACCCCGGTGCAGGCGACACCGCCTATGTCGGCATGTGCGAGTTGCAGGTGCTCGACGACTCCTCCCCCAAGTACGCAAAGCTGGACCCGAGGCAGTACCACGGCTCGGCGTATGGCATGGCGGCAAGCCAGCGCGGCTACCAGCGACCCGTTGGCACATGGAACTTCCAGGAGGTCACTGTCAAGGGCTCGACCATCAAGGTCGAGTTGAACGGCACCGTGATCCTGGACACCGACCTGTCGAAGATCACGGAGTACATGGCGAACAGCCCGCATCCTGGAAAGGATCGTACCAGCGGACACTTCGGCTTCGCCGGCCATGGCGATCCCGTCCTCTTCCGACAGGTCCAGATCAAGCGACTGGATTAACCGCAACCCGCCCCGCTGTCACCAGCCTCACTCATCGGAGAATCGCCATCATGCCACGACCGTTGATTTCACGCCGCACGGCTCTGAAGAGCATGGGTGCGGCCGCGCTGGCGGCCCCGTTTGCATTTCGGCTTCACGCTGCGGCGCCCAGCGAGACGCTCTACCACGCCAGCTTCGGCGCAGGCGGTATGGCTGGAGCGGACATCGGCTCGCTCACAGCCAGCAAGCACCTCAAGCTGGTCGCCGTCGCCGACGTGGACCTCAAGCGAACCGAGGAGATCAAGCAGCGATTTCCCGAGGTTCGCGTGTATCAAGACTGGCGGGAACTCCTGGACAGGGAGAAGGAACTGCACACCGCCAACATCTCCACGCCGGACCACATGCATGCGCCGATCACCATGTCGGCCATGCAGCGCGGCATCCATGTTTACACGCAGAAGCCGCTGACGCAGACCATCTTCGAGGCTCGCCAGCTTGCTCGCGCAGCTCGGGAAAAGGAGCTGATTACCCAGATGGGCATTCAGATACACTCCCACGCCGTCCATCGCACCGTGGTGGCGATTCTCCAGGAGGGCGCCATTGGCAAGGTCAAGGAAGTCCATAGCTGGAGCGGCAAGCACTGGGGCGACAAGCTTCCCAGGCCGGAGCGGACTGACCCCGTGCCCGAAGGTTTGGACTGGAACGGCTGGCTGGGCGTCGCTGCGGAGAGGCCTTTCATCGGCGGCGGATACTATCACCCAGGCAACTGGCGCAAACGGCTCGACTTCGGCACCGGAACCTTCGGCGACATGGGTTGCCACATCCTCGATCCCGTGTTCGCCTCGCTCGAGTTGCCGCATCCCAAGGCTGTTCGCTCCGAGCTGGACCCGCCTAACGGCGAGAGCTGGTCGCTCGACGTGCAGGTTCGCTACACCTTCCCCGCCAATCAGCGAGTCGTCGAGGACGCCACGCTGACCTGGTACAACGGCAATGTGCGACCGCCTGAAGCAGTCAAGCAACTGCTCGGCGAACGGCCCTTGCACGATCAAGGCTCCATCTACATCGGCGAGAAAGGCGTGCTCTACTCGCCGTACATCGCCGCTCCCGTCCTACTGCCCGCGGAGAAGTTCGCTGACTACAAGGTTCCCTCGATCGGTTCCGTGGACCATTACGCGCAGTTCGTGGAAGCTTGCCGCGGCAACGGCCAGACCTCCACGCCGTTCAGCTACTCGGGACCGTTGACCGAACTGGTGCTGCTCGGCTGCCTGGCAACGCGCTTCCCGAAGGCTTCGCTCCAGTGGGACTCGGAGCAGCTCCGTTTCCGCAATCTGACCGAAGCCAACCAGTTCGTCCGCAGGACCTATCGCAAGGGGTGGGAGGTCGCGGGGCTTTGATCTAGCCCCGATTGTGTCAGGATTGTCCTGGGTTGGTTTCCTGGAGAGATGGTCATGCGCTGGTTGCTGATACTGCTGATGGCTGGGCTGCTGCTTCCCACCTGGGGTCGGGCTGCGGAGCGGCCGAACATCCTGTTCATCATGTCGGACGACCACGCGGCACACGCCCTGAGTGCGTACGGCAGCAAGATCAACCAGACGCCCCAGATCGACCGCATCGCCAGGGAGGGGCTCCGATTCACGAACTGTTTCGCCACCAATGCCATCTGCACTCCCAGCCGCGCGGCAATCCTGACGGGAAAGTACGCTCACATCAACGGCGTGCCGGTCTTCAACCGCTTCGACGGCAGCCAGCCGACGCTGGCCAAGTACCTGCAGGCCGCGGGGTATCACACCGGCATGGTCGGCAAGTGGCACCTCACCAGCGATCCGACCGGTTTCGATTACTGGAACATCCTCCCAGGACAGGGCGCCTACCACGACCCCGTGTTCCTGACGCCTGGCGGAAGGACGAAGCACACTGGCTACTGCACTGACCTCATCACGGACTTCAGCATTGACTTCCTCGAAAAGCGCCCCGCGGATCGGCCCTTCTTCCTGATGTGCCACCACAAGGCGCCGCATCGCAACTGGCAGCCGGATGAGAAGCATCGCCTGCAGTGGGAGAACGTCACGGTCCCTGAGCCGGCAACGTTCCACGATGACTATGCCTCCCGCAGCGACGCCGCGCGGGAGGCGACCATGCGGATCGACCGCGACCTGACGCCGAACGATCTCAAGCAACCCCCTCCGTCGGGCCTTTCCGAGAAGGAGTTGAAAAGCTGGAAGTACCAGCGTTACATGCGGGATTACCTGGCCTGCGTGGCCAGCGTGGACGACAACGTCGGCCGGCTGCTTGATTACCTGGACAAGAAAGGCCTCAGCAACAGTACCATCGTGATCTACACTTCCGACCAAGGCTTCTTCCTCGGCGACCACAACTGGTACGATAAGCGATTCATGTACGAAGAATCCCTTCGCATGCCGTTCCTGGTCCGCTGGCCAGGCGTGGTCGCGCCGCGCAGGGTCTCCGAGAAGATGATCCTGAACGTCGACTTCGCCCCCACCTTGCTGCAGGCAGCAGGCCTGCCCATTCCCGAGGACATGCAGGGGCGTAGCTTCCTGCCGATCTTGAAAGGAGATGAACCGTCGAGCTGGCGGACATCGATGTACTACCGTTACTATCACTATCCCCAGGATCACAGGGTTCAGCCCCACTATGGGCTGCGGACCGAAAGGTACAAGCTGATTTACTTCAACAAGATCGACCAGTGGGAGCTCTTCGACCTGCAAACCGATCCCCATGAGCTGCGGAACATCTACGCCGATCCGGCGCAGGCGGAAAACGTCAAGCGGCTCAAGGCTGAACTGGCTCGCCTGAAGGCAGAGTTGAAGGACGCGGATCAATTCGAGAACGGAGTGCCATAGAGCTGTCACGGCGCCGGAGCGGAGGACGTCAGTCCCCGTGAACGACGCAACACGAAGCCAAGGCAAGGAACAGGTGCATGAGCCGACTTAGAAGTTGGGTCCTCACGGACATTTTCGCGGACATCTGGCAGGACACCTTCTCGATCAACCAGAGCGGCTTTCTGCAAAAGTTCCCCGCGCCGTGGAGCATTCAGAAACACTCGCTGCGGGGCGGCCAGCGTGACGGCGTGGAAGTCGTCGAGGTCAACAACGGCGTGCTCAGCTTCACCGTCATCCCGACGCGCGGCATGGGGCTGTGGCGCGGCTGGCACCGCGGCAGCCACCTCGGCTGGCAGGCGCCCGTGCTCGGCCCGGTGCATCCGCGGCACGTCAATCTTCTCGATTTCGGCGGTCTGGGCTGGCTCAACGGCTTCGATGAATGGATCTGCCGCTGCGGGCTGACTTCCAACGGACCGCCGTGCACGGACCCTGTCACTGGGCAGTTCCTCACGCTGCATGGCCGCATCGCCAACCTGCCCGCGCATTACCTGGAAGTGCAGGTCAACCTGGATGAGCCGTACGAACTGCGGGTCATCGGCCAGGTCGATGAGTCGACCATGTTCTTCAATCGCCTTCGGCTAACCAGCACCCTGACGACGACGCCAGGGTCGAGCAAGCTGCTCATCGAGGACGACATCGAGAACATGAGCAGCAAGCCGGCCGAGATCGAGCTGCTGTACCACTGCAACTTCGGGCCCCCGTTCGTCGAAGAAGGCAGCAAGGTGGTAGCACCAATCCGGAAAGTGGCCCCGCGGGACGATGCCGCCGCCGCAGGAATCGACACCCTTTCCACCATCGCTGCTCCCGCCGCGGGCTTCAAGGAGCAGGTCTTCTACTACGACCTGCTGCCGGACCGAAAGGACTGGACCCTCGCGCTGCTCCACAACGCCACAGCCGACCGGGGCGTGGCCATCCGCATGGCGCGGACCCAGCTGCCGCACTTCATCGTCTGGAAGAACACCGCGGCGACCGAGGACGGCTACGTTGTCGGACTTGAGCCAGCGACCAATTTGCCCAACCCCAAGCCGGTTGAACGCCGCCATGGCCGGGTCATCACGCTCGAACCTGGCGAACACTACCGAGCCGCGCTCATCGTCGAGATCCTCGACACGGGCATGACTGTGCAATCAGTGCTCGACGAGATCGCGGCGATCCAGGGCCCCCACCAGCCCTTGATCCAGGCATCGCCACGGTCCGATTCGACCTGACGGCTCTCATCGGCCCCTACCGTTGATCGAGACCTCGCTGGGAGAAGCCAAGGACCAGGCTCAATCCGCTTGGACCAGGCGAATTTCGCTTGCGAAAGCAATTTTCGCGTCGGACGATGATGCGCAAATTCTTGATCTGACGTTAATTTCATGAGGTATGGTTGAGCGGCTCGCTGAATCATCGGGGAGGAAGCTCGCCATGCGGTTGGTGCTTCCTGGTGCAATAGGTCTGTGGCTTGTAGCGATCTGCGCCGCCTTTGCCTGGCTCATGCGTTACGACGCTGTGCCCGGATCGGTCGGCAAGGTCGTCCACTCATGGCCGTCCGACACTTGTTTGACCCGCGATGAGACCAGGCTTTCTCTGCTCGTCTTCGCTCACCCCCGCTGCCCCTGCACCCGTGCGACGCTGAGCGAACTTGAGCGCATCCTCGCGATGGCGGAGGTTGATGTTGACGTCTGCGTTTGCTTCTACCGGCCCAGGGACTCCGCACCCGATTGGCATGATTCCGACATTTGGGACCAGGCCGAACGCCTGCCAGGCGCGCGCGTCCAGTTGGACCTGGATGGCCAGGAAGCCAGGCGTTTCGGAGCGTTGACTTCCGGTCATGTTTTGCTCTTCGCCAGGGATGGCACGGTACTCTTCGATGGCGGAGTGACCCCAGCCCGTGGTCACGGCGGCCCCAGCCAGGGCGGCGAAGCGCTGCAAGCGCTCCTCCGCGGCGTGGAGGTCCCCGTGCGCCAGGCCGCGGTATATGGCTGCCAGATCACTGAAGCTGACTGCCCCCTGTGCAAGCAGGAGAAGCGACAATGGCCTCCCCCTTAAGCCTGTCTCAGGTTGACCAGCAGGTGAAGCAAAGAACTGCTGAACTCATTGACGAACAACGGCAGCGGATCTACCGCCAGACCGATCGGCTGTTTGCCTGGCTGCTCGGGTTGCAGTGGCTGGCCAGCATCCTGGCTGCCCTCTGGATCACGCCGCTTACCTGGGCGGGGGCCTGGAGCCAGACGCACGTCCACCTCTGGGCGGCCGTGGTGCTAGGCGGGATCATTTCCAGTGTTCCCGTCGCCCTGGTCCTGCTGTACCCAGGAAGGGCCTTGACCAGGCACGTGGTGGCGATTGGCCAGATGCTCATGGGCGCGCTCCTCATCCATCTCACGGGCGGGCGGATCGAAACGCACTTCCACGTCTTCGGCTCACTCGCCTTTCTGGCGATCTATCGGGACTGGCGGGTGTTGATCACGGCCTCAATCGTCGTCGCCGTGGATCACTTCGCTCGCGGCATTTTCTGGCCTCAATCGGTCTTTGGCGTCCTGAATCCAGGGAGCTTCCGCTGGCTCGAACACGCTGGCTGGGTGGCCTTCGAGGACGTGTTCCTGGTCTACGCCTGCGTGCTAGCCGGACGAGAGATGAGGCAGGTGGCGGACCGCCAGGCACACCTCGAAGCCATGCACGCCCATGTCGAAGCCATTGTGCAGGAGCGCACGGCTGAACTCGTCAGCCAGAAGGAGCAGTTGCAAAAGACGATGGCCCAACTCCGCGAATCGCAGCTGCAGGCCGAGCAAGCCAGCCAGGCCAAGAGCGAGTTCCTGGCCAACATGAGCCACGAAATCCGCACGCCGATGAACGGCATCATCGGCATGACGGAGCTAACTCTCGATACTGAACTGACGCCCGAGCAGCGGGAATACCTTACCCTTGTCAAATCCTCGGCCAGCAGCCTGCTTACGATAATCAACGACATTCTCGACTTCTCCAAGATCGAGGCGGGCAAGCTGGAACTGGAGTACGTGAACTTCGCGCTGACCGAGGTCGTCGGCACCACCTTGCGCACGCTGGGACAACGAGCCCAGGCCAAAGGGCTTGAGCTATTGTGCGACATTGCTCCGGACGTCCCCGCCGCCCTGATCGGCGATCCCACCAGGCTCCGTCAGCTCCTCGTCAACCTGGTCGGCAACGCCATCAAGTTCACCGAAAAGGGCGAAATCCTCGTCAAGGTCCAGGTGGAACAGCCTGGCGAGGAGTCCGTGCTCCTGCGGTTTTCTGTGAAAGACACCGGCATCGGCATTCCGCCAGACAAGCAGCAGTTGATCTTCGAGGCCTTTGCCCAGGCGGACAGCTCGACGACCCGCAAGTACGGCGGCACCGGCCTTGGCCTTGCCATATCGTCGCGCCTGGCGGAGTGCATGGGCGGCCGAATCTGGGTCGAAAGCGAACCCGGGCTAGGCAGCGAGTTCCATTTCACAGCCGAGTTCGGCGTGGGCGTGGCCAATCCGCCACTCAGTCCTGAACTCATGCGGGCGCGGTTGAGCGGCCTGCCCGTGCTGATTGTCGACGATAACTCGACGAATCGGCTCATCCTGGAGCAGATGGTCAAGAGCTGGGGAATGCGGCCGCGCGCCGTGGCCAGCGGAAAAGAAGCGCTGGCCGAGCTTGAATCCGCTGCCGCCCAGGCCAGGCCCTTCAAGCTGGTGCTGCTCGACGTGAACATGCCGGAGATGGATGGATTCTCCGTGGCGGGACGGATCAAGACGCACTCCAAGTGGGCCGAGGCAACCGTGCTCATGCTCTCTTCCGGTGGGCGACAGGGAGACATTGCCCGCTGCCAGGAGCTTGGGGCCGCGGCATACCTCATGAAGCCGATCACCCAGTCCGATCTGATGGACGCGGTCGTGCAGGCCCTGCAATTCAGCATCATTCAGCGGACCAGGCCGCGAAAGGACGAGCCAAGCTTGCCCCCAACGAGCACAGCGCGACTGAAAGTGCTTCTGGCAGAGGACAACGCCGTCAACCAGCGCCTGGCGGTCCGCGTGCTCGAACGCGACGGCCACACGCCGGTCGTCGTGAACAATGGCCGCGAGGCTCTCGCCGCTTTGGAAAGGGAAGAATTCGACCTTGTCCTGATGGACGTTCAGATGCCCGAAATGGGCGGATTCGAATGCACGGAGTTGATCCGCCAGCGCGAACGCCAGACAGGCGGACACATCCCCATCATCGCCATGACCGCCCATGCCATGAAGGGGGACGAGGAGCGC
>Ga0073934_10005989_pt1 | contig 18167 bp, 11 predicted proteins | sample LarsenN4metaG_FD_76834 | JGI IMG/M metagenome (GOLD analysis project Ga0073934, IMG submission 76834) | Hot spring sediment bacterial and archeal communities from British Columbia, Canada, to study Microbial Dark Matter (Phase II) - Larsen... ... | reverse complement strand
GAACTGATTGCTGCCCGATTGCAGCACCGAGACCACGCCGTCGGCGGAGATGGAGACCTGGACGGTGTCCTGAGGCACGGTGATGGGCGGTTCGAGAATCAAACCGCGATTGGCCGAGGCCAGCACCACCGTGCCGTTGGCGTTCACCGTAAACTGGCCGTTGCGCGTGTAATAGAACGTGCCCGATTCGCTGACCTGGAAGAAGCCATTCCCTTCGATGGCCACGTCCCACGGACGGCCGGTTTGCAGAATGCTTCCCTGCGTGAAATCGGGCTGCACCGCGGCGACGCGCGTGCCCGAGCCGGCGAAGATTCCCTCCGGCATGATGTTCCCCAGGTTGTCCGTCGGACCGGGGGCCTTGTAGTACTGGTAGTACAAATCCTCGAAGTCGGTCCGCGAGCGCTTGAAGCCCGTCGTCCCGGCGTTCGCCAGATTGTTGGCAATCACGTCGAGATTGAAGATGAACGAATCCATCCCCGACGCGGCCGCGTTCATCGCACGGTAGAGCATGATGAAACAGACGATTGTGATGAGTGGGTGACGAACAGCCAGCCGAACGCCAGGGAGGCGTTCTCGCAGGGACTGGCTCCGGACGCTCCGCAATCAGTTATCTCCGTGGCACGCTCTGGATGAGCTGGCCCAGCATTTCATCCTGGTACTTAACGAGGTTCATGTTCATCTCAAACGCGCGGGACGTTTCGATCAGCTCCACCATGCCGTGCACGGGATCGGCGTTGGACTGTTCCAGAACTCCCTGTCGCAGTTGTCCGGTGACGGCGGGCTGCACGCCTTCGAGGGGGCGATAGAAGCTGTTGCCCTCCTTGGTCATCTGGCGGATGTCGGTCGGCTCAAACAGACCGATGCGTCCGAAGATCTCCCGGACGCCGCCGGCATCGAGCGCGGACACCGTGCCATCCTGGGCGATGTCGATCTGCGTGTATCCCTCGGGAACGGCGATCGGTTGCCCGGACGGATCGTGAACGAGGTAACCTTCGGGGGTCGTAATCTGGCCCGAAGGATCGATGGCCAACTGACCGTTGCGCGTCAGCAGCGGTCCGCCCGGGGACCCGACCTGCAGAAAACCGCGCCCCAGGATGGCCACGTCCAGGGGCCGCTGGGTGACCTGCAACGGCCCCTGGGCGAAGTCGGTGACGGTGGCTTCCAGCGAGACCCCGCCGGTCTGATCGTCGATGGTCGGGGGGGGCTCGGACGGCTGCTGATGTTCGACGTCAAACGGGAAGTGAGCCCGGAACACCGGGATGTCGGGCTTGAACGCCGTTGTCTGCGCATTCGCCAGATTGTTGGCCAGCACGGCCTGACGCAGTGCCTGCGTCTCCGCTCCCTGCGCCGACAAGTACAGTCCGTAAATCATCCGTCGCCTCACGACACGGGCCCAGTTCTTGAGCATCGGTCCGTGTCGTCGGCAACTTGAGCAAAACCGGCAAAGTCCACGCAATCGGCACAGATTGCCCGCATCGTCCTGCAGCCGGGCCGCAGCCGGTCGGGCGGGACGCCGGATCAAGCGTCACGGGTAACCCGCGGGACGCGCGGGGGCCGGCTGATACCCCTGGTGAGAAGCCGGCTGGATGGCCGCCGCGGGGGCTGCGTACGCCGTCGCAGGCGACGCAGCCGATTGATCGAGATACGCCACAATCGTGGTCAGAACATCTTTCCGCTGGGGAATCTCGGTCCCATCCGGCAGTTGGGCCAGCATCTCCAGCGTCCGCTCGACACGGGACCGGGTAGGCATGCCAGTCGCCCGGTCGACGAGGCACGTGCCGGTCATCTGACCGCCGCGGACCGTCAGGCGGACCTGGTGCACGGGATCGAGATAGGTGGTTGGCGGGATCGTCCCGATCAAGGAAATCTCTGCCGACTGGGGGGACAAGTCCTTCAGCAGACAGCGAAAGGTGTCGCCCGTGGTCGAAGAGGCTCCCGTGCCATGCTGCCAGGCGCTCCCCACGCTCAATGTTTGACCGGCAATCTGGGGGTCCATCGGATTCGGCAGCAGGCCGATGCTGTCGTCGACGAAGTTGGCCAAACCGTCGGCGGTCCCCATCGCCTGCAGTTGTGCCAGCACCACCGGGCGCTGTTCGGCGGCCAGATGGCTGACGCATCGCTGCAAAAACTCGGGAAAACCAATCAATTCATCAACGCGGTTGTCGGCCCCCAACCAGAACGAGAATCCATTGTCCCGCAACCCGGCATACGCGGCGGCCGCTGTGGGAACGGGACCGTTCGCCGCCGCGGAATCGAACTCCACGACCTGGCCGCCGAGATCCTGCCGATAGCGGACCCGGTGATACCGCACTCCCAGTCGTCGAGCCGGGCCGCGCTGCTCCTCCACCAGCAGCGACATGGTGAGTTCGAGCCGGGAATGGCCCACAATCGCGCCGGTGGGAAGTTGCTGCGTCAGCCGCTGCTCGACCGTCTTGACCAGCGGGAAGCGTTGACCAACTTCGAGCTTGAGCGCCAGATCCTGCGCCGTCGCCGTGGCTTCGCCACGGAGCGCGTCAAACTGATCGGTCCCCTCGGCCCCCGTTTCCGCGGGTGGGTCGTCAAAGTCGGCGAACTCGTCGTCGATGTCGGTCACTGCCTTCTGTCCAAAAGGCAGCTTATCGCAGCCGGTGAAGACGAGGCAGACCAGGGCCAACACAAAGGCAGTCAAAGGCCAGCGGCACCCCATGGCGGAACATCCTGCAGGACAATAGAGGATCGCAAGCTGCTGACGACCGGAATCGGCCCCCTCCGGAACGCACGGGGGGCGGACGATAGCAGTCGTTCGTTATTGCGGCTAGACCGAAATGAGCGGCTCGGAACACGCGGTAACTTCCCTGACTGTCGTGGCTTATTCCGCGCCGAGTGCTGCCTTGATCGGGTTTGGGACGAGTGTGGCATCCTGCCACAGTGGCCTCTCGGTGATCGGCAGATTTGGCCGGTTCTTGACGTCGGTTTGACGACAGGCCGCGACAATCTGGGAAAAGGCGGCCGGCCGACGCCGTCGGGAGCAACCACCAACACCTGACACAACCCATTGTCAGAATATCAGTTACAACACAGGCCATGAGATTCCAGCGTCCCGACTGTAACGTTCGGCACAGCATCCGCTACAAGGGGTGTGATGGGAGCGCAGGACGCGTTCGGACGAACTGCTTTCTTGCCTCGACTGGGAGGTTGACATGCCACTTTGGAAGTTCTCTGCCGTCTCCACCGGATTCCTGTCGTGGGCGCTGCTGACCGGAGTCCCCGCGGTTGCGGCCGACAAGGACAAGGACAAGGACTCGTCCAAAAAGCCGGCCGCATCGCAGGTTCAGTCGCAAATTCAGCAGCGGATTCAATCCCGGCAATCGACGAACCCCTCGTCGAGCCAGGGGAGTTCGTCGAGCAGCAGCTCGCAGTCCGGTCAGTCCCGGTCCACGCGCGGCTCGTCAAGTTCCGACGGCAACAGCCCCGCGCGCGGCCAACTGCAGCAGCAACTGCAACAGCGGTTGCAGCAGTCGCAGCCTCAAGGGAATTCATCGAGCAGCGGCCAGCCGTCCGGGGCGCTCCGCAACCTGCCGAATCGCGGCGGTCAATCGACGACCGATTCCAAGTCGTCGAAGTCGCTGCAACAGCCACCCGGAAACCAACAACTGACGCTTCCCCCGGGACGCAGCCCCTCCGGAGGCGCGCTGCGCGACCGACTCCCCAAACAGGGGAACCAGAACCAGGGGAACCTGCCGAATGCGGGGGGACAGACCTTCACCCCCGGACAGCGCTTCAATCCCGGACAGAATCTGTCCAACGATCCCGCCGAACAGCAGTTGCGGCAGCGCCTGCAGCAGCAGTTGGACGCCGCGCGGCAGCAGCCGGGCAAGAAAGCGGGCGACGCCGCGAACCAGGACGCGCTGCGGCAGCGAATCGAGGCGCTCAAGCCGCAGACCGGCAACGCTCCCGGTAACGCCGACCAAATCCGCGACCGGCTGAAAAACGCCCCCAATCTGCCGCAGGGTCCGCTGCAGGATCGCCAGCCCAATCTGGGGAACCGGTTGCCCAACGCCGGGGACCGGCTGCCGAACATCGGAGGCGATCGCACACCGCGACTGGATGCCGGCAAAGTCACCGGCAAGCCCACGGTTCCGTTGAAGGTGGACAAGAACGGGTTGCTGTCCAATCTGAAGAACCGGCCCGAATTCCAGGACCAGATCAAGCTCGGTCGCGACCGCATTCGCAATCCGGACGATCTGAAGGTTCAGATCGACAAGTTCCAGAAGCTGCCCGAGCTGCAGGAGCAGTTGAAGCTCTCGAACCTGAAGGTGACGGACCTGTCCGGCGCGTTTCAGACGCGCGTTCGCCGGAATGACTTCACGCAGCTCGCGCAGACGAACATTGGCAAGCAGATCAATCTGAACCAGCAGTTCAATCTGGCAATCAACGGGGACGTGGCCCGGCAGCTCAATCTCAACCAGGCGCTGGTGGCCGGCGGTGGCTGGGCCAAACGGAGCGTGCTCGGTCCGGTGCATGCCGGTTACACCAAGGCGGCGTTCAGTTGGTGGTATCCGGGACCGGGGTTCTATCCGGCGTACTGCTGGACGCCAGTCTGGAGTCCGTGGGTGGCCTGGACGTTCTGGGATTACTGTCTGCCGATCTACGATCCGCGGCCGTTCTGGTGCCGGCCGATCTTCTACGATCCCTGCCCGCCCATCGTGTACTACCAGTATCCCGTGTGGCAGCCGCTGCCGGTGGTCGTGTGCGGGACCTGGGTGGACGTGCCTCCGGCCATCGTCGATCAGGGCTTTGACCTGCAACTGCTGGCGGTGCGGTTCGTCGATCCCGGCCACAAGGACGAACAGCTCGGCCCGAGGTATCGCGTGTGGGTGCGGAACAACAGCCGGGCAGCGATCGGCGGCCCGTTCAACGTCACGCTGGTGGCGGCCAATGGCACGGAGCTGGCCGGCGAGCTGCCGCAGGCCGGCGTGACGGTTCCCGAAATGGACGCCGACACGGTCCTGCCGATCGACATCCGCCTGCCGTTCGACGCCAACCGGATGAACGTGCTGGCGACCGGACAGCCGACGCCGTTCACCCATCTGCACGTGCTGGTGGACAGCCACCGCGACCTGCAGGAGAACGACGAGGCCAACAACGGCGCCATCCTCCCCCGCGAGGACATCCTGCCGGTCGATCCGGCGGCGTTCTCGACCGATGTCACCGCCGCCGCGCCGGGTTCGCTGGTCAGCCTGGCCGGTGAGGGCTTCGGACCGGAACCGGGACAGGTCATCGTGACCATTGACGGCCAGCAGGCGCAGGCCGAAATCTTCGGCTGGTACGACCTGGGAGTGCACTTCAAGCTGCCCAACATCCCGGTCAGCGGTGCGACCCCGATCGACCTGCTGGTGATCCGCGGCGACGGCGCGGCAAGCAACCCGGTGACGATGTCGCTGACCCCGCAGCAACTGCTCGGCGAAGCGCCGCTGCCTCCGGCTCCTGAACGGTAACGCTTGACGTTCCGTTCGATACCCGACAACGCTGGGGGAGCATGACTCCTCCAGCGTTGTTGTCGTTACCGGACCTGCCCGCCGCGCTTGAGGCGCTGGTCCGTCAAATCCCCCGCGGGCGGGTGGCGACGTATGGCGATCTGGCGACGGCCTTGGGCGACGTCGCCGCCGCCCGGTGGGTGGCGCAGCGGCTCAAGGAACCCGATGCCGCGGTGTCGCTCCCCACGCATCGGGTGGTGTTGCGCACCGGTGAGGTCTGCTTGGCACAGGCCGCACTTCTCGCGGCCGAGGGGGTGCCATTTGCCGATTCCAGCCACGTCGAGCTGTCCTGCCGCTGGGCCGAATTCGCAGCGAGCTTCCCCTTGCGGCAGTTGCGCGACTGGCAGACGGAGCAGATCCGGCACGCCGATTGGGAGACGGAACGAACGCTCCCGGAGGTCATCGCCGGCGTGGACCTCTCGTATGCGTCACCGGACCTGGCCGTCGCCGCGTACGCGGCCGTTGACGTCGCCACCGGAAAGATCATCGCCGAGCACACCACCACGGCGGCGGTAACGTTTCCGTACATTCCGGGCTATCTCACCTTCCGTGAACTGCCGCCGCTGCTGGCCCTGCTTGACGACGTCCGTCGGCAAGGACCGTTGGCGCCCGTGATCCTCGTCGATGGCAGCGGCCGGCTGCACCCGCGGCAAGCAGGCCTGGCGGTGGCGGTCGGCGTGTGCGGCGGTTGCGTGACCGTCGGCGTCTCCAAACATCAACTCTGTGGCCGCGTGCGCGAGGATGAACTGGTCGATGGCTGTCCCACGATCTGGCATCAGGATGAGCGACTGGGGGTGAAGCTGACGACTGGCTCGAAACGCCGCACGGTCTTCCTATCGCCGGGCACAGGAATCGACCTCGCGTCGTCGCTGCGGATGGTGCAGGCCGTCTGGCGCACCGAACGCCTGCCGCGACCCATCGCCCGCGCGGACGCGCTGAGCCGGACGGTCGCGAAGCAACTCATCGTCGCCGAGGAGCCGCGCACGAAGTAAGCGGGTCTTCGCTCAAAGCCACTTACTTCGTGCGCGGCTCCTCACGCGATCCAGCTACTCTCGCGCCCCGGCGGCCCGCAATGCTGCGGCACTGGCGTCGTGACCCATCCTGATCGCCTGCCCCAGGGCCGTACGCCCGTCGACGGAGCGCACCCGCTCCAGATCGGCGCCGTGGGCGATCAACACCTTCAGCACGTCCACCCGGTCTTCCCGGGCGGCGAACATCAGCGGCGTTTCCCCCGACGTGTCCGTGGCGTTGACGTTGGCCCCGCGGGCGATCAGCGCCTCGGCCACCGCCCCCTCCTTCGCGAACATCAGCGGCGTGCGGTGTTCGTCGTCGAGGAAAACGTCCGCCTCCAGCCGCTCGGGAATGTGCCGCTCGATCGCCTCGACATCCGACTTCCGCAGGGCCTCCGACACCGCCCGCTTCCAGGTCTTCTGGGCCTCGTCGCTGTGGCGGTAGAGGGTGACCACGCCGTAGGCGACGGCGTGCAGCACGGCGAGCGTCAGCAGCCCGCCAACCAGCGACCACCGCCGCGACAACGCCGTGCGCTGGACGAGCTCTCCCAGCTCCCCCCGCAGCAGTTGCAGCCGCTTCAGCGTTGTGCCGGTGCGGGTCATCAGCGACTCCGACGCCGCGTCGTAGACCCCGACCGCGATCACCGGCGTTCCGATGGCGAGGCGTTTCTCGCTCAACTGGGGCCCATAGGAACCGCCTTCTCCGCCGAGCCAGGCGCAATCCTTCACCGCGATCATTCGCCAGTCCCGGCGGATTTCCTCGCCGGTCGACGTCAATGCTCCCAGCATCGCCCCGAACCCGCGGAACAGGTTGAATCCCGAACAGTCCTCCCATTCGGTCTGCTGCACGTACTGCTGCGCCGTGCTGCGGTGCAGTTCCGGCGGCAGGGCCCGGTCCGGGAAGGCGTCGATGTCCGGGAATCCGTACAGCGCAATCGCCTGGTTCTCGGCCCGGACCTCGCACGGGGCCATCCCCACGCCGGCAAAGTCCACCAGCTTCTGCGTCTGCGTCCGGTTCTTCTCCCGGCGCGTCACGTTCCGATACAACTCGTACTCGTACAGCACGCACGGCTCGCCGGACAGCGGCGCCACCATCGGCCGCCCCACCGGATGCAGCGTCCCCTGAATCGCCGCCAGCTTGCCGTCCCGGGGCAAGGCGCCGTCCCGCGCCAGCGTCAGCGCCCGCAGGGTGCCGCCGCTCGACAGGGCATTCCAGACCGCCCCGACAGCCAGCCAGGACAGTCCTCCCAGCACAAGCGACGCGATCCACAACACGGGCGGATCGGCCGTCCGCTGCAGCCAATGATGCTCGGCCAGCACCAGCCCGGTGAGCAGCGCCAGCGTGAGATAGCAACCGGCTTTCATCGTTCGATCCGATTTGTCAGGGCGGGAGATGATCTGCGGACGAGCCACAGGCTCCGTGACATGCGAGTTCGGCGATCCAGCGAACCCGGTAGAACGCCGTCACACCGCCAGCTCCAGTTCGATGAACTGGTGCGGATTCTTCGCATACTCGGCCGACAGGATCTGCAGCGTCTCCCAGCGCGTTTTGTGCCAGGGGTTCTCGAACGTCGGCACTTCCTTGGGCAGACTCTGCAGCGTGCTCTTCTTGATGACCATCGCGCGGATTTTCCGGGTCCGCAGCTCGCCGACGTTTTCGCACGTCAGGCAGATCAGATACTTCGCCATCGTGACCGGCAGGCCCAGGTCGCGCCGCAGCTCGCCGACGGCGAACTTCTCCGCCACTTCGTTCACCACGGCGTTGAGGTAGAACCAGTATTCGTCCTTGGGGAGCGGCAAGAGCGGGTTCGTCGCCGTGGTCCGCCGGGCCGCCGCCAGGACCGCCTCGGACGCCGCCGAGTTGAGGAAAATCTCCGAACACGGCTTCTCGATCAGCGTGCGAATCCGCAGCGGCTGGCCCGGCTGCAGAATGTTGAGCGACACATTCAGGCGATGAAAGAACTCCCGTCGCCGCCACTCGCCGCGGGCCCGATACTTCCCCAGAAACCAGCCGACCAGCATCAGCCCGAGGCCCATCAGAACCTTGAGCCAGTGGTCGTGAATCTGGTCGGAGAGGAACTCGTTGAGTTGCTCCAGCATGGGCGGTTCCCATCACTCGGACTCAAACACGACGGCAAACGCTCACATGCTCCGGCGGATCAGCCCTTGACGCCGCGCGTCATCCTTCGCGCCCGCTGTCGTGATGTTTCGCCATCATCCTTGTCCTTGAGCTTCTTCCCGTTGCTGGTCGTCGGGGCGGACATCGTCGGTTCCGGGCTGCCGTCGAGCGGGTCGCCGACGTTGATCGCCGCCAGCCGTTCCAACCCGCGCTGCACGTATTGTTCGGACAGGTCGAATCCCAGATACCGCCGGCCGAGCTTCTTGGCGACGGCGAGCGTGGTCCCGGAGCCGCTGAACGGGTCGAGCACCAGATCGCCGGGGTTCGAGCAGGTGCGGATGATCCGTCCCAGGAGCTGTTCGGGCATCTGACAGCCGTGGAACCCTTCCCGCTCCTTGAACGTCCCGGCAACCCGCGGGAAGTACCAGGTGTCCTCGGACGCGGTGAAACGGTCAGCGAGGTCCTGGGGACGCAACACCCAGGTGGACGCCGGGGGCGCGACGCCCAGGGGTTGCAACCCCTGGGCTTCTGTGGGCGCGATAATCCACGTGTCGTCCGGCAGCCGGCCGTTCGGGTTCGCGCGGCGGTCGGCGTAGACGAGTTGCCGGGCCGACGGGATGCGGTTCTCCAGATCGTCGCCGCGGAAGGTGAACTGCTTTTCGTCCTTGACGAAGTAGAACAGGTGCGCATGGCTGCGGGTGAACTTGTTCTTGCAGTTCACACCGAAGGTGTAATACCACACGACCCAACTCCGGCAGCGGAAGCCGACTTCCCGCTGGGCGATGACCTTGAGTTCGGCGGCGTACTCGTCGCCGATGGCCAGCCAGAACGTGCCGTCGGGCTTCAGCGCCCGGTGCACGCCGGCGATCCACTGCTTGCACCAGTCGAGGTACTGGTTGGGATGCTGGTCGTCGTCGTAGACGTCGTAGTCGTAGCCGATGTTGAACGGCGGATCGGCGAACGCCAGGTCCACCGACCCGGCGGGCAGTTGCGGGAGTGCGGCGACGCAGTCGTGCTGGTGGATCGCATTGTCGCAGAAGTTTTCAGCCATCGCGGCGGCATCCGTGCGGGTAGAATGAACCGGGATGGCGGCAGTGTAACGTGCGGCGGACGATGGCGCAATGGAGCACCCCATGTCCACGGCAGCGGGAGAATTCGACGAATCCCGCAGGTTCCGGTCTTTCCGGGAGGGGGACGCCGTGACAATGATCGGGGGGCCGTTCCAGGGGTTTGACGGCAGCGTGGTGGAGGTGGACCGCTCGCTAGGAACCGCGGTGGTTGAGGTTCCCGTGTTTGGGAAGCTGACCCCGGTGCTGTGCAGATTTGACGAACTGGTACGGCGGACCGATTGATACCCGGACAACATCGATCCCAACGTCCTGCGGGCCATCCTGTCCGCCAGTGGCGGCGACGACCCGGGGGAGTTTTGATTCCGTCGGACAGGCCGTCCCCACCCACGAACGGTGACGTTGGCTGCTCACGTCCGTGATGGCTCCCCACGAAGAGCCGCGCACGAAGTCAGCGGCAGGGAAAGCAAAGCCCCGCTGACTTCGTGCGCGGCTCCGCCAAATCCCGCCCGTCCGAAGATTCCCTACCGGCCGAATCCGCTCCGTGATGGTCGCGGCTCTTTCGTTCAGAACTCCCCCCGGTCGGGACTTCAACCCGGTTCGCAATTGGCAACCGCTCCAATTCGGGTATGCTGATGGGTCGGCAATCGGCGGGGTCTGCAGAAGGGTGGCGTATGCGGTTCTGCGTGCTCGGACTGATCGTTTCCAGCGGGGTGACGGCGCTGGCGGCGGCCGACGAACCGGTCGATTTCCAGCGGGACATCCGGCCGATCCTGTCCGCGAAGTGCTTCGCCTGTCACGGTCCCGATGCGGAAGGCCGGCAGGCCGATCTGCGGCTGGATCGGTTTGAGGACGCGACGAAGCCGCTGGGCGATCGCTCGGCCATCGTTCCCGGTGATCCGAAGGGCAGCGAATTGCTGCGACGGATCGTGTCCACCGATGATGCCGAGCGGATGCCGCCGCCGGAGGCCAAGAAGTCCGTCACCGACCGCGAACGGGCACTTCTCGCGCGGTGGATTGCCGAGGGGGCGAAGTATTCGGAGCACTGGGCGTACGTCAAACCGCAGCGGCCGGCATTGCCGGAGTTGTCCCGCTCCGAAAAAGCCCGTGTGCGGAACGCCATCGATGCGTTCATCGTCGCGAAGCAGACGGCAGCCGGATTGACGCTGTCGCCGGAGGCCGAACGGACGACGTGGTTGCGGCGGGTGTCGCTGGACCTGATCGGTCTGCCCCCGACGCCGGCCGAACTCGACGCGTTCCTCGCCGATGACACACCGGGCGCTTACGAGCGCGTGGTGGACCGCTTGTTGGCCTCGCCGCGGTTTGGGGAGCGGTGGGCGCAGCCGTGGCTGGACCTGGCACGGTATGCGGACTCGAACGGCTACCAGGCCGATCAGTTGCGGGACAGTTGGGCCTATCGGGACTGGGTGATCGACGCCCTCAACGCGGACATGCCGTTTGATCGGTTCACCATCGAACAGCTCGCCGGCGATCTGTTGCCCGATGCCACGTTCGAGCAGAAGGTGGCGACCGGTTTCCACCGCACGGTGACGTGCAACGTCGAGGCGGGCGTCCATCCCGAGGAGAACCGCACCAACCAGGTCATCGACCGGGTGAACACCACGGCGACGGTGTGGCTGGGGCTGACGCTGGAATGCTGTCAGTGCCACGATCACAAGTACGACCCGTTCACGTCGCGGGACTATTACCGGCTGTTCGCCTACTTCAACAACACGCCGCTGGAGGTGCAGAACCCGTCGGGCAAGGGGGTGCAGTTCGAGTTCTTCGGCCCGAAGATGGATCTGCCGTTGCCCCCGACGGTGCAGGCCGAACGGCAGCAGTTGCAGGACCGCTGCAGCGCCCTGGAGCAGGAGCGCGAGGCGCTGCTGGCGGAGTTGTCCGCAAGCCGCGCGGAGTGGGAGGCCAAGCTGCGGGCGGCGCTCGATCATCCCGCCGAGTGGCACGTGCTGCCGGTCGCAACGTTCGAGTCCGTCGGCGGCGAGGACCACCGCGTGCTCGACGATCAGTCGGTCCTCGTCACCGGCCGCGTTCCCGAAGCGACGACGTACACGGTCACCGTGAAGACGGCTCTGTCCGGCATCACCGCGTTCAAGTTGGAGACGCTCACGCATCCCGAAATCCCCGGCAACGGCCCCGGCCGCGGCGACGCCCTGCGGACCAACTTCATCCTCAGCGAGTTCGACGTGACGGCGACACCGGCCGGTGCGGAGAAAGCCGTGCCTTTGGAGTTCGCGTCCGCGTCCGCCGACTACGAACAGCCCCGCTGGGCGGTGTCGGGGGCGATTGACGGCAACCGCAAAACCGGCTGGGCCATCGGCCAGCAGTTCGGCCAGCCGCACCATGCGATCTTCAAGCTCTCGAAGCCATTGCCATCGGACGGCGAGACCACGCTCACGTTCACGCTCGACCAGCAATACGGCCAGGGTCGCACGATCGGCCGGCTGCGGCTGTCGGCCCTCGTCGGCGAGGAGGCGGCCAAGGTGCCGGACGACGTCGCGGCCATCCTCAAGAAGGACAAACGGACCGCCAAGGACAAGAAGCGGCTCGACGAGTTCTTCACACAGTCGCATCCGCGGCTCGTGGAACTCGACAAGCAGATGGACCTGATGAAGCTCAAGCTGGAGCGCATCGAACCGCCGTCCACATTGGTGATGGTCGAGATGCCCGAGCCGCGGACTACGCGGATGCTGAAGCGGGGCAACTATCTCACACCGGGAGACACCGTGACGCCGGGGACGCCGGAGAAGCTGCATCCGCTCGATCCCGCGTTGCCGGCAAACCGGCTGGGTCTGGCACAGTGGCTGGTCTCGACTGAGAACCCCTTGACGGCCCGTGTGACGGTCAACCGCTGGTGGGCGGAACTGTTCGGCCGGGGCCTCGTCACCACGCTGGAGGACTTCGGCCTGCAAAGCGAGCCACCCACGCATCCCGAACTGCTCGACTGGCTGGCGGTGGAGTTCATGACGCCGTCGGACCCGAACGCTACGGCATGGTCGATGAAGCGGATGCTGAAGCTGATGGTGCTGTCGGCGACGTACCGGCAATCGTCCCGGTTGACGCCGGACCTCGCCGAGCGCGATCCCGACAATGCGCTCTACGCCCGGGGCCCGCGGTTCCGGTTGCCGGCGGAGACGATTCGTGACCAGGCATTGGCGGTGAGCGGGCTGTTGTCCGCGAAGATGGGGGGCGAGCCGATCATGCCGCACCAGCCGGCGAACATCTGGCGGGCGGTCGGCCGCAATGCGCCGAAGTGGGTCGAAGCGCAGGACGAGGACCGCTTTCGCCGCGGGGTGTATGTCGTCTGGCGGCGGGCGGCGCCGTTTCCGAGTTTCGTCAACTTCGACGCACCGGACCGCGCGTCGTGCACGGTCAATCGCCCGCGGACCAACACCCCGCTGCAGGCGCTGACGCTGCTCAACGACCCGGCCTACGTCGAGATGGCAGTGGCCCTCGCCGCGCGGATTCTGACGGAATCGCCCTCGACCGACGTCTCGGACCGCATCGACTATGCAACGCGGCTGGCGCTGTCCCGCCCGGCGACGTCGCTGGAGCGCGAGGAGCTGCAGCAGTTCCACGCGGCTCAGCGGGAGAAGCTGGCCGCGCGTCCCGACGACGTCTCTGCATTGTTGAAAGCCGCCGCCGCAGTGAAGCTGCCGGAGGGTCTCGATCCGGTGGACCTCGCCGCATGGTTCCACGTGGCGAATCTGCTGCTCAACCTGGATGAAACGGTGACACGGGGGTGAGCTGATGGTCTTGAAGGAGCCCCGACCGACAGGGAGGGGATTCTGGCGATGAAGACACTCGAACGGAGAATCCGCTCCCTCACGGTCGCGGCTCCTTGAAGGCAGAAGAGACCATGACATTCGACGAGCAGTTCGCCACGTTGTCGCGCCGGTCGCTGTTCCAGCACGCGGGGGCGGGCCTCGGCGCCGTGGCGCTGGCGGATCTGCTGCGGCAGGAGTCCGTCGGGAACGACCGCGAACCCGCCAGCGAACGCCAGAAGACCCATCATCCGCCGCGGGCGAAGAGCGTCATCTACATCCACCTGGTCGGTGCGCCGTCGCATCTCGATCTGTTCGATCCCAAACCGGAACTGCAGAAGCGGACCGGCGAGTTGTGCCCGGATGAGTTCTTCGTCGGCAAGAACTTCGCGTTCATCCGTTCCCAGCCGACCTTGCTGGGGACGCCGGACGAGCCGAAGTTCCAGTTCACGCGGAGCGGACACAGCGGCCGGCCGATCAGCAATCTGCTGCCGCACCTGCAGCAGGTGGCCGACGAACTGTGCGTGATCCACACGCTGCACACCGATCAGTTCAATCACGCGCCGGCCCAGTTGTTCGCGCTGACGGGGTTTGGCCGCTTCGGCCGGCCGAGCATCGGCTCGTGGGTGACGTACGGCCTGGGAAGCGAGAACCGCGACCTGCCCGCCTTCGTGGTGCTCATCACCGGGCAGGTGCTCGGCGCGGGAAACAGCGCCTGGGGGAGCGGGTTCCTGCCGACGGTGCATCAGGGGGTTGAGTTCCGCTCGCAGGGGGACGCGGTGCTGTTTCTGTCCGATCCGCCGGGGGTCACGCCGGAAGACCGGCAGTCGCTCATCGCCACCGCGAACCGGCTGAATCAGGCGCAGCTCGCGGACGTCGGCGACCCGGAGATCGCCACCCGCATCAGCCAGTACGAACTGGCCTACCGCATGCAGACCGCGGTCCCGGAGCTGATGGATCTCAAAGGGGAGACCAAGGCCACGCTCGACCTGTACGGGGCCGCGCCGGGCAAGCCGAGTTTCGCCAACAACTGTCTGCTCGCCCGCCGGCTGGTCGAGCGCGGCGTGCGGTTCGTGCAACTGTTCGACGAAGGCTGGGACCACCACGGCAGCGTGTTCACGGCACTCCCCAACAAGTGCAAGCAGGTGGACCGGCCGATCGCGGCGCTGATTCAGGATCTGCGGCAACGGGGCCTGCTCGACGACACGCTGGTCGTGTGGTCCGCGGAGTTCGGCCGCACGCCGATGGCCCAGAGCGTCGGCGGCCGCGGCGAGGAGCAGAAGGCCGGCCGCGATCACCACAAGGACGCCTACACCGTCTGGCTTGCCGGCGGGGGCACGCGCGGCGGCTACGCCCACGGCACGACCGATCCGCTGGGTTACAGCGTGGTCGAGGGCGGCATGCACGTGCACGACTTCAACGCCACGCTGCTGCACCTCCTGGGCCTGGACCACGAACGGCTGACGTTCAAGTTCCAGGGCCGCGACTACCGCCTGACCGACGTGCACGGCCGGGTGGTGGAGGAGTTGCTGTCGTAAGTGGCCATCTCGCTCCGCGAGATGAGGGCCTCTTCTCTTTTGTGTGAGCGCTCCCGGCGCTCAGACCAAGAGGCTGATCCTCTCGCGGAGCGAGAGGGCTACGTGGTCACGCCGTCGCGGTGACCGGGACGGTGCCGCGGCTGTCATCGCTGGGGGGCGCCTGCGGCAAGAGGGCGAGGACTGCTTCGATCAGCATGAGCAGCGCCAGCACGACCAGCAGCGTGGTGATGCCGAACAGCACGTAGCTCACCGTCTGCACGGTCCCCTCGGCGGTGACCAGTTTCCAGTACGTGACGATCATCCCGCCCAAAGCCCAGATGCTCATGGCGTACATCCACACGGTCGGCAGACCGAACACCGGCCAGACCCACCAGGCGCGTCGCGTCCGCCACAGCCAGACGGTCACGCCGAGCAGCGTCAGCGCGGCGAGCAACTGGTTGCTGGCTCCGAAGAGTTGCCAGAACACGCGCCACAACTCGACTTCCTTGCCGTCGGGGCCTTTCAGCGTCTGCATCACGAAGAACACCGGAGCCCCACCGGTGAGGATCGTGCCGAGCCATTTGCCCTTGGCGTCGTACCAGCCGGTGAGTTCCTGGATGATATATCGTCCCAGCCGCGTGCAAACGTCGAGCGTGTCGTAGACAAACGTGGTGAACGCCATCAGCGCGAATGAGACCGCCAGCGACTGCGAGACCCCCAGCGATTGCAGGAAGGCCCCGAGGCCGGTGGCGTAGATCATGTTGGGCGTGCTCTTGAGCAGCGCGTCCGTTTGGACCAGCCGCATCACGCAGCACAGCGAGACAATGGCAACCATGCCTTCCAGCAGCATGGCCCCATAACCGATCAGCCGGGCGTCGGTTTCGACGCGCAACTGTTTCGATGTCGTACCGGACGCGATCAGTGCATGGAACCCGGAACAGGCCCCGCAGGCGATGGTGATGAACAAAATCGGAAACAGCGTCGCCCCTTTCTCCGTCTGCCAACCCAGGAATGGCGGATAGTGGATCGCCTCGACCCCGGTGATGCTGCTGATGACCAGGCCAATCATCCCCCCCACCAGCGCGATGTACAGGAAGTATCCCCCCAGATGGCCCCGCGGCTGCAGCAGCAGCCACATCGGCACCACCGACGCCACCGCGCAGTAAATCAGCAGCAAGACGTCCCACACCTTGTGGGTCAGCTTGTCGTCCGCGCCGGGGACGAACGTCTGCACGACCGCCGTCAGGTCGAACGGCACCTTCTGCCCGGCCCAAATCGCCACGCCGACCAAAGGCACAAAGATGATCGTCGCCAGCCCCAATGGCAGCTTCGTGTATCGCAACAGCAAGCCCATGATGATCGGCAAGGCGAGGTACATCAGCGACGACGACGCAATGCCCGCCCCGCTGACGACTTCGCCGTTGTCCAGCGTCTGCCGACCCACGAACGATGCCGCCGTGATGTCCGTAAACGCCACGATGATGTACACCAGCGCAAACCACACGAAGGAGAGGAACAGCACGAACGCCCGGCGGGACATGTGGTCGCGCACCACTTCGGCGATCGACCGGGCCTTGTGCCGGATGCTGGCCACCAGGGCGGAGATGTCGTGCACGCCGCCGATGAGAATGCTGCCGACGAGAATCCAGATCAGCGCCGGCAGCCAGCCGAACATCACCCCGGCGAGAATCGGCCCGACGATCGGCCCCGCCGCGGCAATCGCCGAAAAGTGCTGGCTCAAGAGCGCGTTCGGTTCGAGCGGGACGTAATCCACGTCGTCCCGCAGCTCGACGGCCGGCGTTTTCGCGGCGGGATTCAATTGCAGCAGCCGCGCCAGCAGCGGGCCGTAGGTGAAATAGGCCACCGTCAGAATCACCGCCGAGAACAGCACCACCGTCAGCAGGGACATCGGTCCACTCCACCTGAAACGCGCATCGCGGAAGCAGCCGGCATTCTAGTCGGTCCCGGAACCCATGAGAACGCCGGCCCGAAGTCGGTGCCGCGAGCCGAGCGGCACCGCGGAGTCTGCCGGTTGTCCACGACTGGCGGTATCCGTGGTCCGGCTCGGCTCGCCGGACCGACTGCGACCCCCATCCTTGCACGTCCCGCCGGGCGTCCCGACAATGGGGCCGGTTGCTACGTCCGGCCTTTTTCCCCGTGAGATCCCATGACCGATACGCACGCCCTCGTCCGTGAACTGCGCAAAGACAACGGCTCCAAAATCGTCCTGCTCGTCGCCGATGGCCTCGGCGGACTCCCCCTCGAACCGGGTGGCAAAACCGAGCTCGAAACCGCCAAAACCCCGAACCTCGACGCTCTCGCCAAGCGCGGCACACTGGGATTGAGCATTCCCGTGCTGCCCGGGATCGCCCCCGGCAGCGGGCCCGGCCATCTCGGGCTGTTCGGTTATGATCCGCTGCAGTTCCGCATCGGCCGCGGCGTGCTGGAGGCCCTCGGCATCGACTTCGCCCTCGGCCCGAACGACGTCGCCATCCGCGGCAACTTCTGCACCATCGACGCCGCCGGCAACATCACCGACCGCCGGGCCGGCCGCATCGGCAGCGACATCGGCGCGAAGCTCTGCGAAAAGCTGGCCAAGATCACCATCCCCGGCGTCGAGGTCTTCGTCAAACCGGTGAAGGAGTACCGGCTGGTGATCGTGTTCCGCGGCGACGGGCTCGGCGGCAACGTCGAGGACACCGACCCGCAGGCCACCGGAGTCCCGCCGCTCTCGGCCGTCGCGAAGACCGACTGCTCGAAGAAGACCGCCGAGATCGCCAACGAGTTCCTCAGGCAGGCCCGTGAAATCCTGAAGAACGACGCCCCGGCGAACTTCCTCACGCTCCGCGGCATCGACAAGCTGCCGGCGATCCCCACGTTCCAGGATGTCTACGGCCTGCGGGCCGGGGCCATCGCCGTCTACCCGATGTACCGCGGCCTCGCGCGGCTGGTGAGCATGGACGTGCTCGACGCCGGCCAGACGCTGTCCGACCAGATGGCCCGCCTGGAAGCCGCCTGGAACGACTACGACTTCTTCTTCATCCACTTCAAGTACACCGACTCGACCGGCGAGGACGGGAACTTCGACGCGAAGGTCGAGCGGATCGAGGAGCTGGATGCGGCGATCCCGCAAATCACCGGGCTCGATCCCGACGT